>JAEEGI010007470.1_pt1 | contig 24486 bp, 11 predicted proteins | sample 8958751 | NCBI WGS metagenome assembly JAEEGI01 (sample SAMN16246545, study PRJNA631951) | gut metagenome | biome: gut microbiome; feature: rumen; material: KS-attached | host: Bos | place: Iran: Karaj | collected 2018-10
CCGTGTCTCAGTACCAGTGTGGGGGACCTTCCTCTCAGAACCCCTACGCATCGTCGCCTTGGTGGGCCGTTGCCCCGCCAACAAGCTAATGCGCCGCATGCCCATCCCGGACCGACGGATCTTTCACCCAAAGGACATGCATCCTCAGGGCATATGGGGTATTAGGCCCAGTTTCCCGGGTTTATCCCCCTGTCCGGGGCAGGTCGCATACGTGTTACTCACCAGTGCGCCGGTCGCCGCCAATAGTATTGCTACCATCGCGCTGCCCCTCGACTTGCATGTGTTAAGCCTGTCGCTAGCGTTCATCCTGAGCCAGGATCAAACTCTTCGTTGTTGTATTATCGTTTCTTCTTTTTCAAGAATTAAAATGAAAACGCAACGGCGATTCGTCCCGTGTCCCGGCGCGGCATCTCTGCCGGCAGGATTTGTAGTGCTGTGCTTGTATCTCTACCTGTCTTTCGGAATCTTGACGTGGGACTCGTTCGGGTTTCCCTTCCTTGTCTCTGCACTGTCAATTTCCTCATTGCAAACATTTCAAAGAACTAAGCTTTCCGGCCCCCAACACCCTCTCGAAAAGGCGTCAAAAAAATCGCTCACGCAATTTGACATATTGTGAGCCGCAAAAGCGATGCAAAAGTATAGCCGTTCCAGAAACTGGCCAAATATTTCCGTCAAAAACTTCCAAAAATAACTTCCGTTAACACTTCAGCAGCATTCTTAGGCCATTTCCCGGGAAAAATGCCCAAAAAGGGCATTTCAAAAGTGAGGATTAAACAAGGGGGCGCTCCATGGTACGGACCGCCCCCTTTTATTCCTATATTATATAGTATAATGTTAGCACATCAGAACAGCGACAACTGCCTGGGGTCCTCACCGGGATGAGGAGGCATCGAGCCGTCGTCGGCCCAGTCGATGTCGTCGATGGCCTGCATAGCGGGATCTTCCTGCTCGGGCACCTCGGGGGCGGCGGCCGCGGCCTTGCTCATTTCCTCGAGCTGCTGGGTGAGGGCTGCGATGCGGCGGTCCTTCTCGTCGAGGGCGTCCATCATGGCCTGTGCCTCGTGCTGCTTCTTCTGCAAGGTGACCTGGGTGCGCTTGAGCTCAGCCTTCACGTCATCGCGCTCGGCCGTAATCTTGGCGAAATTAGCTGCACGCTCATTGCCGTCCACGCTCAGGGAGTTATACTTGCGCTTGAAGTCCTCGGCCATAGCTGTGGCAGATGCCAGCTGCGACTTGAGGCTGTCGATGGTATTGCCGGTCTCGATGCTGCGGCGGTTCTGCACCTCGGCAATCTGCTTGGCCGATGCCTCCATCTGGTCGATGGTCTTGAGCAGGCCATCCTTCTCCTCCTTGAGAACGATGTGGGCCTTGCGCAGCTCGTCATATTCCGATGCACGCTTCTGCAGGTCGATGATCTGCTGTCGCAGGGACGAAATCTCGGAGTTCTTCTTGTCCTTGAATTCCTCGACCTGCTCAACGGTCTTCTGCAGTTCCTCGGCAGCCTTGAGCTCCTCGGCTGCGGCATCCAGCTTCTGCTCCATCTCGGCAACGTTGGCCTTCAGTCGCTCGATGAGCTCATCGCGCTGCTCAATCTGCTGGTTGAGCTGCTCGATGGTGGGGGCATCGTCGGCGGGCAAAGGCATGTTGTCGCGGCGTTCGATTTCGGCGTCACGCTCAGACACCTGCTTCCTCAAGTCCTCGATGGTGGCGTTAAGCTCCTCAACCTGCTTGTTCAGGTCGTCGGCGCCCTCGGTACGCACCTCCATTGCCTTCAAGCGGCTCTCGAGGCTCTTCTTCTCAATATCCAGTTTCTCGTGCTCGGCTTCCAGCTCGGCGACCTTGGCGGCAAGGTCGTTGGCGCGGTTCTGTGCCTGGCGGCGATTGGCCTCGTTGGCCTGCATCTTCTCCTTGTCTTCCTCGATGCTCTTCTTGGCCTCCTCGACCATAGCCATGAGTTCCTCGCGCTCTTTCTTCCAGTTGCCCTTGAGCATATCGATAACGGCCTGGGTGTGCTCGTTCATGAGTTTTGCTGCCTTGTCGGCATACTCAGCGTCGATGGCATACTCCTGCTTTTCATCCACCTCGATATGGACTTCATCCTCCTTGACACGTTCGTTCTCGGCAACGTTCTTATCTTTGCTAAAGGGGTTCACGAAGGTCGTGGGCTGACCATACACATCATAGTCATCGCCATCGGAGCCAAATGCGTTCTTGATTGATTTGAAAAAAGACATAATTCTTTACTGTTTTTTGTTTGGTTTGTTTTGTTGTTCTCTATTCTTGCCATTGATGCCGGCCCTGGACTTAAAATCTACTTTAAGAGTAATATCTCAACGATTTTTTATTCAGCCGATTGTGCATCAATCATTGAAGGCGGTGAGTCCATAACAGGCACTCAAAATCGCCTTCAGTCGGTAAAATTACGATGAATTTTTCTAATAAGCGTCCTAAAACCCCAATTATTTTCACAATTTGGAATGAATTTTATTTACAGCCCAAATGACACCATAAACAAAAGGTGTGTGCGATAATGTTTTACCGCACACACCTTAAAGCAACACTTGAGATGTTTTACTCTTTTTTAGCCGTTTTCCGTGATGTGGAACGTGCCCGTGTAGCACGTTTACGCGCACCACCCTTGGACATATTGGCTTCATCTGCCACGATTTCGCGGCACTCCTCGAGTGTGAGCGATTCGGCGTCCTTGCCCTTGGGAATTTTCACGTTCTGCTTCTTGTAGACGATGTAGGGTCCGTAACGGCCATTGAGCACCTTGAGGTCGGGCTCCTCATCGAAGGACTTGATGACCTTCTTGGCGTCGGCCTCGCGCTGTGCCTTGATAATCTCCACAGCCTCTTCAAGGGTGATTGCCGTGGGCGAATACTCCTTGGGAATCGAGGCATACTTGCCGTTATGCTTCACGTAGGGGCCAAAGTGTCCCACACCGATGGTCACCTGCTCGCCCTCGAACTCACCGAGTTCACGCGGCAGCTCAAAGAGCTTGATGGCCTCGTCGAGCGTGATGGTCTCAATGCTCTGGCCACGCTGCAGCGATGCGAAGCGGGGCTTGGTCTCGTTGTCGGCGCTGCCCATCTGCACGAGGGGTCCGTAGCGTCCGATCTTCACCATGACGGGCAGACCCGTCTTGGGGTCGTTGCCAAGGAGGCGCTCACCCACCTTGTGCTCGAGGCGGAGTGACGACACCTTGCTGATGCTGGGATGGAAGCCCTCATAGAAGTCGGCGATTTCCTTGTTCCAAACGACGTTGCCCTGAGCCACCTCATCGAACTCGTTCTCGACCTTGGCCGTGAAGTTATAGTCCATGATGTTGGGGAAATACTGCACCAGGAAGTCGTTGACCACCATGCCCACATCGGTGGGGATGAGCTTGCCCTTCTCGATACCGAAGAGCTCGCTCTTCTTGCCCGTGGTGATCTTGCCGTTCTTGAGCGTGATGATTTCATACTCGCGCTTGTGTCCCTTGTCCTCGCCCTTCTCAACATACTGCCTCTCCTGAATGGTGGAGATGATGGGCGCATAGGTCGAAGGACGTCCGATGCCCAGTTCCTCGAGGCGACGAACCAGCGAAGCCTCGGTGTAGCGGTTGGGCTGCTGGGTGAAGCGCTGGATGGCGTTGACGGCCAGAGCCTCGACACTGTCACCCTTCTTGAGGGCAGGCAGGGTGTGCATGTCCTGGGGAGCAGCGGGAGCATCGTCGTTGCTCTCGAAATACACCTTCAGGAAGCCGTCGAACTTGACAACCTCACCCTCGGCAACAAAGTACTCCTTGCGTCCATCCACCAGGATGTTGGCCGTTGTCTTCTCGAGTTGAGCGTCGGCCATCTGCGAGGCGATGGTGCGCTTCCAGATGAGGTCATAGAGCTTCTTCTCCTGGGGTGTACCGGTGATGGTGTGGTTGCTGACATAGGTCGGGCGAATGGCCTCGTGTGCCTCCTGGGCGCCCTTGCTGGTGGTGCGGTAGCGCCTTACCTTGAGGTATTGCTCGCCAATGTTCTCCTTGATCTCCTTGCTGATGGAATTCAGCGCCAAGTTGCTCAGGTTGACCGAGTCGGTACGCATATAGGTGATGAGACCTTCCTCATACAGGCGCTGTGCCAACCTCATCGTCTGCTTGACCGAGAGGCCCAGCTTGCGAGCGGCTTCCTGCTGCAGGGTGCTGGTGGTGAAGGGAGGCGCGGGAGCTCGCTTGAGCGGCTTAACCGTCACTGCCGACACCTTGTATTGCGTCTGCTTGCAGGCCTCGAGGAACGCCATTGCCGTGTCATGATCGGGCATGTGGTCGTTCAGCTCGGCCGAAAACTCACTGCCCTGCGCATCGGCGAACTGTGCAGCGATGCGGTAGTAGGGCTCACTCTTGAAGGCCTTGATCTCCTTCTCGCGCTCGGCGATGAGTCGCACGGCCACGCTCTGGACGCGTCCAGCCGAGAGTCCGGGCTTGATTTTGCGCCACAGCACGGGTGAGAGTTCAAATCCCACGATACGGTCGAGCACGCGTCGTGCCTGCTGCGCATCCACCAGGTTGAGGTCGATGTTGCGCGGGTGCTTGATAGCCTCGAGAATGGCGGGCTCGGTAATCTCATGGAAAACGATGCGGCGGGTGTTCTTCTCGTCCAACCCGAGGACCTCGTACAAGTGCCAAGCGATGGCTTCTCCCTCACGGTCTTCATCACTTGCGAGCCAAACGACGTCGGCCTTGGCAGCCTCATCTTTAAGTTTCTTTACCTGTTCCTCTTTGTCCTCAGGAATCTCATATAGTGGTTTAAAGCCGTCCTCCACGTCAATGCTGAAGTTCTTCTTGTGCAAGTCACGGATATGTCCGAAACTTGACATCACTTTGTAGTCATTGCCCAGGAACTTCTGGATGGTTTTCGCTTTTGCTGGAGACTCGACGATCACTAAGTTTTTTGCCATATCTATTTTCTCTAATTGAACGCGTTATTTAAAAATCGGCTGCAAAGGTAATCCAATATTTTGGAAAACGGGACGGGAAAAGGCAAGATTTTTTTCATTACACATCATTTAATAATATTATTATTAAGGTGCCATAGAAACTATTGGATTCAATAGGGGCTTCGCGAACGACAAAAAGAAGTGCGTCCTAGCGGCTTCGCAGCCGTGGGGACGCACTTTCACACATCAGGTTACTATATACTAATTATTCGGAGAATTCTCTTACTTGATCACCTTTGCGGTGCTGGTAGTACCGTCGCTGTAGGTGGTAACTACCACATTCATGCCGTCGAAGGGCTTGTCGCTGGTCATACCGGCCAGGTTGACGTACTGCACACCGGCCACAGCCTTGTCGGCGTTCACAGCCTCGACAGCGGTGGGGATACCATCCTCGACCTGGAACTTGTCCATGCAGAAGTAGGTCGAGGTGTTGATGCCATAGGCACCCACATCGGTGGAGTTCATCGTGAAATGAACCGAGGTCACCTTGCCCAGGCTCGAGAGGTCAAAGAAAGTCCAGTCGTTCAAGGCCTTGAGCTCGCCGTCGGTGAACTCGATGAGGTTGATGCTAGCGGTCCTCTCGACGCCATCAACGCCAACGCCAACAGCCGTCAGCTCAAAGTAGTCGCCCTCTTCAAAGGCACGTGCCGAACCATCGCCGTGCACACAGCCATAGTAAGGCCAGGGATGGTTGCAGACATAAACGCCCACCGGAGTGAAGTCGGTGTTGCCGTTCCTGTCAACGAACATCACCTCGTTGGTGGGGAAGCCCCAGAACGATGCATAGTAAGCTACCAGATAGGGCTGATCGGGGTCGGCAGTCACCGTGCCATCCTCATTGATGACGCATCCGCCGCCAGCCATGCAGCCACCGTAGTTGGTGGTCCAACCGCCGTTAACGCCGGCCATACCGTAATCGGTCTGGTCGCCACCGATGGCAGGCGTGAAGCCATCCCAATAGTAGCCACCCCAAGACGAACCCTCGCCAGCAATCAGATGCGAGAACATGAACTCGCCCTTGTTGTTGCCGAACTCCAACCAAGTGTAGTCCACATCATTGTAGCACTCGGTCCAAACGCCATTCTCACCAAACTCGAGAGTAGCGGGATTGATGTTGGCATTCATGTCGAGCGTAATCACATTAGCCCAAACGGTCGAAGCCATAAAGGCACTCATTGCAAATGTAAAGATCTTCTTCATAGTGTTCTGAAATTTAATAGGTTAAACTATATTTATTGTTAATATCGTCCGTTTAGCAACCAGTCTATCAGCAAGGCGGCATCTGCGATGGTTATATTGCCGTCGCCATCGGTATCGGCAGCCCTTGGGTCGAAGTTGGCCAGAACCGAGCCCAAAAGTATGTCAATGAGATTGGTGACGTCCTCGATGGTCACTTTGCCGTCCATGTTCACGTCGCCAGGCAACGATGCCCTTGTCACCGTAACCACGAATGACGTGGTGGCCAGTTTGCCATTGCTGTCGGTGGTAACGGTCACGCCCGTCCTTCCGGCTGCCAGAGCCTCGAGGTGGAGCGTTGTCCCGCTCACCCATGCGCGCACCACTTCAGGGTCGCCACTGACGGCAGTGGTCACGGCCAGCGCCGCCATGTTGTCGGCATCACGGACAGCGGTCAGCAAGTCGATTTCGCAGGATTCCCTTTGCGGCAGCAGTTGGTCGTCGATGGTCACCACGGGCTCGCACACATCGGGATAAACCGCCATCGACGGGAACCAATAAGCGTCCTGCAGACGAATCTGGCGTTTGAGTTCCAACGTATTGGCATCATAGAACAGCACCCAGTTGTGGTTGAAGTTCTGGTAGGACAAGGGTGCCGCCTCGACGGTCTGCACCACCATGTCGCCCGTGTGCGGGTCAAAGCTGATGGCCGACGAATAGAGGCCCTGGCGCTCCCTGGTGCCGTCCCAGTTGATTTCAACACCCTCGGGTAACGTGATGAGTTCGTCGGTAAAGGTGCGAGTCGTGAAATCATAGCTGCTGATACAGTTCTGATACTCGTCGTAGTTGTAGTATACCCTCTCCTGCTGCGGATCGACACACACCATGCAGGGACGCCAAGCGCCCCACGAGCTCATTGCACCGCGGGTGCCATCCAGCTCGTACACATCAGCCACCTGGAGGGTGACAGGGTCGATGCGGGTGAAGTTGGCCTCGTAAGGGCCTGTCCCGAAGTCATAGATTTCGCGGCTGTTGTTGGCTACATACAGGTTGCCGCCAGCCGTGACAAAGACCGTGACGATGTTGGGGAATGGCAGCGTGGTCACAACGGCATCGGTAACGGGATCAATCACATGCAGTCCCCTACCCTGCTGAACAGCAAACACATACTGGCCAAAGCGCACCATGTCGCCACACTGGTCGGTATAGAGGCTGTTGTGATCGCCCCTGGCGCTCGACAAGGTGCCGTCGATAGCGCCACTAACGCTCATTGAGTGCACATCGATGACAAAAATGCCCGCGCTGGTCGAGACATAGCCCTTGTCGGCATTGACGGCGCAATAGGCACGGCCGTCACACACGCTGTCGGGCGACTCACCAAAACGCAGGATGGAGCCCTGCTGCTTGAGGGTTGTGGCATCGAGAAACGCCAGGCGTGAGCCAAAGGTGCTGCCCGATGCCTCGGTGGTGTTGGCCTGCTTGCTCACGACAAACAAACGGTCACCATAGAGCTGGCCGAACTGGGTGGTCACGCCCAACTTGGTATCGGGATTGACGAGGGCATACACATTGTATTCCATCTCGTCATAGTCATAGTTATAATAGTTGATGGAGCCCTGATTGGGGCCGTAGCGATCCTCGTTGATGAAGAAGATGCCGTTGGTGAAGGTGAATTCTTCAGGATCAGGACCGGGGCCAACTGCCTCGGCATCAGGGTGCAGATCCTCGGCGCCGCACACCTCGGTCGACACCTCACCCAACCAGCCGCAATAGTCGAGCTGGGCACAATAGACCTTGATGAAATCGATGTGGTCTAGCTCGACGGGGTTGCCGTCCTCGTCAATCGCCCAGTCGATCATAAAACCCGGCTCCTGGCCATTGGGCAGGTTGTCCGCATAGCCCTCGCCGAAGAAAGGCTGGAACCAGTTGGTTCCCAAGCCATTTATGTCGATGGAGGAGTTGGGCAACCGCGTGCCCCTGAATGTGAACTCTGTTTCCTCTCTCCACTGTGGCCAGTAGGGCTGGGAGTGGAAGGTGTTGCGCCACACATAGCCGCTGGGAGCGTCGGGGTCGTTGCTGGTCCAATAGACATACTCCACATCGTTGATAAACCGCCAGCTCTCGTGGGGCACCTTGACCTTGTCCTCGTCAGGTTTATAATAGGTCACCTCGAAACCGCGCTGACATCTGTCATAGTCTGAGCCCTTGATCTCGTACCACCGGTCGCCGTCGCTGGGCACGCCGTCATGATCCATATCCACACCCACCATGATGACGCCAGGCTCGCAGCTGCCGCCCAACTGGTCGGGGACGGACTGACTCTGCATGGCGTTGCCGTAGATTTTCACATCATAGCCGTGCATATTGACAACGGGGTGGTCGAAACCGAAAACGATGTAGCCGCCATAGCTGCCAAGGCTCACCGAACCGCCCAAACCGCCACACAACGAGGCCTCGAGCTGGGCGTTGATGCTGTCCTGGGTGTATCCGGGCCGATAGGAGGGGAACACGTTCACAAACTGACCCGGCGCGGGCAAGTAGTCATAAACGTGGGCGATGTAGGGCGAGTTGGCCGCATCTGCCGCCAGTGCCGCCGTCAAAGCCATTGCGAGAAGTAACGATTTCTTCATGTCACAAACAGTTTTTCACATCTTGCAGTGAATCAAGCGACACTAGAAACCGACCGAAGCCAGTAATGACGTTGAAGAATATGGGCAGAATGGTTTCTGCATCATCTCACTTCGCCAGGGTTCAAATGCCGCGTGAACCACAATTATTGGCCGTGTGAAGGCAGGTCTTCTGACTTCTCCCCCATCGCGCTGGCGCCTTCCCGGTGATGATGCAGCCATAAACGTTGCAGCCAGTGGCATGATGCCGCACGATGTGTTTGAGGGGAGTTACAGCAGCGGGTACTGTCCAGGAGTTTCACCTGATTCCCTTTTGATTCCACGCCCCTTGCAGGGCCGGAAACCTCAACACGCTCATTTTGTTGGTGCAAAGATAATAAATAATTTGGATTCAAAGGACAAAAACAAAAAAAAGTGCCTGACAGCACTTTTTATTTGGATTGGGAGAAGGATTTATTTCGCTCAGTATCAACATCCAAGCGACAGCGCTGGAGCTCATGCAACCGGGTCACATAGCGGGTGACCAAAGGGTGACCTGACCCGTAGCGAGCGTGCGCTGGACATCGATGAGGCGCTGGTTGCCGCTCCCCCTGAAACGGAGTGAAATGTCGCGCTGGGCCTGAACGAAGGGGCCATCGACCAGGACGTCGAGTTCGGCGACGACATCGAGCAGGGCGGGGTTGGCAGCGATTTCTTCCCACGTGTAGCCCGTGAAGCACCACACGTTATAACCCAGTTCCTGCTTGATGCGGTGAATCAGGGCCCGGGTTCCGTCGGGCTGCAGCAGGGGATCGCCACCGCTCAGGGTGACGGGCGCCTCGTTATAGGCGATGACCTGCATCAGTTCGTCAAGGGAACGTTCCTCCCCGCCCCTGAAGTCCCACGAGTCGGGATTGTGGCAACCCGGGCAATGATGGTTGCAGCCCGCCAAGTAGATTGACGTGCGCAGACCAGGTCCATCGACGCTGGTACCCTCGACGATGTGTAACACTCGGAGCATGTCTAGGATTTAGGCGTTAGGCGTTAGGCATTAGGCGTTAGGTTTTTAGGAGGAAATTAACCTAATGCCTAAAACCTAATGCCTAAGACCTCACTTGTGGACGACGCGGTCTTTGAGCTCGGCCAGTTTGCCGCTGTTCCAACGGTCGGTGGTGCCGACGAGGTAACCGGTGATGCGCTGCAGGCGGTCGATGTTGTGGCCGTGGCAGTTGGGGCACTCGTGCAGGTCATCGGTGGCATCCTCGTAGCCGCAGTCCATGCAGCGGTTGCGGTTGTGGTTTACCGAGCAGTAACCCATATTGTACTTGTCCATGAGGTCAACCACGTTGGCAATAGCCTCGGGGTTGTGGGTGGCGTCGCCGTCAATCTCCACGTAGAAGATGTGGCCGCCACGGGTCAACTCGTGGTAAGGCGCCTCGATCTCGGCCTTGTGCTTGGGCGAGCACTTGTAATAGACGGGCACATGGTTGCTGTTGGTATAGTAAATCTTGTCGGTCACGCCGGGGATTTCGCCAAAGTCCTTGCGGTCGCGGCGGGTGAACTTGCCGCTGAGGCCCTCGGCGGGCGTTGCGAGCACGCTGTAGTTGTGCTGGTAGCGCTGGCTGAACTCGTTGACACGGTCGCGCATGTAGGTAACAATCCTGATACCCAGCTGCTGTGCCTCGTCGCTCTCGCCATGATGGTGACCAACGAGGGCAATCAGGCACTCGGCGAGACCGATGAAGCCGATACCCAGGGTACCCTGGTTGATGACGCTCTCCACCTTGTCGTTAGGGCCGAGTTCGCTGGCACCCGTCCACAACTGCGACATGAGCAGGGGGAACTGCTTGGCCATAGCCGTCTTTTGGTACTGGAAGCGGTTGTCGAGCTGCCTGGCGGTGATTTCGAGCATGTTGTCCAACTTGGCAAAGAAGCGGTCGATGCGCTCCTGCTTGTCCTTGATGTCCATGCACTCGATGGCCAGCTTCACGATATTGATTGTCGAGAACGACAGGTTGCCGCGCCCGATTGACGTCTTCTCGCCGAAGCGGTTCTCGAACACGCGCGTGCGGCAGCCCATCGTGGCTACCTCGTGCTTGTAACGCTCGGGATCGTCGGCACGCCACTGCTCATGGAAGTTGTAGGTGGCATCCAGGTTGACGAAGTTGGGGAAGAAACGGCGGGCAGTCACCTTGCAGGCCAGCTGGTAGAGGTCATAGTTGGGGTCGCCGGGCTTGTAGCTCACACCGGTCTTCTTTTTCCAGATCTGGATGGGGAAGATGGCCGTTGAGCCGTTACCCACGCCGCGATAGGTGGAATTGAGCAGCTCGCGGATGATGCAGCGTCCCTCGGCACTGGTGTCGGTACCGTAGTTGATGGAGCTGAATACCACCTGGTTGCCGCCACGCGAGTGGATGGTGTTCATGTTGTGGATGAACGCCTCCATGGCCTGGTGCACGCGACGCACCGTCCTGTTGACAGCATGCTGGATGATGCGCTCGTCGCCCTGCAGGAAGTCCAGTTCGCGCTCGAGATAATCGTCAATCTTCACGTCATAGAGGCGGCTATAGTCCTGTCCCATGAGCGATTCCAGGTTCTGCACCTCCTCGACATAGGCACGGCGCACGTAGGGAGCCAGATAGAAGTCGAAGGCGGGGATTGCTTGACCGCCGTGCATCTCGTTCTGGGCGGTTTCCATCGTGATGCAGGCGATGACGCCGGCAGTCTCAATGCGCTTGGCGGGACGCGACTCGCCATGACCCGCCATGTAGCCCTGCTTGAGCACCTTGTCCAACGGGTGCTGAACACAGGTGAGGCTCTTGGTGGGATAGTAGTCCTTGTCGTGAATGTGCAGGTAATTGCCCCTCACGGCCTCGCGCGCCTCCTCGCTGAGGAGGTAATCGTCGACGAAGGGCTTGGTCGTCTCGCTGGCGAACTTCATCATCATGCCGGCAGGGGTATCGGCATTCATGTTGGCGTTCTCGCGGGTGACGTCGTTATTCTTGGCATTGATAATTTCCAGGAACAGGTCGCGCGTCTTGGCCTTGCGCGCCACGCTGCGGGCGTGACGGTAATTGATGTAACAGCGCGCTACCTCTTTGCGGGGGCTCTTCATCAGCTCCAGCTCCACTTGGTCCTGTATATCCTCGACGCTCATCTGCGCACGGCCACGCTGGCCAATGCGGTCGGCAATGCGCTGGATGAGGCTTTCGTCCTCGCCTGCCTCGGTGGCCAGCATTGCCTTGCGGATGGCGGCCTTGATTTTTTCCTCGTTATAGCCGACGACACGGCCATCACGTTTCAGTACAGTCTGAATCATATTCCGGGTATCGAAAATTTAAAGAAAAACCATTGCTATCGTTAAAAAAACCGGCTCTGCCGGTTTGCGTTTGCAAAATTAATACAGTAGTTTGAAACTGCAAACTGTTTATCTAAAAAATTTCAAAGAAAAATCATTTTGGAAAACTTTTTGGACTCAGTAAAAATTTAGATAGTTGATTTTCAGCGTTTTAAGAAAATTATTGGAAAACTTTTTGCTTTGTTACCTGTTCAAAGTTGTAAATATCAATCCTTTAGGCAGTCAAAAATAAAGCAATGATATAGCTGCTGGCTAAACCCTGCGGGGGCTGATGCGAACCTTAGCTCGGCGTAGCCAATTACGCGAACCTTTACCTTAGCTAATTAATATAATAGTAACGTGGCACAGAAGAAGTTCCTCTACAAGGCACTTCTTCTGTCCTGCATATGGACCAAGCTGCGAACCTCTTCGAGGTTCTGGCATGGTCTTTATCATAGAAATCGGTTCTTCGAACCGATTACGTCTTCGACGTCCTTCCACCTCAATGTCCTTCCTGGGCACTCACACACTAGAGCGGGTGTTCGATGTTATTCTTGGGCAATCATGCTAAGAAAACGAGTCACGGGACAAGACCGTCAAGGTCCTGTCCCGTGATGATTAGTCTATCACCCTATGGTGAAATCAAGCGATGTGGATTACTCCCATACACCACTCAGCAGGAAGTCAACCAGAGCAGCTGCGTCGGCAATGTTCATAGAACCGTCCAGATCGCAGTCAGCCTCGGGGATCATAGCCTCATTGTTCAGGAGCATGTCGATAAGGGCAGCTACGTCGGCGATGTTGACGCCACCATCCTTGTTCACGTCACCACGCAGTACCTCGGGCTCGGGAGTGTCACCACCAGTGTAGGTGAAGGTGGTCTTGGGCAGGAACTGACGAGCAGAAGCGCCACCATAAGAGCCTACCACAGCGCAGTTGTAGTTGGTCTTCACACCAGTCCAATAGGTGAACTGATAGTCGGTAGCCTCAACCACTACGTTTTCGAACAACAGGTTACCACCATTGTAAACGTAAGGGGTGACGAAGTTGATTGTCAACTCAACAACTTGATCCTCGGCAGCAGTGAACGAGCAGGTACCTACCAAGGTCAGGCCCTCGGTAATATAATCACTGATTACGCTAACCTCGGTCTCACCCAAAGAGATGTTCAACAGACCACCGTCAAGCTTGCAGCCTTCGGGCTCGGTGTAGAACGTCATAGAGGTAATCGTCTTGCCCACCATTTCGGTAAGGTCCTCGGCGGGGAAGAGCACCTGAGTCTTGTTGCCAACCTCATCTACCCACGAACCGTTGAAGGGAACAGCGGCCAGATAATCGGTGCCATCATAAACAGTAAGAGTTTCGGCCGATGCCGAGAAGAGCATCATAGCAGCAGCCACTAATGTAAATAATTTCTTCATAATAAAAGTTTGGTATTAATTGATTAATAAAAAAGAAATAGTTCTTATTGGAATCAATCCGGCTTATCAGGCATGGCTGGGTCGCCCCCTTGAGTAAACAAGTTATTGAACAGATGAGCCGGTTGGTTGTTCTTTTAAAGAAGGCAGACTCCTCAAAAAAGGAGCCTGCCTCTTTTAAGTATTATCGGTTAGGATAACCAGGAGATTACCACTGTCCGTTGAGCATATAGTCAATCAGCAGGGTCAGGTCGGCGATGTTCATCACGCCATCCTGGTTGCAGTCGGCCTCGTTAACCAGGTCGCCATTGTTCAGGAGCAGGTCGATGAGCATGGTCACGTCGGCGATGTTGATACCGCCATCCTGGTTTACGTCACCATAGTTAACCACGGGAGCAGCACCCTTCTCATAGCCGAAAGTGGCCTTGGGCAGGAATTGGCTGATAGCCGTCGAGGTATAGGTACCATACTGGCTGAAGCTGGGATAGTAACCCTCAACATTCACACCATAGAAAGAGGTGTTGCCATAGCTACCAGTCTCGATGTTCTTGGTTTCAATAGCAAGGTTGCCACCCTCATAGAGGTAGGGCTCGTCAAGAACGATGGTGAAGTCGGTTGAACCCTTGACAGGAACCATGGTACCAACAACGGTGAAGTCTTCCAAAGCCTCATAAGCAGTGAAACCGTTCTGCTCAACCACCTTGAATGCCAGTTGCAGCTTGCCACCACCATAAGCGAGACCAGCGGTGGGATGGAAGGTTACATAGGTAATCTTCTTGCCAACCAGGTCAGCAAGGATTTCCTCGCTATAGATCATCTGGTCGATGCTGTTGCGAGTGTCATAGTAGTAGCCATAGACAGGATAGTTGGCATTAGTGGCAGCGCCGTCGCAAACAACGATCTCGGCAGGAGCCTCAACGGTCTCGGCAGTGATGGCAACATTGAACTGACCAGCTTCGCCGCAGTCAATAGTCAGAGTCTGAGCATACTCGCCAATGGCGTCAGCAACAAACTTAACGGGAATCGTCATCGAAGCACCAGGAGCGAGCTCAGTTGCAGTAGCCTCAAGGCTGAAGGGAGCGTTGAGAGCGCTAAAGACGGGAGTAAAGGGCTGCTGACCCTTGTTCTTCAGCGTGATGGTCTGGGTAGCCTCATTGCCCTGAATGAGCTGGCCAAAGGCAATCTCCTCGGCGCTAACGGTAGCCAGGTAATCAACAACTACTGCACCCTCATAGGTGATGGTGGTCTTGGGATAGAAATTGGTGTTGTACTTTGTCCAATTGCCATAGAGCACGTTGTTTACATCGGCAGCCTCGCCAAAGAAGTTAACGTGAACATAGTTACCTTCAGCAATAACTTTGGTCTCAATGACGATATTACCACCCTCATAGGTCCAAGGCTCATCAAAGTTCACAACAATCTCAGTGTCACCACCTACCATGGTGATTTCGGCAACCTGGGTCAAACCTTCAAGTGGCGTGGTATACATAGAGTTCTGTTCGGTTGTTCCAATAGAAACGGCATACGTTCCACTGGTCATACCATTACCACCTTCGTCGGCAATGTAGAACTTCAATGCGGTGATATCAGCACCCTGCAGTCCTTCAAGATAAGATTCATGGATGATAGTTTGAGAGATGTTGCCCTCAGAGTCATTGTTGTAACCATAGATGGGAGAATACTCTGACTGATCAGTACCGTCAAACAAGGTAATCTCATCGGCATGTACGGGTACAAACGATGCCAGCGCGATGAGCGCTGCAGACAGGAGTTTAAAACTTTTCTTCATAGAAACAATAGTTAAAAAAGTAAATAACAATAGTTTGGTTCGTGTTTTGGTGGAAATGAAGGTCAATCATTTCGGGTGCAAATAAAGCGAAAAAAACGCATTCTGCAAAATTATTCACCCATAAAAAAATGCTAAAACTTATTGAACTACGGCAAACTATTGTAATTCGACAGATTCAAGTGAAAAGAACCCACCGAATACATTAGCAACAGGCCAAAAAGGGTGAAGTAAAACACCCTAAAGAACAGACGTCTATTGCAGGATGATAGAGATGATAGCGTTCACATCGCTGATATTGACCTCGAGGTCACCGTTCACATCACCGTCGGTAGTAACATTGCCGGTGAGTATCATGTCGATGACAGCATTCGCATCACTGATGTTCACCTCGCTGTCACGGTTCACGTCGCCAGCGGGGAACTGGGGCAACTCAGCATCGGGGTGATAGTCGATGCCGCCGGCCACCTCGGTCGAGGTCTCGCCAATCCAGCCGCAATACTGATTGACAGCATTATAAACCTTGATGAAGTCGATGTGGGTGAGGTTGACATGCCGCCCCTGGTCATCAACAGCCCAGTCAATCTTGAAGCCAGGGTTGAAGCCCTCGACACCGGGCAATCGGGATGGCTGATTGGGAAGATTGTCAACATATCCCCAGGCAAAACAGTTCTGGACAAAATAGGCATTGCCATCATTGCCGCCAATATCGACGGCATTGCATCGCAGCTTTGCCCCATCGAAGGTCAATGTTTCCTCGCCTTGCAGCCACAAGGGCCAATAGGGCTGCATGTGGAAACTGTTGCGGCTCATGTAGCCGCTAGTGCTGTCGGGGTTGACATCGTTGCTCGTCCAACGTATGTAAGTGGTATCAATCAGGCTGGGATCGGTCGGGCTGGGTGTGCGCGGCTTGCCCTCGTCGGGGCGGTAATAGGTAATCGTGTAATCGTGCTGTGTGCCAGGGTGACTGTATTCGCTGCCGGCCAGCTCATACCATGCGTCACCATCGCTGGGGATGCCATCACCGTCCACGTCAACCCCCACCATGACGATGCCTGGCTCACAACTGCCGCCCGATACCATCTGGTTGCTGTAGAAGGCATTGCCCCAGATGTCAAAGTCCCACGTGTGCATGTTCACCACCGGATGGTCAAACGCCACAACCACATGGCCGCCATAGCCGCCCAGGGTGATCATACCATTGGCCCACACGGTATCGATGCGGGTAATGGTCTGGCCATGGAAGGTCGAGGTCACCGTGTCGATATAACCGCAGATGGCGGCCTGACAACGCGCCAGCACGCTGTCCACGGGCTCTCCCACCCGACAGACGGGCATGGTGTTGACAAACTGGCCAGGAGCCGGGCGGTACTCATAGACTCGCGTCAGCCACGGGTGATTGCCCCACACGGTCAAAGCAGTCAACACGGCCAACATAGCCACGGTAATATTTCTTGCACGTTTCATATCTTATTTACTTTCAGGGATTTAATGTTCGTTGATATTGTGCCCCAAGAAGGCAAAATGAGCAGGGATGTCGCCCGTGCGCACGTCCCACTTTTTCCTGCCATAGCGGTCGAAGCAGTAGAGGCGGCCCGGAGAGACGTAGTCCTTGGCGTCGGTGACGTAAATGTCTTTGGTAATGGGATTGACTGCGACCGCATAAGGGATGACGATGTCCTTGTCGGTACCGTCGGTGATGAAGTTGTCGCACACCAGTTGGCGTGTCTGGGTATTGATGACGGCATAAGAGAATGAATTGTTCATCGACACATAGCTCCACTGCGTGCTCACCACAAATAGCGAGTCACCGTCCAGCCACATGTTGCTCACACGGGTATCGAGGCTGTCGACGAGTTGCTGCTTGCGCGTGTCGTAGGCATAGATTTTGCTGCCGCGCGTGTAATAATCGCCGCGCGACGCTATCCACAGTATGCCATGACGGTCGCTCTTGACCATCGACAGGTTGATGGCAATGGGAATGCGGCGCTGCTCCTTGAAGGTGGCCACGTCGATGACCGAGACCGTGTTCTCGTAGTTAGGCACCATGTAGCCGCCCGAGTTGGCGACATAAATCTTGCCCTCGACAATCTCGAGCTCATCGGGCTGGAATCCCACCAGACAGGTATCCACCACCTGCATGGTCACGGTATCAATCTTGGCGACATAACCGCGCTGCTCATAGTTGGGGTTGATCTGCACCGGGCCGGCATAGCTTGTCACATAGGCGTAACCGCCGTAAAAGCGGATAAAGCGGCAGTTGGGGATATTGATCTGGTATTTCTTCTGGCAGGTGTACTTATCGAGCACATCAATCTTGTTGGAACAGTTGATGACGCAGTACAGGTTGCTGCCGTAGATGCCGATGTCGTTGCCCACGTCGCCCATCTCCTTGGGGACCGTCGGGTTGGCATAGGAGAAGATGTTGCGCACATACTCGCCATAAGCGTAGTCGTAGTAGTCGAGCGTGGCCTTGTTCCAGCCCATATTGCCCTCGCACAAGAGGTAAAAGCCCTCGATATCGGTGAATTCGGGCTGCGCCACCGACACATGCTCGGGCAGGTAGATGGTCACCTCCTCGCGGCAACCGGCCAGCAAGAGCAACGGTAGCAATATGTAGAATATCCTTTTCATCAGATGTCAAATTTGAGGATGAGTTTGTAGTTGCGGCCCGGCATGGGATAGTTGAGGATGACGTCGTAGTACTGGTTGAAGAGGTTGTTGACCTCGCCCGAGACCTTTAACGTCGTCTTGCCCAAGTGGAAAAGGTAGCCCGCCGAGAGGTCGTGGGTGTACCACGGCTGCTCGTGGTTCTCGCGGGTGTTGGCGCTGGTGTGGTAGCGCTCGCCCACATAGATGAAGCTGTAGTTCAAGTCAAAGTCGCGCCAGTTCAGGTGGCCGACCACCGAGCCGCTGTGCCAGGGGATGTAGGCCAGCTGGCCCTTGTAAGTGCCTCCGTCGCCATTGTCGGCGGGATTGGTATAGTCCTGTGCCTTCTGGTAGGTGTAACTCAGGTTGATGTCCAGAATCACATCGGCCGGTAGATTCAACGTGGTGCGGGCGCTCACGTCGATACCGCGAATTTTTACGATTCCCACATTCATCATCATCCAACGGTATTGGCCGGTTCCCTTGGGCACGGCGATGATCTTGTCGGTGATGTAGTTGTAGTAGGCATCGGCACTCAGCTTGATACCGGCGAGCAGCCCGCGGTCGGCCAGCAGACGGTACAGGAAGCCGACGTTATACTGGGTGGCATACTCGGGGTCGAGCGTGATGTTGCCCATGTCGGTATAGTACAGGTCGTTGAACGTGGGCATGCGGAAGATGCGCTTGTAATAGGCCCTCAAGTTGAACTCCCTGTCCTGCCACGGCTGCCAACTGAGGAAGACGGCGGGTGTGACCTTGTTCATATACTTGCTGCGCTTGCCCACCACCTGGCCGTCGAAGCGTGCCGACGAGCGGTCGTTGACCATCGTGTAGAGCAGGCTGCCCTGAGCCTTGAAGCCGTGCCAGGTCCATGCCGTTGCCAGGGCAGTGAGCACCGTGTGGCGGATGGGATAGCCGAATCCCGTCAACGTGGCATCCAGGCTGTTCCACTGGTAATCCACCGACAGGTTCACGTCCCAATCGGTGAGGATGGTGTATTTGTTGGCCGTGGAGAGGTAAATCTCGTCCTGCCAGAACTTGTTGTCGATGTACATCAACGTGGTGTCGGGGTTGAGGTAGTGCAGGTAGTCTCGTGAGTACTTGGCGTTGAACATCATCTCGTAGCGGTCGGTGAACTTGCGCTGGTAGGCGCCCTGCAGAAAGAAATTGCTGTCCCACTGTTTTTGTGCATGCTTCCACACGTTGTTGACGATGGCTCCGGGAATGCCCTTGCGGCTGTCATACCAGTAGGCCTTGGCATGCCACTTGCCGCTGGGCATGACGCCAAAGACGGCGCCCTCGATGCGATAGGAACGCACATCGCCATTCTGACGAACGGCTGTCGTGTCCCAGGCCAGCGAGCCGTCGCTGTAGTGACGCATGTAGCGGAAAGGGTACTTGCCCGTGGCATAGGTGAACTCGCTGTTGAACGACAGGCTCACCGAGCGGCTCAGCTTGTGCTCCCAGCGTACGCTGGGATTGACCAGTCCGAAGGAGCCCGTCTTGAACGACACGTTGAGGTTGTCGCGCTTGCCGTCCTTGAACTTGGGGAGGCGGGTGCGCAGGTAGATGGTGCCTGCCGAGCCATAGTCCTTGGCACTCTGGAAGATGTTGCTGCGCTGGCCGTTGTAGAGCGAGATGGCCTCGATGTTGTCGAGCGAGAATTTGCCCAAATCGACCTGCCCGTTCTGGGCGTTGCCTATCTGGATACCGTCATAGAAGACGCCCATGTGGTTGGTGCCCATCGAGCGGATGTCGACCGTCTTAAGACCGCCCACGCCGCCATAGTCCTTGAGCTGCACACCGGCAAAGTAGCGCACGGCATCGGCCACCGAGTGGCTGTTGAGGCCCTCGAGCTGCTTGCCCGTGAGTTCCTGGGCGGGAATCACGTCCTCATAGGGGCGACGGCCATAGATGATGACATTCTGGATGTACTGCATCGAGTCCAGCCTGCCATGCCCCACTGCTGCCATGACCGAGTCGGCCTGGTGCGCGAGCACGCCTTCCTGGGCATGGGCGCACAGGAAACCGATAAGTGCAAGAACTGCTATGACAAACGCTTTACGCATTACTGTTCCGGGTCTCTATATTTACGACTTGGCAGGTCTTCTGACTCGCCCCTACCCTATTCATCACCAGCCCTTCCCACGCGAGGGTGTGTCATAACAGATGCCTAGAATCTTAAATCAAGCTTCGCTTGAGAAATTCAACAAAATCATCCTATAAATCTAATTCAACAGATTTTATACAGATTTTGTTTAATTTCTCGGCCGTTAGGCCGATTAAAACCTACCGCAAGATTATCACACAGCCTCATGCGCAGTGGACCAGTGAGGGATTCTGCTACAGGGGGCACACAGCAGCACCGTCTGTCCGGGATTCCCACCCGGTTCCCTTTTCACCCGAGGCCAAAAGCCCCAGGCACCAAATCTCGCTGCAAAGATAGTACAAAATGCTGATTCAGAATTGATGAGGGCAATAAAAAAACTCCGGTGCGCATCGCTGCGGGCCGGAGTCTCAATAAACAAATTAACTATGGAAAATATACGATTATTTCAGCCTTCTAGTTTATTATCATTCAAAGTCGAAGAGTGATGGCAAAATCACATTGTCAAATATCTTCAACTTCGCTCATTTCGCGTTCTTGGCGTGCCTTTTCGGCCAGCGCCATCTCGTTCTTGTCGCCAACAACGAGCGTCTGATACTCGCGCAGACCGGTACCGGCGGGGATGAGGTGACCGCAAATCACGTTCTCCTTCATACCCTCGAGGGTGTCGACACGACCGTTGATAGCGGCTTCGTTGAGGACCTTGGTGGTCTCCTGGAACGATGCTGCCGACATGAAACTGCTGGTCTGCAGCGCGGCACGTGTGATACCCAGCAGAATCTGCTCGCTGGTAGCGGGGATGGCGTCACGAACGACGACGAGCTTCATGTCACGGCGCTTGAGCGACGAGTTGATGTCGCGCAGCTTGCGTGCGGTAAGGATCTGACCGTTCTGGACCTCGTCGCTGTCACCCTTGTTGGTGACAATCTTCTTGCCCCAAATGCGGTCGTTCTCCTCCATGAAGTCACGCTTGTCGACGGTCTGCTCCTCCAGGAAGCGGGTGTCGCCCGGATCGATGATGCGCACCTTGCGCATCATCTGGCGCACGATTACCTCGAAGTGCTTGTCGTTGATCTTCACACCCTGGGTGCGGTAAACGTCCTGAACCTCGTTAACGATGTAGTCCTGAACGGCCGTGGGACCCTTGATGCGCAAGATGTCGGCGGGAGTGACGGCACCGTCGGACAACGGAGTGCCGGCACGCACGAAGTCGTTCTCCTGAACCAGGATCTGCTTGGACAGGGGCACGAGGTACTTCTTCTCCTCACCGATGCGGTTCTTGACCGTGATCTCACGGTTACCGCGCTTGATGCGGCCGAAGGATACCTCACCGTCGATCTCGCTAACGATAGCGGGGTTGGACGGGTTGCGTGCCTCGAACAACTCGGTAACACGGGGAAGACCACCGGTGATATCACCAGCGCCACCCGAGAACGAGCGCGGAATCTTGACGAACACCTCACCGGCGGTGATTTCCTCACCGTCCTTCTTCATGAGGTGAGCGCGCACGGGGAGCGAGTAGGACTTCACCACATTGCCCTCGCTGTCGACAACCTCGGCCTCGGGGATGCGGTTGTGGTCCTTGGTCTCGATGATGAAGATTTCGGCATTGCCCGAGATTTCATCATACTCCTCGCGATAGGTCACGCCCTCGATCAGGTTCTTGAAGCGCAGGGTACCCTGCACCTCACTGACGATAACGGCGTTGAATGCGTCCCATTCACAGATCTTGTCGCCCTCGGAAACCATATCGCCGGGCTTGAAGAAGAGCTTGGAACCGTACTCGATGGGAGCATGGGTGAGAACCATGTTGGTGTGGGGATCCTTGATCTGCATCTCGGCCATACGACCAACAACGATGCTCACGCCATCCTTATCCTCAACAACACGCAGGTCTTCGATCTCGATGCGACCGTTGTACTTGGACGTGATGTTGGATACAGCCGATGCGTTGCTTGCCACACCACCGGCGTGGAAGGTACGCAGGGTCAGCTGTGTACCCGGCTCACCAATAGACTGGGCGGCAATCACGCCGACAGCCTCGCCCTTCTGCACCATGCGGTGCGAAGCCAGGTTGCGGCCGTAGCACTTGGCGCACACGCCACGCTTAGCCTCACAGGTGAGGACGGAACGTATCTCGACCGACTCGATGGGCGAGTTGTCGATGCGTGCGGCAATGGCATCGGTGATTTCTTCACCGCTCTTGACGATGATGTCACCCGTGGTGGGATCGACCACATCGTGAACCGACACGCGGCCCAAGATGCGCTCGCCCAGCGAAGCAACGACACGGTCACCGTTGCGCACCTCGCGGCAAACGAGTCCGCGCAGCGTGCCACAGTCCTCCTCGTTGATGATCACGTCGTGAGCGACGTCAACGAGACGACGGGTCAGGTAACCGGCGTCGGCGGTCTTCAATGCGGTATCGGCAAGACCCTTACGGGCACCGTGGGTCGAGATGAAGTACTCGAGCACCGACAGACCTTCCTTGAAGTTTGCGAGAATCGGGTTCTCGATAATCTGGTGGCCACCCTCAACGCCAGACTTCTGGGGCTTGGCCATCAGACCACGCATACCTGAAAGCTGACGAATCTGGTCCTTAGAACCACGGGCACCCGAGTCAAGCATCATGAATACCGAGTTGAAGCCCTGCTTGTCGGCAGTAATCTGCTTCATCAGCTCGTTGGTGAGCTCGGTATTGACGTTGGTCCAGATATCGATAACCTGGTTGTAACGCTCGTTGTCGGTGATGGCACCCATGTCGTAGTCCATCTTGATCTGGTCGGCCTTGGCGTCACCTTCGGCGATAATCTCGGCCTTGCGGTCGGGGATGAGCACATCGTTCAGGTTGAACGACAGGCCACCCTTGAATGCCATGTAGTAACCCATGTTCTTCACATCGTCCAGGAACTTAGCCGAACGGGGAACACCGCAGCTGCGGATGACACGGGTAATGATGTTGCGCAGCGACTTCTTGGAGATGAGCTCGTTGACGTAGCCAATCTCGGTGGGCACCGTCTCGTTGAAGATGATGCGGCCAACCGAAGTCTCCTCGACAAGTTTCTGCTCGTGCTCGCCGTTCTCGTTCACCACGTCGACAACGACGCTGATGATGGCGTGCATGGCAACCTTGCCTTCGTTATAGGCTACCAGAGCCTCTTCGGGGCCGTAGAACTTGAGTCCCTCGCCCTTGTCGCCCTTGCGCAGCTTGGTGATATAATAGAGACCGAGTACCATATCCTGTGAAGGAACGGTAACGGGGTCGCCATTGGCGGGATTGAGGATATTGTGGGGCTCGAGCATGAGCATCTGAGCCTCGACAACAGCCTCGTTGCCCAGCGGCAGGTGAACTGCCATCTGGTCACCGTCGAAGTCGGCGTTGAATGCAGTACAAGCCAGCGGATGCAGCTGGATGGCCTTACCCTCGATGAGCTTGGGCTGGAACGCCTGGATACCCAGACGGTGCAGTGTCGGTGCACGGTTCAGGAGCACGGGATGACCCTTCATCACGTTCTCGAGGATGTCCCAAACGACGGGCTCCTTGCGGTCCACAATCTTCTTGGCGCTCTTGACCGTCTTGACGATACCGCGTTCGATGAGTTTGCGGATCACGAAGGGCTTGTACAGCTCGGCGGCCATATCCTTGGGGATACCGCACTCACCCATCTTGAGCTCAGGACCCACGACGATAACCGAGCGGGCTGAATAGTCCACACGTTTACCGAGCAGATTCTGACGGAAACGGCCCTGCTTACCCTTGAGGCTGTCGCTGAGCGACTTGAGGGGACGGTTGGCATCGCTCTTGACGGCACTCGACTTGCGTGAGTTGTCAAGCAGCGAGTCGACGGCCTCCTGCAACATGCGCTTCTCGTTGCGCATGATGACCTCGGGCGCCTTGATCTCGATGAGTCGTTTCAGGCGGGTGTTGCGGATGATGACGCGACGATACAGGTCGTTCACGTCGCTGGTGGCAAAGCGGCCACCATCCAGCGGGATAAGGGGACGCAACTCGGGCGGGATGACGGGGATGACCTTGAGAATCATCCACTCGGGACGGTTCACACCCTTGCTGGCGCGGAACGATTCCACCACCTGCAGGCGCTTCAAGGCCTCGGTCTTGCGCTGCTGCGAGTTCTCCTTATAGGCACGGTCACGCAACGTGTTGGCCAGCGAGTCCAGGTCAAGCTCGGCGAGGAGGTCATAGATGGCCTCGGCACCCATCTTGGCGATGAACTTGTCGGGGTTGTCGTTCTCCAGGGCCTGGTTCTCCTTGGGGAGCTTCTCCATGATGGCAACATACTCGTCCTCGGTGAGCAGGTCATACTTCTGGAGTTCGCGGCTCTCGGTACCGTTGTCATACTTCACACCGGCAGGATTGATCACGACATAACGCTCATAATAGATGATCATGTCGAGCTTCTTGGTGGGAATACCCA
>JAEEGI010007475.1_pt1 | contig 24481 bp, 18 predicted proteins | sample 8958751 | NCBI WGS metagenome assembly JAEEGI01 (sample SAMN16246545, study PRJNA631951) | gut metagenome | biome: gut microbiome; feature: rumen; material: KS-attached | host: Bos | place: Iran: Karaj | collected 2018-10
ATAGCCAAATCCTCATCGACTTTACTCTTATCGGACACAGCATCGTCACCAACGACGTGCTTCGATTCTTTGTCCAGACTCTAAAGACTTGTAAAGGGAGTGGGTATTGATCTGTCCCACGATATAGCACTTGACTTACCTAGGCACTTGTCCCCTCACTCCCTACGGCCATAATCCCTAGCAAAACTACGAAATCATAACCGCATGTACTAAACAATAACGATGTTTAACATCAGACATTTAGAACATTTTCTATAGTCTGATGCAAAGGTAAGAGGTACTTGGGTATGACGGCTGCTATACCCCAGGTGCCTGTCCCTACGGCTAGCATTGTGTTGCAACTGTTGCGTGGAAGTTGTGTAAGTTTTTAAGGAAAAAGCGTGCAACATTGGAAAAAAAGCCTTATATTTGCATAAAATTATAGATTATGAGCAAAAGAATTACTTTGACCGCCTCATTATTATTACTGGCGACTACATTCTGTCACGCCCGCACATTGACTTTGAAAGAGGCCGACACCATTATAGTCATATTGATAGTATTCGTGATATTGCTTATTGTGCTGGGAGGCGCCAGTCTGTATCATAACAGGATTGTCGATCGGCGAAACGAGCAGCTTTTACGAATACTCCATGCGCTGGATGACTACCGAGCAATAATGGGCGACGGAGAACTGTCGTTGGACGAGCAGGAAAAGATGGTGATTAAGAAACAGCCGAAGGCAGCTGCCAAGATGGTCCAATTGGACGAGGGGCAAGCTTTCTTCGTGAAGATGGATGCTCGCGTAACCAAGGAGAAGCCTTTCACGGATCCTGATTTTGACCAACATGCGCTGATTGAATTCATGGGAGTCAATCGGGAGACATTCTGCAAACTGGTGCCGCGTTACACGGATCCCGAGAGGACGCTTGATTATATCAACTCTCGGCGGGCAGAATACGCCGCAAAAATACTCATGGAACACTCGGACTATTCGATGGACGACATTGCCGGCAGGTGTGGCTTCACGAGCACGTCAGCTCTCATCAGTGGCTTCAAATTCGCCTTTGGCGTCACGCCAACGGACTATATGAACAGCATGAGCCAGATGTTCAAGAAGAAAGGAACCTGACAGAATGCTAAGGGTAACAACTGTGGGCGCAGAGGTACCTGGCCCTTCTGCGTCCCAACATGAAGGGGCTCGCATTGCTGCGGGCCCCTTTTTGCGTTAGGATACAACGTCACGCGGTGTGCCTGGCACCGTATGACCTCCGTGTTTACTGCTGATTATTTTCGTTCTGAGCCTGGTTCACGCGCATCTGCATCATGAAGGTCTGGACGAACTGCATCAGCTGGCGGACGGTGACGATGGCACCAGCCATAGGCTCAGCAGCGTGGTCAACGATGTTGATGGCATACTCAACAGACTCCTTGTCGAGCAACTGAGTGAGGGGAACGTAACCCTGCTCGTCGGCGAAGTTTAAGGAAGGCATTGCCATGTAGTCAACACCGAACTTCTCGGTCTGCATCTTCATAGGAATCACCTGGTTCACGCCTTTGCAGGTCATCTTGGCACTCATGAGCTCGTTCAGCTGCTGGGTGTAGCCCTCGATGGTAGCCTGGTCAGCATAGTTGCGGCGGGCGTGAGCCATCTCGCGATTCAGCTGTATGGCCTTGGCGCAGTCGCTGATAGAGATGTCGGTCGTCAGGTCGTCATTCAGGGTAAGGGAACCTTCCAAGGTGCTACCTGATATCAAGGCTACCAGCACATCGAGGATGCTCTTCGAAGTAGTGAACTGTGAGAAGTCAATCTCCTTGTCAGGGTACTCTGCGGTACAAGCAAGATCTATCATGTTCTTACTGTTTTGCCAAAAAGAGAATTTCATATTACTTTTGTTGGCAACGGGATCGTTATCAAGGGCGAAGGTGAGGGAGGTCGCCTCAGGAGCTAACTTTCCGCCTGGTAATTCTCCAATTTCACTCGAGATGGCACCAGTGATGCTGACAACATCGGTTCTGGGATTAATAAACTCAGATTCACCGCTCAACTCAAACACATTACCGAATACGCCCTTAAAGACATCCGCCCAACTTCCAAAAACCATACTAGCTATAGAGAATGAGAAGACAGAGGGAACAAGAATCACAACAGCCAACTCTTCATTGCCCAACCGCTTGGCAAGCTGCTTATAAGTATTACCACTTGCCTTCAACGTCAGCTTGCGCAGCCCTTTTTCCCATTGTTGGGTTAGTGGATGTAAACCATCGATAATCATCTCAAAGTCATCAGCCTCCTCTACGTCGAAGCCTGAGCCATCCTCTTTCATCGTAAAGCGGTAGTTAAATTCTGTCAGGTCGATGGTGGCATACTGCTTGTAGCCCATCGCTGCCAGCTCACTTCCCTCTTCCACGGGCTTGACACTCTCACGGATCTTCTGGGTAAACAGGGGGATGATCGCCTTCTCGAACTCAGGGTTGTTCAGCACAGTTGTATTGAACTCTTGGTTAATCTCGTTGGCTATTTCCCACGAAGCGAAGTTCAGGTTCTCAGCCATTTCCTTCAGGTTCTGGCGGGTGTGCTGGATAAACTCCTTGCGATCCTTCTTGGCCTGCTCCTGCGAGGGGTTGTCATTTGCGTCGTTAGCTGTACACGACGTAAATACACTTGCGCCGCAGATAAAGGTGGCGGCGAGCACCCAATTCATAATCTTTCTCATAATTCGAAATTTAAAAATTAAATTAATAACCAAGTTATATTAAGCTCATAATGTGTCTGAAACTATGTGCAGTAAGCTCTAGTTCATGAAATCATGGTGCAAAAATACAAAAAGTTTTGGAAAGACACAAACATTTGCCAAGTTTTTTGAGATAGGCTGTGAGTCATAAGTGTCAAGTGTCAAAAGTGTCATTAAGGTTTTTTGATTAGAGAAAAGAGTATTAAATAATATATTATTTAAATTAAAAACTAAGACTTCCGATATGCTTAATGACACTTTTGACTAATGACACCCTTGACACCCTTGGCTGTAAAAGCTGCCAAAAGCATTGTAAAATATGTTTACAATAGAGAGATTCAAAATATTACCTGAAAATACGTCAGTGGAAACCGAAAGTTTCAAGGCTTGAAAGTCTGAGTTTATAAAGTTGAAAGTCAGGGTTTATAGGCAGGAAACCGAGCTCGCGCGAAAACACGGAAAACGGGCTGTTTTGGCTGCCCGAATGAGGGCCTTCAAGGAGCAGTGCGTGTTCGAGTACGGGTATGTGGTGGAGAGCGAGGTGCGCACGGTGGGCGGCAAGCCGAAGCGCTTCCAGAAGAAGACGCCGATCAGCTACCTCATGGCACCCCAGGCTGACAATGCTGGCGGCAACGGATAAATTTCACCGAAAAAACACATCGAACTATGAAGAAGCAACGTATCATCGAGCTGGCGGTGAAGGTTCTAGTAGCCGCGCTCACGGCCTTCCTTATGCGCAACAAGCCGTGTCTTTGATAAAAGCCGTGTAATCCGTGCCAAATATTACGATACCAAGAGTTGTAGGCCGACGCCGCGGACGGTTTTGAGGGTGATGCGAGGTTCGTCGGAGAGGAGTTTGCGGAGTTTATTGACGAAGACATCGAGGGAACGGGAGGCGAAGTAGTCATCTTCGGTGTTCCAGAATCGGCTGAGGATCGCCTCTCGCCGCACGACGTTGTTCTTGTTCTCTGCCAGCAGCTGCAGGATCTGCGCCTCACGCTGGGTGATGGTCTGCGCGAGGTTCGTCTCATCGTTGCGCAGTGTGGCGTGATCGGCATCGAGCGTGTATTTGCCTAACTTATAGTGACTGGTCTCTTTCTGCGTCTTTGCCCCACCCCGCATCTTCATCAGCGCCTGGATATGGGCGTCGAGTTCTTCAGGCACGAAGGGTTTCTTCACGTAGTTGTTGATACCGAGCCGATAACCAGCCTTCACGTCGTTGGGCGAAGTGAGGGCTGAGGTGAAGATGATGATCACGTCCTGATCAGTCTCACGGATACGTTCCACCATCTCGAAACCGTTCATCACGGGCATGTCGATGTCGGAGATGATCACGTCGGGGTTGGTCTCCTGCCAGGCTTGGAGGCCTTCCTTGCCGTTCGTGGCGGTGGTCACAGTGTAGCCGCCGATGATGTCCTCGAGACCGGTCTTCTCGATATACGCTAACGATGCGTCGTCTTCAACCAACAATAATTTAATCATATTCTTCTTTTTCTTAAACCACGATTTTCACGAATTTCACGAATTTTGCTGCGCACAGAATAATTAGTGTAATTAGTGTAATTAGTGGTCGATTATTTCGGTATAAATAGTGTAAATTCGGAGTACTGGTCTTTCTCACTCGTGACGGTCACCCTGCCTCCGTGAGCCTGCATGACCTGATCGACGTAGTTCAGTCCGAGGCCAAAGCCTGAGACGCCGCCCTTGCGGTTCTTTTCGTGGACAGCTGCCCGCCCGAACTTGTCGAAGATGATACGCTGATCCTCGCGGGAGATGCCGATGCCGTTGTCGCGCACCTTCAGCAGGACGTACTTGTCGCTGCCCTGCGTCGTGATGCAGATCTCAATGTTTTCCTTCGAGTACTTGATGGCATTGTCGACGAGATTGGAGATGGCTTCGGCGAGATATTGTTCGTCGGCGAGGACGTGACGTTCGAGCAAATCCACGATGAAATCGATGTTTTTATCCGTTTTGGCCTTCGCTTTCTCCACGATATCGTCGATGATGGGTTCCAGGTTCACGTCCTGCTTGTTCAAGATGAGTTTCTTGTTTTCGAGCTTCGAGATGGTGAGCAGTTTGTTGACGAGTGCCAGCAGGTGCTCCGCCTCACTCTCGATGATGGCGTAGTATTTCTCTTTGATCTCAGGCTTGTCGTCAACCTTGCCGCTGTGGAGGAACCGCGCACCCATGATGATGCTCGACAGAGGCGACTTCATGTCGTGAACCATCGCGTAGGAGAAGTCATTGCGGAGGTCGGCCATCATCTTCTGCTCGTCGAGGTAGCGCAGCAGCCTCAGCAGGATGGCACCGAAGAGAATGAGGATGATGGCACTGGCCGCAAAGAGCGGGCTGAGCCTTCTGGCGAGCGTCGGATAGGGATTATTAAGTGCGAGCCGGATGCCCCGCGACTGATCGCGACGGGTGCTGAACACCCGCGTCTTCAAGGCGGCAGGCGACAGGCGATCGTTATTCTGACGGAGAATGCGGCCGTCGGCATCGACTTCCATCAGGGTGAAGTTTCGGTCGAGGCTCACCACGCTGAGCAGGGAGTCAACATACTGCGCAAGGGTGTCGAGCGACACTTCGGAGTGATAACGGCGGCTGAGCACATCGTTCATGCCCTCTACCGACGATTCCAACGAGAGGTCGCCGCGCAGATGGGGCAGGCTGAGGGTGTCGCCCACAGACACGACCTCCGCCCGCTGATAGCTCTCGTAGAACATGCCCCACGTCAACTGATTGCCTGCACGCTCAGAGATGTCGGTGACGGCCGAGCGGTAGGTCATCCACATATAGAGCCCCAGCAGCAGCATCACCGCCACCATCGCCCCTACGGACACATATTTATATTTATTTTCCCGCATTTTTGAGGGCAAAGATACGAAGAAGGAAAAGAATTAACCTAAAGATAACATTTAAATAACCTTAAATGCATGTAGTTTTTCATACCTTTGCAGCGTCTAACAGGCAAAAGTTTAATTTTAAAAGCAAAGAGTTATGGAATCAATTATCACTATCGCAACCGTTTTAACGATGTATTTCAACGCCGCTAACGACGTGAACTCACAGTATATGTACAACTCAGACCTGGAGGACGGCATTATCCACAAGATTGAGGTCTATGAGCAGAAGGCCGAGGGCCAGATGTGCGCCAAGATGGAGTATCGCTACAGCTACGACGAGCAGGGAAGGCTGACCAACCGCGAGGTCATGCGCTGGGACGAGGCCAAGAAGGACTGGGTGTACGACTTCCGCCACACCTATAAATACTATAAGAACGGGTACAATATGGAGACCAGCAAGTGGGACGCAACGCTTCAGGCTTACGACCTGCCGATGGAGGTGACACTCTATCGCGAGGTGGCTCCAAACGTGACTTCGGTGAGGACGTTCAAGATGAATGAGGCCAAGAACGACATGTATCTCATCAACAGCCTGCTCTGCATGGAGTCGCTGGAGCAGATCAGCGACCGTCTGCTGGCAATGAACTGATACGATTGGGCTAACGCTTTCTCTCTCAACATATTAAAAACCCTTAAATAGGTAGTAAAATCCGTAATCTTGGTAGATAGATTACGGATTTTTATTCGTACCTTTGCAGCCAAATATATACAAAAACAATGAAACTGATTAAAGACAAGACTTTTGGAGGCGAGCGTCCATTGTTCGCCCAGCACGACCTGCGGCTGGAGCGGGTCACTATCACCGATGGAGAGTCGGGCATCAAGCAATGCCAGAATATGGAGGCTTACGACTGTAAGTTCTACGGCAAATACCCCTGGTGGCACGTCGACGGCGCAAAGATCGACAACTGCTATTTCGCGATGGATTCGCGCTCGGCCATCTGGTACACCAACGACCTCGTGATGACCAACTCGCGCATCGACGGACCCAAGTTCTTCCGTGAGATGAAGAACCTGACGCTGGAGAATGTAGAAATCACTGATGCCGACGAAACCTTCTGGAAGGTGGACGGCATTAAGATCAAGAACGTGAAACTGCATGGCGGCACCTATCCCTTCATGTTCTCGAGCAATATCTTTGTCGATGGACTGGAAAGCGACTCGAAGTACGTGTTCCAATACTGCAAGAACGTCGAGGTACACAACGCCAAGATCCTAACGAAGGACTCCTTTTGGGAGTGCGAGAACATCACGGTCTATGACTCCGTGCTCGACGGCGAGTACCTGGCCTGGCACTCGAAGAACGTCAGGCTGGTGAACTGTCACCTGGCCGGCGAGCAACTGCTCTGCTATACCGAGAACCTCGTGCTGGAGAACTGTACCATCGACAAGATGTGCGACCGTATGTTCGAATATTCCACCGTCGAGGCTGACATCCGCGGACATATCGAGAACATCAAGAACCCCACATCCGGACACATTATTGCCGATTCCATCGGTAGTATCACCATCGACGAGAACGTCCGCCAGCCGAACAATTGCGTGATAGAGATAAGAAAGTAATCTCTTCCCCTCCTAACTTAGGAGGGGTTAGGGGTGGTTTGAAGAAGCGCATCTTTCCTTTGTTCAGACCCCCTCTAACTCCCCCTTACTAAGAGGGAGAAATAAATACCAAAAATATGAAATATAATTTCGATGAAATCGTAGAAAGACGGGGAACGCATTGTGTGAAGTGGGATGAGAGTCCGAGTGACGATGTCATCCCCCTGTGGGTGGCGGATATGGACTTCAAGGCGGCTCCCCAGATACTGGAGGCTGTGAAGAAGCGGGCTGAACACGGGGTATTCGGCTATACCGTAGTAGAGGAAGACTATTACGTGGCCGTCATCAACTGGTTCCGTCGGCGGCATCATTGGCGGATTCATCGGGAAGAAATCCTCTATACCACAGGTGTCGTACCAGCGATGTCCGTCGCCATCAAGGCGCTGACGATGCCTGGCGAAAAGGTGCTCATCCTCTCACCAGACTACAACTGCTTCTTCTCCTCTATCCGCAACAACGGCTGCGAGGTGCAGGAAACGGCATTGATATATAGCAACGGATTAACACGGACTAACACGGATCTTAGAAAAAGTTCTAGAGAAACTGAAGAAGTCCGAGTCAGTCCGTGTTCTTCCGATGCAAAATTCAACATCGACTGGGGCGATTTCGAGGCGAAGTGTTCCGACGAGAAAACGACGGTGTTCCTGCTCTGCAATCCCCATAACCCCACAGGACGCGTGTGGACGAAAGAAGAATTGGAACGGATGAATGATATCTGCCTGAAGCACAACGTGAAGGTGGTGAGCGACGAGATACATTGTGAACTGATGATGCCTGGACACACATTCCAGCCCTTCGCTGCTGTCAGCGAGGCGTGCAGAAAGAACAGCGTCATTCTCAATTCGCCTTCGAAGTCGTTTAACATCGCAGGTCTCCAGATTGCAAACATTATCGTTTCTAACCCCTCATGGCGCCGCCGCATCGATCGTGCCATCAACATCAACGAGGTGTGCGACGTGAATCCATTTGGTCCTGTGGCACTCATCGCAGCCTATAATGAGAGCGAGGACTGGATTGACGAACTGAACCAATATCTGTGGGAGAATTACACCGTTTTGTGCGATTTCATCGATAAAAACCTTCCTCAGTGGAAGGTCTGTCCCCTCGAAGGCACCTACCTCCCTTGGGTGGATGTCTCGGCGATGGGCATTCCCGTCGATGAACTCTGCGACCGTCTGCTCCGTGAGGCGAAGGTGTGGATCAATCCCGGTACAATGTACGGCCCAGAAACGGGTAAGGGCTACGTCCGCTTTAACATTGCGACCCAGCGCTCCCGCCTCCTCGAAGCACTACAACGAATAAAGAAAACACTCTGAATATAATAAACCACGAATTACACTAATTTCACTAATTCTTTTAAGCAGCAATAAAGGCGCAGCTATAATTAGTGAAATTCGTGTAATTCGTGGTCTTAAAAGAATCTTAGTTGATTAAGAAGATCTTCGTCAGGCCGTTGTAGGTGGCTTTGATGGTAGCGCGACCTTCGACGATGGGGCTGACCTCAAACTTCACTGATGGATTATTCGAGGTAGCGATGATCTTCGAACTGTCCGTCAACTTGCCATAGACCTGATAGCGCGTCTGGTCCGTATAGCCGTTGAGGTTCGTGAATCGGATAGGCGTCGATGGAATCACTAATTTCTGCCCGTCTGCCACAATCGTCACCTGCGGCACTTGAGGTGCATTCAGGCTCATACCTCTCTTAATGAATCCTATTCCATGAAGGTCGAAGAGCCCCTCAGGACGCTGCGGACCACGAGGACCACCCCAGCGCGGACGCTCCGGCTTCTGGATGTCAGCACCCTCAGCCACGAGGTAGATAGCATGTTTGCCCGTCAAACCCTCGACGGCTGGCACATTCTTCTGATACAATTTAGCGGTATGAGAGTCGTCTTCTGCAATATCGAAGACGGTAATCTCCTCACCCTTCCAAGGATCGTCAAGGCGCACATGAATCTTGAAAGCACCGTGTCTGCCTGGCGTCAGATTGAGATAAAGCCCGGTTCCATCACCAGTTTTCGTACCCTCAAAGGCCTTCAGGCCCTTCGTGTCCTGAGCGAGACCACCGAAGCCGAAGTACTTAAAACCTACGATTCCACCGTTGGTGATGCCCGCGAGATCCATCGAGTTGTTCCAGATGTCGTGATTATCCTGCATCCACTCGTTGCTGTTCGTGCCACCCGTCATAAAGCAGGCGATACCGGCACTATAATATTGATAAGGTGGAAGTCCGAAGATCTGGAAACCCTCAGAGGTCACCTCAGCACCCGTATAGGTATTGCCGTCGGAGGCAGCAGCCGTCCACTCGTTATTCACGGCGTATGGGTCGTAGCCCGTGATCTTCACCACACCACCTTTGGCGACGGGTTTCTTGTCCCAAGTGATCTTCACGGGAGCGGCCATCGGCTGACGGGCGAAGCCGAATCCACGCGGCGGACGATGATAGAACACATACCACTGACCGTTGATCTCCTGCAGCGAGCCGTGTGTGTTATGGCCTGCGTTGGTGGTGATCAGCTGCGAGCCGTCCTCACCAAGCACCACACCACGAGAATCTACCAGCACGCCACCAGAGCGCCAAGGGCCTAAAGGCGAATCGCCGAAGGCATAGCGCAGGGCGGAGTTCGTATTGCTCAGACCGTATTCCTTGCCGCTATAACCAGAGAACACCATCACGTACTTGTTGCCCACCTGACGGATGCTGGAAGCCTCGAAGAAGTTGAAGTCGAGTGGGTTCTGTCCCTGATAGAGAGCCTTATACTCGCTGCCCTCCTTGTCGAGCAGACGACCGTCGGCACTGCTGGCGGGGATGAAGGGATCGATGAGTTCGGTTCCAGGACGCTGGGAGTACATCGTGTTCTGATCCAACTCACAAGCCGTAGAGTGCTGGAAGCCATAGAAGACGTATGCACGGAAACCTTTGTCGTAGTCAGGATCCTTCTTATTGGTGATTTCCTCGATGAAAACGGAGGGATCGAAGTCGATGAGCGAGCCAGGCACACACTGACGACCGTCTTCCGTGAGGTTGATAGGCGTGAAGGGACCATCAGGACGGTCGCTCTTGCAGACCATCGCCACACGACGCCAGCCACGAGAATGGGGATAGAGGTAATAGGTCTTCTTGCCTGTAGCTTTGTCTTTCACTTCGACGAGGTCAGGCGCAAACATCGTGTCCCACTGACCATCGACATACCAAGTGAAGATCGGTCCTTCGTCGCGCCACTGGGTGAGATCCTCAACGGGAGCAGACCACATACGGATATCACTACCACAATAGGCGGTATAGTTCGTATCGTGCGAGCCGATGATGTAGGCACGCAGTTTGCCAGGATTGTCGGGATCCTCGAAGACACGAGGCTCACCGTCGGGCACATGTTCCCACAAAGGCAGATACGGATTCTGGGCGCTGACACTCAACGCAGCGCACACTAAGAAAGAGAAAACCAATAATCTTTTCATACATTTAGTCTTTAGTTGAAATTGAATTGCCACGCAAAATTAAAAAAATTCCTCAACATATAGCGGCTATTTGTGGATTAATTCGTATCTTTGCAACAAGAAAGAAAAAATCTGTTACATCATAAAAGATTGGAATAACATGAACCTGAAGAAATCCGTCCTTGTCGCCATCGTGCTTTTGGGGTCCCTTCCCTTGCAGGCCGCCGACTATAACATTCTTGACTACGGTGCCAAAGCCGACACCACCGTACTCTCCACCACAGCCATTCAGCGGGCCATCGACTGCTGCTCGGAGGCTGGAGGCGGAAGAGTCATCATCCCCACTGGCAACTTCAAGACCGGCTCTCTCATCCTGAAGTCGAACGTACATCTTTATATAGAACAGGGTGCGACGCTCTACGGGAGTACTGACATCAAGGATTATCTGCCGATGAAATCGGACTATGTGTCGCTCCGAACGCAGACCACCACCATCCAACTGATCTATGCCGACAAGGTGCACAACGTGATCATCGACGGCACAGGCACCATCGACGGACAAGGACGGGCCTTCGCCAAAAAGTCCTGGAACGACGAAGGCATCACCCGTCCGCACCTGATACGTTTCATTCAGAGCAGCGACATCACCATCCGGAATATCACCCTCCGAAACAGTGGCTGCTGGATGCAGCACTATCTGGCCTGCGACCGGCTGAACATCGATGGAATCAAGGTTTTCAACCGAAATAACTACAACAACGATGCCCTCGACCTCGACGGTTGTCACGATGTCATCGTGCGAGGAATGATGTCCGACAGCGACGACGACGGCATCACCCTGAAGTCCACTTCGCCCCGTCTCTGCGAGAACATCCGTATCTCAGACTGTGTGGTGAGCAGCCACTGTAATGCTGTGAAACTTGGAACTGAGACCAACGGCGGCTTCCGCAACATCAACATCAGCGGCATCGTGGTGAAGCCGAGCAGCGACCAGCGGGAGAAGTTCTTCGGACAGTGGATCGGCACATCGGCCATCTCGCTGGAGATCGTCGATGGCGGCACGATGGAGAATGTCAACGTCTCCGATTTCACCGTTGAGGGCACAGAGTCACCCATCTTCATCCGTCTGGGCAATCGCGGACGAGGCTATCAACTGAGAGACAAAGGAACAGCGTTGAGTGGCAAAGGCAATGAAGACACCATTACAGAACTGATTCCCATCGATCATGTGGGCACCATCGACGGCATACGCCTCCATCATTTTCAGATCCACCATGCAGGACAGACGGGCTGTTCCATCACAGGTCTGCCCGGCCATCCTGTACGCAACGTGTTCCTCTCCGACATCACCTTCCATCACAAAGGCGGCGTGAAGGCCAGCGAACTGACAGAAATTGCCGATTCCATCGCAAATGAGAAAGAGAAATCCTATCCTGAAGCCACCATGTGGGGCAACCTGTCTGCCAAAGGTTTCTTCGTGCGTCACGCCCGTAACGTACAGTTCTCCAACATCGAGATACTCACAGATGAGCCCGATGTCCGTCCAGACTTCGTGCAGACAGACACCGAGGGCTGGGGAGATCAGGGCGACGGCACCTACCTGAACCCCGTACTCAATGCCGATTTCTCCGATCCAGACGTCATCCGCGTGGGCAAAAAGTACTATATGGTGGCTTCCGACTTCCATTTCATCGGCATGCAGGTGCTGGAAAGCGACGATATGGTGAACTGGCGCTATGTCAGTCAGGTCTATCGCCGTTTCGATGAGCCGGGCTGGGACAGCAACCAGCACTATGCCGGCGGATCGTGGGCACCAGCCATCCGCTACCACGATGGGCTCTACTACATTTTCTTCTGTACCCCAGAGGAAGGCCTTTATATGACTACCGCCAAAGACCCTCACGGCCCTTGGGCCCCACTCCATCTCGTGCAACGGGTGGAGAAATGGGAGGATCCCTGTCCTTTCTGGGATGAGGATGGACAGGCGTATTTGGGTCGGAGCCGTCATGGGGCAGGCCCTATCATCGTCCATAAGATGTCTCCTGACGGTAAGACGCTGCTCGACGAAGGGGTTACCGTCTATGAGGGCCCCATCGCAGAAGGCACGAAATGGCTCAAGCGCAACGGCTGGTACTATCTCGTCATCCCAGAGGGAGGCGTAGGCACTGGCTGGCAGACTGTGCTCCGTTCACGCAACATCTATGGTCCGTACCAACGGAAGATTGTGCTTGAACAGGGTTCCACCAAGGTTAACGGGCCTCATCAAGGGGCTTTGGTTGATGCGCCAGACGGCAGTTGGTGGTTCTATCACTTCCAGGAGACGCCCGTTCTGGGACGTGTAGTCCATCTGCAACCCGTCCGCTGGCTGGATGACTGGCCGCTGATGGGTGTCGATCTCGACGGCAACGGCATCGGCGAGCCCGTCAAGCGATGGGAGAAGCCCATTTTAGAGGTAAGAGGTGAGAAGCAAGAGGTGAGAGATTACCAGACAAGCACTTCCAACGGGAACTCATACATTTCCTGCGATTTCATCGACGATTTCGCTTCTGTGGTTTCCTCTGCAGAAGACATTTCTCTTACCTCTCACCTCTCTCCACTCACCTCTAATTTATCCCCCGCCTGGCAATGGAACCACAATCCAGACGATGCGCATTGGAGTCTGACAAAGCGGAAAGGATTCCTCACCATCGATGCCCAGCCTGCCGATAGTCTGAAGGCTTGCAGGAATATGCTCACGCAGAAGGTCGTGGGCTATCTGAGTGAGAGTACAACGATCGTCGAGGCCAAAGGCGACTGCTACGCTGGGCTTTGCTGTACGGGCAAGCTCTTTACGGGTATCGGTCTCTGCAAAAAAGGCGTATTCATCGAACAAAACGGCCAACGCAGACTCATCAAGTCCGGCTCTTTCCCTCGTCTCTACCTGAAGGTCATCAACGACAACCAACAAAATCGCCACCAATACTTCTACAGCATTGATGGCGAGTCCTACCTCCCAGCCTGCGATCCCTTCCCCCTACGGGCTGGCTACTGGAAGGGTATCCGCGTCGGCCTCTTCTGTTACGGCCCCGATGGAATGGCGCAATTTGACTCCTTCAGGCAGTCCGTGCTGAGATAAAAGGACCACAATTCAAGCTTTTTTACGTCAGCGGCAGTAAATTTTTCGCTTTTCGCTCTTCACTTATCACTTTTTTTCGTACCTTTGCACCCGAAAAGCCGTGCCTGCTATTATGGGACCCACGCGCCCTGATAGTTAAATGGATATAACAAGGCTCTCCTAAAGCTTAGTTCCGAGTTCGATTCTCGGTCGGGGTACCAGGTTTAAAAGCGGGGTTTGCAGGCACAAGAAAGATAAAGCATGAATGACACAAGACGAGAAATGGCAAGTGTAGTATGAAGGAGTTGCTGAATAAGATCTATTATAGTTTTTATAAATGTGAGGAGTTCTTTTTTCCTTATGGCAGAAAGGGCGGTTATTCTAGTGTGGTAATGATTGAGATGCTGGCCTCGTACCAATTTGGGATTGCGTCTGCATTTTCTGCAGTTACAAGTCTCTTATACCTCACCTTTATCCGAAGGCCATTCGACTACTATTTCTTAATTCCTATCCTGACGGCTATTATAGGATTTTGCATTTTAGATTACTTTACAAAGAAAAAGGTCTGGAAAGAACCAAATGAAGAGATTATTGCCCTCTATAAAGAAAAAGGTATTGACGCAATCAATTGGTTTTTGATAGGAATAATTGTTTGGCTGTTATCAAAGCTTTACATTGTTGGAGGGATAATCCTATTAATCTTGTGTTTTAACAGAATATGACGATGCAACGGTTTGTATTTCTCACAATAGGGACAGTCCCCATTGTGAGACGGAGTCCAATAATGGCATTACAAAACTGCCGCGTGTTTTAGTTAGTTTTTGATGGCTTTGTTGATAAAGTCGTTGATGGTAGTACCTGTAGTTGCTACGAAAGCAGCTACCCGTGAATGCAACTCTGACGACATTCGCAGGTTCAGTCTTCCACTATATGGCTTTGCAGGCCACATTTAAACAACTCAGTCTTGTCGTATTTTCTGAAGCATCTCGCGGGCTTGGGCGACCATCTCGGAGAGCTGGGGCGTAGGGTTCTCCACCTCGGCGGCACGGTCGAGGAACTGCTGGTAGTAGGTGCGGGCCTGTTCATCATCCTTGAGGATGTAGGCGTAGGCATTGGCAATGTTGAAATAGGTGGCGACGGAGGTGGGATTATAGGTGAGATGCTCCTTCCAAGCGGTGACGGCCTCAGGATAGTGCTGCGTCAGATAGTAGCCTTCGCCCTGAGAGAGTGTAATAGCCTTCATGATGGTAGTATCTGGACGCAAGAGTTCCTTGGCGAGATTCAGATAGTTCAGTCCCTCAGGATACCGCTTGGTATCAACGCAGACCACACCAAGACGATAGGCACAGCCCGCGTGCTGCATGCCGCTGATGAGGAAGGCCAACTGAAGATATTTGTAGGCACGTTCGAGGCTGTCGAGCTGCGAGCAACACATGCCGGCGGAGTAAAGGGTGTTGAAGGTGGAATCACCCTGCTCAAGCAGCCGGTCGTACAACTTGCCAGCTGCCTTGAAGTCGCGATTCATAAACCACGCATCAGCCAACGCCCTGTTCACCAGGATATTCGTAGAGTCTTTCAGCGAGTATTTCATTCCACAGATAACGCCCTTCTCTGGCTGATTGGCTTTGGCATAAGCAAGCGTGAGTCCTGCCACCACCTCGCCATCCATAGGGAATCGATTCACCAGCTGGCCAGCCCAATAGATAAAGGAATCATTATCGCCCTGCTTCTGATAACTATAGGCGAGTTGTCGGAAAGCATCGTGGGAAAGACTGTCCTCAGGCATGTTCTTCAGCAGTTCTGCTGTTTGGCGATAATTGGCACGCTTGTAATAGCAGTCAGCCAACTTCAGGCGGACATCACGGGGAATCTTGTCCTCAGGCACATATTGACGGAACTCGGCATCCATCACGTCGATGCCCTCCATTGAGAATCGCACGCTATCTTGGGCTTCTGCGATGGCGTAAGCCCGTTGGTAGCACTTCAGCGCCTCGTAAGTATTGTACTGCTGCATGCAACTGTCGCCTGCCTGCACATAGATCTGCAAGGAGTCACCCCCCTCGCCCTGAGCCGGTAGAACCATCAACAGGGCGAGGGTGATCATTGAAAATAGTCTTTTCATTATTATGACTTCTTAAGAGTGATGATGACCACGCCTTCCTTGGCCTTTTCACCATACTTCTCGACGGCCTCCTGACCATCCTGCATATAGAAGCGTTCGATGGTCTTGGGATTGATTGAATACACCTTCTTACCATCCATGATTTGACCATCAACGATGAAAAGAGGACGTACAACCCTGGATTTCTCCATCTCGACATCCATTTCGACGATCGACCCGTCCTCTTCGCATATATGGTCTTCCCTAGCCTCTCTAACGCCATCGAAACGGAAACTTAAGGGGACGGTGTACTTGACGCGAACGAGCTCACCATTCTGCTTGCCAGGTTTCCACTTCGGCATAGCGTTAATGACACGCAGGGCCTCAGCATCAAGCATGGGATCGACGGACTTCACGACTCTCGCATTCGAAACGCTTCCATCCTTCTCCACAACGAAAGTAGCAATGACACGCCCCTGAATGCCAGCCTTCTCTGCTTCTTCAGGATACTGGACATTCTGGTTCAGGAATTCAAGAAGAGCCTGAGCGCCACCAGGATACTGAGGCATTTCTTCCACTACGTCGAAGACATCGCCTTGAACAGGTTCGAATGTCCCCTCAGCAGTAGGGGCTTCAGGCGTTTCAGCCTTCGTTTCGTCTGTTTCCACAACCTGGAGGACAGTCCTATTATCCCCCATTTTGATGGTCGTATTTTTCCTGCCTTTCTTCGTTATCTGCTTCTGGGGGCCATCGTAACGGACATCGACCACTTTCTCGGCATTGACGGCGAGGGCTACGGCGACGATGGGAATGAGAGCCAGCAGTTTCAGGAGACTGCGGCGACTGGATTTTGTATGTAACATCATATTGATTCGGTTTTTGAGGGTACTGTGACTGATGCCGTTGACAAGGGAGTACCCGCCGATGCCTGCGGCTTTTGTGATTAACAGGTATTGATATTGACGCGCATTGATCCCTTGAGAGAGTACTGCACCGTCGGCCTCGTATTCGTGGATGGCCCTGAGGTCAGAGCGCAGCATCCACATGGCGGGATTGAACCACTGGAGGGCGGTGAGGGTGTCGACGAGGAGCAGGTCCCACGAGTGATGGAGCCGGATGTGTCCCCGTTCATGAGCGAGAATAGCTGCATCGTTGGTTTCGTAGTCACTACGGTTCATGACGATGTAGTGCATCCAGCTGAAGGGCGACAGCACTGCGTTACCGGTCACGCAGATGATGGTGCCATCGGCCTGGAGATGCTGCTCGCTATGCTTGATAAGACGGATGATTCTGAACAACGACCAGAGGGTATGAGACAGCGTGAGTGCCACACCTATTATAAATAGTATAGGCAAGACAATCTGCCATAAGGACATTGTTGGTTGTTCGACTGCCGCTTCGGCTTGCCAGGCACCTACTGCCACGTGTGCTGTCCGTTGTACCGTCATCGTCTCGTGGATGGTAATCACACCGAGAGGAAGGACGTAGGAGGCAACTGCCGTCAGCAGAAGCACGATGCGGTTCACACGATGGAACGTCTCACGGGCGAGCATCAGGCGGTAGAACATGTAGAATACCGCGATGAGCACAGCCACCTTCAGGTCGTAAATTAAGAAATCAACCATAATCTTCTTGTCTGTTTGACGACAACTTAGACAACAAAGACAACATTTGTTTTGATGGCATGCCATCATTAAGTTGTTATAGTTGTCATAGTTGTTTTTTTATCATTTTTGTCGTTCTATCTGGTCTATGAGCTCACGGAGTTCTTCGACGCTGATCTTCTCTTCCTTGACGAAGGAGGAGACAGCCGAGAGGTAGGAGTCGTTGAAGTAGTTCTTGATGACGCCAGCGATGGACTTGCGACCATACTCTGCCTCTGTGATGAGGGGATAGTACTGGTAGGTGTTGCCAAACTGCTTGTGGTCAAGAAAACCTTCCTTCTCCAGGATACGAACCATCGTGGAGAGTGTATTGAAGTGCGGGCGGGGCTCGTCGTAATACTCTAAGAGTTCCTTGACGAACATCGGACCGTGCGCCCAATACAGATCCATGATCTCCTTTTCCTTATTTGTCAGTTTTTTCATTGTCGTTTGCTTTTAATCTTACAATCAAATATGCGTCGTTATCAATATCTGAGTGCAAAGTAACTAAAAGTTTTCGTTATATACAACTAAATCGCTTAGTTATTAAACTAAATTAATTAGTTAATAACATATTTAACATCTATTGACGCAGAAAAGCCAATTTTAGGAGTAATCTTTTCTCCCCCTGAGTTTTTGCGTCCCTTTGGTAGCAAGCGGCAAAGCCGAGCGGGGGGAGCCAGAGGGGGTCTGAGCAGGGGAATGTTGCTGCAGAGGAAGAGGCGGAGATTGAGGCGGATCAGACCACCCCTAACCCCTCCTACTCAGGAGGGGAAAAGGTTACTAATAATCCTCTAAAATCTGCTTTAAGCGCTTGAGGCGTTCCTCCTTTTTGTTGCGGCGCCACTTCTTGGGAATGAGACGAGCCAGGAGGGGGAGCAGATTGACGGCGCTGGGGTCGGCGGCAGCCAGTGCGGCTTCCGTCTTGTTGATCTTCAGTTGTTTCTTCAGCGCCTCAGGCAGCACATCGTGGGGTCCGTGTCCGAAGACGACGACCTCGCGGACATTCAGCAGTTTGGAGATAAGATACACGGTATCGCGCACTTCCGTGAGATTGATCATCCGAGGCTCGTAGTTGACGTGTGAGAAAGCCAGCGAGCGACAACTGTCAGACACGCTGAAATAGCCTAAGGAGTCTGTGGTCGTAGTGCCGTCCTTACTCACCACGTTGGCGCCAACGACGGGAATAAGCGTCTCCACGTCGACCACCACAAGCCTCCGCTGGGCGAAAGCCTGTGTCGCAACTGCCATGATAAGCAGCAAAAGTGTGCGTCGTATCATCATCATCGGCTGCAAAATTAGGCATAAGCCCTCGCGCAGCCAAATGTTTTCAGACTATTTAGTGATTATTCAGACAAAATTAAATAAATAGTTTAGCCACAGATTACACAGATGATCACAGAAGAAATGATTATCACAGAATTATTACCCATGTGAATCTGTGTGAATCTCAAAATCTGTGAGAATCTGTGTAATCTGTGGCTAAATAACCCCCAAATACGTAAACGTTTGCGAAAAAAACATTCCAAAAGCGATGGTCAATTCACGAAAAAGTGCTAACTTTGCCGAAGTTTCACCTATTTAATTAATTAACAACTTAACAAACCAAACGCATTATGACCAAACAAATGAAACGACTGGGCACATTGTGCCTCCTGCTGATGCTTGCGATAGTAAGCCGGGCAGACGGTTTCAAGGACTTTGGCGCCATCGTCAACAATCAGGATGGAACCCTGTTGACGGCTGAAGAGCAAGTCCAAGGAACAGCAATCAATTTTGGTGTGGCCGTTGCCGACGACGGAACCGTCAGCCGTGTGGCTGCCGACGACGCCAGCGCAGTTGCCACCGTCAGTGGAAAGTACCACAGCGAGCACGGCTGCACAGCCCTGCAAGTGGTGGTACCCAACGCCTCGAACGTGAAGATCACGGTCGGACAGTGCACCTACAGCCCTGCCACCATCAACGTGACCGACGCCGCAGGCAATGTGGTAGCCACGAAGACGCCCAACGCCCCAGGCTGCTGGAAGAACGACAGGAACAACGTCGACGTACTCTACTACACCGGTGAGGCTACCACTCTGACCATCACGGGTATGGACTATTGCCCCTTCGTCGGCGTCAGCGCGCTGACTGAGGAAGAGATCGCAGCCCTCAACGCAGAGTACACCCTCTCCTACTTCGACTACGACGGTACGACGCTCATCGGCACCCAGCTGGTCAAGGGCCAGGAGCCCATCGGCGAGTTTGCCTTTGGTGCCGACGATGTCAGCGCACTCGATGGCGGTGCCTTCCGAGGCTGGTTCAACAAGCCCGAAGGCGGCAGGAAGTACAAGGTAGAAGACATCGTAGAGGGCGATATGTCGCTCTATGCCGTTGCCACAGCCATCGAGTTTGCCTTCCCAGGCACTTCATTCTCCTATAATCTGGCAGATTCCAACTTCGATCCTGCCGACCACGAGTGTATCGACATCATCGGCGACAAGGCCTACTACCACGATGCCTCTCACGGATGGGCATTCTACAACGGCGAGAAGATCAACCTGAAAGTCGCTGGCGATGCCACCATTACGATTGTCAACTGCCAATATGGTAACGGCACAAACATCGCTGTCGTTGATGCCAATACGGGCGAAACCATCGGTTCGCTGCCTGCCAAGTCGGATGCCGACGGCGGTGTGGCTTCCTTCGAATATGAGGGCGGACCTACGACCCTCTCATTAGTGATGGAGTCTGGCGGTGAGATGTATCTCCACAGCGTGGCCATCGCCAACCATAGTGGTGGTAGCAGTGAGCACGAACCGGCAACCCTCGACAACGAGCCCGTCAGCGCATTCTTCGACTTCGGTCTTGGCATCGACGGCCAGAAAGCTGACTTCGGCGAGGCTAACGACTACTTCGTCACCAGCAAGGTGACCTACGGCAGCAACCTCTCTATCTACGGAGCCCGTCAGGATCAGACGCAGTTCATGCCAGAGACCCAGCAGAACGAGCCCGAAGGCGCTGTAACGGCAGCCGACGAGAGCAACGCCATCCGCTTCATCATCCAGCCGAACTACGGCCTCACTTTCACCCCGAAGAAGGTCTCCCTGAAGACCACCCGCTTCGGTACGGACAACGGTCTGCTCGACTTCGCCTGGGAGAATCCCGACAAGAGCACCGTCATACTGGCCCAGGCCGTGAAGCCTGAGCGCAACGACAACGTCAGCGAACTGTCATACGACATCGAGGGTGCCACACCCGGTGAGGGCAAGTGCGCACTGCTCATCAACCTCTATCACCTGCAGAGCGGCAAGCAGATCGGCTTCGGCGACATCCTCATCGAGGGTACGCTCAGCGGCACAGAGAAGGAAGTGCCCATCCTCGCCACTGTGACCATCAACGGTGAGGAGTTCAAGGCCGAGAAGATCTTCGACGATGCTTACGAGGCAACGATGGAGCTCTCGAAGAAGGTGCCTATGATCGGTGAGACCAACCCCATCGAGGCTACTGCCAAGAAGGGTGAAGTAGGCATTATCGGCTATGTGGGCGACGACACCCAGTGCGTCGTGACCATCCCAATGACTCAGGGTGAGACCACACTCGACTATGTCCTGACCTTCGTACAGAAGCCCGACTTCAATCTGACATACATCGACACCGACAAGCAGACGGTGCTCGGCATATATACCCGCGAGAAGGACGAAGTGATCGGCGAGTTCGACGTTGACTACAACAACGCTACCGCTCCTGACGACATGAAGGTGCGCGGCTGGTTCAAGAAGACCGCAGGCGGCGAGAAGTGGACTGCTGAAGATGTCGTCACCAGCGACATCACGCTCTACGCTGTCGCAACAGAGATCGAAGCACCCAGTACTTACAAGAAGTACGTCTTCGACCTCACCGACAAGCTCTTTGATCCCGCTGACCACGAGGCCTTCAATCCCTCTGGCAGCTTCTACTGGCACGATGCACAGCACGGCTGGGCCTTCAAGGGCGACGCTGAGAACAAGATCGACCTGCTCGTAGGTCCGAAGGCCATCGTATCGCTGACCCTCTGCCGCTACGGTAATGCCGGTGACATCATCATCACCGACGCCAACGGCCAGCAGATCGGCACGCTGCCAGGCAAGAACAATGAGGATGTGGATGCAGAGATCGTTGCCTTCAACTACGAGGGCGAAGGCGGCACCATCACCCTGAACCTCAGCACCGAGGGCGAGATGTATCTCCACGGCGTGAAGATTGTCAACACCAGCGAGACCAACTACGAGAGCCAGGGCCAGTGGTACTTCGTGAAGCCCGGCAGCGCAGAGAGCCTCCTCGAGGTGCTCGACATCGTTAACGGCGCCAATGCCGACAAGGACGCTGAGCGCTCATTCATCTTCGTGCCCGACGGCACCTACGACCTCGGCGAGACTGTGAAGACCGCCATCAGCGGACATAACATCTCAATCATCGGACAGTCGACGGAGAACACCATCATCGTGACGGCTCCCGACAAGAGCATCGAGGGCCTCGGCAGCGCCGATATGTTCAACGTCAGCGGTACGAACCTCTACCTGCAGGATCTCACGTTGCAGAACGCCCTCGACTACTATGGTGCCCTCGACAACAAGCAGGTGGGCGGACGTGCAGCCGTCATCAACGATGCCGGTAACCGCACCATCGGTAAGAACATCCGCATGCTCTCTTGCCAGGACACCTACTACAGCTCGAACGACAATATGCAGTCGTACTATGAGGACTGCGACATCCACGGTACCGTCGACTTCATCTGCGGTGGTGGCGATGTACGCTTCCAGAACACCACCCTCTCGCTAGAGCCCCGTCAGCTCGACCTCAAGGGCAGCCGTACCGTCGTCGCTCCTCGCGGAACGGTGAAGTTCGGCTATGTCTTCGACAACTGTAACGTCGTAGACCTCGCACTGGGCAACGGCACCTGGAACTTCGGACGTACCTGGAACAACCAGCCCATCACTGTCTATCTGAACACCACGCTCGACGACAATGCCGCCGCAACGCTCATCTCTTCGCGCTGGATCGAGAAGGGTATGAACAATACCGATCCCGTGCTCTTCGGCGAGTACAACACGCTGGATGCTGCAGGCAACAACATCACGCCTGCATCGAACATCATCCACTCTCACGGTGGCGACTTCGAGACGATCATCAATGCTGAGCAGGCCGCTGGCTTCACTTACGAGATGATGTTCTCAGAGAACCTCGAGAAGCAGTGGAATCCCGCTATGCTGACCCGTCAGCTGGAGGCTCCCGCCAATGCCAAGTTTGAGAACAACGTCGTCAGCTGGACACCTGCCAACAACGGTGCCATCGCCTACGCCATCTTCCTCAACGACGTGTTTGTAGGCATCACCGAGGGTTCGAGCTTCGACCTCAGTGGCATCGACTTCATCCCAGGCATCGAGAGCATCACCATCCGCGCTGCCAACGCAATGGGTGGATTCGGTCCTGCAGCTGTTGTGAGCACCGGTACTGCCGAACCAGCAGAGGTCACCCTGTCGGAGGCCGGCTATGCCACCTTCTATGATTCAAAGACCAACTATGCCCTGCCCACAGGTCTGAAGGCATACGTCGTCAGTGCTGCTACTACGGATGCTCTGACCTATAAGGAGATACCTATGGTTCCAGCAGGCACAGCCGTTATGCTGAAGTCTGACGATAAGAGAGGAGGCAGCTTCATTCTCCAGCCAACAGGCGTAGGAGGCTTCTTTATCGGTGAGAACCTGCTCGAGGGCAGTGACGAGGCCACGACAACCACGGCCTCTGGCGACTGCCTGTTCTACAAGCTCGCCTTCGGTCATTCCAACTCTGACAAGTCTAATGTCTTCGGCTGGTACTGGGGCGCTGAGGGCGGTGCTGCTTTCCAGATCGAGGGGCATCGCGCCTGGCTGGCTATCCCGAAAGCAAAGGCCTCTGCCCGTGGCTACAGCTTAGAGGGTGACGCTACCGGCATCAACCGAGTGGCTGCCGACGGTCAGAAGGGTGAGTACTACAACCTGAAGGGCCAGCGCGTCGCCGCTCCCACCAAGGGCCTGTACATTATTAATAATAAGAAGGTCGTGATTAAGTGAGAATAAAACAATAAAAAATAAAAGTTATGAATAGAATCAAATTTCTGATCGCCTCTGTCTTTGCCACTATGGCACTGACAGCCTGCACGGGAATCGAGGACACACCCGTTATCCCCGACACGCCGATAACGGACAATGTGGACGATCCCCAGGAGGAGGTCACCGACCAGCCCGCCAATGTTCGCGAATAACTCGCATCATCATCCATCCCGTCAGCCCGTGCCCGCAAGGCACGGGCTGATTTCTTTGTCCCTTGTGTCCTTTGTAGTGTGAATTGATGTCTGGGTCTTTACAGGCACTAAACCCAGACTTTAGTCTAAGGGAAGTCCCGCTTTAGTCTATGTAAACTAATCGCTCCATATCTTCTTTTCATTTTGCATATATAAGTCACATCTTTACGATGATGCCTTCAATAGCTTGTTCCAAATGCCTTCCGTGAGTCTTACTTTAGCCTTGTACAAGTGATAACAATGCCTACTATATATGCATACAAGGCATCAGCATAACTAAGACTTGGCATATCTATCACCCTAACTTGGCCCATCTCAATGTCCCATGCGGAATAAAACTAAAGGAAGCACTGCCGATGGGCAATGCTTCCTCTACTATTTATTAAGGTGTAAACCTCGGATTACTTCTTGGCGGGAACGGCTTCCTCCTCCTTGATTGTGCGACCCAGTGTCAGGTAAGCCACAGGAGCAGCGATGAAGATAGAAGACAGCGTACCGAAAATGACACCCAGGATCATAGCGAACGAGAACGAACGGATGGAGTCGCCGCCGAGGATAAAGATGGCGAGCAACACGATCAGCGTCGTCACAGAGGTGTTGATGGTACGGGCGAGCGTCTGGTTCAGCGAGTCGTTGAACAGCTGCTGACGGTCGCGCTTGCCATAGAGGCCGATGTTCTCACGGA
>JAEEGI010007485.1_pt1 | contig 24460 bp, 19 predicted proteins | sample 8958751 | NCBI WGS metagenome assembly JAEEGI01 (sample SAMN16246545, study PRJNA631951) | gut metagenome | biome: gut microbiome; feature: rumen; material: KS-attached | host: Bos | place: Iran: Karaj | collected 2018-10
AAGCCCTATCCCTATATGTTCGTAGGCTTGCAGGGCGGTATGCAGACCACTCTTACCAATTATTCCCAGTCGGATATTATCACGGGTACGGCCAGCGCCAGTTTCGGTGCGATGTTCACCCGTGCCATTGGAGCCCGTTTCCATGTGAACGGTGCGTGGGGTAAGGGCGGTCTGGCGCAGTCTGACAGGGACTACCGCTACGACTACAACTACATTACGGCGAACATCGACCTGATGCTCAACGTGCTGGGATTTATTCCCTCGCTGAGGAACTTCCCCCTGAGCACCAACATCATTGCCGGTATCGGTCTCAACACTGCGTGGAACAACGACGATGCCTGCGATATCAACAGAACTTTGGGTAGAGATGTGCTCACCGATGCGTGGACAGGCACCAAGTTCAGCCACAATTTGCGTGTAGGTGTCATGCTCGACTACAAGATTAACAAGCACTGGAGTATGAACATCGAAGCTGATGCCAACAGTCTGCACGACCGCTTCAACAGCAAGAGGTCCGACTGTGACGACTGGCAGATTACAGCACAAGTCGGTTTTGCCTATCGTTTCGGCTATAAGAAGAAGCCCCACACCGCCCCCGTACTCATCGCCCCTGTAGAGGAGTTTGAAGAGGACAGAGAAGCCGAGGTGGTGACCGATGCTCCTGTGGTGCAGCCCAAGAAGCTCGAGCAGCTGCAGAAGGATGTCTTCTTCTCCATCGCAAAGACTGATGTGGAGGCAAGCGAGGTTTCCAAGATAAACGATGTCATCGCATGGATGAAGTCGCATCCCACAGCAACGGCAACAGTCACAGGACATGCCGATGCCGGTACGGGTAATAAGGAGAAAAATGCAGAGTATGCTCGCGGCAGAGCCGAGAGTGTGGCAAAGGCCATCATCGACGGAGGTATTGACGCAAGCCGTATCAAGGTGGACTCCAAGGGCGACACCGTGATGCCCTACGGTGACAACGAGAAGAGCCGCGTGGCAATCTTCGTTGGTGAGGAGAAATAATATTTCACACAGACAGGATGAGACAGTTCGCAAGATATGCGTGGGATCATATTGTCGATCATCTGCTGGTGACCGTCCTGGTGGTGTTGCTGGCAACATCGCTGATAGAGATATCCTTCAGCGTAGCATTTCTCAATCCGATGGCGCGTTCGCTGAGCAACTTCTCCACGACCGATATCTTTTACGATATCAGTAAATCCAAGGCGCAGAAGGAGAAGAGCGACCTCATCACGCTGGTGGATATGTCGTATGTTTACGATCGTAGCGAACTGGCCGGCATTATCACGGAAATAGACAGTTTGGAGCCTGCGGTATTGGGCATTGACGTTGTTTTCGACGGTGTGCGCGACGACAGTATCGGCAACGAACGGCTGATGGATGCTGCGTTGGGTACATTGACCCCTGTGGTGTGGTCGTGCAAACTGACTGACTGGAGCGATGACAAGGAGCAGTTTTGCGACACCGACCATTCCTTCTTTGCCGAGCTCTGTGGTGTCGACGAGGGATTCACCAATGTGCAGCGTGACGTGAACGGAGGCACAGTGAGACGTTTCGGTGTGCTGCGTCGTTCGGAGGACAATTGGGTGTATTCCCTGCCGGCAAAGATGGCAAAGATATACACAGGTGAGGAACCGGCCAGAGATGCAGAGATGAGTTGTACCATCAACTTCCATGCTGTGGACTTCCCCGTGGTGCCACACGACCGTATAAAGGAGAATGCAGATTTGATAAAGGGGCGCATTGTTCTTCTGGGAGCAACCGATGAGGTGCGCGATATGCACTACACTCCTCTCGGACTCATTTCCGGCCTGCATGTTCTGGCATACACCGTCAAGACGCTTGTGGAACACCAGGCACCTACAGAACTGCCCGCGTGGCTGATTATCTTCCTGTCGCTCCTGGTGACGCTCTTCACCCAGATGGCGCAGAGCTTCGCCTTCGACGCTACGGTGAGACACCGTCTCGGCAGTGTGGAATGCCTCGGACGTATGGGTGTCACCTCCAGTGTGATATTCTTTGCAGTGGTGACAATACTCGTGGGAGCCAGTTTCATGCTCTATATGCGCTACAATGTGAGCCTCGACGTGAAGTGGGCGATAATGTGTACGGCACTTCTGGGCACAGCGCGACTGCTCTACTCCGTAATAATTAATATTACAGGCGACTATGCCTGGCCGCATCTGTTGCGACGCGTGGCAGATAAGTCGATATACCGCTACGAGAGCAGAGCAAAAACGAAAGGAAAAATGAAAGGAAAAATAGACATACAACAAACAACAATAGAATTATGAAAAACGTAATCATTTTGATATTGCTTTTGATGGCTCCCTGCCTCTTTGCGCAGGAGAAAGTAAGTTATCTTGTATCGGACATTGAGGGCAATGTGCGCTTCCACAAGGGCAAAGAGCGTGTGGAGCTCATTAAGGGACAGACGCTCAGCGAGGATGACATCCTGACCGTTTCTGCGAATTCATCTGTGGTGTTGCTCAACCCCAGAGAGTCGAAGATGTACACGGTAAATGGTATCTATTCCGGCACGTTGGAGAAATATGTGAAGCGCAACGAGCAGAACTGCGTGACGACTGTCACCAAGCAGTACATGAGATACCTGCTTGCCCAGATGCTCAACAACAAGAAGAAACGTGCGGAGCAGACTGAGGACGGCACCGCAACCGTCTTCCGCAGCCTCGACAGTATCATACAGACCCTCGACAGCATACCGGAAACTGAATGATATCTCTCCGCTCATATTGCCGTCGCATTGCCGTTCTCGCGCTGCTGTTTCCCCTTTGTGCCCTGTTGCGTGCGGAGGGTGTGGACAGTGTGGCATATTACCACGACCTTGGTTTCCAGTACTTGAAGGAGCGCCAGTATTCTAATGCATACAAGGCTTTCCGATATTATCTGGACAATGTCTCTCCCGATGAGAAGAACACCGACCGCTACGAGAAGGTGCGTCGCGCTTTCTACGATGCCAAGAGTGAGGTGGCGGAAGAACTGTCCCATTGCTACGAGGAGGCCGTTTCCGCTTCGCGCAAGGGAGAGCAGGTGAGGGCGGAGCAGACGTTCCAGAGATACCTTTCCATGTGTGTCACTGAGGAATCGCGGCAGACACACGAATACACCGTGGCCTTGACCCACTACGCAGTATCTCTGCAGCGCAAGGGCAAGCTCGATGAGGCTATGCGTCAGCTCAGGCGTGCCGAGGAGGTGCGACGCACAGCTCCTCTGCAGAACAGGAGCCACGTGGCGGAGACGCTCAATCACATGGCGGCATTAGAGGGTCAGCAGGGCCGTTACGACGAGGCCATCGCCAAATGTAAGGAGGCCTTGGAAATCTATGAGAAATATCTCGGCAAGAAGAACGACCACTACGGAGTCACGCTGAGCAATATGGCAGGCTACTACGCCACGCGCAACGCTCCCGGAGACCGTGCCTATGCAGTGGAACTGGGTGAACAGGCCGTGCAGATACTCTCCAGGAACAGCACCGCCTACGCGCAGGCAATGAACAATCTCGTGCTCTACTATTCGCTCTCGGGCGATATGGTGAAGGCGCAGAAATACAGCAAAATCGCTCTGCAGTCGATGAAGAAGATGCAGACCAACACCATACACTATGCCTCTCTGCTCAGCAATCACGCTGTGCGTCTGGCCAATGCCGGCAACTACGAGCAGGCATTGGAGTACGCTCGCGAGGCAATCGGCATCTACGAGGCGAAAGAGGAGACGCAGAGTCTCAACTTCGCCCGTCTGCTGTCCAATGCCGCTTCTTTCGAGAAACACATGGAACGCTATGCGGAGGCAATCGGGCTGTGGCAGCGCGCTGCACCCATCTACGAGAAGATAGAGGGAAAGAGCAGTTCGGGCTATCTGAACTGTATGAGCGAGATATCTGCGGCTCACACACGCACGGGTAATCTGGAGCAGGCTGCCAATATCAGCGAGCAGCTGCAGACCACTGTTTCCGGGCAGGTGAACCGGGGCGACGTGCGTTTTGCCCAGTCGCTCACCAAGCAGTCTTCTATCATGGCGGCGAACGGCAACTACACTCAGGCCCTCGCTCTGGAACAGCAGGCTCTGGCCATCTACCGTGTGCGCAAGGACATGGCGGGCGAGGCATCCTGTCTGAAGGACATTTCCGGATACCTCTACCACATGAATCAGCTCCCGGAAGCCATCGACACCTGTAAACTGGCGCTGAGCCTCTACGAGAAGATTCCCGGCCATGCGGAGGACCGCGCTCTGGCGCTCAACAGCCTGTCCATATATTATTACTCTAACGGGGCGTACGAGGATGCCCTCAACACTTCCCGCGAGGCGGTGGAGAACTATGAAAAGACTGGCAACACCAACAGTTCCCTCTTCGCCAAGATGCTCACCAATCAGGCCCTCTACGAGGTGCGCCGCGACAGTCTTGAGCAGGCTGTGGTGCTTTATCAGCGTGCCGACACCATACAGCGTCGCATCCTTGGCGACATGCACCCCGACAATGTCATGTTGATGTTCAACATGTCCAACCTCTATCTCCGTATGGGCAGGAAGTATGAGGCGCAGCGTCTTTTCCACGACGCACTCACCATGCAGATGCAGAACGTGAGGAGCAATTTCTCCCACCTCACCACTCGCGGCCGCGAACTCTACTGGGGCACGAAGAGCTATATCTTCCGTGCAGCGCCTGCGATGGCCTGTCTGATGGAGAATGTCGACTCAGCACTCATCGATGCCTACAACAGTCAGCTCTTCACCAAGGGACTCCTGCTCAATTCCGAGGTGGACTTCCGCAATCTCCTTGCCCGCACGGCAAGCACGGATCTTCGCGACAAGTACGACCGTCTCGTGGCCATACGTCAGGAGATAGAGCAGGCGTGGCGCAGCCCCTCTGAGGACTCGCGCGCGCAAATACCTTCTTTAATGGCAAATGCCAGCCGTCTGGAGCGCGAACTGGTGCGCGGATGTAAAGAATATGGCGATTTCACCGAAGCAATGAGCATCGATTTCAAGCAGGTGGTGAAGGCGCTGGGAAGCGGTGATGCCGCAATAGAGTTCTTCGACCTCGACACTCCTGAGGACGGTCGCACCTATTGGGCTCTGCTCGCACGTCACGATGCTCCCGCTCCCACGCTGATACGTCTCTTTAGCGAGGGCGAGCTCGACCGTCTGCGCTTCAACGGTCTGCCGCTGACGCAGGCGCTCACGAAGCCGGAAGGCATAAATCAGGTCTTTGAATCCACGCTGGTGGGCCAGTTTGTCTGGGGTCGCCTCATTCCCTATATGGATGGAGTGGAGAATATATGGTTTGCCCCTTCCGGACTCTTTTATCAATGGGGCATTGAATATCTGAAATACGACCATCGTCGCATAGGAGATCTCTATGCCCTGCATCGCGTCTCATCCACCAAACTGCTTGCTCAGCAGGACAGGGCTGCGGGAACAATCAGTCTCGCTGCCGTCTTCGGAGGTATCAAATACAATGCCACTCCTGCCGAGATACAGGCAGCCAACAAGGAATACGAGGATATCTACAAGAGGGCAGACGAGTACTTGGCCGATGTCGACTTCGACCTAGAGGACTTGGCGCTTGCCGACACACGCACTTTGGAGGGTTTCCTGCGCGACGGACAGCGCGAGGTGGGATTCCTTCCCGGCACTGTTGTCGAGGCGGAGAAAATCAATGAGACACTGCTCATGCACGGCATAGAGACGCAGAAATACGACGGTGTTTACGGCACGGAAGAGGCTTTCAAGGGTCTCAGCGGCAAGGGTGTCTCGCTCCTCCACATCGCCACACACGGTTTCTCTCTCAGCGAGGACGCTGTGCGTCGCAGCACCAACACGATGAGCTATCTCGAGGTGAGCGGTGAGGAATCATCGCAGGCCGACAACAGCCTCTGCTATTCTGGTCTTCTTCTGGCCGGAGCCAATAATGTCATCACGGGAAAGAAGGTGCCTGCCGGTGTGGAAAACGGCGTACTCACCGCACGTGAGATAGCCAAACTCGACTTCCGTGGCCTTGACCTCGCTGTGCTTTCTGCCTGTCAGACGGGTCTTGGTGAATTGAAGGAGGACGGTGTCTTCGGTCTTCAGCGCGGTTTCAAGAAGGCCGGTGCCCGCACTCTGCTGATGAGCCTCTGGAGCGTCAGCGACGGTGCCACACAGCTGATGATGACGCAGTTCTACACAGCTCTGGCTTCCGGACAGACCCGTCGTCAGGCTTTCCGCACGGCTCAGGAGGCAGTCCGCAACACTCCCGAATACAGTTCTCCCGTCTTCTGGGCCTCCTTCGTAATGCTCGACGACTAATTTTTTCTCAAAAGGAAAATATTTTATCACATCGAGGAAATGTTTTCCTCTTGTTCTTGACGAGTTGCCTGCTTTTGTAAACAAGCTTCCATCGCAGGCTTCTCGTCAGAACTACCTGCTTTGCAGGCTCGTTGTGATAAAATTTAAAATCGCCTTTCGGCGTAAAATCGCTTTCAAACGTCTGTTTTCAGCGTAAAATGATAATCCGTTGTTAAGTGTCTTGGGACGACCTTAAAATGCTCGGATATCACCTTCGTGAAAATAATATCTTTCTATCTGGGCTTTTGGCCACGTAGAGAAGTTCACAAGGATAGCGATGGGAAACTCCGTCGCTCTCAAATATCCGAAGGTTTGAAATTGCTCGTGTTCTCCCAGATTGCTGATGCTTTTGCATTCTATGATAACATTGCCACGCGGCATACGTACCACGAGATCCATCTTGACAAAGGACTCCAAAGGTTTGCCTTCGAAGGCGGGATGATGTTTATATTCCTTGATTACATCGAATTTTTGAGACTTCAGACGTAGAAAGAGAGCCTCCTGATAAACGTATTCGGGAAGTCCGGGTCCCATGTCAGAGTGGACATAATGCATACAACCCACTATGGGATAGACATAGTCTATGAGTGCTTGACGCTTTGGGCCTTCAAGGGGAAGTCTTTCTATAGTGATTTTCATGTGACGAAACAGTTGTTAGGCGCAAAGATAGCGACTTTTTCCGACATATAAGTCGTAATGCATGATTATTTTATGCTCTGGTGCAAACCTGAGCAATTTTATGTGAAAGCGTAGCTGGAACAATTTTAAATTTTGAGTCCGAAGACCTTTGCAGGTCGGATGCTACGTGAGGTCAGCAATGAAAGCTTGTTTTCGATTCTGTCCTCACGGAGCAGACAGAAGGAGTTATGCTCCGTTCGGACCAAAATATTTTCCTCCTTATAATTTCATCACTAGGACCATACGTTTTCCTTTATGATAAATCATCTCTGGCAGTAACATATTCCTCCCCATTTCAGCACAAAAATGTCCGAAAATGTGATTGTATTCTAAGAAACTGCTTAAACGTTTCCGTATTTTCTGGCATTCTTGCCGAAGCGTTTTCTGAAAGCTTGAAATGTGCCCAACTTTATCAGAAAAAATTACCCCTAAGGATGGGGGCACTTTTGGGAAACGTCCGCGAAAGCCAGTACTGATAATCAGCGGGTTGTAAATTTCGGGAGGCCATTTCAAGCCTTTTCTTCATCCTTGCAGACTCCCTGCAGACTCCTTGCAGCGCCCACAAAACTAAGGAAGATGCCTGTTTTTATGTAAAAATAAATGAGTAGTCTGCCCGATAGCAGAAGTTTTTTTGCGCAACAAATTTGGCCAATTCAAATAAAAGTACTACCTTTGCAGCATCATCGTTAATATTGTGTCATGAAAAAGGCATACAAAGACTACCAAGACAAACCTCTCACGGTATCTGACCCCAGCTCCTATGATTTGAGGACAGATGCCCAACATGCTCCGCTGCCGCAAGGAATGACGAGCACCAACGTGGCACAAAGGATATCCGCCGCAAAAGAGAAATTTGCCTTGCGACAGGATTTGACAGTGGAAGAGTTATATGACGTTATTGCTGATGAGATAGATTCCATTTATGCCAATGGCTAGATGTCCACGAAAGTCTTCTCCGGCTCTCTGAGCTGCCCTCATGTCTCCCGAAAATCGCCTTTCGGCGTAAAATTGCTTCATTTTCTGCTTTTGCTCGTACCTCGCAATCGCTTACGAAAATGTTCAATGGTCTTTACACCCCCTTCGGTTCCCCCGTTATCGGGGGACAGAAACGCATAAAATAAGTATCTATCGTCGCGTGCTCAGTCTTGAGAGGATTATCATTTTATGCTGAAAACGGATGTTTGAAGCAATTCGGCACAATAAGAAGAAATTTTGCGACCAAATGAGTGTTCATTAGATGAAATGATGTAATTTTTGATTCAAAAATCAGCAGACAATACAGGTTTATGAAAATCGTCATCGACAAACTACCCGTAGAACCGGTTTTGCGACAGCAACTCGTTGATTATGTGTACCCCATCGTGGGTTGTATGCACTACATTCAGGAAGATTTGGGACCGGGACTCCCGGAATATATCTATCAGGAAGCACTCTTCAAGAAGCTCAAGAAGGAGGGGTTTGATGCCGTAAAGGAGTTCATCTACCATCCGTTTTTCGATGGGGAGCCGTTAGAGGCCTTTGTCAAGATGGACCTTTTGGTGAAGATGCCGAGAGGTAATGTGATAATTGAGTGTAAGAGTATTGCAAAACTCACGGACAGGGAACAATTTCAAACTTTCGGATATTTGAGAGCAACCCAATTCCCGATTGCCATTCTGGTTAATTTTGGTGCTTGGCCAAAATCTCAGATTGAGAGATACTATTTCCACGAGGGAGTCATCAAAGCTTTTTAATGCCATTTCATTGGCTTTTTATCAAAGTAATAAAGTGTAGCTTGTTCATAGCTTATAAACCCTCTGCATGGATTTTACGCGGAACGCGATTTTACGCTGAAAGCGATTTTCGATTTTATTACAGCGAGCCTGCAAAGCAGGTAGCTCTTGCGAGAAGTCTGCGATGGAAGCTTGTTTACGATAGCAGGCAATTCGTCAAGAGCTAGAGAAAAGCATTTTATCGCTGTGATAAAACGTTTTCCTTTTTTGAAATAACAATACGCAATTTGTTTTATCCCCGCTTTAGAGCCGCCCCTTATCAAGGGGCTCAAAATCTTCTTGGGAGTATTTCTTCGAAAAACGTCAACTTAACGAGTCATTTTCCACCCCAAAAACTGGTCGTTCCCAAGGTATTTTTATCAAAAATGAGCAAAAAGCGCAAATTTTTCAAAAAAAATCGAGCTCTTCCACGCGCATGTGCGGAATATGTTGTACCTTTGACGCGCAAATGTGCATAAGCGAGCGTATAATTATACTATACAATACACTATAGATACTATAGACACTAATAAGAGAAAACAATATACATTAACTAAAATTACAAACTAAATTTTTACTAACATGAAAAGAAAACTATTTCTTTTATTGTGCGCCATGCTGACAATGATTGGTGTACAAGCGCAGGATGCAGGAACTTACTACATCCAGAATGTATCAAATGGAAAGTGGTTGGGCCCGGGTAATAGCTGGGGAACCCGAGCTTCTGTTCTTAATCATGGTGAATATTGGAAATTGGCAAAGATTTCGGAAGGTGTCTACACCTTGGAATCTGTCGTCTCTAATGGCGGATCAAACTATTATCTTACTGGTGAGTGGTGCGATGGTGGTGCAACGAATTTCACTTTCGCTGCTGTTGCTGGCAAGGAGAACACCTACACTATCGCAAATGGTAATTATTTGACAACTAATGGCACAACGGTAGATGTCAGTGGTACTGATGCTACAGCTACAGTATCACAATGGAAACTTATTTCTCCGGCTGAGATGGCTTCCAGTTTGGCCGCTGCTACTGTTGAAAATCCTGTTGATGCCACGTTCCTGATGGATGACCACACCTTTGGTCGCAACAACCGCTACGTAAGTGCTTGGACAAACGAAGATGGTTGTGCTCTGACGGGTGGTAACAGCAACAAACATTGTGCTGAGAAATATCATGGTGTATACAATGTATATCAGACTTTGGCAAATGCACCAGTTGGTTGTTACAGGCTTACTGCACAGGGCTTCTATCGCCAGGATGGCTCAGACAATGACCATTTGCCAGTGTTATATGCAAACACAACAACTGCAACATTCCCTCTTAAGACTGGATCAGAAAATAGCATGGCTGATGCATGTGCATCATTCGAACAGGGAAAATATGCAATAGACCCCATTTATGTTTATGTTGGTACAAAAGGAGAACTGACAGTAGGTACTAAACTTGAAACCAACACCGCCCTTTGGTGTATCTGGGATAATTTTGAACTGACATATTACGGTGACCATACTGTGGCTGAAGTGGTACTTGCTGACTATGTAAAAGCTTACAATGCAGCAATGAGTGAAGCAACGTCTTTCACTGAGGAGAGTATGTGGGCTGATGCTTGGGAAGCTCTGCAGAATGCAATTTCAGCAAACAATCTTGACCTTTCCGACGTTACTCAGGCACAGCTTGAGACTGCTACAGCCAATCTGGTTGCAGCTAACACAGCAGCAGCAGCAGCAATAAATAAAAAGGCTGTATATGATAATGCTGTTGCCCTGATTAATGGCGGCACAAATGTGGACTTGACCAGTATTGTTAGCAATGCCAGCTTCGAAGATGGCAACCTCAATGGTTGGACTTCAGTTAATGGTGGTGGTGTGGCTAACAACAATAACTGGCCAGGAAAAGTAGGCACATATTTTGTTGAACGTTGGACAGCTAATGGTGAAACCCAAAGTCATCTGAGCGATGGTACTCTTACTCACGATGCTCTTGTGCTTCCTGCTGGTTTGTACACCATTACTGCAAATGCTCAGAACCAGGAGCAGAAGAACGGTGTCGCTGGTACAGGCTATTTCCTCTATGCAAATACAGAGAAAGTGGAAATATCGAGTTCAAATACTTATTCTACAACTGTTTTGTTAGCCGACAAGTCAGAACTTGTCATTAAGTTTGCTCTTGAGGGATGCACGGGTAACTGGATTTCTTGCGATGATGTGCATCTGACATACGTTGGCGAAGACTTCCCCGCATATACGCTTGTCACAGGCAAGATGAATGCTGAAGTTGCTGCTGCCCAGACGGCTGCCGATGAAGCATTCCAGGCCAACAAAAATATTGCCAACTACAACGCTCTGACTGCTGCCATTACTGCTGCACAAGCTTCTAAGGATGCTTACGCTGCAGCCGCTGTGGCCATTGCTAATGCCAATGACTTGAAGGAGGCTCACAATCTGGCTTCTGCCGCAGCCTATTCAACCTTCGCTGCTGCTATTGCGGCTATTGAAACTCCATACAACGAAAACACCTTGAGTACTGCCGATGCTAGTGCTGCTGGCCTTACACTGGGTACTGTTGTCACAGGCTGGCGTGCTGCTGCCGGTAGTGCTGCTGTGGCATACCTGAACGACGGCTTCTCTCTAAATGCATTTGATGCAGCCCTTTATATCAACACTTGGTCAATTGAAGGAGAGGATGATGGCTCTAACTTCAAGGTGCCCTTCTATGAGTACTTTGCAGGCGAAGGAAATGAATTGCCAGAGAAAACATGGACAGGTAAGGTGGAGGGTCTTGAGAATGGTACCTACAGCGTTTCTGTTTGGGTACGCGAAAGATCTATCGATGCAAATACTGATGCAGCCGATCTTACAGGTATTTCCATGAATGTAAATGGCGGTACTGCTGTTGACGTGACTGAAGGTGATGTTGTTCCCGTACAGGAAGGAAAAGCCCGCTTCCAGCATAAGGTATACACAGCTGAGGGCTATGTCACGGACGGTGTTCTGAACGTGAACTTCGACATTGCTGCCGGTAACAATATTCACTGGCTCTCGTTCAAGAACATCAGTTACGAGCGTATCGGTGACATCCCAGCAGCCGACGCAGACGACTATGCCGCTCTCAACGACGCCATCTCTGCTGTCAGCAGCAATGTAGCTGGTTTCGAGGCAGGTGAGTATGCTCCTTACAATAACATAGAGGCTTTTGCTGCTCTTGCTGCAGCTGAGGCCATTGACCAGACAGCTCTTAATGCAAAACCCACAGTGCAGGCTGCTACCGCCGCTCTGAATACTGCCGTTTGGACAGCCAACACTGAGGAGGTGAATGCTGTATATAATGGCACCTTTGCTTTGAGTGAAAATAATGGTGCGCCTGCAGGCTGGACAATGAGCAACAACACGTTGGGTGGTGCTTTGCATTCACGCGCATTTGTTGGCGATTCTCGTTTGTCTGAGTTCAACGGAACCAACTCTGGCTTCTTCCAGCGCTACGACGGCACAAACAGTAGCCGCGGTTCACAGTATTACTATGGCAACACTACCGGTTACACCATGCCGCTTAAGGCCAACACGATTTATCATGTTACAGCTGACTTCACAAACTGGGGCACAACAGACGAGAAACCTCTTACTTTGAATGTTGACGGTCCTAATAGCACAACTGTTGCTTACGAGGATAAGACTTCTACAAAGAATGCTGATTCTGGAAGTGATACTCCTGACAAATTTGATATTATTTTCACTACTGGAGATGCAGGCAATTACACCATTCGTTTCCAGGTAAAAGGAAGTGATTCTAATGCACATAACGTTCTAGTATCAAATGTTGAGTTGAAGAAGGCTGTCGCTACTGCTAAGATGCAGATTTCTGGTCAGGCTAAGATGGGTACTTTCTGTGCTCCGTTCGATGTAACGATTCCTGATGGTGTTAAGGCTTACACTCTGAGCGAAAGCGAAACAAGCAAGGAGACCATGGTTCACATGGACGAGATTACAGATGTAATTCCTGCCGGCACTCCCGTACTCGTAGCATCTGATACAAAGTATGAGAATGACTTTGAGGATTATATGACGGTCCTCAATCCTATCAATGATGATGAGGATAATCTCCTCAAGGGTACATTCGTAAAGGCACATGTAGCTATGGCAGACGGTAACTACATCCTGCAGTATCAGGGTGGTAAGTGCGCATTCTATCTCGTTGATGATGATGACATCTACATCGGTAAGAACCGTTGCTATCTCCACATTGATGGCGCAACAGAAGCTCGTATCACAATCGGTGAAGAAGATCCCACAGCTATCAACAGCATTGAGGCTGGCGAAGAGGCTGAAGGTCTGAAGGACGGCAAGTACCTTATTGACGGTCAGATTGTCATCGTGAAGAATGGTGTTAAGTATAGCGCTAACGGTCAAATCCTGAAGTAATAATAACCAATCCCCTTTCCACTCTCCCCTTGAGGGGGAGTTGGAGGGGGCTAAAAAATACTAAATATGAAAAAGACATATATTGAACCAAAGACAGAGATCCTCGCAGCTGATGTATGCGAAGAATTGATGGCAGGTAGCGCTCCGTATAGTGATACACCAGCTACCCCCAGTGGCACAGGTGTCGACGATGTCACTCCAGAAGCAGGCACTCAGGGTCTTGCTCGTAAGACTATCGACGCTTGGGATGAATGGTAAACGAGGAGCAAAGCTCCGAGTGAAGACGTAAGAAGTCAGAGGTCTGATGTCTGAAGGCCTTCTGAACACAATCAATAAAGGCGGAGTGACGAAATGTCGCTCCGCTTTTTGTTTTCGTCTTTCACATTTTTCGGGAGAAAGAGAGGCTGACAATGTTTTTTCGCGACATCTGCGACATCGATGCTCAAATGTGCGGGTCGTTTTTTTATATATGATGAACAACAAGTTTGACACAATATATGCCACACCGCCCAACTTGGCTACGGAAAAACACTTATATATCTTGTACTGCTATTTCGGTCAGAGCCTGTTTGATGTCTTTATCCGTAGGGGGATTGGGAATAAGAAAGTCAACGGCTTCTGTGTAGTCAATATCTTCGAAATAGCAGAGTTGAGAACGGAAAAGTTTTTCTGAATATAGTTCCCCCAAAAGTTGTTTTGCAGTAGATGAAACCTCATCAATTGTAAAGTGTTCTTGCAAGAGGAAATAGAGGTCCACATAATCCTTCCATTTGGAACGGCGACCTAGAGCATATGCTTTCATTGCTGCTAATTGCAAGAGAGAAGGCATACGAAAATAGCCCTCATAGCTACTTGTTGGATCCACAGGAAAAGGATATTGAAAAAACGTAACCTTCACATCGTTGATAATAAGATTCATCTGCTCCGCAACACGACGTGTGATAATATGGCTGAATCCAGTAGAAGACAATTTATCCAAATTGCGTTTATGGTTGATTGACGATGATTTGAACAAATCAAAATCAATCGAACGCCGATGACCAATATAGAGAGCTATCGCCGTACCACCAACCAAATAATACTCGCGACGGAATTGCGCCATTAACGGGAGCAACTCTACCTGTTTCTCGTTTAAGACTTCACTATGCATATTTCTGCAGGACTAACGAATAGAAATGGTATATTTCCGGATAATAGTTCTGCTTTTGACGTCCTTTTGCTGAGAAGAAAATCTTCGCCACACGTTTGCCGCCCAAGACATCAACCAGTTCGCGAAAGTCATCTAGAGTACCGTCATTGAGAATACGCTCTACAAGAAGTGCATCACTAATCTCCTGTTTTTGGTCATCAGGAGTATACCAAAAGAGATTCTTGTGCTTTTCTATGATTTGCTGGCGTGACATCTGTTGTCGTGTTTGCTATTATGTGGACAAAGGTACAAATAAAAAAACGTATATACAAGGTTTTGTGAATATATTTTCGATTTATTATGCGATTTGTTGACGTTAACCATTTCTTTGCTCAACATATATATAAAACGAGGCTTCTTTTCGGATTCCCTCTCACTTTCAAAACTTTATTTTTTTCGTTTTTTTGAAAGCCTACAACGTTTGTGAAACTACGTGCGAGCGAGACGTGAAAAGAAAGATTCATCGTCTGCCGCACAAAACCCCCCTATCACTTCATGATGTCTCATTCAGCAAAATTAAAAATCGTTCAATTCTAACCCCCTTCACTTCCCCCGTTATCGGGGGACAGAAACATAAAATTGCTCGGGCTTGCGCCGTTCGCATAAAATGTTCTTTTCAGTCGACAAGTCGACAAGTTCGCTTCGATGACACTCGCGCTCATTTGCTGCGCAAAAGTAGGTGAATCATTTTGCGACTAATTATTCCCATCAGGACAGGATATGTGGCGATAGAAACATCATCACTTGGACAAAATACTCTTCGTTTCCTTCGAAAAAGATAAAAAGCCACCAAAGAGCCACCAAAGAGCAAGTTGATTCTACATTTCTCCGTTATTTCTTCGTTAGTTCTTCGATAGTTCTCCGTTAGTTCTTCGATTTCCAATCGAACATATAACGAAAAAGTAACGATGAAATAACAAACATATATTGAGCCTGCTACCTGCCTGGTATGGCGTGTGTGCGGTTTATCTCCGTCGTGCGGAACTGTGGAAGAAGGCCATACAAACCGATATGAAGATGATAGAACTAACGGTTTGCCCGTCCACTTTGCAGGAGGGTTTTTCCACATATTGCAACGCGGCCAGAAAATGCTATTCAACGATGACGCTCACCTGAAAAACTTCTCGCTTATTAACCGTAGCGATGGAGAATATCATCTGTCACCGGCATACGATCTCATCAATACAAGCCTTCATTTGCGCCAACCACGCATCTTTGCCCTTGATAAAGGCTTATTCAAAGAAGGAATGCATCTGTCGGACACCAGAACCGTCGGTTATCGGGATTTTGAGGAATTCGGTCGTCGTATCGGGCTGTCGGAACGCGTGGTGAAACGGGAACTCAAATTCTTTGCCACAGAACATACATCGGCAAAGGAGTTGATTGACCGTTCTTTCTTGTCGGAGCCTTTGAAACGTAGTTACTGGCTCTCGTACAACTATCGCCGCCTTACACTTTCTTTCTAACAGTCTTTGAAAGCTCAAAGTAAGCCTTCAGACATCTCTAGCATTTTATGCTGAAAACGGAGGTTTGAAAGCAATTTTAAATTTCGAGATTGGCTATCATGAAGTGACTGATGAAAGTCCAATGGCAACAGCGGGAGCTCGTTCACAGGCTTTGCCAAAGGGCTGTCAGCATAAGAACGAAGTTCGTGCCAATTCGAAATATTTTCCTTAAATCTGGTTTTCTCGGTTTTTCTGCATCAGCAGGGTTTTCTCGGTTTTTATTAAAATATAAACACAAAATTTTGCAGATAAAAGAAAAAGTTGTATTTTTGCAGCGAAAAATAAATATTGGAGGCGATATGAGTACGGCAACTTTGCTTGGGTTACGTGATTATCTCTACGGAACGTTGTCTGTAGATGATATGGTATGGTTGGTGGAGGAGTTAAAGGATTATGTGCGAAAGGATAAGGGTGTAGAACCTTATACAATCGAAGAACTTCATGCAAGGATTGCGAAGTCCGAACGGGATGCTGCTGATGGCAAACTAAGAGCACATGATGAGGTGTTTGAGAACTATCTTAAAGAAGATTTTCCCGAAGCTGTATGAAGGTTGTCTGGACAGAGCAGGCAGAAGAAGCATTAAATAAGACGGTAACGTTTATTCATGACGAATTTGGTTATAACGCTGCGAGGCGTTATGTGAAGTCTGTTTATAACGTTGGAAATCTTCTTGCGAGCAATCCGCATTTGGGTCATTTGGAACCATTGCTTGCAGATCTTACGATTGGCTATCGCAGTATTGTTGTCAATCGCCTTAGCAAGTTGATATATCGTATTGTCGATGACCGTATTGAGATTGCAGATCTGTGGGATACCAGACGTGAACCCCAATCTCAAGTTTCACAGGTGAAATAAACAAGCTTGAGACGAATATCTTGCGGCCACGTTTCCAGTCCTGTTAAGAATAACTATTTTACGCTGAAAATGGATGTTTGAAGCGATTTTACGCTGAAAGCAATTTTAAATTTCGAGATTGGCTATCACAGAGTGACTGATGAAAGTCCAATGGCAACAGCGGGAGCTCGTTCACAGGCTTTGCCAAAGGGCTGTCAGCATAAGAACGAAGTTCGTGCCAATTCGAAATATTTTTCTTAATTTGTTTTCTTGGTTCTTTCTGCGTCAGCAGGGTTTTTATTGTTTTTTTCTTAATAGCACATGGACACAACATTTTCCTCTAGGGAGTATTTTTGCGGAAAATGAATCTCCGTGCCTCAAAACCGCGGATTCATCGCGAAAATCCGGCAAAAAATGGCATGATTGCGGGTTTTGCTCGGAAAAATGAAATTTCGGCTAAAACGAAAAAAATACCGAAATTCCATGCGCGTATGCGCAGGAGTGTGTACCTTTGCGCGCAGATAATCTTAGGATTATAGCAAATATTGACAAAAACAAATTAACAGATTAACAATATTTTGTTATGAAAAGAAAACTATTACTTTTATTGTGCTCAGTGCTGACCAGCGTTAGTATGTGGGCATATACGACAGCGGATCTGACCGCAGCAGGTTGGTCGGAAGTGACAGCTATCAGTAACGATGCAAATAACGACAACTATGTCGGAAAGTTTGTATATGTGTTCGTTGATGCCGGTTCCAGCAGTTTTGTGTTGTCCGGTGAAACAGTAAAACACCCATGGAATGATACTTACAGGCCATCGTATCGAACGATAGGGAATCCGTTCACAAATAAATATGAAGTGTGGACTTTGGAGGTTCGCAGTGACGGGTTTGCTATGTGCAATGTTGAAACCAAAGATTACTATAATAGTACCAACTCAAATGGTGGAGATGGTTGCTGGAATAAAATGGCCACAAATGACTACACTTACGGCTCATTTACATTTACTTTAAGTAACGGCAAGTATAGTATCAGTGGCGTATCAAGCCAGTCCCAGTACGGAAATGAAGTCGGTCCTTGGGATGGAACTGTTTATGATTCAGAGGGTACTGCCGCTAACAAATCTGGTGACGCAGCTCCCGGCTTCTACATCTACAGGATGGCCAAAGCTACTTACGCCAGAAAATACCTGCAGCAGACCCCCAACTTGACGGCTCCTGTGGATGTTTCTTATTTGATTGTCAATCCGACGATTTATCAGGGAGGATATGCAACAGAATTGCCTTGGGGATGGCATAACTGGGAAGATCATGAGACCGATAATAATAAATATACAGAGTCGACCGGAAATACAAAATTGCTGGCATGGGCTAGAACCTCTTCAGGTAATCCTAAAACTCTTGATTTTGACTACTACCAACAAGTTTCAGACCTCCCTGGAGGAAAATATAATATAAGCAGCTATGTCTATGCAACACAGCACATAAGTATTTATTTGTATTTTAGCGACTCAAATAAAAATATATCAAATCAAAAGAATGTCCGTATCACGACGGAAGATAAAGATATCGTCGATGGAAGCAATACCACTTTTGGTGTTAAAGCAGATGAAAGGGAAACAACCAGAGATCACACCTTGGATCTTTATGCTGATGATTTTCAGATGCAAATCGACCCCTATATCAGCTCGATGGCAACGGATCTTCCTGCAAACGGTGCAATGACCGCAGGTTTGTGGTATCATTTTACTGTGACTAATTCTTATAAGTACGCCCTTTCTTCAACAAATTTGAATAACATTATCTATGTTACGGGCAGTACAACAACGCTTAGCGCGGTAGGTAGTGACAAGTTCTCCGCAGCTCAGAATCTAACAGCAGGTACAGACTACTACGTGCGCTCCACAACGGACAACACGTTAACAATAAAGCCTTGCATCAGCTCTGTGGCTGCTGCACTGCCCGCCAATGGTGCAATGACTGCCGACGAGTGGTACTACTTTGACATTGCCACAGCAGGTCATTACGATGTTGTTGCAACATCTTTGTCCAACATTGTGTACACCACCAATGGTGATCTCGCTCAGGATGCCATTGTTGAGAACCATTTCACAGTTAAGAACAACGATCTGTCTGCAACGCGCTACTACGTGAAGTCTTCTTCTGCCCAGACACTCCGGTGGTACCTCACTGACGATAAAGATTATACGAGTTATATCAAGAACCCGTCGTTTGACGACGCAATCAGCGATGCAAACTGGACGCTTACCAGCGGCGCAGTCGATTACTGGTCGGTATTCGAGAGAGTTGAAACCGGCGGTGTAGAAGAGTATAACAGGCCAACAATTAGGTGCGAGCAGACCATCAATAATCTGCCAAGCGGTGTTTATAAAGTGACAGTTCAGGGTTACTATCGTGGTGGCGGTGGCGGTTATGCCGAAGAGGCACGAAATGCAAAACTCTTTGCCAATGACGAAGAGGTTGATCTCATGAGCATCAACGACTACAAGGCAATAACTACAAATCCTGGAGTGGAAAATGCAACTTGGAGTTATATTGATAACTCTTTCTATGTGCCAGATAATACTGTTGCTGCCAACTATGTTATAAACACTATGAAGCAGTACAACAACGAGATTACTGTTGCTGTTTCTAACGGTACACTGACAATCGGTGTGAAAAAAGACGCAGCTGTTGGAAGCGATTGGACCTATTTTGACAATTTCACCCTGACCTACACCGGTCCCTATAACGAAGTAGTAGAAAGCGGTGAGACCCAGACCTATGAAGGCACCTTTACCGAAAACATCGAACTAGAGCCTACTGCAGAATATCCCATAGTAGATATCTCCGGAGCATCGTTCACCGGCACTTTGACCGCAGACTTCGACAGCAATGATAACGGTTTCATCATCGCTACTGCTGCACAGAAAGCAGCTCTGGGTGACGTGAAGAATGTCGTTGTCGGGAACACCTGTGAGAACCTTGTTATTACCGATGGCACAGCTGTCACCATACCTGCTGATCTCGAAACTGCAACAAGCGCAACTTACAGCCGTAATATTGCAGCCACAAGCAACTTCGGAACAATCTGCTTGCCTTATGACGTTGAGAGCGATGATGATATCCAGTACTATACAGCAAGCTCTATTTCTGACGGTGTCCTCACTCTGGAAACTGTAGATGAGGTTCCTGCCGGCACTCCCGCAATCTTCAAGAAGAAGAACGCTGAGGCAACCAGCATTACCGCAGCTTCCAGCAACACAAGTGTAACACCAGATGCCGGTGAGGCGGGCTCAGCCGTTGTACTCGTTGGTACATTTGAGGAAATCAGAGTTGACGGTACTGATACACCAGATGCAGAGGACTGCTACTACATAAGTAACAACCAATTCTGGCAAGGTAACGAATACTTCTTTATTGGAGCATTCCGTGCTTACCTCACTGGTGGCGCAGGCGCACGTCTCACTATCCAGGTAGATGAAGAAGAAACTGCCATCAACACTCTTGAGGAACTCAATGACAAGAAAGAGTTGAAGGACGGTAAGTATCTCATCAACGGACGTATCGTCGTAGTGAAAGATGGTAATTCATTCAGCATTGATGGCGTACTTGAATAAAAAATAACCAATCCCTTTTCCGCTCTCCCACCGCGGGAGAGGCGGAGGGGCAAAAAAAAAATAACAATGAAAAAGACTTATATTGAACCCAAGAACACGGTAGTTGCGATAAATGTTCGTTCGAATTTAATGGATCAATCTCAAATGTCAGGCGGTGAAAAAGCATATAGCCCAGGTGGTCGTGGAGAAGCTCGTGGGGTGCTCAACGATCCCGATGCTTGGGATGAATGGTAAACGAGGAGCAAAGCTCCGAGGTAAGAAGTAAGATGTAAGAAGTCAGTGGTCTGATGGCCTTCTGAATACAATCAATAAAGGCGGAGTGGCAGAAATGTCGCTCCGCTTTTTTGTTTCGCTTTACACATTTTTCGGGGGAAAGAGTGGCAGGCACACCAGTTCCTTATGTGTGGGGACACACAAATATCAATGTCCGTAATGTCCGTTCACGATGCTCTCAGAGCTGCTGCAGAGCCGCTGCAGAGCCGCTGTAGAGCCCTAGCCACGTCCTACCTACGCTCTACCCACGCCCTACCCACGTCCTACCTACGTACTAGCCATACTCACGGAGCAGCTTAGGTGCAGCTTAGGAGCTGCCTAGGAGCTGGCAAGGAGCTGCCTAGAGTATGCCTAGAGTATGGCAGACAGTTTACAAATTACTGTCGATATAATAAAAAATGGGAAAAAACATTGTTGTTTAAAGAAAAATACTTATCTTTGCAGACGAAAGTTGGCAAAAGTGTGGTAAAATCACACAAAACCGAACTTTCTTGTGTAAAAAGGCATGAAAATAGAAAGAGACATCATTAAACAGTTCAAGGCATGGAAGGAGACAACTGACAGGAAACCCATCCTGCTGAAGGGTGCCCGCCAGATTGGTAAGACGTGGGCGATGGAAACATTCGGACAGGAGTGCTTCAAATATTGTGTCAAGTTCGATTTCGACCGCCAGCCAGAACTGAAATCCGTGTTCCAAACATCCAAGGACCCGCAGCGACTCATCAAGGAGTTGACGCTCTATTGTGAACAGCCCATCATTGCGGGCGAGACGCTGATGATCTTCGATGAGATACAGGAATGCGAGGAGGCGCTGAACAGTTTGAAATACTTCTGCGATGAAGCCCCGCAGTATCACATCATTGCCGCAGGTTCGCTGTTGGGTGTGGCCGTCAAGCGACGCAGAATGACGGTGCCGGTGGGAAAGGTCAGAATCATCAATATGTTCCCCGTCACGTTCAAGGAATTCCTATGGGCCAGTGATGCAAGTACCTACGAGTATATCGATTCGTTGGATGAAATCCGTCATCTGCCCGAAATCATCATGAACAAACTGCGCGCGGAGTATCGTCGCTATCAAGTCTGTGGCGGTATGCCCGAGGCCATCGTGGCACTGCTGGAAGACAAGGGTATCGGTGAGGTTGAAATGGCTTTGCAAGGCATCCTCGACCTCTATGAGCTGGACTTCGCCAAGTATGCCGAGCCGCGCGAGATTCCCCGCATTCATGCCGTCTGGCACTCGCTGCCCGCCCAGTTGTCGAAGGAGAACCGGAAGTTTGTGTGGAAGGTCATCAAGACGGGTGCCCGTTCCAAGGACTACGAGGATGCCCTGATGTGGTTGGAGGATGCCGGCATGATTCATCGTATCTTCAGCATCAGTAAGCCAGGTATGCCCCTGTCGGCCTACGAAGATACCGATGCCTTTAAAGTCTATGCCTGCGACTGCGGTCTGTTGCGTCGTATGGCCCGCTTGCCTGCCACAGTTGTCACTGACCCTATCGCCAACTACACAGAGTTCAAGGGGGCTATGGCCGAGAATGTCGTCCTGCAGTCCATTTTGCCCCTCATGGACGACCAGAAACCCTATTACTGGATGTCGCCAGGTACGGCAGAAGTGGAATTTATTATCCAGTGGGACGACGAGATAATCCCCGTTGAGGTCAAGGCCGAGGAGAATATCAGCGGCAACAGCCTCGCGGTATACACGAAGACATACGAGCCCCGTCACCGCATGCGTTACAGTATGCTGAACCTTCAGTACAACTGCGGCCTGCTCAGCAGTCCTGCACCATTGGCAGGCTGGATGGACAAGTGGATGGATATAATAAGATGCACAGAACATAAATAGGCACAGTGCAGTCGGAAATGAGAAAGACTCATAAAAACAACGTATTAAAAGCCGTGTGCGTCGCCATGATGCTGATGATTGTGGCGGTGGCGAGCGGGCGCGAGGGATTTGCCGTGAGGGAGATACCCGACGAGGTGTTCCTGCGTATGAAGCAGGGAGGCTCGTACCCGCAGGGATGCCCGGTGAAGCGCTCCCAGTTGCGCTATCTCACACTGCGCCACTGGAATATGCAGGGTGAGGAAAAGGCTGGGGAACTCGTATGCAACGCACAGATAGCAGACGACCTGCTGGCGATATTCGAGGAGCTATACGACGCACACAATCCCATACATTCTGTGCGTCTTATCGATGATTTCGGAGCCGATGACGAGGCATCGGTGGCTGCCAACAACACATCATCGTTCTGCTATCGCAAGGTGGCCGGCACCAAGACACTCTCGCGACACGCACGGGGAATGGCGATAGACATAAACCCGAAAGACAATCCGATGGTGAAGCCGAAGAGGAAGGGCGGTCCCATACCCAAGGTGGCGCACACCATCACGGAGAGCGATATATGCTACAAGGCGTTCCGCAAGAGAGGATTCACGTGGGGAGGCCATTGGCGCACAGTGAAGGACTATCAGCATTTCCAGCGATGAACGAAGAAGCACTATATGCCATAGCTCTCTCGATGATGCCCCGCATCAGTGCCGTGCAGCGCTGTGAACTGCTGGCCGACAGCGGTAGTGCAAAGGCGGCGTGCGAGCATCCTTCCGTGAAGCAAAGGGTGGAGCCGCTCCTAGAGCGTGCAGAGAAGGAAATGGAGTGGGCGGAGCGCCACAACATACAATGCATACCCATCAGCGACGAGCGCTATCCGAGACGCATGCGACTTTGTCCGGATGCTCCCGTAGCGCTGTTCCTGCTGGGACGTGCGAATCTGAATCCTGAGCATGTGCTGGCAGTGGTGGGCACGAGGCAAATCACGGAGTACGGACGCCGTCTCTGTGAGGAATTCATCAGCGAACTGGCGCAGAAGAGTCCCGGCACACTCATCGTGAGCGGACTGGCCTACGGTGTGGATGTGCACGCACACAGGGCATCGCTGCAACACGGATTGCCGACTGTAGGCGTGCTGGCACACGGTCTCGACCAGATATATCCCTCGGTTCACAGGAAGACGGCTGCGGAGATGATAGAGAAGGGCGGGGGACTGCTGACGGAATTCCCCAGCGGGACACATGTGGAGAGAGCGTATTTCCTGCAGCGCAACCGCATAGTGGCAGGTATGGCCGATGCCACAATCATCATACAGGGAGCGTACAGGAGCGGCAGCATGGTGACGGCCGACATCACAGACAGCTACGGAAGGGAGCTCTTTGCCTGTCCGGGACGCGTGGGCGATGAGATGTCGGAAGGGTGCAACCGTCTGATACAAACCCAGAAGGCACACATGATGCTCAGTGTGGACGATTTGCTCAGGGAGATGAGCTGGCCCAACGAGTTGCTCCGCATGCAGACGATGCAGGACGGTGTGCAACAGACGCTGTTCCCCGACATGACTCCAGAGGAGCGCAAGATTGTGGATGCGCTGCGAGATGCGGACGGATGCACCGTCAACGAGATAGCACAAAAGACGGGATTGCCGATAGGGAGCCTCAGCGGCCTCCTGTTCAGTATGGAGATGAAGGGAGTGCTGCGGCAGGGTGCAGGCGGACGCTACACACTATAACTTCACGTCGTCAAGTTTCACCAGTCCGTTGACGATGGCGTAGATGGTGAGACCGGCAGGGGAATGTATCTGCAGTTTGCGTGAGATATTGCGACGATGGGTCATCACAGTGTTGACGGAGATGAACATGTTTTCCGCAATCTCTTTGTTTGAAAGACCCTTCACCACCTCTACGATGACTTCCTTCTCGCGCTCGGAAAGTCCGTTGGCGGATGCGTCGTCCGAGCTTTCGCTATCATCATCGATGCGGGCAGGATGCTGGCGCACCTCTTCCTCC
>JAEEGI010007487.1_pt1 | contig 24457 bp, 22 predicted proteins | sample 8958751 | NCBI WGS metagenome assembly JAEEGI01 (sample SAMN16246545, study PRJNA631951) | gut metagenome | biome: gut microbiome; feature: rumen; material: KS-attached | host: Bos | place: Iran: Karaj | collected 2018-10
CGTGCCGGCAAGCGCCATCCAGACGGTTGGAGGCCCCAGCTTCTGCCGCATGCGCCATGTCTGGGCCATGCCGGCCGTTCAAGCCTGGGCACTTCTTCGGGATGGAAAGAGGATTGGAAAGAAAGTCAAATGCTGAGAAAATGGCACCCACCCAAGCTAGGTAAGTGCCTGAAATTTGGTGGTACGCCCAGAGGGAGTCGAACCCCCGACCAAGAGCTTAGAAGGCTCCTGCTCTATCCAACTGAGCTATGGGCGCACGTCAAGCGTCGCAGACGCATCTGCAACATGAAGGGTTTTGCCTTCTTTGGGGGCTGCTGTCAAGACGGCGCGGCACGCCCGGCAAGGCATGCCAGCCTCCATTTCCCAAGGCTTGGCGGGAACCTGCGCCAGCTTTGCCCTCATGCTAAAAAAGGATAGTATGCCGCCACTGCGCGCTCCGCGCGATCAAGCCTTTTCAAGGATCAAGGAGCCCCGATGGCCGTTCCCTTCCAGTCTGTTCCCGAGTTTGCTCGCTATCTGGACAGCCTCGGCTTTTTCCACATGGACCTCAGCCTCGGACGCATGGAGCAGGCCCTGCAGACCCTGGACCTCAGCCGCCCCCCGTACAGCATCGTCCAGGTTGCCGGCACCAACGGCAAAGGCTCCACGGCCACCTTTCTGGCATCCCTGCTCGAGGCGAGCGGGGTCAAGACCGGGCTCTACACCTCGCCCCACTTCGTCCACCCTTCGGAGCGCATCCTCATCAGCGGCAGGCGCCTGCCCGAAGACGAGGGCCTGTGGCTCGAGGCGGCCCGGGAAGCCTGGCAGGCCTGCCCCGAACTGACCTACTTCGAGATCCTGACGGTCATGGCGCTCTACGCCTTCCGCGCCTGCGGCGTCCAGGCAGCCATTCTTGAAGCGGGACTCGGCGCCCGCTGGGACGCCACGACGGCGGCACCCGCCGATGCGGTGTGCCTTGCGCCCATGGCGCTCGACCACACGGCGGTTCTTGGTCCCGCCATCGAAGACATTGCCAGGGACAAGGCCTGCGCCATCCGAAGCTCTGCGCCGGTCTTTTCCTCGCCCCAGCCGCCCGAGGCCACAGCCATCATTGCCGAGCGCGCCAGAGCCTTCCAGGCGCCGCTTGCCGTGACCGAGCCCCTGTCCGCAGACATCCAGCTTGGCCTTGCCGGCGCCCACCAGCGCGTCAATGCAGCCACGGCCCTCGCCTGCGCCAGAACCATGCTGGACATGCTCGGCGTGCCGGCCATCGAGGCCAGCCTTGCCCAGGGCCTCGCCGGCGCCTTCATTCCGGGCAGGCTCCAATCCGTCCCCGAGACGGCGGAGCACCCGGCCTTCCTGCTGGACGGCGCCCACAACCCCCACGGCATGGCGTCCCTTGCCAGCTTCCTCGAGCAGGGCGGTGCCCGCCCCCGCGCGACCGTCTACTCCTGCCTCCACGACAAGGACTGGCGAACAGCCCTCGGCATGCTGGCCAAGGTTCTGCCTGGCGTCCCCTTCCTTGTCCCCGCCATGCACAACGAGCGCGCGGAAGCGCCCGAAGCCATTCTGCAGCATCTGCGCGAGCACGGCGTGCGCGAGGCCGCGTCCTGCTTAGGCCTCGCGGAGGCGCTGGCGCAGGCGGAGCGTGCGCCTGGCGAAGGACCGGTGCTTGTCACCGGATCCCTCTATCTGATCGCCGACTTCTTCGCCCTCCATCCCGATGCCCTGGAACGACCGGCACGCGCAGCCTGCCGCCACGCCCCTTCATCTATATAAGGATGCACCATGTCCGACCTCAATGCGTGCTTTCGCGCCATCCCATCCACCGACAAATGCCTCGAAGTCCTGGCCAGTCCTGGCGAGACGCTCTCCTCCCTCGTGTCGCCAGATGTGCTCAAGGCCGTGCGCAATGCGCCGCGAAGCCTTGTCCGGGAAGCTGTCCAGGCCTTCTGGGACGCCAGGCGCGAAGCGGTCCGGCAGGGAGCGTGCGACGATCCGGCAACGCTTTCCCTCGAGGCCAGCTTTGCGGAGCTGGCCTGCTGGTGCGCCCGGCAGAGTTCGTCTCGCCTGCAGGAGGTCATCAACGGCACGGGCGTCGTCATCCACACCAACACGGGCCGCTCGGTGCTGGCGCCCTCGGCGGCAAGGGCCGTCTACCAGGCGGCATGCAGCAGCTGCACCCTGGAATTCGACGGCGAAACCGGCGGCCGGGGGAGCCGCAACGACCTGCTCTCCTACGCCATCCGAGACCTGGCGGGCGCCGAGGACGGCATTGCCGTCAACAACAACGCGGCGGCCGTCCTGCTGGCCCTGGACACGCTCTGCAAGGGCGGCGAGGTCGTCATCTCCCGCGGCGAGCTCGTGGAGATAGGCGGAAGCTTCCGCATCCCGGACGTCATGGAGTCCACGGGCGTCATGCTCAAGGAGGTTGGCGCCACCAACCGCACCCACCTTGCGGACTACGAGCGGGCCATCAATGAAAATACCCGCGCCATCATCCGCGTGCACACCTCCAACTACCGCATCGTGGGCTTCCATTCGGCCGTGCCCACGGACGAGCTGGCGGCTCTCGCCCACCGCCGTGGGCTTCCGCTGCTCAACGACCTTGGCTCCGGCAGCTTCATCGACTTCGCCAAGGCGAATCTTCCGCCTGAGCCGACGGTGCCCGAGTGCCTCAGGCAGGGCTGCGACCTCGTGCTCTGCTCAGGCGACAAGCTCCTCGGCGGCCCCCAGGCCGGCATCATTGCCGGCCGGGCGGATCTGCTGGCCAAAATCCGCAAGAATCCCCTCCTCAGGGCCCTGCGCATGGACAAGCTGAGCTATGCCGGCCTCGAGGCGACGCTGCGCCTCTACTACGAGCCCGAGCGCGCCTGCCAGGAGATCCCCACCCTGCGGCGCATGCTCATGGATCCCAGGGAACTCGCCAGGCAGGCAAAAGCCCTCAAGGCACGCCTCGTCCGCGGCCTCAAGAGCGCCTGCAGCGTCAGCCTTGCCGAAGACAGCTCCCGCGCCGGCGGAGGCGCCTTCCCCGAATGCATCCTGCCAACGATGCTGGTGGAGCTGCGGCCCCAGGCCTGCTCCGCAGCCGAGCTCAAGCGCCGGCTGCTGAAGCTTCGCCCCGTTCTCATCGGACGTCTGGAAAACGACGCCTTCTGCCTCGATCCCCGCACCATCGAGCAGGCGGACCATGCCCGCATCGCAGATCTGCTGCGCAGGGCGTTGCTCGCCTAGCCAAGACATAAGGAAACACGACATGCCAGAAGCAAAGCACTCCCCAGCCTACGAAGCCAAAAACGCCTGGACCATCTACAAAAGCGACGAGGACCGCGCGAAGATGAAGGCCTTCGTCGACGGCTACATCGACTTCTTAAGCGCCTGCAAGACTGAGCGCGAGACGGTCGCCTTTGCCGAGAAGACCCTTCGCGGGCACGGCTTTAGCGATGATCCCGCGTCCGGCCGCTATCTTGCGAAGCTCAGAGGCAAGTGCCTCTTCGCCTTCCGCCGGGGCACGGAGCCCTTGAGCAAGGGCATTTCCCTAGTTGCCGCCCACGGCGACTGCCCGCGCCTCGACTGGAAGCAGCATCCCTTCGTCGAGCAGGCCGGCTTCGCCCAGGCCAAGACCCACTACTACGGCGGCCTGCGCAAGTACCAGTGGCTCTCCCGCCCGCTGGCCCTGCATGGCGTCATCGTCAAGGACACAGGCGAAACCGTGCCCGTGCGCATCGGCGACGAGCCGGGCGATCCGGTCTTCTGCATCGCCGATCTTCTCCCCCACCTTGCCCAGAAGCAGGTGACCCAAAGCGTCCGCGAGGCCTTCGAGGGCGAAAAGCTCAACGTCATCCTCGGCAGCATCCCGCGCCAGGAGGACGAGGCACAGGACAAGGACGGCGACAAGGCCGGGAAGGCTAAGGATCCCCTTGCAGCCACGCCCGTGAAGGGCGCCGTGCTCGACCTTCTGCAGGAAAAGTACGGCGTCTGCGAGGAGGACTTCATCACCGCCGAGATCGAGGTGGTGCCGGCGGCCTCCGCGTCCTACGTCGGCTTCGACCGCTCCCTCGTTGGCGGCTACGGCCAGGACGACCGCATCTGCGTCTACACGGCCCTCCAGGCCCTGTGCGATGCCAGGGCGGACTGCACGAAGAACATCGCCCTCATGATCTGGGACAAGGAGGAGATTGGCTCCGACGGCGCTACCGGCGCCTCCTCGCGCTTCCTCCAGTACTGCTTCGAGGACGTTGCGCGCGCCCACGAGCCCGACACGCCGGCAAGCCACGTGCTTCTGGCAAGCCAGGCCCTGTCGGCCGACGTCACTGCCGGCATGGATCCCGACTACCAAGACGCCCACGAGAAGAGCAACGCCGCCAGCCTCGGCAACGGCCCCTGCTTCGAGAAGTACACCGGCTCAGGTGGCAAGTACGGCGCCAGCGAAGCCCACGCCGAGTTCTACGCTTCGGTGCGCGGCATTCTGAACCGCGCCGGCATACCCTGGCAGGCTGGCGAGCTTGGCCGGGTGGACCATGGAGGCGGAGGCACGGTGGCCCTCTTCCTGGCTGCCTACGGCATGAACGTCGTGGATTTCGGTCCGCCCCTGCTCGCCATGCACAGCCCCTTCGAGCTTTCGAGCGCTGCTGACGTCTGGGCATGCTACCTCGCCTACAAAGCTTTCTACGAAAGCTAATGCAACTTTTCATTGCATTGCAAAAATAGTAATTACCTAAGCAGTATTCAAGGAATAATCATATGAAATATCTACATGTCTGTTTTGCTGTCGTTCTCGCTTTTTCAATTTGTGCTTGCGCTCCGACACAAAAGACTGCTGATATCGATGTGCCAACAAGAGCACAGCTTGCACAGATTTCCGTGAATGCTAAGGGAAGTAACTTCCAGTACTGGAACAAAAATGCTTCTTCATTCCAGAAGCTGACGGCTTATGTAAATGATGTTACGAATCCATCAAGCCAAAATTTTATTCCTGTAGAGGACAGAATTGCTGTCTTCGATCTGGACGGCACCCTCATCTGCGAAACAACGCCTTCCTATTTCGAATGGATGCTCTATCTTGAGCGCGTGCTGAACGACCCCAGCTACACGCCCACGCCCAAGGAAAAGGCCTATGCTCAGATGGTCAAGGCCGGCATCTACCGCATCGGCATTCCCAATCCCGTGGCGGGGACGGGTCTCGAAACCAGTTCCAACGCGGCGGGCCTCGAGGCACCCAAGGCGTTGCCCAAAGATCTGAACCGCGAAGAGGCGAGAGCCCAGGAAGCGGCCTTTGCCGGTATGTCCATCGCGGACTACGATGCCTACGTCAGACGCTTCATGCAGACGCCTGCCGAAGGCATGAAGAATCTTGTACGCGGCGACAGCTTCTATCTCCCCATGGTCGAAGTGCTCTCCTACCTGTCGGCCAACCGCTTCAAGCTCTTCATCGTCTCAGGCTCAGATCGGCAGACGATACGCGTTCTGACCGCAGGCGCGCTCCCCGTGGACTCGGACAACATCATCGGAACGGACGTGAGGGAGCATGCTTCGCATCAGGGCACCGCCGACAGCCTTGACTACAAGCATACGGGAGAAGACATCATCCTGCGTGGCGAGTTCGTCGAGAAGAATCTGCAGATGAACAAGGTCGAGAGCATTGTCAGGGAGATAGGCAAGCAGCCCGTCCTCGCTTTTGGCAATTCGTCCGGCGACTACAGCATGTTCAGCTACACGGTGACAAAGAACAAGTACAAGGCGCTGGCGTTCTGCCTGCTGTGCGACGACACGGAGCGCGAGCTCGGCAACCTTGGCAAGGCTGGCAAGGTGCGTACCGCCTGCGAAGAAAGGGGCTGGATTCCCGTTTCCATGAAGAACGACTTCCGGCTCATTTACGGACGGAACGTGACAAGAGCCGACAAGTAGCACCTCATATGCAGCTGTTCATAGCCCCCTGGCACCCCCGTTTTCGCGGGTGCAGGGGGCGTTGAAGCGTCCCGCCGGCAAGGCCTTCGCAACGCCTCAGCCGCTCGACCCGTTCTGGGGATTCCTCTGGACAGTCCGGAGGATTCCCCGCGCTCGATGCCGCTGGCCAGACCTCACCGATGCCCCAGCTCCGACTCAGCGCATCGCGGCAACCGGGGGACCCGTAGGACCTGAGGCGCAACGGCACGGCGCACGCTCCGCTTCCTGAGGACGCAGATCCAGACAGGGCAATTGACAAAGCCGGCCACCTGATGTCTGATCAATCAAACCCCCGCGACCTGCCTCCAGCCGGGGCAGGCCCAGCGGCCGCGACAAGGGGGTCAGCGCCATGCTACTCAACGTCTTTGCCTCCTCCTGCTGCGTTACTGCCCTGCTCTTCGGCGGAGCGGTGGATGCGCATGCGCGCGCCGTGTCGCCGGAAGACTCCTCGGGCTTCGTGCTCGTCAAGCTCTACGCGCCGGAAATTCAGCAGGAAATCCGCTACTACTCGACGTACAACTTTGTCGGCGAGCGCATTGCCGGCTACGAGGCGCCCTGCGCCATTCTAACCAAGGAGGCGACCCGCGCCCTGAAGCACGCCGCGGACGAGCTCGCCAAAAAGGGCTACGGTCTCAAGATCTACGATGCCTACCGCCCCCAGAAGGCCGTGACCCACTTCGTGAACTGGGCCAAGGACCTTAAAGACACCCGCATGCAACGCGACTTCTACCCCGACATCGACAAGTCCAAGCTGCTCGGCCCCTACATCGCGCCACGCTCTGGCCACAGCCGGGGAAGCACGGTCGACGTCACGCTCACCGACCTCAAGACCGGCAAAGACGTCGACATGGGCGGAACCTTCGACTTCTTCGGCGCCAAGTCCCATCCCGACTACAAGGGGACGCTAAGCAGAGATCAGCTTCGGAGCCGGCGCATCCTGCGCGACGCCATGGAGCGAAGCGGCTTCAGGGGCATCAAGACGGAGTGGTGGCACTACACGCTCAAGAACGAGCCCTATCCCAACACCTACTTCACCTTCCCCGTGTCAGACCTGCTCTTCCTGCCGGACAAGGAGAAGGCCACGCCCTCTGCGGCCGGCGACCCGAAGCCGGACACGGTCGCGCCTGCCGATCCCTCCAAAGCCAAGCCGGAAGAGGCAGAGTCCGCACAGCCTGCGGAAAAGCCCGCTCCCTAAGCCTGCCTCGGCGCGCCCTGCCAAGGCTCAGCGTCCGGAACGGCAAACTCGATGGCGGGACGCATCTCTTCAACGGCCCGCCGGCCTTCGGCGATGGCCTCCTCGGCCCGGTGGAAGTCCAGCAGGCCTAGGTGCCCCAGCCTCGGCGTCACGAGCACGTCCGGCGGGTCGCCGGCCATGCGGCTGCGGGTGATGCGGTCCTGGGCGATGTTGACGGAGGCGAGCACCGTCTCGAGTATGCCCGGCGGAACGGGCTTGCTGGCTTCGGCATCGCCCTTGGCCCAGCCAAGCCAGTCCGGCGCGTAGTCCTTCACCGTGCGCGCCATGCGACCAAGCTGGTTCCTGATGCTGCCCTCCTGCGGGGTTTCGTCTCCAGCCTTCTCCGCAGGCATGGCCGCTTCCTGCGGGCCGGCCGCGGCTTTGGCTACCTTCGCCTCCCGCGCGTCCCTCGCCTGGGCTCCCGCCCTGGCAAGGCCAGGCAGCAGGGCGCCGTTGAGGTTGACGGCAATGACCACGTCCGCGCCGAGCGCCCGGCATACGGAGACGGGCACCGGATTGACGAGGCCGCCGTCCACGTACCAGCTGTCCTTGCTGCGCACGGGCGGAAGCACCGCCGGCAGCGCCATGGAAGCCCAGACGGCATCGAGCGCAGAGCCCCGCGTAAACCACTGCTCCCGGCCGAGGGACATCTCCGTGGCCACGCAGGCAAAGTGCCGGGGCATGTCCTCAATGACCAGGTCTTCCGGCACCACGTGCTCGGCAAGCGACTGCCGCAGGCGTCCCGGCGAGATCAGCCCCTGCAGGAGACCCGTGAAATTGACGTAGGACGCCACGTCCGTGCGGCTGAAGGCGCAGGCCCAGTCCCTGACGGCGGAGAGCCTGCCGGCTGCATAAGCCGCGCCGACGACCGCGCCGATGGAGGTGCCGGCCACGACCCTCGGGACAATGCCCATGCCGGCCAGGGCCTCCAGCACGCCGATGTGCGCCCAGCCTCTGGCCGAGCCGCTGCCTAGGGCAATGCCAACGTTCATGGGGCAAGCCTCCTCTGCACGCAGGCAGGGCGCCTATGCGTCCCCGCCGAAAAGGGTCATGAGCAGCACTGCGGCTATGATGAGGGCGCTGCCTATCCAGCCTATGGGAATGAAGCACTCGCCGAAGGCCAGCCACAGCCAGAGCATGGCGAGCACGGGCTCGAGCTCCGAGGTGACCACGGTCTGCACGAGGCTGATGCGCTTCAGGGCCTCGGCGAGGCAGACGTAGGCCAGGTAGGTGCAGACGACGCCGGTGCCGGCGGAGGCGAGCCAGACGTCCCAGGCAAAGTCCGTGCGCACCGGCGAGTCCCTCCAGAGCCCTTGCGCCAGGAGCACGCCCGCCATGACAAGGCAGCCGCCGAAGAGCATCCAGGCGAAGATGATGAAGGAAGGATAAACCTTCTGCCACCAGCGCGTGAAGGGATAGTGGGAGGCGTAGCACAGGCCGGAGACGAGGCCCGTCGTGATGCCGATCCAGGACACCTCGCCTGGGATGCTGCCGCCGGAGAGGCAGACGCAGACGGTGCCGGCCGCGGCCAGCCCCATGCAGAAAAGCTTGGTCCGGGTGAGACGCTCCCCGAAGAGGATGCGGGCGAAGACGGCCACCCAGAAGGGAGCGGTGTACTGGAGGATGATGTCCATGGCCGCGCCGGAAAGCTTGATGGTGTACTGGGCGCAGGTGAAGTAGACGCCTATGCCCCAGGCGCCGAAGAGCGTGAAGGCGAGGGCGTGGCGCCAGGGGATGCGGAAGCGTTTCGCCAGGGCCATGTGCACGAAGAAGGCGACAAAGCCGAAGAAGGCGCGCAGGAAGGCGCACTGCAAAGGCTCCATGCCTGCCTGCAGGCAGTGCTTGCTGAAGAGGCCGACCACCGACCAGACGAGGGCCGCCCCGAGAATGAAGAGCGTCCCGGCCAGACGGCGGGATGCCGGTGCCGCGACCGCAGTCTGAGCCATGCTGCCTCTCCCTTCCTTTGTCCTGCTCCGGCAGCGCTAGGGCTGCTTCGTCTCGTGCGGCAGGGAGAAAGACTCGTCGCTGTCTGCGTCCGCATCCTTGCCGCCTGCCGCCTTGCCCGCATCGCCGGACTCGGGATAGCGCAGAAGCAGTTCATGCGGCTCCGGCGCAACGCACTCCCTGCGGACGCGGGTGAGCATGGAGGTTTCAAAGGCGCTGGCATCCATGGCGAAAAGGCGTCCCTCGTCGTCCATGACGTCGAGGGCCATGATCTTGACCGGCTTGAGCCGGCCGTCGGTCTCGTGCAGCTCGCGCGTGTGGAGGGTGTCCAGATCGTTGGCGAGGACGCGGGAGACAACGTACTGGCTGCCGTCGGGACGCCGCCAGAGCTCGAAGGTGAGCCCGCAGCCCGGCAGGGTCGGATTCTGGGCCTTGATGCCGGGAATCTGCCAGTGCAGGCCGGCAAGGCCGGCCGTCTGGCCCATGATGAGGTCGTGGCCCACGTAGACCACGAACTTGGCGTTGCGGAAGCGCTCGTCCGGCAGCCGGCCGAAGAGGGCGTCGACCATGGCCTTGAGCATGGCACTGGCGGAGGCGCTGGAGATGACGTGGGAGCGGTGGACGGGATTGCGGGCCGCCGTGCGCAGCCCCCAGAGATGGGAGAGCAGCTGCCTTTCGGGCGTTCTGCCGGCCGCCGAAAAGGAGCCCTGGTAGGCCTCCATGAGGAAAATGTCGGCAAGGCCTGCCGCCAGGCCAAGGCCACCGGAGAGGAAGACGCCGGATCCGCGGGGCAGGACGGTCACGTTGGTGGCCATTTCGGAGACGCGGCAGTTGGGCAGGCTGTAGCGCTCGCAGAGATCCTTGTTCAGTGGCGCGAGCAGGCTGTCCAGCGAGTTGAGCTCTTCGGAGAGGGCGTCGGTGAAGCTGTCGAGGCTCTTCTCGGGCAGGGAGCGGATGATGTCCGATGCGGCCTCCTGGGGCCGCAGGGGGCAGTAGCCTGCCCGAAGCGCATGGAAGAGGGGATCGACGCTGCCAGGCTGCACCGACCAGTAGCCCTCGCGGCAGCCCGGCAGCACGCCTTCAAGCACGGCCTCCGCCGTGTCCAGCGAACGCGCCATGGCGTCCACGCGCATGTAGATGAGGCCTGGCCCGGGGCATCCTTCCTCGGGGAAGATGCCGTCCCTGCGCATGGCCCGGCCCACGGAGCTCCAGAGGGCGCGCACGAGGTCCTTGCCGCGCCTGGTCACGCGGCCGGCGCCCACGGGCCAGTCGGTCCAGGTGTGTTCCTTGTCGAGCCGCTGCAGGAGCACCTCGCTTTCCGAGGGCGCGCGCACGCCCTCCTTGATGAGGACAACGGCGCGCACGAACTCTTCGCCCCTGGCTGCCAGGACCTCGCCGCAGGCAGGCGGCAGGGCGAGGCAGGCCAGCAGGACAAAGACCGCAAGCTTCCAGTGGCATCTCGGCGGACGGGCTTTCATGAAAATCCCTGTACTCGGCCTAGGATAAGGGGCGCGGGCTACTTCTTGCCCATCCAGCCTTCCAGAGCATCGATGAGCTTGCGCGCCTGGTCTTCGCTCGAGATGGTGAACTTGGACTGGTAGCGGTACTCGCCGTTCACCTTGCGGTAGCGGCGTATGCTGTACTTCTCGGGACCGTAGGCTTCGGCATCGGCCTTCCATTCCTGGTAGCGGAAGACGATGGTGGTCCAGGCGCCGCGGCTGAGCACGACCTTGTCCAGCTCCTTGACGAGCTTGATGCCGTTTTCCTCGTAGTCAATGGTGAGATCGTCGATCTTCTCGTTCACAGTCTTCTCCCTTGCCCCCCTGCCTGGCACGAGTGCAGGCCGAGATGCGACCACAATGGTGTAGCACAGCCATGGCCTGCGGTAAACAGCGCGGCCTGGCAGGCCTGTCAGCCGCGCCTGGCCGCGAAGAAGGCCTCGAGCAGTCCCGCGCAGTCCCTGGCAAGCACGCCGCCCATGTGCCAGGCCAGGCGTCCCGCCAGCCCCTGATCGAGCACGTCGGCGCGCGAGGCAACGGCCCCCGCCAGCCGGTCTTCGCAGCCGTAGACGATGCCGGCAAGCCTGGCATGCAGGATGGCGCCCGCGCACATGGTGCAGGGCTCGAGCGTGACGGCGAGCACGCAGCCGTCCAGGCGGTAGTTGCCAAGGCGGGCGCAGGCAGCCCGGATGGCCTTGACCTCGGCGTGGGCCGTGGGGTCGCCGTCGGCAACAGGCGCGTTGCGCCCCCTGCCGACGATGCGTCCGAGAGGGTCGGCCACCACGGCGCCGACAGGCACTTCGCCGGCCCGGCCGGCACGCCTGGCCTCTGCCAGCGCCTCGGCCATGAGCCCCTCCCAGGTCCAGCCCGGCGGGGGGGAAGGCACGGGACCCTCCACGGGCAGGCAGGGAAAGCGCGCTTCAGGCGGCCGGGGCGTGTCCATGCGGGGCTGTCCTCCTTGGCTTAGTCTCTGGGCTGCAGGCTCCAGCGCCCCTTCTACGCCTGCGCCCAGCCAAAGCCAAGGCTGTCCCTGATCCCTCCCCAGGCCATCCAGAGGCGCCCTGCGCCACTTGCTTTTGGCGCCCGTGATGGCTATCACCCCAAGGAAGCCCCTCCCGCGGCAAACGCCTTGCCGCCGGCATGGCGGAAGTGAACCTTCGGTAAGGATAGGATGCGATGAAAGTACAGTTTCTCGGCGCAGCCCAGACCGTCACGGGCTCCTGCTACATGATTGAGGCCTGCGGCAAGCGCTTCTGCGTCGACTGCGGCATGCACCAGGGCAACAAGGCCATCGAGGCCCGCAACCGCGACTCGGAGCCCTACCGGGCTGCCAACGTGGACTTCGTCCTGCTCACCCATGCCCACATCGACCACTCCGGCCTCATCCCCCTGCTCGTCAAAGAGGGCTTCAAGGGCGAAATCTACTGCACGCCCGCCACGGGCGAGCTCATCGGCATCATGCTGGAGGACAGCGCCCACATCCAGGAGATGGAAGCCCTGTTCGAGCAGCGCAAGTACGCCCGCCGCGGCCTGAAGAACCCGCCCGAGGCCCTGTACACCATCGAGGACGCCCAGGCCGTGCCCAAGCACCTTCACCCGGTGGAGCTACACAGGAGCGTGGAGCCCGCGCCCGGCATCAAGGCCACCTTCTACGAAGCCGGCCACATCCTTGGCTCCGGCACCCTGCGCCTCGAGGTCACCGAGGACGGCACGACCACGAGCATCGTCTTCTCCGGCGACATCGGCCGGCCCAACCCCCTCATCGTGCGTCCTGCCGAGACGCCCCCGTCCGCGGACTACGTCTTCATGGAGACCACCTACGGCGACAGGGACCACAAGGACGCCTCGACCTCCCTCGACGAGCTGGCCAGCGCCATCGCCTACTCCTACGCCAAGGGCGGCAAGGTGATCATTCCGGCCTTCGCCGTGGAGCGCACCCAGGAGATGCTCTTCTGCCTGCACAGCCTGGCCTCCAAGGGCGCCCTGCCGGACGACATGCCCATCTACGTGGACAGCCCGCTGGCCATACGCGCCACGGAGATCTTCCGCCGGCACAGGGAGCTCATGGACGAGTCCACCCAGCGTCTGCTGGCATCGGGCGAAGACCCCTTCGAGCTGCCCAACCTCCACTACACCCTGACCAGGGAAGAGTCCGAGGCCATCAACGACGTCAAGAAGCCCGCCATCGTCATCTCCGCCTCAGGCATGTGCAACGCGGGCCGCATCAAGCACCACCTCAAGCACAACATCTGGCGTCCCGGCACCAGCCTCGTCTTCGTCGGTTTCCAAGCCGTGGGCACTCCCGGCCGCGCCATCGTCGACGGCGCCAAGAAGCTCACCCTCTTCGGCGAGGACATGGAGGTCAAGGCCAAGATCTTCTGCATCAACAGCTTCTCGGCCCACGCCGGCCAGAGCCAGCTGCTCGACTGGCTCAAGCCCCTCGCGACCTCGAAGCCCAACGTCGTTCTGGTGCACGGCGAAGAGAAGGCGCAGCAGATCTTCGCCGGCCTGGTCAAGGAGCGCTTCGGCATCGTGCCCGTCATCCCCAGCTACCTTGAGGAGATGACCCTCAAGGGCGACGCCGTGCAGGCCACGGTCCAGCACGAGCCCGAAGCCCATCCGCGCATCGACTGGAACTTCCTCACCAGCGAGGTGGAGCGCAAGTGGGAGATGTTCAAGCAGCGCCTCGGCGACGGGAAGGACCGCCCCTGGGTGGACCAGACCAACCTCGAGGAGGCCCTGGCCAAGATGGACTACTACCTCACCCGCCTCATCTCCAAGCTCTAGACCATGCGCATCATTGCCGGCGCGCTCAGGTCGCGCACCCTCAAGACCGTCGAAGGCGAAGGCTACCGTCCTGCCATGAGCAGGGTGCGCGAGTCTCTCTTCTCCATGCTCGACGCCCGCCTGCCCGCCTGGGAGGGGCTGCAGGTGCTCGACCTCTTCGCAGGCTCGGGCAGCCTCGCCTTCGAGGCCCTATCCCGTGGCGCCGAACGGGCCTGGCTCGTGGAAAACTCCGCCAAAGCCCTGCGCTGCCTTGAGGACAACGTCGAGCGCCTCGACCTTGCCGGCCGCGCCCTGCTCTGCCAGGACGACTGCCTTAAGCTTCTGCGCAGGGTGCGCGGGACGGGACGGAACATGGGCGGTCCCTTCGGGCTCGTCTTCTCCGACCCGCCCTACCGCAAGCGCCTGGCCCAAGCCTCGCTCGACGCCCTGTGCACCTGCGGCTGGCTGAAGGACGGCGCCTTCGTGGTCCTCGAGATCGAAAAGGGCCTCGAGATCGCCCTGCCGCAGGGCCTTGGGCTCTTTTCCGACAAGTGCTACGGCCAAACGCGCGTGCTGGCCGCCAGATGGGACGCCTCGGCCGCAGGCCCTGCCCAGGCAGGCCTGGCCGCCGAGCCAGAGGAGGCATAGCGCCTGCCATGGGAACGGCCCTCTATCCGGGAACCTTCGATCCCCCCACCAACGGCCATCTGAGCCTCATCCGCAGAGGCTGCCAGCTCTTCGACCGCATCATCGTAGCCGTGGCCGACAGGACGCCCAAGCCCGCGCGCTTCTCGCAGGAGGAGCGCTGCGCCATGCTCGCCGAGGCTCTGGCGGACAATCCCCAGGTCGAAGTCGCCCCCTTCTCGGGCCTCACCGTCGCCTACGCCCAGGAGCGGGGCGTCTCCGCCGTGCTCCGGGGCATGCGCGCCGTCTCGGACTTCGAGATGGAGTTCCAGCTCGCCCTCATGAACCGCCGCCTCAACCGCCGCATCGAGACGGTCTTCCTCATGACCGACTACCAGTGGCTCTACATCAGCTCCACCATGGTCAAGGGCGCGGCCGCCCACGGCGCCAGCATCGAGGGCCTGGTGCCGCCAGGCGTCGCCCGCAGGCTGCAGGTCACCGGCGCCGGAGAAGCCGGTCCCGGAGAAGGCACGGCCTGCGCTCTGCCGGTGCCCCGCTCCCACACCGTCGTCTATCCCGGCACCTTTGATCCCGTCACCAACGGGCACGTCTCCATCATCCGCCGGGCCCTGCGCTTCTTTGACAAGGTCGTGGTGGCGGTGGCGGAGAACGCCGGCAAGAACCCGCTCTTCTCGCTCGAGGAGCGCGTGGCCTTCGTCAAGGACGCCACGGCGCACCTCAAGCGCGTGGAGGTGATCCCCTACAGCGGGCTCACCGTCCAGTTCGCGGCCGCCCACGGCGCCTGCGCCATGCTGCGGGGACTGCGCGCCACGGGCGACTTCGAATACGAGTTCCAGCTCGCCCTCATGAACCGCCGTCTCCAGAACGACATGCAGACCGTCTTCCTCATGACCGACTACCGCTGGCTCTTCGTGAGCTCGAGCATCGTCAAGGCCGCGGCCTCCCACGGCGGCGACATCGCCGGCCTCGTGCCGGATCTCGTGCGCGCGCGGTTGGAGGAGCTCTACCGGACAGGCGGCATGAACCAGAGCACGCCCTGCCTCGGCGCGCCTCAGGCGGGCTACGGCAGGAAGCCTGGCGGCGGAAGCTAGCCATGACGGCAGAATGTCCCGCCGTGCTCTGCCTCGCCGGCCCCACCGGCGCCGGCAAGACGGCCCTCGCCCTCAGGCTGGCGCAGGAGCTTGGCTGCGAGGTGGTCAACGCCGACTCGCGCCAGGTCTACCGCGACTTTCCCCTCGTCACGGCCCAGCCCTCGCCGGAGGAGCGCGCCGTCTGTCCGCACCATCTCTACGGCTTTCTCCGGACCGAAGAGACGGTGGATGCGGCCGCCTGGGCCAGGCTGGCCCTGGCGCAGATCCAGGACATCCGGGCCAGGGGGCTGACGCCCCTGCTCGTGGGCGGCACGGGATTCTACTTCCAGACCCTCCTGCGGGGCATAGCCAGCATTCCGCAGGTGCCTGCCAGCATCCACGATGCCGTGCTCGCGCGCATGGAGGCCACCGGCCCCGAAGCTCTGCACCGGGAGCTGGCCAAGGCCGATCCCGCCTACGCGGCCCGCATCCATCCCCGCGACCGCCAGCGCACGGCCCGTGCCCTGGAGGTGCTCGAAGCAACGGGCAGGCCCTTCTCCTGGTGGCATGCCAACGCCGAAGGGGCCCCCCTCTGCCGGGGTCCCCTGCTCGTGGCCCAGACCGCGCTCGGCGAACTTGAGCCAAGGCTCATGGCGCGCATCGAGGCCATGCTGGCTGCCGGCGCTCTGGAGGAGGGAAAGGCCGCCATGGCGGCCTGCAGCGACGGGCAGGCGCCTGGCTGGACAGGGATTGGCTGCCGCGAGATCTACGGCTTCCTCACGGGCCGGATGGGACTTGCCGAGATGAAGGCGGCGTGGTTCCGCGCAACGCGCCAGTACGCCAAGCGCCAGATCACCTGGTTCAGAGGGCGGTCCGAGAGCGTCTGGATAGATCTGGCGCGCCCGGACGAGACGGCCGCCCTGGCCCGGAGGCTTCTGGAGGCCCTGAGCTGAGCCTGCCGGGGGCCTAAGCGTGAAAAAGGGGACAAGGCCCGGCCCTGTGTCGCCCCGCTCGGCATGCGGAGCATGCCCCCGGACGTCCCGGCCGCAGCCGGGCCATAGCCCCGGACCAGAGTCCGCCAAAGCAGACGGAGCCCCGTTCGGGCACCATGACAACGCCTGCGGATTGTGGTAGGAGAGGGGATAAACGGGCGCGCCGGACTGTGGGCTTAAGGATCGTGATTCTTTTCCCTTACGGCTTGACGCGTCCGGAAGGGTTGTCTAACCTAAAAAAGTAGTATGCATCCCGCCCTTTTGTTCGGGGCTGGAGACTGTCCGTCGCATGGGGTAACGGCCGGTCAAAGTGGGACTGATCAGCATACAAAAGGATGTTCACATGAGGAACGGTAAGGCACTGCTCAAGCAGACGGCGATGGCTGCGGCGTGTACTTTCTGTCTGATCATCTGGGGCGCAGGGCCCGGGCAGGCTTCCGAGCTGGAAGCGACGGACAGTGGTGCACCTTCAGCCAAGGTTATGTTCCCGGTATCCGCGAAAGCGACCGCTCCGGTCGCGAGCATGAAACCGGTGCTCTTCAACCATCTTATCCACGAAAAAGCAGTCGAGAAATGCGAGACCTGCCACCACACCGGCGATCCGGCCGCGTGTAGCGACTGCCATTCCGCCGAGGGGAAGGAAGAAGGCAAGTTCATCACCCTCGAAAAGGCCATGCACGCCAAGAATATTGCCGTGCGCGAAGACGGCAAGACGCCCTCCAGCTGCGTGAGCTGCCACGAGCAGCAGACCGCCAAGCGCGAGTGCGCCGGCTGCCACAGCACCATCTCCCCGTCCTACGACGCCGCCTGGTGCTCTACCTGCCACAATGTCAACGTGACGCCTCAGCAGATGGCCGACGGTGCCAACGGCAGGCTCTCCGAAGCCGCCAACCTCGCTGTCGCCACCAAGACCGTGCAGGAAACCAAGCGCGCCGCCTCGCCCGCCACGCTCGGACCGGCCAAGGCCATCATCGACGCTATAGCGAACGAGTACGAGCCCTGCGTGTTCAACCACAAGCGCCATATGGCCTCCCTGATGGAGAACATCAAGGACAGCAAGCTGGCTGCCGCTTTCCACACCCAGCCGGAAACGCTGTGCGCCACCTGCCACCACCACAGCCCCCTGTCCCTGACTCCGCCCAAGTGCGTGAGCTGCCATCCGGTCGCCATCGATCGCATGCAGCCTGCGCGTCCTCAGCTGAAGGCCGCCTACCACCTGCAGTGCATGGGCTGCCACAAGGGCATGGACGTCAAGCGCCCGGTGAACACCAGCTGCACCTCCTGCCACAAGGCGAAGGCCCCCGCTGCTGAAGCTCCGGCGGAAGCGGCTGAAAAGTAAGGGAGAGCAATATGAATCGCAGAAAATTCCTGACCTTCATGGGAACGGCTGGCGTAGTCTCTGCTCTCGGCACCGCCAAGGTTGCGAAGGCTGGCGTTGAGACCTTCCCCTATTACGACAACGGCTACGGCGTCCTGCACGACATGACCCGCTGCATCGGCTGCCGCAAATGCGAAGAAGGCTGCAACAAGGCCAACAAGCTGCCTGCGCCCGAGAAGCCCTTCTCCGACCTCTCCGTCCTTGACAAACGTCGCCGCACCACCCCCACGGCGTGGACGGTCGTCAACAAATGGGACATGGGCGAAGGCAAGTTCGCCTTCCGCAAGCAGCAGTGCTTCCACTGCAACGATCCGGCCTGCGCCAGCGCCTGCTTCACCAAATGCTACCAGAAGCAGCCCAACGGCGCCGTCATCTACGACGGCAGCCAGTGCGTCGGCTGCCGCTACTGCATGGTCGCCTGTCCCTTCTACGTGCCCTCCTTCGAGTACGGCGAGCCCTTCGATCCGGTCATCAAGAAGTGCACCTTCTGCTTTGACCGCCTCAAGGAAGGCAAGCTCCCCGGCTGCGTCGAGTCCTGCACCATGGACGCCCTGACCTTCGGGCGCCGCAAGGATCTCATCAAAATCGCCCGCAAGCGCATCGAAGCCGAACCCGAGAAGTACCTCGACTACGTTTACGGCGAGCACGACGCCGGCGGCACCGCCTGGATGGTGCTCATGCCGAAGCCGAAAGATCTGCCGCAGTGCTCCACCGGCAACGCGGCCGAAGCCAAGGACGCAGCCAAGCGCGCCGGCCTCGACACCACGCTGGGCAACCAGCCCATGGCCGAGTACACCTACGGCGCTCTGGGTGCCGTGCCCATGATCATCGCCTTCTGGCCCGTCCTCTTCGGCGGCGCCTACGGCATGACCAAGCGCCGCGAAGCCATCGCCAAGGCCAACCTGGCCAAGGCCACGGCCGAAGAGAAGCAGAAGGTCATGGACGCCGTCGTCAAGGTCATCGAGAAAGAACAAGGCGCGGAAGCCGCTGAAAAGGCCCGCCAGCAGATGAACGAGGCGCTGGCCGAAGCAGACGCTCCCAAGACCGACGGGGAGGCCAACTAATGTCACATCAAGTCACCATCCCGACTAAAGATCATCTCTTCAATATGAAGGAGTTCTTTAAGTTCACTCCCGGGAACATCATCAACTACACCCTGCTGGCCATCGGACTGGTCGTTACCTGGGTCCGCTTCACGCAGGGCATAGGCGCTGTTTCCAACCTCGACGACTACCAGCCCTGGGGCATGTGGATCGGCTTCGACCTGCTCTGCGGCGTGTGTCTGGCCGCCGGCGGCTACTTCACCACCGTCGCCTGCTACGTCATGGGCATGAAGCAGTACCACTCCGCGGCCCGTCCGGCCGTGCTGACCGCCTTCCTCGGCTACGCCTTCGTCGTCGTGGCCCTGCTCTACGACCTGGGCCATCCGCTCCGCCTGCCCTACATGTTCTTCTTCCCGGGCACCACTTCCGTGCTCTTCGAAGTCGGCCTGTGCGTGGCGACCTACCTCACCGTCCTGTTCGTGGAATGGTCCATCTGCCCCTGCGAATGGCTCGGCAAGAAGTGGCCCGTCCTGCTCAAGTGGCGCCACTGGGTCGAGAAGTGCGGCATCCTGCTCACCATCATGGGCGTCTGCCTCTCCACCCTGCACCAGTCTTCCCTGGGCTCCCTCTTCCTGATCTGCCCCGGCAAGCTGCATCCGCTGTGGTACTCGCCCTTCCTGCCCATGTTCTTCTTCGTCACCTCCATGATCGCCGGCTCTTCCATGGTGGTCTTCGAGGGCATGCTGGCCCACAAGGCGAGAAGCACGCATGCCATGATGGACGAGAAGCACCTCACCAATTCCGACAACGTGACGCTCTCCTTCTCCAAGGCCGCGTCCTTCATCCTCTTCTCCTACTTCTGCCTGCGCGTCATCGACATGCTCTCGCACGGCAATTTCCACTACCTCTTCTCCGGCTACGGCCTGTGGTGGCTCATTGAGATGGGCTTCTTCGTGCTGACCCCCTGCCTGCTCTACGCCAAGGGTTCCCGCGAAGAGAACGTCGGCCTCTGCCAGTTCGCCTCCTGCATCGCTGTTGCGGGCATCATCGTGAACCGTTTCACCATCTGCATGATCGCGTTCAACTACGACCTGCCCTCCAGCGACCGCTACTTCCCCAGCCTGCCTGAAATCATGGTCTCCGTGTTCGTCGTCACCATGATCGTCACCTGCTACAGGTTCATCGTGTACCATATGCCGGTCCTCTACGAACATCCCGATTTCCAGGAAGAGGAAGACTAATCTTCCCCAGGAGGAAACATTATGGAATTCGATACCTTTTACCAGTACTTCATCTACTCGAAAAACTGGGCCTACCTCCTGATGTTCATCACCCTTCCGGCATTCGTGGTCTTCTGGAACACTATCCTCTATCCCACGAAGGACGAGGAAGTGCTGAAGCTCATCGGCTGCTGCAAGGACAAAATCGGCTCCGCTACGGCTAAGGCCGCCGAGAAGATGCACGACATCAAGGCCAAAAAGAGCAAGTAGCTCCGCAGACTGACAAAATCCGCAAAGCAACGTATACAAAGCAGGACGGAGGACAACGCCTCCGTCCTGTTTTCATGTTTCCCACCGCCTACAGAGAGGAGCGCACCGCATGTGTCTGGCCGTCCCAACCCAGGTCGTTGAAATCCTTCCGAACACCATGGTCAAAGTGAAGGTGGGCAACTCCTCCACCCTGCTCACCTGCTCAGCCATGCTCTTGCCCGAGCCACCCAAGATCGGCGACTACCTCATCGTGCATGCGGGCTTCGCCATGAACAAGCTTTCACCTGCCGACGCCGAGGCAAGCCTCCAGGCGCTCAGGGAACTGGCCGACGCCATGGTGGAGAGTGGCGAGATGGCCCAGCTGGAGGCGGAGCAGGCCGGCGGATAGCCCCGCTTCCCGCCCCTTTGCCGCAACGTCGCAATCGGCCTTGACTTTGGGTCGCAAACTGCTCTAACTGATTGGTTCGACCAAATTTTTTCCGGGGAAAAGACACCATGAGCGACTACAAGAAAACCCTCAATCTTCCGAATACAAAGTTTCCGATGAAGGCGAACCTCGTCCAGCAGGAGCCCAAGACCCTCAAGCGCTGGGAAGAGACCGGCGCCTACCAGGCCATGCTCGACGCGCCCTGTCCCCAGGGCGAGTTCATGCTCCACGACGGGCCGCCCTACGCCAACGGCCATATCCACATGGGGCACGCGCTCAACAAGATCCTCAAGGACATCATCGTGAAGTCCCGCAGCATGCAGGGCTACCGCGCCCGCTACGTCCCCGGCTGGGACTGCCACGGCCTGCCCATCGAGCACAAGGTCGAGGAGGATCTGAAGGGCAAGAAGAAGACCCTGCCCGCCCACGTGGTGCGCAAGATCTGCCGCGACTATGCAGCCAAGTGGATCGACGTGCAGCGCAAGGAGTTCAAGCGCCTGGGCGTGTTCGGCGACTGGGAGCACCCCTACATGAGCATGGTGCCTGAATTCGAGGCCGCCACATCCCGTGAACTCGCCAATTTCGTGGAGAAGGGTTCCGTTGTCCGCGCCAAGAAGCCCATCTACTGGTGCGGCCACTGCCATACCGCCCTCGCCGAGGCGGAGACCGAGTACAAGGATGTCTCCTCCCCCTCCATCTTCGTGCGCTTCAGGCTACCAGACGAAGGCGTCCGCAAGGCCTTCCCGGCAGCCGACCCCGCGCGCTGCTTCATCGTGATCTGGACCACCACGCCCTGGACCATTCCGAGCAACATGGGCGTGTGCCTCAATCCCGACTTTGCCTACGCCCTGGTCGAGGCCGGCGACTCCCAGTACATTCTCGCCAAGGATCTCGCCGAAGGCTGCGCCGCGCAGTTCGGCTGGCAGGACTGGAAAATTGCCGGCGAGGCGCAGGGCTCCGCCCTCGAGGGACTGGAAGCCCGCCATCCGCTGGCCGAAGCCGATCCCTGGTTCGACCGCCCCTCCAAGGTGGTGCTCGGCGGCCACGTCACCCTCGATGCCGGCACGGGCTGTGTCCACACCGCGCCCGGCCACGGCCAGGAGGACTACGAGGTCGGCCTCAAGTACGGCCTCGAGATCATGTCGCCTCTGGACGACGCCGCCTGCTTCCTGCCCGCCGTGCCCTTCTTCGCCGGCATGAACGTCTTCGAGGCCAATCCGCACGTGGTGGAGAAGCTCAAGGAGACCGGCGCCCTCGTGGCCCTGGCCAAGATCGAGCACTCCTACCCCCACTGCTGGCGCTGCAAGCAGCCGCTCATCTTCCGCGCCACCACCCAGTGGTTCGTGAGCATGGAGCGCAACGATCTGCGCAAAAAGGCCCTGGAGGCCATCGACCGGAAGGTGCAGTGGATTCCCGCCTGGGGACGCGAGCGCATCTACAACATGATCGAAACCCGTCCCGACTGGTGCATCTCCCGCCAACGCCAGTGGGGCGTGCCCATTCTCGCCCTCATCTGCGAGGACTGCGGCGAGGCCTGGAACGATCCCGCCTGGATGAAGGAGATTAGCGAACGCTTCGCCAAGCACCCGACGGGCTGCGACTACTGGTTCGAAACCGAGCTCAAGGACATCGTCCCCGAAGGCCTCACGTGCCCCCGCTGCGGCGGAACGCACTGGAAGAAGGAAACCGACATCCTCGACGTATGGTTCGACTCCGGCACCACCTGGTCCGCCGTGCTGGAGAGCCGTCCCGAGCTTTCCTTCCCCGCCGACCTCTACCTCGAAGGCTCCGACCAGCACCGCGGCTGGTTCCACTCCTCCCTGCTCTGCGCCGTCGGCACGAGGGGCGTTCCGCCCTACCGCCAGGTGCTCACCCACGGCTACGTGGTGGACGGCAAGGGCTTCAAGATGTCCAAGTCCGTGGGCAACGTCATCGCGCCCCAGGAGATGATCGACAAGTACGGCGCCGACCTCGTCCGCCTCTGGGCCTCGAGCGTCGACTACCGCGACGACGTGCGCCTCTCCAACGACATCGTCGCCCGCCTGGTGGACGCCTACCGCCGCATCAGGAACACCTGCCGCTACATCCTCGGCGCCATCGCGGACCTGACGCCCGACAAGCTCCTGCCCGTGGAGAAGCTCCTTCCCCTCGACCGCTTTGCCGTGAGCACTGCGGCCGAAGTCTGGCAGGAGGTGCAGGCCTCCTACGCGAGCTACGACTTCCACAAGGTCTTCCACAGCCTGCACGAGTACTGCGTCACCGACCTCTCGGTGCTGTGCATCGACGTGCTCAAGGACCGCCTCTACTGCTCCGCCAAGGACACGAAGGAGTACGCCTCCGCCGTGACCGCCCTCTGGCATGTCATCGAGCTGCTGGTCCGCGAGCTTGCACCCATCCTCTCCTTCACGGCAGAGGAGATCTACAGCTACCTGCCCGAGGCCATGAAGACCGGCGAGACCACGGTCTTCGCCCTGCGTCCCGTGGACTGCTCGTCTTGGATCCTGCCCCAGGGTTCCCGAGACGACTGGAAGACTCTCCAGAGCCTCAGAGGCGCCGTCACGCGGGCCATCGAGCCCCTGCGCCGCGACGGCGCCGTCGGCCACGCCCTCGACACTGCCGCGACCATCTATCTCGACGAGGCACGCATGGCCGCCGTCGACAGGCTCGGCGCGGATCTGCGCGAATACTGCATCGTCTCCCAGCTCACGCTTGCGCCCATGACGGCAAAGCCCGCCGATCTGCCCGGCGATCCCGAACTCGAGGGCGTTGCCGTGGCCGTTGCCAAGGCCGAAGGCGAAAAGTGCCCGCGCTGCTGGATCTACTCCACGGAAATCGGCGCCGACCCCGCCCATCCCGATGTCTGCCCGCGCTGCGGACGCATGCTGGCCAGGCTCGGCGAATAAGGGGGCCACATGTCGCGCTGGGGGCTCTTCCTGCCTGTTGCGGCGCTGGTCTGCGCCATCGATCAGGCCTCCAAGTGGTGGATCGTGAAGCACATGACGCTCGAGAGCGTCATCACGGTCGTGCCCGGCTTCTTCGACATCGTCAGCGTCCGCAACAGGGGCGCCGCCTTCGGCTTCCTCAACCGCTCCGACATCGACTGGCAGTTCTGGCTCTTCCTGGGCGCAACCTTGGCTGCAGGCGCCTGCATCCTCTCGCTGGTGCACAGAAGCGGGAGGGCGCCCCTGCTGTGGACCGGTCTTGCCATGATTCTGGGCGGCGCCTTGGGCAACCTCGTCGACAGGCTGCGCTGGCGCGAGGTGGTCGACTTTCTCGACTTCTACATCGGACAGAGCCACTGGCCGGCCTTCAACGTGGCCGACATCGGCATCTGCGTCGGCGCCGGACTCACGGCCCTTGCCATGCTCCTCGGCCAGGACAGGCCCGCCGGAGCCGAGACCAGCGCCAAACATCCACACAAGGAGCTTAAGCCGTGACGTTTCAATGGTGGCACATCGGCGTGGCCATCCTGCCCACGCTGCCCAACCTCTGGAGCATCTGGCACATCTGGTGCCACGACTTCAACGGCGACATGCCGAAAAAGTCCCTGTGGCTCGTTCTGACCGTCTTCCTGCCCGTGCTGGGAGGCCTCATCTACATCTTCGCCGGCAGGAAGTACGCCGGCCGCATCCTGCCGAAAGCCGCCCGCTAGCGGCGGACTCTTGCTTCATCCCCGGGGGAACAACATGAAGGCAAAACACATTCTGCCGCTGGCCTGCGCAGCCATGCTCGCGCTGCCGGGCTGCGCTCCGAAAAACGACCAGCTGGAAGCCCAGCTCATGCAGCACGACGCCCAGCTTCGCCGCATGCAGCCCGCCCAGGCCGATGCGCTCAACGAAGTGCAGGCCATGCGCCAGGAGCTCAACGAGATCAAGGGCCAGCTCGTCGACATCCGCAACGCCGGCGGCGCGGCCGCCATGGTGGACAAGCTCAACCGCCACGAGCAGGCCCTGCATCAGATTGAAACCAGCATGGCCATGAACTTCAACCTCGGCGCCCCCATGGCAGCAGGCGCTGCCGGCGGCGCCGGCGCAGGTGCAGCCG
>JAEEGI010007492.1_pt1 | contig 24452 bp, 26 predicted proteins | sample 8958751 | NCBI WGS metagenome assembly JAEEGI01 (sample SAMN16246545, study PRJNA631951) | gut metagenome | biome: gut microbiome; feature: rumen; material: KS-attached | host: Bos | place: Iran: Karaj | collected 2018-10
TTCCTTGGCTGTTGCATTATGGCTATATCACGGAAGAAGATGTCATTCGCCAAGCTCATATGAGCAAAAACGAGAAAACCGTCACCTTCTGGAGTATATATGATGGAGTTTGTGCCGCCTACGCAATGGGTTGGATCAGTAGAGAAACATTCGACACGATACAGAATATCTCTCACGAAGCCCAATGCCCACGCCCTATACCGCAGATGCTCGTTAGAGTCACAGAAGAACGCAAGAAATGGCTAAGAGATCGAGAGCAGAACTATCATGCCATACCCGGAAAGTTTAAACTCCGCAATGCAACTGGTCCATTTTATAACAACGTAGACATTGACGCACTGAAGAATATACATTTCAGCTCGGATAATGAAATCATCATCTTAAATGGGTCCAGGCTCAAAGGTTACGGAAGACCAGACTCCGACTATGACTATAGACAATATGATGCAATGAGTGGATCTATCTTGGAGGAACCGAATCTTTCTGAAAATCCAGAATATATAATACACTGGCTCTTGTTCGGAGCATGGATCGGAATAAGCGAAGAACAAACGCGTAAAGCGCAGCTAGAGGCCGTCAGTCGCTACTATAAGCTTTCAGAAAGGTCTCGCATTAACTCAATGCTTTGTCTTGAGAAAACGCTGCTACAATATCGTCTAATGCATAAAGGGGTGTTTTGCGCATATGCAAATATCTCCGAAAAGACTAAACATCTCGACAGTATCGACGGCGACAGCGCGTTCTACGACGACCGCTACCGCACAATTGCAAGTCAACTATTCCTTAAGTATATCTTTCTCCCTCCGCGAGAATAAAAACGGGGCCCCCGAAGGGGCCCCTTTTGAATGGCTTGTTTTATTGAGTATGAAACTTACAGAGGTCGATGCCCTCCAATGGAGGATATGCCATTGGAGGCGGTAGAAATACCCAACTCTTCCCAGTTGATCGTAGTACCGAGCTGATACAGAGCATTCAGATAGACCTGCTCGTTGCCGGCAGCCTCCTCAAACTTGACGAAGCTCAGGACGAAGCACACCAGATTCTGCTCGAGCCTAGCGTAGTTCGGAGAAATACTAATACCGAGTTTCTTCAGCATCATCTCACGTGTAGGTACGCCCACCATAGGAGGCAGAGTCGGATCATTCAGAATCCTGACAATCTCCATCGCGTCATTCGCCATAGCAGCCGCCACGGGAGCGGAAGTACCACGGAAGACGCGATTGATCTTATCCTTCAGGGTATTGGAGGCATCCAGGACGGTGTCAGTCGGCGCATGAGTCATACCCGTACCGACAGGGGAACCAGACATCATGCTGGCCCACGTCCGCATCAGAGTCCCAGTGTTATTACACAACGCATCTTCGCTCTTGAACCAGCCATCCAGGGCCACGTAGGCCTCGCGGATAGCAGGACAGAGCTCATCACGCATTCTGCGCAGGAATTCATTACGGCGGGACTTGGTAGCGAAGCTGCCATCCAGGCCATCAATGCCCGCGAAGATCTCGCTGTAATCACGACGAGCGATGTTCTTGCGGATCTTCCAGAAGGATTCGGGCACGGGCTCTTCACTCTCGTCAGCGAAGGTTTCAATTGCAGAGCTCAGAAGCTCGGGAACGCGATAGATGTTGCAGCGGTCCGCCAGCATGACGCGCAGAGCGGCCTCGTAGGTGGAATCACCCACCTTGAGAACACCACCGGTGCGCAGAGCTTTCAGAAAGGAGTCGTCGGTGGACGGAGACGGCAGAACCATTCTCCAGTCAGGCGCAAACATCGCAGCGGGAGACTTGGCAGCCGCTTCAGCCGCCACTTTTTCAGCCTCGGTATTCTTCATATTTAAAACCAACTGCTTAGCCTGAACCAGCAGCATGCCGACACCAGTCAAATCAGACACGTCCAAGACGGATAAATCACTAACGGATTTAACTCCCAGCTTGCGAAGTTTGGGCAGAATCGTGTCTACATCGCCATAAGCGCCGAGTAAAGAGCGAAGCTCGGAATCGGCCGCGGAGACGGTCTCCACCGGTTCAGCGGCCGCGGCCGGAGTGGCCGGAGCTGCAGTAGTAGCAGTTTCTTTCTTATCAGTGGCCTCGGGGGCAACACTAGTTTCAGTGACTTTTTTGATTTCTTCGGACATAGATAATCCCTCCTTATCTAAAATGTTTGTCCTCCTTATGCGCCCCAAACGAAAGTAGGCGCACAGGTATATCCGTTATCGCAGAAAACACTTCACGACAAAATCCTAAAACCTCGTCGCGATCGTTGATGTTTCGTACCCGAGATCTCAGATCGTACTCCTCCAAAACGGGTATAGCCGAGCTTAATAAATGTAGGTCGGGCTTAATACCTGGCCGAATCAGATTACCATGGACGATATAGGCCGAACAAATCTGCCAAATACCGTTCTTAACAATCTGGTCAAACCAAGTGATACATAGCCCGTCCAAATGCGTTGTCTCCTCATTGCATTGGTCGATTGCATATTTCAGCAACACACCGTCCAATGCACCGGCTCTTACTTTGCCTTGCCAACGATTTGTTGACTTGTGGCTATTGGGCAAAAGTGTGCTTAATGCCGAGTCGCTTGCTGTCGGCATAGGACCAGCGCCATGACAAATTTCATAAGCTCGATGAACGCCTAAATTCACAATCTTCCCGGTAAAACCAGCAGCACGCAGCGCCTTCAGAGAAAATTGCGGCAATGTGCGTAGCGAGCTAACGTGCGGCTTAAAGCCGCATTCTGAGTCGGTTAAGATACCGTGCGAACGCTCAACGACTACGCAACCATCATTATTACGAAGCAGCGAATGGTAATCTTCGAGGTAGAGAAGCTGACCGACAATATAAGTTTCGTCGACAATTCTCTCGAATGCCTCGTCGTTATCCAAGTTCGCGAGACTCTGTCTCAGGAGCGGAATATCCGCTTCTAAAACATCGCCATCGCTAAGTGCTCCATAAGTGTCCTTCACGAACTCTCTTTGCCGACGCAGCGACAGACGAACCCTGTCTTTATCAGTTAAATCTCGTGCGAACAGAGAAAACTCAGGGTTACTCTGGCTCTGCTGATAAGCCTTGCCTACGCCAGTCCCCACGGTCCCGTGCGGATGATCGCGCAAGCTCAACTCATACAGCTGAGACCAAGTTTGATGATACGGAGAAGCGCAGACGCAGTCAGGAGATACGCTCAGTAAATCAAAAGCATTCAAAATACCGAACTGATCCCTAAGCGCAGACGCTTCGTTAAGCAGACCAATGGGAAACATTACAAAACGCGGCGACAAATATGTCGGTACATTTTGGAACGTCCCGCAGCCCCACTGCGAAAAGCAGAACTTGCGACCATCAGCCAAAACAACTCCGTGCGAACCCTGCGCGCCACCTTCTTTAATGATAGTATGTGGCCGGACTTTCGCAGAAATCGCTTCAACTACGCCACCTTTTCCGCCATCTCCAGGACCAAGATCAGTAACAACATATGCTTTTGAAGTCATAGGACCTCCTTACAGCCAGCCGCCAGAATCCTCCGTCGGAGTCTCCCCGACAGGCTGAACGTCCGCCTCGGCGGGCACATCTTCGGCACGCCGAATCGGGTTGATGTCGTTCTTGTCAGCGAAAATATCGCCTCTCTTGGGCAGCGATCCAGTCAGGACCTTGGACTCCTGCTCCAGAACGCGCTGAGCGCGGAAAGGAACACGGAGCAAACCAGGAAGCACACGCTCGATATTGAGTTCAGATACCTGATGATCATGCAGGAACATTTTTACGTCAGCCGGCTGAAGAGTACCTTCGGTCAAACCGATGATAGCAGCATCAACAGCGGGCAGACAGCGAGTATCCGCAATCATCAGCTGGTGATTACGGTCAAAGTATTCTCCATAACCCATATCTTGGGGATCTCGAGGGGAATGGTGACCGCCATAACCAACATGATCGACGCCGATGACGAAAGCATGCGAATGGGCATGAAGCTCCTCGAACGTTTCTCTGATGCTGGGTAGATTCCTCCGGGTAATCTCAGGATGGCCATTTTCGGCCAGAGCCTTCCATACGTCCTCGCCAAACAGCTTTTCGATGATATAGGGATTATAATCCCATTCATGCATCGAAGCATCGGTGACCATAGAGAAATAATCTTTCAGGCCAGCGCGGCGAAGGTAGTCGTCCGTCAGATACGCATGCGCGAACGCCGCATAGTGCGGATCCTCAGGGCCGTCACCACCGTCACGCTCGGGGGTCATCTTGGACACATAGTCGACAATCTTCTCCGCCTCCATCTCGAACTGCGGGCGACAAAGCCCGAATTTGTCATGGTGGACATCTCCGAAAATAGAAACAGCAAGCTGAAGATCGTACAGACCATCAGGCAGCACTTCCTTCGCAACACCGAAGTATTCAGGAAGAACTGCCATGGTGGTGTCGTTGTTGTCGCCCATCGAACCAGTGGTGTCGATATAAGACGCCTTAGCAATCGGTGTGCCCATCGTACACACAAAGGTGCCGTCGGGCAGCGGATTGAATCTGATCAACGAGCGGCGGATCACGCCGAGAGAAGCGGGATCGACCTCATAGGGAGGGCGGCCTGTCTTGCGCATCTTCTGCTCTGCGGCTTCAGATACGGTCTTGGTAACATGCCGTCTGCCTTCGGAGTCGGTCTTGAAGGAGATTCCTTTTGCGGAAGCAGCTTTTTCGTAGTCGTAAGTAGTAAACGATTTATCGCCCATATTTTACCTCCTATTACAGGCTGTCAGAAACACGCCTCCACTCATGAGAGGCAGTAACAAAGTATGTGAAGGGGTAATATTCGCGCCCCCACCACACCCGAATGTTGCCATATAGCAACCGATGAAGACTCATACCTTCCAGGACGTTATCGTCAGGCATTTCCGCAATATCCGTCAGGAGTTTGCGGAAGTCCGCCTCGCGTTCGGTGTCATTATCCTTCAGCCAATCCAACATCGTTTTTGCCATCAGCTTGCCGTTATTGTAATGATCGATATCGCTCGTATGAGTCCAATCGATATAAACAACCCGGTGATACTTCGGCTCAATCAACACCTGATTGGGGTCGAATTTATAATAGACACCAATGTCGTCCAGGAAAGTTTGGAGCTTGAAGAATCTCCCCAAGATCCAAGCTGCCGATTTTGCATCCACAAAATACGAGTTTTTCAGCTTAGGCAAAGGATAAAAATCAGCCACATCGCCATCCAAGATGGACAGCAAATTTGCCTGACGATACCCCTGGTCCTCGCCGAGGACAAACGTATCAACCAACCGTGGAAACAGCCAATCGTAGTGAATGCGCTCTACTGGGCCATCGGTTACTAATGCTTTTTTCTTCTCAAGGTCATCAGATTTCTCCTTCAGAAGTTTGAGCGTCTCCGCCTCGGAGTTAACCTCGCCATTCAGCGCAACATCGCAGGGGATTCGTAGCAGATATGACTGCTTCTCATCCAAGCTTAGCGCGCGATATAAGCGATATCTTTCCGACTTGTAGACCAGCGCGTTTTCGGGAACGACGCACTTCTGTACGCCATCGCGGTCGCAAAGAATCAATAAAAATCACCTCTTTTCTATCATAAACAAACCATGTTAATGCACAAAGATGCCCCTGTTTTACAAAGGCATCTAATAGAAGAAATTTAATCATATAATCGACAATATGTCAATATATCTATGGAACCAACTCTAGCCCCATATTATTACTCAAGAATAAGCTACTTATTTCTTGCAAAAGTAAACTAGATATGATAAAATACACGAGATATTATTAACAAAGAGGAACGCAATGAGTCGTATCGGAAAACTACCTGTAGACATTCCTGCGGGCGTGACAATTACGGTCGGCGACAAAGAAATTACCGTCGCTGGGCCAAAAGGCACGCTTCAGGTTCCCGTCCAGGAAAATACCACGACGAAAGTCGAGGGTAACCAAATCATCGTGACGCGTAGCGACGACGAGCCAAAGTCTCGTGCTTGGCACGGTTTGCAGCGCGCACTACTTAATAACGCCGTTACTGGCGTCACCAAAGGTTTTGAGAAAAAACTCGAAATCAATGGCGTCGGCTTCCGCCTCAGCGGTGGACCAAAAGAAATCGAAATGGCACTTGGTTTTTCTCACCCAGTCAAATATTCAGCCCCAGAAGGTATTGAATTAAAGACGGACAAGATGACCATCACCGTATCTGGCATCGACAAGCAAAAAGTCGGCCAGGTCGCAGCCGAAATTCGCGCATTGAAGAAACCAGAACCATACAAGGGTAAAGGTATCAAATATGCTGACGAAGTTATTATTCGTAAAGCCGGTAAGGCAGGGAAGAAATAATCATGAAAGCAGAATTTAGAGCGAATCGTACTCGCGCAAAGATTCATGGCACTGCTGATCGCCCACGCCTTAGCGTAAATATCAGCAATATGCACGTAATTGCTCAGATTATCGATGACGATAAAGGGGCAACACTCGCATACGCAACGACCGTCGGTTCAAAGCAAAAAGGTAGCAAGACCGAACTCGCCACCTACGTTGGAACCGAGATCGCCAAAAAAGCAAAGAAAGCCAAGATCTCAAAGGTAGTCTTTGATCGTGGCTCACGCCTTTATGCAGGTCGCATGAAAGCTCTCGCTGATGCCGCCCGCAAGGAAGGATTGGAGTTCTAATATGGATAACAAGAAACAACCAAAGGTTATCAACCAATCTGGTACCACCAAGCTTACGGACGAAGCCGTAGCCGCACGCGAAGCAAAAGCAGAGCGCGAATTCCGTGGTCGCCGCCGCGACAATCGTCGCAATCGCCGTGCCGCCGAAGAAACCAAGAAAGAGTTTGATACCGTTAATATTTCAATCAATCGCGTTTCCCGCACCGTAGCCGGTGGTCGCCGCATGCGCTTCCAGGCTCTCGTTGCTATGGGTAACCACAAAAATAAAATCGGCGTCGGCATGGCTAAAGGTAACGATGTTACTTCTGCCGTCCAAAAGGCTGAGCGTCGTGCAAAGAAGAACATGATCACCATCAACATGAATGGCGACACTATTTGCCACGAAGTTGAAACGAAAATTACTGGCGCACACGTACTTATGAAGCCAGCCGCACCAGGTACTGGTATTATCGCTGGCGGCGTTGTCCGTTCGATTATTGGCCTTACTGGAATTAAGAACTTGATTTCAAAGTCACTCGGTTCCACCAACAAGGCAAACATCGCTTACGCCGTAATTGAAGGTCTAAAGCAGCAAGTTCCAAGATCCGAATGGAATGGCGCTAAAAAAGCCGCCAAAAAGGAGGATAAGTAATGAAATACAACGAACTTTCTGTTAATAGAAACGATGACCGCAAACGTGTCGGTCGTGGTATCTCTGGCGGCCAAGGCAAAACTGCCGGTCGCGGCACCAAAGGTCAAAAGTCCCGCACCGGCCATCACAAATTACCAGCAGGCTTCATGGGCGGCCAACGCGCCATCATGCAGGCTATTCCAAAGATGAAAGGTTTCAAGTCTATTCACGCTAAGGCTCAAGTTGTCTATACCGATGCACTTAATGCCGTTAAGGGCAAAGTTGACAACTTCGTGCTCGCTGAAGCAGACCTTATCGCTGATCCATTTGCTAAGGTTAAGGTAATTAGCCGCGGCGAAATCACCAGCAAGATCGAACTCGAAACTCAATTTGCAAGCAAAACTGCCATCGAAGCAATCAAAAAAGCTGGCGGCAGCTTTAAGAAAGTCGCTGTTCCTGCTCGTAAAAAGCAAGAAAAAGACGACAAATAATTACATCTGGTAATCAAAAGTAGAGTCCTTCGGGGCTCTATTTTTGTTGTTCACACCCTGCACATCTTGACAAAATAAGCCGCTTGTGCTATAATTAAATCATTATGGTTCTTTAGGAGGTGGGACATGAGACTATATACGAGCCAAGGGGCAAAAGTCGCGGAAAATATCGCCCGCACGGGGCATCACGTTTGCGACATCGAAAAGTCATATATGAATGACGACAAGTACTTCAGAAGAGCATACGATTGGCTCGCTGGGGCCTTGGAGAAAAGGATCAAAAAGCCCGCGAACGTTTCCTATCCAGTATGGGCGCTCCATAAATTGGGCGAAGAATACGACTATACACAGCAGGGCTCAGATGGCGAAGAGCGCGTTTTCTTCGAGCTCGAAATTCCCGACGATCGAGTCGTAGCAATCGATCCGGTCAAATGGTTCGATATAATAGCCTGCGGCTTCGTTTGTCCTTCCGGTATCAGCGATGAGGAGTATGAACGCTTATGCGAAAAATACGACCATGCAACCGAAGAGGAGTTAAACGCTAACCGCGAGCAAATCTTCGATGTCGACGAAGGAAATATACCAGAAATGGTATTCTGGACTATTAATGCAGCCGACGTCGTTTCTACTACGCGATATATCTGTCACATCCCGCAAGATGATTATGAATAACCGGGCAACGCCCGGTTTTATTCTTTCTTATATAAATAACCACAAACATACATTATACTTAATAACCTACCATTCACAGACTATCTCATTTATGATAATATAAAGAGAGTAAATAAGAGGTAACATGAATTTTAAGACCATTTTTAAGTCATTCAAGAACAAGGATATGCGCAAGCGTATTTTTGCGGTCGTCGGTATTCTGGTCGTCTATCGCTTTTTGGCCCATATTCCTGTCCCACTTGGAGATCAGACTACATTCAAACAAGCAATCGACAACTTTATTAACGGTACGGACTTTGGCGGCTTTATCAACCTAATTTCGGGTGGCGGCCTTACTAACTTCTCAATACTTCTGGTTGGCCTCTCGCCATACATCACCGCATCTATCGTGATGCAGCTTCTTACCAAAGCCATCCCGCGCATGGAAGAGCTAAATAACGACGGCGAGGCCGGCAGACGCAAAATTAGCCAGTGGACCCGTATGCTAGCCGTTCCACTCGCAGTCCTCCAGAGTATCGCTTATATTTATATTCTTTTCCAAGAACTACTCGCAGCCAACACTGGCGGCTCCGTAGAAGTCAGTTTCCAGAGCTGGGCGTTAGCTGTTACATCGATGACGGCCGGGTCAATTATCTTAATGTGGCTAGGCGAGCTCGTAACCGAGCAAGGCATCGGCAACGGCATATCTACCATCATCCTCTGTAGCATTATTTCCTCATTGCCAAAAACCTTAACCCAATTCGGCGTAGCACTATTCAATACAAGCGCAGGCACATTAAGTTTATTCGGTTGGCTAGAACTTCCAGTCAATCCAAACATGTTCTGGACTATCCTAGGTTTGGGCGCAGGTTTAATAGTAGTACTTTACATACTAATCAAAATTAACGAAGCGCAGCGCATTATTACGATTAATTATGCAAAGCGCGTGCATGGCAATAGCGCATATGGCGGCATCAAATCAATTATGCCAATCAAACTCATTGCGGCCGGTGTTGTACCAGTTATCTTTGCAGTCGCATTTCTATCCGTACCAGCATTTATCGGCCAACTAGTCCTACGTGCCGACCCAACAAGCGTAATTGCCAAGAATGTCGTTAGTTGGTTCACTGCACCAAACGCGAACACTTACGATTCCACCACGGGCCTACAAGCGAAAGATTTCGTCTATCCTACACTCTATTTCATACTCGTAGTCATGTTTACCTACTTCTACACGAGTATTGTGTTTAATGCTCAAGAAATCGCGGAAAACCTCCAAAAGCAAGGCGGCTTCATAGAAGGCGTCCGCCCAGGCAAGCAGACAGAAAAATATTTCAACAAAGTCGTGAACCGCCTCAACCTATTTGGCGCATTGGCACTAGGTATTATCGCAATGCTCCCATACATCGTAGACTACATATTTATCGCGACCACAAATGCTCCGCTTGGTTTATCAATTTCTGGTACGGGACTCCTAATCGTAGTTACGGTCGCACTCGAGAATATGCGTCAAGTCAACTCTAGAGCACTAATGGTAACTTACGACGACTATCAATAATATGGCACTAAAAATCAATCGTACTACGCGAAGGGTAATTAAGGGCATCGGCATAGCACTACTGATTATACTAGTCGCCATAATGCTCAAAATCCTGGTATGGGAAAACAACTATTACAAGACCAAAACTGGCGAAGAACGCGCCATGGCAGATGTGCCCATTACACAGATCGTCAGCGCACTAAATCCCTCAGAGACTGAGCCAACAACAGAAGACATTGCTAAATACCAAGTTGAAAAAAATACACCGCGCTACCTGGACATCGAAAGATTAAATATTCATTCCAGAGTAATAAAAACAGAAGTTGACACCAATGGTATCTTGGCAACGCCGGACAATATATATGATGTAAACTGGCATTCTGGGTCGAGCGCACCTGGCGAAGGCGGATACATAATAATTAGCGGGATTCACTCGGGAAAGACAAAAACTGGCACCTTTGCTAATCTCGACAGCATGGAAAAAGGCGACGAGATCTCCATTGAAAACGGCGATGGCGCCAAGTTTAAGTACGAGGTTAAAGAAATTAACGTTATCTCCGATCAAAAAGACAGCGATGAGAATCTCATCAAAATGCAAACTAAACTAGACGATAAGGAAACCTTATCGCTAATTACCGTCAAAACAAGGCAGAATAGTCGCGAATTTGAGTCTCTCGTGATGCTAAGAGCCACTATTAAAAAATAATTTATATATTTAGCTTTTAGTATTTACTATTTGCCAAAATTTTGATATACTACCAAGGTAATTTATGGCTAGTCACAAGAAAACCGCTAAGGTCGCCAAGAGAGACGCGGATAATTCCGTAGGCGCCAAGAATAAGAAGGAAGTTATTAAACTTACCGGAAAAGTCGTTGAAGCCCTCCCGGGGACCAAATTCCACGTGGAGCTTGAGAACGGCCATATTATTGTTGCTCATATGTCGGGTAAAATGCGAAAGAATTATATCCGTCTCGTGCCGGGCGACAAGGTGGATGTTGAATTAACGCCTTACGATCTCACGAAAGGGCGTATCAGCTACCGCCAAAAAGATTAATTTTAATCGAAAGCGAGAAAAACCATTCGCAGATTTCGCATCTGCGAGTTGGTACGATGCTTTCAGAAAGGTAATTTTCAATACATGAAAGTTCGTGCTAGTGTAAAGAAAATCAGCCCTGATGATATCATTGTGCGCCGCAAAGGTGTACTACGTATCATTAATAAGAAGAAACCTAAGAACAAGCAAAGGCAGGGTTAAGCATGGCAAGAATCGCCGGTGTTACCATTCCTAGCGAAAAGCAAGTCTGGATTGGCTTGACTTACGTTTACGGTATCGGTCGCACCACTAGCAAAGCCATCCTTGCGGCGGCTAAAATCGAGCCGACCACTCGGGTGAAAGATCTCACCGAGGCTCAGGAACAGAAACTTAACGATATTATTTCTAGTAAATATTCCGTTGAGGGTGACCTAAAGCGCCTCGTGACAAACAATATCAAACGTATCAAGGATATCAATTCCTACAAGGGGCTCCGCCACAAGGCAGGTTTACCAGTCAACGGTCAGCGCACCCGCACGAATGCGCGCACACGCAAAGGTAAAGCTATCGCAGTTGGCGGCGCTCAACCAAAAGCAGCAAGTAAAACTTAAGGAGTTAATATGGCAGAAGATACTACAGTCAAAACAGCTCCTGAAGTGGAGCAAAAAGCCCCAAAAGCTAAAGGCAAAAAAGGCAAACGCATTGTTCAAGCTGGTGAAGTTCATATTCAAGCCACCTTCAACAATACCATCGTAAGCGTTACGGATAAGAAAGGCGAAATTATCGCTGCTTCTTCCGCCGGCGCCAATGGCTTCCGCGGTTCCAAAAAAGGCACCGCATATGCAGCTCAAATCGCCGCAGAAAAAGTTGCCGAAATCGCTAAGCGCGATCATGGCATGAATAGCGTTGACGTCTACGTCAAGGGTATTGGCCTCGGCCGCGACAGCGCAATTCGCGCTTTTAGCACTATGGGCATTTCTATCAACAGCATCACGGACAAAACCCCAATTCCACACGGTGGTTGCCGTCCTAAGGGAGAAAGGAAACCATAATGGCACGCGATATTTCACCAATTGGCAAACAATCTCGCCGTGAAGGTTATGCACTTGCTCCAAAAGCGCAAAAAATCATGGCAAAAAAGACCGGAATTCCAGGTCAGCACGCCGACATGCGCGTTCGTGGCGGTAGTCTATACTTGACTCAGCTCCGCGAAAAGCAAAAAGTACGCCGCATCTACGGCCTACTAGAGAAACAATTCGCTAAACTCATGCGCGAAGCACAACGCTCTGAAGGAATGACGGGCGAAAAGCTACTCGAATATCTCGAGCGCCGCGCAGATAACGTTGTTTACCGCGCTGGCTTTGCGACTACTCGTCGCGCTGCACGCCAGCTAGTTTCACATGGACATTTCACACTCAATGGTAAGCGCGTCGATATTCCATCGATCCGCCTTGGTGCCGGAGACGTACTAGAAGTTCGTCCAAAATCAAAGAAAAATACTTACTTTAACAACCTTGAAAACATTATCGGCGCAGCTAGCCAGACCCCACTTTCATGGATGAAGGCAGATGCAAAGAAAATGAAAATCGAAATCACAGGTACACCAAAGCGTGAAGAAGCAGAGGTGGGCATCAACGAACAATTAATCGTCGAGTATTACTCACGTTAAAGGAGAACTATGACAAAAGTTATTCACGAAGCAGAACTAGCAGAAATCAAGGACCTTGGTGAGAACAGTTCAAGCTTTGTTATCAAGCCACTATATTACGGCTACGGTAACACACTTGGTAACTCCCTCCGTCGTGTTCTTCTATCCAGCATTAAAGGTGCGGCCATCACTGCTTTTCGCATTGAAGGCACTACGCACGAATTTTCAGCAATCCCAGGCATCGTCGAAGATACAGTAGACATCATGCTTAATCTAAAAAACATTCATGTCAAATCACATTCCGATGCCCCAGTTGAAATCCATCTCGAAAAGAAAGGTACGGGTACCGTTCTTGCTGGCGATATTAAACTCCCAGCAGAGATTGAAATTGCCAACCCACAGCAGGTTATCTGCAATATCGATGATCCAAAATTCACCCTCAAGATGGATATGGTCGTCGATACCGGACGCGGCTATCTAAGTATAGAGCAGTCCAGCGAAGATCGTGTTCATAGCGACATGATTGCGCTAGATGCTGTATTTACGCCAGTACTTCGCGTTCGCTACAACGCAGAAAACACTCGCGTTGGCCAAGACACCAACCTACAACAGCTCACACTAACGATTGACACTGACGGTACTATTACCCCACGTGAGGCTTTCGAAGAAGCTGCCGCCATCTTGGTCAACCAATATAAGGCGCTCGCCGGTAGCACTACCGTCGAAACCGCCCCAGCTCCAACTGCGAGCAAAACCGAAGACGAATCGGGCCTCATGCTTCCAATCGAAGACCTCGGCCTATCCGCACGCACTGCGAATGCTCTTCTCAATAACGACATTCACACCGTACGCGATCTCGTCGTATTATCAGAAAGCGACCTCAAAGAGCTTAAAGGCTTTGGTGCTAAAGCGCTCGATGAAGTTCGCGAGAAATTAACGGAGTTAAAAGTTTAAATGCATCGCCATGGATATAAAGGGCGCAAGTTTGGTCGCGAAACAGACCAACGCACTGCACTAACACGCGGTTTGATGCGCTCCTTGTTTAAGTACAAAGCAATCAATACTACTCTCGCAAAGGCAAAAGAAATTCGTCGCCCTGCAGAGAAATTGATTACTCTCGCGAAGAAAGGCGACTTGGCTTCCCGCCGTCTCGTCATCGCTCGCTTGAATGATCAATTAATTGGCAATGAGCTTTTCGATAATATTGCACCACAAATCAAGCGCAATAGTGGTTATCTCAAGATTGAACGCACCGGTTTCCGCCGCGGCGACAATTCCGAAATGGCAACCATTTCCTTTGTTGATGAAATTAAAGACAAAGCCGAAGAAGCTCCAAAAGCCGAGAAGAAACCAGCCACCAAAAAGGAGGATAAGTAGTTATGAAAACTTATAGCCAAAAAACCTCCGAAATTAGCCGCGAATGGTGGATTATCGACGCTAGCACTTTGCCACTTGGCAAACTCGCCGTCGTTATTGCGGATAAATTGATGGGCAAGTCAAAGGTTACCTATACGCCACATACTGATAACGGTGACTATGTCGTAGTCATCAATGCAAAGAATCTCAAAGTTACCGGCGAAAAGATGACCGATAAGCATTACTATAGCCATTCCGGATTCCCTGGAGGGCTCAAGGATCTTACTCTCGCTGAAGTTATCGAGAAAAATCCAGCTCTTGCTATTGAGCAAGCAGTAAAAGGTATGCTTCCAAAGAATAAACTACAAGCCGATCGCTTAGCTCGCCTCCGCGTCTTTGAGGGCGCAGAGCATGCTCACACGGCACAACAGCCAAAGGAGATTAAATAATGCCAGCTAAGAACGCAAAGTATACTTACGGAAACGGTAGCCGCAAAGCTGCTACTGCTACCGCTCGTCTTTACAAGGGCAAAGGTGAAATCACTATCAATGGCAAGCCAGCTTTAGAATTTTTAAGCGGCAACAAGACCTTGATGGCCGAAATCACTGATCCTCTTGCAATGACGCAAAAGCAAAAAGAATACGACGTTACCATCTTGGTTAAAGGCGGCGGCGTCGCAGGCCAAGTTGACGCTATCAAGTTAGCCATCTCACGCGCACTAGTTATCGAATTCCCAGAATTCCGCCCAGTGCTCAAGAAGGCTGGACTCATGAAGCGCGACCCACGCGAAAAAGAACGCAAGCATTACGGTCTCCGCAGTGCTCGCAAACGCGAACAATTCTCCAAGCGTTAAAGCGCCTCAAAACCAAAGAATCTCCCCAGACAATGGGGAGGTTTTTGTATCTAAAGACTTGAACAAATAACCATAAATATAATAAAATATAGCTAATATGAGGGTCAAAGAGTGGTTTAATAAGAACCTCCGCACTATTGCGATGTTCTTAGGAATATTATTAGCAATATCAATCATAGGAGTGGTAGCCTTAAGGTTTTTCCGTAACGCAAAGCTAGCAGTAATAGCAACTCCCCTAGATGCAACTATCAAAATAAATGGTGCAAAATATCATAATGGCAATCATAAATTCTTCGCCGGCAAGGTAACAGTAGAAATTATTAGAGATGGGTTCGATACCCAAAAATACGAAGTAGAGCTAAAATCGGGGCAAACCGCCACCGTATATGCCGCGCTGTCCCAAAGCGGCGACTACCAATGGTACACAAAACATCCAGAGGACTACGAAGCGCTAAAACTTATCGGCACGAACGAATCAAAAGACTACATCCAAGAAATCGAAAGCTCCAAACAAATCATTTCAGTTTTGCCACTGCACCAAGTCACAATGCTTACAAATGGCAATAACGCACCTGACGGGAAACCATTCTACGAAACCGTTCTTACAAACGGCACATCAGATAAGAACTGTAGAGCAGTTTTCTGTCTCAAACTAAAAGACAATACTGGCAACGATAGTATCGCTAGAAAACTAGTAGAAGACGCAGGGTTTAAGTACGATAACTACGGGATTATCTATGAATAAAAAGATATTATTAGCACTATTCATTATAGTAACGCTGTCAATGGTCGGAAATAATGCCCACGCAAATACCAGCGAGTATATCGACCAATTCGCTCAAAACAGAATCAGATTCTATAAGCCAGACGATTATTGTGGAACTGGCGATATTACTGGTGAATGTGGCGGCGAAATTACGAGCACGGATGTAGAAGGTCGCCTCCGCGAAGTGACCGAGAAATACGGCATCCTTGCCATGAAACTACAAGAAGAAACGGGTGTGCCGTGGGAATTAGTGTTTGCGCAAATGGTACACGAATCAAGCATGGGCCTCTGCACAAACTGCGTAGCCTCACACGTAGAAGAGTTAGGAGGTTTTAACTGGCTCGGTTTATCCTATACAGGTATCGGTTTCTATAATAAACCAGAACCATACGACGCTGGGAAAACAAAATGGTCAATCTATTCGTCAATCGAAAATATGATGGCCGGATACGCCATTGACTTCTTGCGCAACAGACTCTACTCCGACGCCTTTCAATATTCATCAGCAAGCAACTTTGACTTAAAACAGTTCTTTTATGCCGAAATTGCACATTACTGCCCATCGTCAGACGGCTGTAATCACGATAATTATTGGAATGCTATGAAATGGGCTATCGACATCTCGGATGAGGTTGCAAAACAAAAAGGATGGCCAAATTCCGAAGAGTTCGCAAAACAAAAAAATATCCCAGTCGGCGGCAAATACCCAGACGTCAAATCAGACATCCATGAGATTTCAGAGTTTTCGGGCATCGAACCTCACTCGCTCAATATGGAATGCGCCAGTAATAACATTAGCAGTGGCGGAGTAAACGAAGATACCGGCGTTACTGCCGACGGCAATAAAGTTACCTTGGTAGGGGATTCCATCTCCGTGCATGCGAAGAAGGAGCTGCAAGAGGCAATGCCAGGCATCGATATTGACGCTATCAGTGGTTCAATGTGGTCAGGAAAATGGAGAGCAGATAAGCCAGATGGCTTAAGTCGCCTAAAAGGCAAGGGCGACAAAATACGCAGCGTAGTCGTCTTTGCATTGGGCACAAACGACGACGATGTAACTGAGCAAGATTTCAAAGATCTTATAGAAATCGTTGGCACAAAAAGAAAAGTAGTCCTTATGAATTTTTACAACAAAACGGACAGCGGCAAAAACTCGGCCAAGTTTAATGAAAAAAACGAGCATCTTAAGAAATACGCAGCGCGCTACAGCAACATTGTCATCGCAGACTGGCTTGGCCCTGCATCAAAAGACCCAAAGAAGTACATGATGGACCCGCTTCATCCAACTGACGACATCGGGTGCAAACTATTTGCAAAAATTATCGCTCAAGCTGTCAACGGCACAACCGGCAAACAGGCAGTTAGCGCCACTTGGTCAAATGGCTGGGTCACAAGCGGAATTGAAGGATACAAACGTGAAGAAGTAATTGGCAACTATACGCCTGGCGACAGCGAACACCTTAAAGATTTTAAAACTAAAAACCCGAAAGACGGTACTACCTTCGGCCCAAACAAAATTACATTACACAACACCGAAGGTAGCGACGGTGGCGGCACTAGCGGCTTAGCTCTATATGGCCAAAATGGTTTTCCTGCCCACTTTACGATTAACCTAAAAAGCAAAACCGTATTCCAACATCACCCTATCACAAAACCGGCCAATAGCATTGCATCGTACGACTATTCAGCAGGCGTACAGATAGAGATAATCGGTTATTCGACAAAAGCACATGAAAATGACGATTGGTACATATTAGACAAAACCAAATTCACGAAAGAAGAATGGGCATACCTTGCTAAATTATTAGTCGCAATCGGACAAGAAACCGGCATACCAATGGACACTTCGGTCGACTGGGAAAACCCGCAACGCCTAGCAGCCGGTGAAGATTTTGATAGTTATAATGGCATTTTAGCCCATATGCACACACCAGCACCAAACGATCATACTGATACTGGAAATATTTGGCCAATGCTAAAGGAGGCTCTCGACTCCATACAGGCATCTACTAACACAGGTTTTTGTGGCGCACAGGAGAAAGCATGGAGCGGCGATGATTTCCCATGGTGGGATCAATGTGATGAAAAATGGGCAAACACCGATTATGGCGGATGTGGCACAACTTGTTCTTCAGGATGCGGAGTGACCTCCTTCGCTATGATGGCTACCGCCTTGACCGGGAAAGAACATCTTCCAGATGAAGTAACAAAGGTAGCCGGCAGCAAAGGCTTGCATGTTTGCGGTGCTGGTAGTAGCTGGACACTTCCATTAGTACTCGCTCCGGAATACGGGCTAGAAGCCGAAAATATAGACGGCGCCAGCATTGATCAGATTAACGCAAAGTTGCGTAGCGGATACATGATCTGGACCTGCGGCAATGGTTCTAATCCATTCACTGGAGGTGGGCACTGTATCGGTATTCGCGGAATTACTAACGATGGGAAATGGCTGCTAGCTGATTCTAACGGAGAAAAAGGACGCGTCAATAGTATGGAGACCGAGTGGGATCCGTCTAGCGTATATCCAAGGATGAACAACTGTAAGGCTATCAAAGCGAGGTAAAAATGGGAAGCTATAAAGATTGGAAAGATAAAAACCAAGAGCTAATCAACATCATCGTATACGCCGTAGTTAGCGTCGTAATCATTGCAATAATAATATCTATATTAATATATGGCTATAGTCTCACTCAAAATACCGCTATCGTTATTGATATAGCTTCCGGTAAAGAAATAAATGAAAAGAACCTAGGCGCAGTCAACGACTGGAAACTGTCTTTAATCGGCTTCGAAGACATTAGTGCCGATTATGAGCAAGATGCCTATGTAGAAATGATGGAAGTCATTCAAAACTACTTCTCAATCATTCATCCGAAGGGCAAAAAGATTAGCTATCAAAAAGATAGCTGGGTGGCGAACGACGAAATAAAAATGTTTAAAGTAAAAATAGCAGATACATACGATTATACGATTCAAACTAAAGAAGACGAGAACCAGAAAATCAGCCTCATCATCAAAGAAGGTAATTCAAAAATCTACGAGTATACCAGCGGTAAATACGAGCTCAAAAAACAATCACCGACAGCAATCGATAGTTATTTGCCATACGTAGGCAAAACAGACGACGGAAACAGCTACACTGTAATGCGACGCAAGAATGACAAGAAACTAGAGATAGCAGTAGACAGTTGCGGCGATGCAGAAATAAAGGCTAACGCACTGAAGCATTTCCAGGCTTGGCTGGAAAGGAATAATTTTAACGTGTCAGAATTTAGCTTTATAATGCCAAACTATTGCGACTCGAACAGTGGAGAATAATCCAAACAAGGGCGTATGAACTATTTTATATTGTTACTAAAACAATTCGCAGCAGGCCTACCATCAAACTGCATTAACACTTTATTTTTTGGGCAAGTCTGCGACGATTGTCACGGTAGCTCTATCTTTAAAATTCTCTCATTTGTCATTAGTACGTTCACTATCGGAATTGGACTACTTGCGACCATTGGCTTAATCCATGGCGCAATCTTAATCATGACATCCAGAGACCAATCAGATAGAAAATCTAAAGGCATAAAACGCATCATCGAAACAATAATCGGCATACTACTATATGCAACGCTAGCAATTTCTATATCGATGTTTATCCCGGGCGGAGATCTAAATGCAATTTTAAACCCCCAAGAATCAACAGAAGGCTGTACTGAAGCTGGCTCACGGGTAGTCGGAGATGGCACAATAGACTTAAGCCAGCCCAGCGACGACCAGAATGGCGGCAGCTCAACCTGGGGGAATAGCGGCGGCGGCCAGGGCGGCAACCAAGGCGGAAACACTGGCGGAGGGAACGAGGCAACGCAGACCGATAAGCCTATCGGGCCGCTTACGAAGGACTCCGATAAAATCCAATGCGACCCCAGAACAAAGTTCTACAAAACTTACGACAAAGCACATGTTAACGGCAAATTGGTAAAAATAAACCTTTGCTCCATACCAAACATAAATGGAGACGTATACGTAAACTCGCGCGTATCTGGAGCATACTACGCTCTTGCGGAGGCCTACAAAAAAGAATATGGGCAACAGCTTAGCGCCAGCCAATCGTTCCGTTCATACGAAAAACAACAAGAACTCTATAACGAATATAAAAACAACGGCGGACAATACGCTGCAAAACCAGGCGAATCACCACACGAAGGTGGCTTAGCAATAGACTTTAGCATCCCGAAAGGCGATACCAACAATGGCAAAAAGTCAACCTGCGCCTCCACCCAAGATTGGGGCAATGTTACGGACAATCAATCTCCAAATCGCTGGCACTATTCGATTACATCACATTGGTTCTGCGACAATCTAAAGAACTATGGCATGCAAAGACCGGTTAAATCAGAAGTTTGGCACGTTAATCCTACGACGAACTACTTTTAGGAGAAAAAATGGATAACAATAGCAAAAGACCAAATCAAGAGTTTATTCAAAATTTCATAAATAACAGTGCCAACTATACGCAGACACAACAACAAAAGCAGAAGAAACCAATAAAGAAGAAGCTGATAATTGCCGGAGCGATAATACTGTTATTCGTCTTCGTATTTGCAGCAAGAGCCGCAATTAGATCAAAGAACGGAAATGCCGTTATTGGAGATACGGCAATCTTGAATGTTAGGCTAATCCCCACAAGCGCCAGCGTTGAAATAAATGGCATAAGCTACACGAACGGCACTCATCGTTTACCGTCAGGCAAATGTCACGCCGTCATAACGGCTGAAGGCTTTATACAGAAAGAATTGGATTTTGAGTTAGTCGGAAACGCAAACTCATATTTATTGCAGTATCTGTTGCCAGATACAGGAGCCTACACAGAAGAAGAATACGACTTACTTAGATTTATCACAAGAGACCAAACAATCGAAAAGATGCTCAACGAGTATATGATCGATAAGGATAAAGACTATGAGTTTCCTTCGGAAAGAAATAGTATTTTTGCCGGCGTCACAAGAATCGCCGCTAAAGGCTATTCCGACTATGCTAACAAGGTAATACGCCAAACAGTCTCCGCATTCTTCTATTATCTACTCCCAGAAGTACACGATTATCAAGATATTAAATATAAAGCGGACGGAAGTTTTACGGTATTGCTAAGAAATAGCACAACAAGCTATTCGATATCCTTCGTATCAACTTACAAGAACGGCGTAACGGGGGAAAAAGAGATAAATGGAATTCGTATTAAAGAGACAGGGCAGCCATTCGTAATATTCGAATATTACGGTCAATTTACGTTCGACTATAGTAATCTAGAACCAATTATCGACAAAGTCGACAAAGACGACGAAAGAATCGATACCCAAGGTGGTATATCGGACAAATAATTTTACATTTTTTGAGGAAAGACAGATGAGGATTATCGAAAAACTAAGTACGCCGCTAAGCAAAGAGAGTGGCCCAGAGCAGAAAAAAGAACGCAAGCCAGGCTTTATGGAGGCTATCGGTGCGGCCCTATTGAAAAATATCGCATATCAAGACAAAATCTCTCCCGAGCTGTCCAAAGCCGAAAACGAATTCCATAAACGAAGAGGCGAAAAAGATCCGTTAGCCGCAAAAATGAAAAATACTGAGCGTAAGATATACGTCCACCTAGACTCCATTAGAAGAGCAATAGAGGCGGGCGGTAGCGAAGTAGAGCTTTCGGTTTTGGATGAGATAGTTGACGGGAATCCAGATCTCGGCATGCCGGGCATAAATATCACTAAGATAGGCGACATCCCGAATAGCTATTGGGAATCTCAGGCGCAGATTTCAAGAGACCGCGATGGCTACCTGGGGGGAATAACACGAATCGACAAAATCAATTTGCAGAAAGATATCGCCGAAAGGCAACAGCAATCCATCGAATCTTGGCTGGCATATCTTCGAGACGAGTCGTGTACGTATCCGACTTGGTTTAAGTTGTATACTCTCGACGGAATATCCAAGATGGGAGTGTATAGCAGTAAAAAACAACTCTTCGCTAAGCGCGACCGAGGCACTGTCGCCCCCTACCCACACTTCGATCAAAGAGCACTAGATAAAGTCTATGACGCTATTGTCAGTGTCTATGATCCAAAGTCGCACGATATCGAGGCAACCGACGGCGCAGGCAGGCCAGATAAAAATCTTATAGCTTTAATAAAAAGTGGCAACTTCAATAAATTATATTCAAAGTTTTTACTAGAAACTCGCCACATTGTAGATGTTCCTAAAAACGCAGAAGAGGTGCGTGGCAGATGGGTCGAATATGGCCCAGGTGATGAAGATAGGCTTGCTATGGCCGCAGATGGCACACCGTGGTGCATCGCAAGTCCTCAGGTAGCTTCCAATTATTTAGATCACGGCGATTCGAGTAGCAAACGAAGTTATCGCGAACAAGGCGAGGAAAATAAAAATCGTTTTATATTGCTGCATCTAATTGATTCAACGACAGGAAACGAATCCGACACGGCATGCGCATCGATAAGAATTGGCAACGACGGAAAAGTAGCCGAAATTTCCGGCCTAAAAGACGGCCAGGGGTTAGACGATCCATTATTGCAATTTGTCGAGAAAAAAGTTAAAGAACTCCCGGGAGGAAGTGATTTTCTTGAACACTTCATGCAAAACCGAAAAATAATTGCTATTGACCATAAATGGCAACATGGCGAGAATTTAAGCGAAGAAGAAATCACGTTTATTGAACAGTGCGCTCATAGTGAAAAAGATGGTCGATTAAGTTTTTTAAAAGAGATAACATCAAAAAAACATGGAGCCAGCATCGATCTTGATGCATATATCCAATCAAGATATACGCCACGAGACCATATAGAAGCGTACCTAGATGGACTAGTTTTGCACGGAGCAAGTATAGACGTAGTTGCGCAAAAATTAAGCTATGAACAAATTATTAAGAATATAGATAAATTAACCAGTTATGGTGCCAGTATAGATATTCAAGAAATTGCGACGAAAATACATCCAGAAACAATGCTCGAATATTTAGATAGCTTCGTCTCTCACGGCGTTAGTATTGATACCCTCATTTCAAGAATGGAACCAAGGCAGATAATCGACAATTTGGATAGACTAATAGATGAATATCACGCAAAGTTAGATATCGATACTCTAATCGATCAAGCAAATGAATCTTCTATTCAGTCAAATCTTAGACCCCTAGTCCACTACGGCGCTGACATAAATAAAATAACACAAAAAATATCACCAGAAGCAATAGCTAGAGAGATAAATTTCCTAAAAAGATATGGTGCAAATATAGATATCAGCAAACTCATAGAAGAGGCGGATCTTCAGATATTAGATAGAACGACGATTCAACAACTATTGACCAACGGCGCAAACGCAGATGAAATATCAGCAAAGCTTGGCCGAGCTAAAATTCAACGACATCTAGACATTCTAATTATTCACGGTGCAAATATCGACACGCTAATGAGTTTAGCATCGGTAGACGCTTACGTTATATCTTCTACTATCATATCTAACCTAGACGCAATTCTTGCGAATGGAGGCAACATAAACTATTTGATCGAAAAACTAGCCAGCTGGGATATATGCAAAAATCTCGAAAAACTTCTCTCGTCTGGCGCAAATGTAGATACTATTCTCGAATCATTAGATTCAGAAGACATAGCCGAGAATTTTGACCTACTTGCAGCTCACGGCGGCAATAGAAGTGAAATGTTGAAATTAGCCTACGACAGTGAAGAGGAGTAATAGATTAAACTTCCTGACAATACCAGTAGCCTCGTTCCATAAAACGAACTACTGCTATATCGGTACGATGTCCGGTATTTATAAATTGAATCGTATCGCTGCTCAAATCAGGACATTTAGAGCCAACTACTACTGAAACCACATCATGATAAGCCACACCATTATTGTCTATTCTGTACCTCAGAGAAGTACGATTCTTTTCTATTAAATTGCGCACAGCCACAACCTTAGTTACGTTACCCGGGTCAAGATCCACGAGATAGCGTTTTAGGGGCTGACTAGGCAACACGGCCACCCAGTTACCGTACTCATCAGAGCTAAGAATATTGCTACCACTTCCAGAATCTGGCGGGGCTTTACCATGATTATTCTTTGTGTAGTTTTTTACCGCCGCAATAATAATTGCTACATCCGCACGTCTCTGCGTATCGCGTTGAGCGGCTTGAAGAGCGGGAAGGGCAATGAATACCATTAAAAAGACAAGTCCCGCAATAGCTAGGACCAAAACTACTTCAATAATAGTAAAACCCTTATTATGCCTATTAACCATAAGTTAATTATAGCACTATAAATGGATTATGCCGCCGCGGGGTTTTTATAATAGTCGTAATATCTATTTCTTCCAGAACCTTATTTCAACAGACAAAAAGCGCCTTAAATGAGGCTATTTATCAAAAAATGGTGGGCCTTAGTTCGCGAAGATAGAACCATAGTTTTTCTCGGCCTTTTTCACGCTAAAACGCTGGCAGTAAAGTGTGCTGATAATATCTAAACGCAAACATAAAAAAATAATCTGTAATTCTGGACTTTTCCAAGTTCAAAGTTACAGATTGTCCATGTATCTACACGATTAATTACTTTTTTCTTCTACAGTATATGTATCTCTCCTGATAGAAATATCAAATATTGTTTTTTGACCATCAGGCGACTCTAGTATAAACTCAGTTTTACCGGCTTTCTTAAATTCTGCATGAACTTTCCAATCTTCAATGCCACTTTCATATCTGATACTTAATTCACCATATTTATTATCAGTAAGATAAACTTTATAATTATCATCAAACTTATATTTTTCGCCATTGAATAATATATCCGTACTATATACT
>JAEEGI010007497.1_pt1 | contig 24444 bp, 9 predicted proteins | sample 8958751 | NCBI WGS metagenome assembly JAEEGI01 (sample SAMN16246545, study PRJNA631951) | gut metagenome | biome: gut microbiome; feature: rumen; material: KS-attached | host: Bos | place: Iran: Karaj | collected 2018-10
TGAAAAAAAAAAAAAAAAAAAAAAAAAAAATAATTAATAAAAAATAAATAAAAATAATTAAGAAAAAAAAAATAATTATTTTTTTTCATATAAAAAAAACTTAAATTTTTTTAATTTAAAAAAATTTAAAAGTAAAAGCCGCCAATGTTGAAATTAAATGTTTCAAAGAGTTTATTCTTTCTTTTAACAATAGAAATTTCATTTTTAAAAATATTAGATTACTCAATAATAGATTCTATAAAAGAAAAAGAAAATAATATTGAAGATTGTATTTCTTCAATTAATTTTCCTTCAGAATATATTAATTCAGAAATAAACGATAATGAAATTATTTTAAATTTATGTATTGAATCTTCTTTTTTAGAAAATGGGTTATTTTTTTATTTAGCTAAAAGTTCAAATTATGAAATTCCTAAAATAAATTCAATTACAAATCAACCTTTATTATATGATAATAATTTAAATATTGTTTATCTTATTAGTTCAATTTCTTATTCTCTTGATAAAAATTCAGAAAAAAATTATTTGAATTGTTTAATTAATAATAATTTCACTTTTAATGGTGTTGAATTTTCTTTATTAATGAATGAATGTAATGATTTCTTTAAAGAAAAAAGAGGGGAAATTTTTTATTTGAAAATTTCAATTTTTGATTTTCCTTTTCCAAAAAATGCTTTTAAATATAATATAATATGTCATTTGAATAATTATGAAGAAAAAAAATATATTTCTATATTATCTTATTCTTTTAAAAAAATTTTTGAAAAAAATGATATTTCTATAATTTCAGAAAATGAAAATCAATGTGGAATTTTAACTAATTATATTTTAACAATAAATACAAAAAATTTATTTTTTGATAATTATGATAATGTATTAATTAATATTATTTTACCATATGAAAAATTTAAAAATGATAATTCCTTAATTGATTATTATAGAAGTTCAAAAAGAGATTATGTTAAAATATTTGATGAAGGAAAAAGAAATTTAACTTTGATTTCAGATAAAGAAATTTTATATAAATTATATTATGAATCATCAAATTTTATTCAATTAAAAATTGATAATGTTTGGTCTCCGTATTATAATAATACTTTAAATGGTTTAAAAATTATTTTAAGTCTTCCTTCAAAAGATAATAATAATAATAACAATATTATTCTTGGAATTACTTCAAATTCAGAATTAAAAGTTAAAAATGATAATTTTAATTTTTTAAATGATTATTATTTAAAATGTAATGCTTTTGGGAATTTAAATTCTAAATTTGAAATTTCTTCTCAATTAATTAATTCTTTCACTGATGTTAAATTATCTTTAAAAACTTTAAGTTATTATCCTAATAATTTATTTATTGAAATTCATTTTCCTTTAGAAATTAGTATAACTGAACAAACTGTTTTAACTTGTGAAAATTTTGAAAATTTAGAATATAATATGATCAATCAATCTTCTTTTAATATTACAAATTTACTTTATAATAATGAAAATAAAGATAAAGTTTTTAATTTTTATTTTAAAAAATTAAAATTACCTGATAAAGCAGGAGAAGATAATATGATAATTAAATTTTATTTTATTAATGAAAATAATAATTTAATTCCTGTTTATTATAATAATGAAAATGTTTTTGAAATTATTTTATTTTCAAATTTGAATGTCAAAATTGAGTTACAAAGTTACTTTGATTTTCAAAGATGTAAAATTATTATAATTCCAGGAAGAAAAATAAAAGAAAATTATTATTTTTTAATAAACATTCCAAAAGGAGGAAAATTTTATTCAAAAGAAAATATTTGTTATAAACAAATTAATAATAAATTATATACTTTTTATGAAACAAGAAATAATTATGATATAATTAAAGTATCTAATTTAGAACCTAGTAATGAAGAAGAAAACTTTGAAATATATATTGACTTTATAAAAGAAAAGGAAAAGATGAGAAAAATAAATGTATTTAATTTTATTGAATTATATAATGATAAAAATGAATTAATAAGTTATCGTGATAAAAATTATAATGTATTTCCAAGGTTTTTGGGTGCAAATTTATTTGAAGCAACAATTTCTACTCAAAATTGCTTTGAATCTTCTGAATATACTTTTAAATCTGAATTTAATTCTAATATAGATGTTAATGGAATATTATTTTATGGATTTTCAGAAATTTATTCAAATAATATTAATAATATTAGAGTAAGCTTCTATATTAATGATTATAAATGCTCAAATTTTAATTATACATTTAATTTGCCTAATTATTTTAAAATATATAATTTTTCTACTTGTTTTTCAAATGATTTAATTTCTTCTGAATCATTTATTTTCTTAGTTAAAATAGAAAACTTAATGTCACCAAGAATTCCAAAAGAAATAGAAATTGAATATTATTTTTTAAATTCAGAAGAATTAATTTTAGAATATTCATCAGGTATAATAAAAACAGAAAATCCAAAATTATTAAAAAATATGAAAATAATTCCATATTCTTTGGATTCATATGATTTAACTTCATATGAATTTATTTTTACAAATGAAAATTATTTAACTGAAAATGATACATTAATAATTTATTCAGAACATAAATTTTTCATAGATGACGATATAGAAATAAATTCAGAAAATAATACAAATTCATTGAATGAGTGTTTTATTATAGAAAGCACAGGAAGTGAAGTTATACAAAAAAAAAAAGTCTATAAATTATTTTTAAAAGTAAAAACAGAAAATCAATTAAATAAAGAAATAAAAATTATATTAAATAATATAAATAATCCTCATTCTGCAAAGGAAATAAATTTCCAAATAAAAATATATGATTCATCATTAAATTACAAAGTATTAGATTCAAATATTCAAATTCCAATATTAATACAATCAAAAATAAATTTATTAAATCTTGAAGTTAAAAGAAAAGAAAATAATACATTAAACTTTAAATTTAAACCAACAAAATTAATAGAAGCATATGATACATTTGAATTAAAATATGAAGAAAATAAATTTGGAATTTATCTTTCAGGTCCTTATTGTAGAAATGAAATAATAAAAAATCTCAATAATAAATTTGGATGTGTTATAAATAGAGAAAATAATAGTATATTATTTCCTTGGGGTTATAAAGTTATTAATGGAATATTTGATTCTTCTTATGAAATTGAATTTAATTTATTAAATATTTATTTTAAACATACAGAAGGAATTGATCAAATTTACTTTTTCCAATTTAATCTTTTAGATGAATATAGAAATTTAAAAGAAAAAGGAAATTTTAATTTAACTGTTAATTATGATTGTTATTATTCTTGTAAAGAATGTGATAATAGTAATAAAAATATTTGTACTAAATGTAATGATGATTATCCTTATATGATTAAAGATTTAGGAGAATGTTATAGTGATTGTCCCATTGGTTATGGTACTAATATATTAGGAAAATATTGTTTCAAATGTAATGAAGAATCTCATTGTGAAAGATGTAATGATGATGATATTAATGTTTGTACTCAATGTCCTAGAGATTATCCTTTGTTAATTAATGGAGTTTGTGTTAAATTTTGTGATGATGATGAAGAATTTAAATATAATGGAATTTGCACCAATTTAGAAAAAGTCATTTTGGAAAAATTTCCTAATATTGAAGAAGATGATAATAATGATAATAATAATGATAATAATAATGATAATAATAATAATAATAATAATAATAATAATAATAATAATAATAATAATAATAATAATAATAATAATAATAATAATAATAATAATTATGAGAAGGAAAAAAATATAAATATTAATTTAGATTATGAAGTTAATGTTAGAAGAAGAAATTTAGAGAATTTAAAATTTAATTATAATAATAAAATATCTTTTGATTATTATATTATTCCTATTATTTTTTGTGGAGTTGTTTTTTATAATTTATTTTTACTTTGGAAAAAAGGAAATGAATATAATTTCACTGGATTCATATTATTTGAATTAAGTATTTTATTCAAAATAACTTTAACTTTATTATATGTATTTAGCTTTATTACAGGAGAAAAAATATTGTTTTATAGTTATGCAATAATATGTTCAATTCAATTTATATTAAGTAATTTTTTTCTTTTTATGTATAATATTATTTATGGATTTGAAGTAAATATATTTTCATTTATAATTTGTATTTTATTTGATTATAAAATATTTAAAATTGATATAAGGAAAAATCAAAATAAAAGTAAAAATCCTTTATCAAAGGAAGTAATATATTTTATTAATTTAATTAATATATGTGATATATTATTAGTCATTTTTCCAACTATTATTTTAGGAATATATTTAACTTTCGTTATAAAAGATTATGAATATATTTTAACATTAATAAAATATTCAATTATTTTATCAAGTATAATTCTTTATTTTTTTAGTTTAGATATTATTCTTCCAAAAAATATAGAAAAAATAAATTATAAAGTTAGTAATAATATTAAAAGAATTCCTTTGAATGATCTTAATTCTTTAAAAACTCAAATGACTACAACAACAACAGCAAGAATGAATAAAGAAACACAATATTCACATAATAATAATACTATAAATATATATCAAACTTCAAGAAATATAAAATCAGAATAATTTTAAATAAATTTTTTTTATTGTTTAATTTAAAAAATTTAATTTTCAATTTAATTCTTTATTTAATTATAAAACAAAAGATACATTTAAATATATTTTAATGGAAAAAAATTTAATAAAAGAGAAAAATGAAATAATATTACCTAGAATAATAAGAATGATAATCTTTTTTTATTTAATTTCTTTAACAACTTTTGAATCATTAGATCAAGGAATAATTCCAACATCAGTTAAAAACATTAAATTAGATTTAAATATAAATGATATTCAATATGGAGCATTTAATTCTTTATTTTTCCTAGGTAAAATTTTAGGTTCCTTTTCATTTATATTTCTTCTAAACAGAATAAATAGAAAAATATTATTAATAATATCAATAATAATATATAATATATCTCTTTTTTTATTTAGATTTTTTAGAGATATTCAAACATTATATTTAAGTAGAATAATAATTGGTTTTTTTGATGTTTTTTTTATTGTTTATCCTCCAGTTTGGAGTGATCAATTTGGAATAAAAAGTAAAAAAAATTTTATGATGGTTCTTGTTCAAATATTTAAACCAACAGGAGTTATGTCAGGATTTATTCTTGGTACTATTTTCCCTTGGAAAAAAGCCATTGATATTCAAATTATTATTTTATCATTTTATTTAATATTGTCATTCTTTCTTAATAAAAAATACTTTTCTAATAAATTATTTTTATCGAAAAAAATAAATGATAATAATAATGAAAATAATACAATTTCAAAATTTTCTTATTTAACAATAACAGAAAAAAATGAAAAAAATGAAAAAAAAGAAAAAAATGAAAAAAAAGAAAAAAACATAATAATAACATTAATATCAAATCCAATATTTATGATATATGTTTTAGCTAGAGCATCATTAGTATTTCCAATAACAATAATTCAAACATGGATAATAGATTATTTAGAAAATGCATTAAACATAAGAGATAAAAAAGTAAGATTAATATCAACAGGAATAATAACATCAACAGGGCCAACATTAGGAATTGTAATGGGTGGAATTTTTCTTGAAAAAATAGGAGGTTATGAAAATAAGAAAGCATCATTAATATCAGTAATATTATTTTTTTTTTGTTTAATAGGATGTTTTTTTTTTCCTTTTTGTAATAATATTATTACAGTAACAATTTCATTATGGTTTGGTTTTTTTTTTGGTTCTTCATTATTTCCAATTTTAATTGGTATTATTTTATCAAGTAATAAAAATGAATTTAGAGCTTCTGCAAATTCAATGACTACTTTTATTTGTAATGTTTTAGGACATATGCCTGCTCCTTATTTTTATGGTGTTATTAATCAAAAGTTTGGAAAGAATTATCCTAAATTTGCTATGAAATGTTCTGTTTTTTCACTTGGAATTTGCTTTTTTTTTTTAATTTTAGGAATGATTTTTAAATATAATTATAATAGAAAGATAGAAAATAAAGATTTTGAAATGGAAAGTAAAGAGTAATATATATTTTTTTTAAATTATATTTAATGATAAAAAATATATTTTTTTAATTTGTTTTATTTATATTATTTCTAAATCAGATATTAAGGGAAAGTGGTCTGAAGGGTTTTTTTCATTTGGAATTAGCTTTATATTATTATTTAATAATTCTAAAATTTTTGGTGTTTCAAAAACATGTTTTGTTTTTATATTATTTATTGAATGAAATATATAATCTATTGTTCCTATTAATCCAATTGAATATATTGTTGCTTCGGGTTCATTCCCTAATAATTCTTTATATGAACTTATTAAAATATTATCATTTTTTAAAATTAATTTTTCTCGATAATTATAATATTCCTCCAACAATAATTTTATTTTAGTATTTTGGTTTAATTTATCTTCATTTTTTTTTATTATTGGATAAACATTAATTATTTCATTAAACCAAGAATAATTTTGTTCATAATTAGATTCAGTTAAAATTAAATTTTGTTTTTTATTTTCCATATAAGTATCATAATTAAAATTTCCTTTTTTAAATTTAATCAATTTTTGACCAGATAAATCTCTTATATTAACAAATTCACAATTCAAAGATTTATTAGTTAAATATTCATAAATTTTTGAATTTTCAGTTGAATTTAAATCACAACAAAAAATTATTCTTATATTAAATTCTTTATATTTTTTTTTTATTAAAGAAAAAGTTTTTTGTAATTGATAAATTTGTGCTAATTTTATATCTCCTCTATTATCATTAAATAAAATATGAGAACAAGTAATTAATAATAAATCATTATCTTTTAAATTATTATATTTAATTTTACTTTTTAATAAAGTAAAAATAGCAATATTATCTTTATTATAAATTACACTATCTTTACAAAAATATTCTAATTCAAAAGATTCAATTAATTCAAATTTATTTATATTATAAAATATTCCACATCCTTCATAATGTATTTCTTTTCCATGTTTTGGTCTTTTTTTAAATTTATAATTATAGTTTAATTCTTTTAATTGATTAATGAAATTTTCATTATCTTCTTCTTCAAGTTCTTCAAAACATATAATATCAATTTCTAAATTTTTTATCATTTCTATTATTAAATTACTTCTATATGACCATTCATATATTTCTTCTATTTCTTCTTCTTCTTCTTCTAATCTTACTGAATTATAAAATAAATTTGGTGATAAAATATTATAATTCATTACTCTTATATAATCTTTTGTTACTTTAGGGTCATTTAAATTGAAAAAAAATTCTAATTTATTTTCTTTTTTCATTTAAAAAATTATTTGTTTATTTTTCAATGTTTTTCATAAGTTTTTATTAGATAATTTTATCATTTTCAAAATATAAATGAAATTATATATATAAAATAATTGATATAATATTTTGATTATAAAAGGTTAAAAAAAAATTAATTAGTTTCATCAAAAAAAGGAAAGAAATCAATTAATTATAAAAAAATGGCTTTGGAAATATCTAAATATAATATAGATGAATTTAGTAGTGAAGTTGATTTTAATAAAATGAATTATAATAAAGAAAATAAATCAAGTTCTTTTAGATGTCCTGATTGTTTTCAATTAGGTAAAATAAAATTATCTTATGTTGGAAATAAACCAAAAATACAATTTTTATGTGAGAATAATCATGAAAAAAATATGTCTTTAAGTGATTTTATTAAAAAAACAAAAGAAATAGATATATTTAAAGTTGCATGTTTTGAAAATGTAAATCATATTCAATCTAATAATTTAAATAATGAATTTATTTTTTGTTATCAATGTAATCATTTTTATTGTAATGAATGTTATGGGAATAAACATTATGATCACAAAACTGTCAAAATTTCTGAATTTGATTCTAAATGTCTTATTCATTCGAAAAAGTTTATTAATTATTGTGTAATTTGCAAAAAAAATATTTGTAGTGAGTGTATAGAACATTCTAATCATTCTTTAGAAAAAATAGAAGAAATAAATGAAGAAACAATAAAACAATTAAAAAATAATTTAAATTTATACGAAGATTATTTAAATAAAGTAAAGAAAAAAATAGATAGTATCCAAAAAGAAATTCAAGAAGAAGTTGACAATAAAATCAATTATATTCGAAGTTTGTGTAGTGAATTCATTAATACAAACAATGAAGAAATAATATTTTATAAAACAATATTAAATACATATGAAGAAAATAAAAGAAATAATTTAAATTATATAATGATAAAGAATTTAAAATCAATAATAGATGTTCATGGAGTTAATATAAGTGATTTAGAAATAAATACAAAAGATATTGGAAGAAAAATTGAAAATACAATAAATTACTTAACAAATTCAAATAATTTTATATTAAAAACAATTCCAGATTTTGTAGAAAAAAAAATAGAAATTAAATCACAAGGCTCATTTATTTTATCAGCTTTAACTTTAAATGATGGAAGATTATTAACAACAAATACAAAAGGTATTATTACTATTTATGATAAAAAAGAATTGAAAGAAATGTTCAATATTGTTGTTAAAACTTATGATGAAAAAAAAAATGAAAATGGTTATGGTATTAGTTTATGTAAAATTAATGATTTAATTTTAATTGGAACAAATGTTGGAAAAATATTAATATATAAAATTTTTGAAAATGAATATATTGAATATAAAGGAATTAATTTTGAAGATAAAGTTAGAATATATAAAATATTTAAATATTTTAATAATAATACAATTATTGCTGCTTTAGAAAATGGGAATATATATATTTTAAATTTTAATAATGATAATAAACTTGAAAAAAGAAAAGAATATAAAACAAATTTAAATTTAATTAATATAATTGGATTAAATAATAATAAAATTTGTATTTCATCAATTTATGAAAAAAAGAAATCATTATTATTTTATAATATAAATGAAAAAGATTTTCAATATCTAGGGGAAACAAAAGATATTTCTTTAAGTACTTGGGTAGAAAATTTAGAAAAAATAAATGAAAAATATATTATTGTTGTTGGTTCAAAATTAACTATAATTGATACTGACAATTATGAAAAGAAATATATTTATGATGGAATTAAAGAAAGTTATATGACTTTAGTTAAAATTAGAAATGGTGATTTTTTAGCTGGGGGAATAAATAATTTCATGTGTTTTACTATTGATATTTATCGAGAAAATAATCATGTTAATTTTAGAATTATTCAAAAATTTGTGAAACAAATTTTTAATGATTTTTCACATAATATTACTCAAATTGTTGAGTCAGAAAATGGAACAATTATTATTTGCTCTTCTGTTGGAGCTATTAAAGTTTTTGAATAATTAAATTATTTTTTTTCAAAGATTTTTTTTTAATTATTAAACGCAAAAATCTTAAAAAGAAAAAAAATATATTTCAAAGTTTTTTTTTCACAAATATAATCTAGTTAAATTTAATTTTTAAGATATTTCTTTCTAAAATTCCTTAAATCCTTTAACTTTCCAAAAAATTTATTTAATTAAAAAAAATAAAAATAAAATCTAAACTATTTTAATAAAATATAAAAACAAAATTTTTATATTAACCATAAAACCAAACATAAATGAAAATTCAGAATTTGATTTTTATAACCTTAATAATTATATTTAAAATCTCTTTTTCATCAAAAGCATCATTATCAATAACTCGTTCAAAATCATATAATTCATTAACTCCATTAACAGTTCACATATCAACTCCAGATACAAGTATACGTTTAAATCCAATAGATTTAATATTATTAGTAGATGATTCAGGTAGTATGAGAGGACAAAAAATATCATTAATTAAAGAAACTTTACCAGAAATGATCAATTTAATGAGTGAAGAAGATAGATTATCTATTATTAAATTTACCAGTTCTTTTTCTACATTATTAGGACTAACTAATATGGATAATAAAGGAAAACAAAAAGCTTTAAGTACAGTTAGTCAATTTAAAGCTTCTGGAGGAACAAATATATTTAATGCTATTAATGCTGGTTTTAATGTTATTAAGGATATTGATTATACTTCAATAAGTTTTAGAATTCCAACTATCATTCTTTTAAGTGATGGTGAAGATAATATCAATGTTGTTGATAAATTTAAACAATTAATGAATAATAATAAAAAGGATCTTAATAAAATTCCATTCACTCTTCATACTTTCGGTTATGGATCTTCTCATGATGCTAATTTAATGTATGAATTAAGTAAAGTCAGAGATGGAGGATATTTTTCTATTTTCCAATTAGCTAATGTTAAAAATGCTTGGCTTGAAATTTTTGGTTTTTCTGTTACTATGCTCAGCTATTATTCTCAATTAAAAGTACAAAGTAATTTCACTATTGTTAATTTATATGGAAAAGATGAAATGAATATTATTTCAAGTTCAAATAATTTATATCAAATCGAAATTATCCAATTAAGAGCAGGAAAATCATATGATTTTGTTTTTGAAATCAATATTCCTGAAAACACAAAAAATGGAACTGAGATTTTAAAAGCAACTTTTATGGATGAGGTTGTAATATATCAATATTATAATGAATATGATGAAAATGCATATGAACAGTATATTCGTGGTATCATATATAATAATTTAACTCAATCTTATAATCAAGCTAAAAGTAAAAATATAAATAATGCTAAAAATATATTAAGTAAAACAATAAATTGGTTACAGAAAAATTATGAAGGATTAAATGATTGGGAAATTGAAATGAATGATTGTATATTAATGTATGATTCCTTTAATCGAGAAGGTAAAGGAAATATTCTTTCAAGAATAAGAGAAGGAAGTTCTCAAAAACCAGGAGTTCATTATAATGAACAAAATTCATATCAAAATTTACTTATTGAAAATGCTTTTAGTATAAATGTTACTGGAAAAAATAAAATAAGTGTTTCACCTAATAATGATTATACAATTAATTGTTCTAATTTTTCTAGTAATAATTATATTTATTTGTATTCTGAATCTGGAAAAGGTTTGATTCAAGTAAATGATAATTTTGAAGGTAATATTAATAATGAACATAATAGTTTTATTTACAGTACTGATAAAAATGATTGTATATTAACCTTTAAAACTGCTAATAATTTTATTTTTTCTTTTTATTATTGGTATGAAAAAAAAAATGATATATTTATTAATATTCATGAATATGGAACAAGAAATTTATTACTAGTAGAAAGAGATTTTCCTTTAGAATTTTATTCTTTAATTGATGGAACAAAAGATCTTAATTTTAATATTGAAATATTAGAATTAGAGAAAAATGAAACAGAATATGGGAAAAATATATCTGATTACTTTACAATAGATGCTTATATAGTAGATCAAAATCAAATAGAAAATATTAAAAAAAATTTAAATCCAGATACAAGCCCATTTATTGGTTTTTATGATCCAGGATTTAGATTAGGTAAAATTGTAATATCAAGATATGATGTAAAGAAGAAAATGAATAGTTTATATAAAAATTACATATATGTTAGAATTTCAAAAGGAAATGATAATTCAAATAATTATACTAAAATAAAAGCATTATATTCATTTACGAATTTAAATAATATTTTTAAAGCTGTTCCTTCAGATACTTATATAATAAGTAATTTATTACCTGGTCAAAAAACACCTAATTTATATCTCCTTCAAACTAAATTTGATAATGAGAAATTCAGATTGGAATTTTCATCATCAAGTAATGAAATAAATTTTGCTTTATTAAATTACACTCTGTTTCAAATAGGTGATAAAAAATTTTATGAAAATGATACCAATTTAGAATTAAAATACTCAAAAGGAATGGGGAAAAATTATATAGACATTAAACAAAAAGATGATTCTATTACTTCAATATTATTATCTATTTTTTCTACAAATGGAGATCACATTGCTGGAAGTGAACCATCAAAAATTTCTTATACTTTTAATTATTATATTACTACTGATAATGAATTTAATGTTATTAATACTATTGATTTATCATTTGGAGAAAAAATTAATTTTGAAAGTAAAAGTGAAGGTGATAAAAAAAATTTAACTTTTTCAATTCCTAAAACTATATACAATGAAACTTCTAAAAAAGTTATTTCTAATGCTAAATATTTCTTTAAATTTTATCCTATTATTAAAAGAAGCCAAAAATTATATAATACTATTAGTTTATTTGAAACTAATCCATATGAAATTATTGAATTTAAAAACATTGAAACTGAAGATAATTATTTAAAATGTGAAATTTCTGATTTTCCAAATGATCAAAATTATTTTGTTACAATATCTTCACTTTCAGAGAAATTAAATACTTATAAACCTTTTGCAATTTATAGAACTTTTAATGTTAATGAACCTTTTAATGTTAGTGATGATAATCCTTTTGGTTATGAATTATCTTTTGAAAAAGAAAATCAAACTTTATCTTTTTATGTTAATGGAAGTAAAAATTATTTAGTTATTCAAACTACAGATTTTGAAAATAATAAATTTGTGACTTTTTCAGTTACTTTACAAGGAAAAACTTTAAAGGCAATTCAACCTTCAAATAATTATTTAATTATTCCTAAACAATTATATGAAAAAGAAGAGAAAATAACTCTTAATTTAAAAAATTATAAAATGGAAAAATTTTATTTATATATTGAATTAACTGATTCTTTTAATTTGAATGTAAATGAGAATTTAATATTTGAATATATTGAAGAATATGGAGATTCAATTTCAATTAATTTAATTAATAAAGAAGGAAATACAAAACCTATAAATGTTTTTGTAAGGCCTTCAAATATAATTTCAAATGATTTTAGTATAAGTTCATATAATGTTATTTTTGAAAAAAGTGTTTTATTAAATGGTTATAGTGCAAATATTGAAGCAGAAGATTCAATTAATTTAGAAATTAAAAGTAAAAAAGGAGAAATTATTTCTTTATATAGTAGAATCATTAATTTTTCTGAAAAGAAAAAAATTGAATATTATAATATTAATGCTTATGGTTATTTACAACAAAAAAATTGTTTCTTCTTTGATAATATAGATTTAAATATGAGATATCAAGTAAGAATAATTGGTGATAAGAAAATATCTTTAAAATATTTTTATCAAAATAGTAAAATTTTAGATAATGAAACAATTGATATATTAAATGAAAACGAATATTATTATAAAGAATTAAATGAACAATTAACTAAAGTTTGTTTGAAACAAATTGATGATTTAGATTCTATTTTCTTTAATTTACAAATTGTAAGAGTGGATAATCAAGATAAATCAACTTTAATAAATGAACCTTTAGTTTTTAATATTTTATATAAAGATTCAATTAAAAAAAATGAAATCAGATATTATAGACAAGGTTTTTATGAAAATAATCTATTATATGAAGAATTAAAATATGTTTTTAGTTTAAAAAGATTAAAAGGAGAAATATTAGTTTATTATGATCAATGTTTAGATTATCCTAATTGTATTTATTCAAAAGAAGTTATAGAACAAAAAGAAAAAGAATCAAATACTTTAAAGAAATTATATTATATTGATGAAGTATTTATACTACCTCAAAAATCAAAAGAAATATTATCTAAATTAGATTATCAAAAGCCATTTATTTATTTAATTCAATGTTTAAGTGATATTTGTTCATATGAATTTTCTCTTCATAAAAATGATGATGTGAAGAATTTAAATCAATTAAAAAAATATTCTAATTCAATTAAAGAAACAGATATAGATAAATATTCAGTTCAAATAAACGATGATAAAGATATATCTAAAATAATAATAACTTTATTTACTCATTCTGGTGAAGTTATGCTAAGTACAAATAAAAATTGTAATTTAATTAAACATACTATCATTGGCTCAATTGAAAAATTTGAAATTCCAAAAGAATGTGATTTAAGTATTTTAAGAGAAATTTATGTTCAAGCTAATATTGATAGTACTTATACTATTGAATATATTGAAGAAAATAAAAATGATTTTATATTAAATTCTAATATTATTCATTTAGAATTTTTAAATAAGAAAAAAAATATTATATATGAGAAAAAATATGATAAATCTTTAATAGTTAAATTTATTCCTGTTAATTGTGAAATTGAAGTAAATTATAATCAAAATAGTAATTTAATTAATAAAGAAGGAAATTTATTATACCATTATATTGAGAATTCTCCAATTGGAAGTAATCATAAATATGAAATTACAACTAATTCTGAAAATGAATGTTTATTTTATACTTATTCTGAAGAATTTTCTAATTATTCTTATAATATTTTATCTGAACAAGTTCCTTATTATTTAACATTATCAAAAAATACAAATAAATATAAATTAATTTATCCTTTACCAAATAAATTATATAATCAACCTTTATTTAGAATAAATTTCATTGAAGAAATTCCTTTAAAAATAAATAAATACATTGGAAAATCAAAAGAAGAAGAAATGGAAATTTCAACTGTAAAAAATATAAAACTAAAAGAAGATTTCATAGATAAAAATTGTAATTTAGATGAAATATGTTATTTAACTTTAGAAATAACATATGAATCAAAAGAAGATAAATTCATTAATATAGAAATAATTCCAAAATCATCAAAAGAAATTCCATCATTATTAATTCCAAATTATTTAAAACAAGATTTTATTCAATTAGATTTAACTCAATATTATATGGCAAAATTAAATAAAAATACAGAAGGAGAAATTCACTTTAATTACAAAAGAATAAATGGTGAAATTTCTGCAAAAATAGTAAAAATAGAAAAAAAATCTTGGAAAAATAGATATGATTTACCTGGAAAAGATGAAACTTTAATTTTTGATAATTTTAAACAAATTGTTTCTTTCAGTAAAAAAGAAACTAATAAATGTGATAATGGTTGTTATCTTTTTATTGGTGTTTATCCTAAAGAATTATATGAAGATAATTATAAATTAAGTAATTTATTTATGGATTATTCTATTTTTTATTTTGAAAAAGATTATAATAATAACGTTGTTAATATTAAATTAAATGAAATTATTCAAAATTCTATTGAAAAAATTAATAATATGGAATATTATCGTTTGGATATTATTTATAGTACACATAATATTTATTTTGATGTTTCAGGTTCTGAAAATGTTGTTTTTACTGTTAATGTTGATACAAAACCAAAATTAAATTTAACTGAAAATGATTATTATAAAATTTTAGATGGGAAAGATTATATAATTGAAATAAATAATAAAATAATTAAAAAATTAAGTGAAGATTTAAAAGGAATAACACTTTATATTGGAATTTATACAAATAGTTTAAATGATGGAATAGTACAATATAATTTTAGAGGACGAGCAAATAATACATATATAGATAATTATATTTACTGTGATACAAATACAGAAACAATATGTGAAACTAAAAATAATAATGAAACTTGTATTTTCTTAATTCCTGTTGTTAATAATAAAGCTTTTATAGAAAATAATCAAAATTTATTTATTTATGCTGTTAGTACAAGTTCATCTGATAATTTAATATTATCTTTTTCTAAAGTAAATTTAAATAAAAAAGAAGAAATTAAATTTGAATATTCAACACAAGAAAACTTTATAAAGAATATGTTAAATATTCCAAATAATATTCTTCAAACTTTAAAAGAAGGAGAAGATATATTAATAAAAGTAGAAGTTCCAGAAAAAGGAACAATAACTTTATTAAATACATTTAAAACAAATATAAAAGAATCATATATTCATTTTAAAAGTAAAATAGCTTTTAATGTAGAATCAAATAAAGAACTTTTATTAAATATTCCTTCAGGACAAAAACATTTAGTTCATATAAATATTATTGATGGAGAAGGAAAAGTTGGTTTTGAAAATGATAATGAAAATATGCAAATTATAAGTGGAAAATATTCCTCAATGTATTTACAAAGTGAAGAAAATAATAAGAATTTAAAAATAAAAGTAGAAACAAAAGATAATGCTTTTAAATTTTATAGTTATATTAAAATTGGTACTAATACAAGAAATATTAATAAAATTTCAATTGGAAGTTCTGCTAAATTTAAAACTGGAGAAGGATTTCCAATTGAATTTTATTCTCAACTTCCTAATAAAAATAATAATGATTATAATATTAATTTTAGAATAAGTAATATTAAAGAATTATATGAAATTAATAATTTATCAGAAAGTAAAACAAGTTTATTCATAATTAAAGCTTTTATTGTTGATGATAATACCATAGTAAAATTAAGAAATGATGAAAGTATTATTTATTCTGGTAATGTTAATAATTCTTTTGAAGGAAAATATGAAAGTGGATTTGGAATTGCTAAGTTAATAATAAAAAAAGAAAAAATAAATATTATTCAAAATAATAATAATTATTTATATATTGTTATTGATGCTGATTCTTCTAATGTTAAAAAATTTAAGAATGTTAATGCTGAATTAAATATTCTTGAAGTTAATAATATTGATTATTCTGCTCCTGATAATATTTATTTAAATGGTAATTTAGATAGTAAAAATAATAAAAATGAATTTAAATTAACAAAAAAATATGAAAATGATAAAAAAATAAGAGTTGAATTATCTTCTTCAGAAGAAATTAAATTTTCAATTTCAAAAGCAAAAATATCCCAAATTTATAGGAATTTAGAAGATATAAAATATGAAGAAAGTAAAGGTTTAGGAAAGAAAAACATAGATATTAATATAGAAAATACAACAGAACCTTTAATTTTTTCAATTTATCAGGATAATATAACAGAAAATAAAAGTATTTATTATTCATTTAAATACAGAACAGATAAAGGAAATACAAAATTCACAAATTATTCTAATTATGGTGATAATGCAGGAATAATAATTAATAATTATACATTGGAAGAAAATAAAGTAAAATTACATTTACAATTCCCTTCAGTAACAAATAAAGAAAATCAAAATTTAATAAAAGCAAAATATTATCTTAAAATATTTAATTATAATGAAAATGAAATTGTAGTAAATGATACAATTAGTGTTATTGATTCTATTTATCCTGTTTATTCATATGAATATAATTTCGAAGAATTAAAAAATTATTATGAAAAAGATTTAGTTTTAATAAATAATAATAATAATAGTTATTATGTTACTTTAAGTGCTGTTGTTATTGATGATAATGAATTTATTGGTTATAAATCTTTTATTGTTAATATAACACAAAAGGAAAAAAAAGAAAATAATGAAGATGTTAAGGTTGATGTGATTAAATGGTGGCAAATTACTTTGATTGTTTTATTAGTTATTTTAATTATACTTGGTGTTATATTAATTATTTTACATTTTAAAAAAAAGAAACATGAATTCATTGATGAAAAAAGTATAAATGAGCTCCAAAATAAGATTGATACTTAATAAACATATTTAAACATTATTTATTTCTTAATTTAAATGAGTTTAAAAACATTAATTTAAAAATTTAATATTTTTAAAATTTATTTGAAAAAAAAAATGGATGAAAAAATAGACAAAATAATAGATTTATGTGGAACAAAAAATAAATATCAATATATTTTAGTATTCATATCATTTATATCATGGATAAATAATATGATGGTATCAATAGCATTACCATTTTTAGAAAAGACTCCAGAAATAATATATATAGATCCAAAAACAAAAGAGATAAAAACCTCTCATTTAAATTATACAATATGTACATGGGATAAATCACAATATAATATATCTAAAATATATGAATATAGTTGGGTTAATGAATTTAATATTTCATGTGATCAAATTAAAACTGGTTTAATTGGTTCTTTAAATTTTGGAGGAAGCTTTTTAGGTTCAATAACATTAAATTTTTTTGCTGATAATTTAGGAAGAAAAAATACAATAATTTATTCTTTAATATTATATATTATAATAAATACTTGGGTTGTTTTTATGAAAAGTTTCTATTTTGTGATGATGGGAAATTTTATTTTAAATGCTTTAAATACATATATTAATTATACTATGTTAATGATGGTTGAAGAAGTTACAAATAGTAAATTAAGAGGTAATTTTGGTACTTTTATTAATTCTGGTTTTCCTGCTTGTGGTTTAGTTTATTTTCCTTTATTTATTTATTTGAAAACTTGGCAAAAAGTTTTTATTGTTAATTCTATCATTGCATTTTCTATGCTTCTTCTTTTTCTTATTTTTTCTTTTGAAAGTCCAAGATATTTTTTTTTTAAAGGAAATTTTAAAGAAGGTCTTGAAACTCTTTTAAATATAAGTAAATTTCATCATATCGAAAAAGAATTTATGGAAAAAATAAATTCTGATGAATATAAAACAATTATTGATGAGTTAATTGATGATATTAAAAATAAGAAAAAGAAAAAGAAAAAAAATGCAGATGATTCAGAAGAATTACTCTTAATAGAAAAAGAAAAGGAAAATATAGGAGCTTTAAGTTTAATAAAATATCCTTCAATAAGATATAAATTTTTAATATTATGTTATTTAGGTTTTTGTATATCAGGTTCTTATAATGGAGTATCAATTTCAATGAAAAATTTACCTGGTGATATTTTTACTAATGGAATGTTATTTTATTCTTTTGAAGTTTTTGTTGGAATTTTAAGTGGTTGGATTATAAATACTAAATTAGGAAGAAAAGGTACTATTATATTATTATATTTTATAAGTTTTTTATCTTTTACTGTTTTTTTATTTTTTAATTTTGAAAATGATTTCAGTAAAATTATAAATATTCTTTTCTTGAAATTTTCCATTTCTGCGATTTTTTCTATTATTTATACTTATTTTCTTGAAAATTATCCAACTTGTGTTAGAGCTATTGGTTTTGGAATTAATACTAGTTTCGATAATATTGGAGGAACTGTCTTTCCTATTATTATTGAATTGTTAACTGAGAAACAATTATTTTTTTTTATGGCTGTTTTAAATGTTACTCAATTAATTTTAATGATTTTTATGCCTGAAACTAATGGTATTGCTTTACCTGAAACTATAAAAGAAATTGAAGAAAAAGAAAATCAAATTATGGAAAATAAGGATAAAAATCAAATAAAAGATAATAATTTTGAAAATATTTTTAATGGATATACTAAAATTATTAGGGAAAGTGATGTTAGTGATAATACTTTGAGAATTAATCTTAATCAAAACAATGATAAAAAAGAAGAAAAGGAAAATGAAGAAGAAAAAGAAAATGAAAAAGAAAAAAAGGAAAATGAAGAAGAAAAAGAAAATGAAGAAGAAAAAGAAAATGAAGAAGAAAAAGAAAATGAAGAAGAAAAAAAGGAAAATGAAGAAGAAAAAGAAAATGAAGAAGAAGAAAAGGAAAATGAAGAAGAAAAAAAGAATAATGAAGAAGAAAAAATGGAAAATGAAGAAGAAAATATAGATGTTTCATATTAATTAATAGATACATTAAATTTGGTAAATTATTTTATATAACAAATTAAATTAATTTAAAATGGATAAAATTTATTATTTTATTTGTCCTATTTGTAAAAATCAACCTTTTTTTAAAATAATAAGAGGTAAAAATGAAGAATTATATATTAATTATTTATGTCATTGTGGAAAATTTTCTGATAATTATGATGATTTTTTAAAAAAATTTATTGTAAAAAATATAACAAATATTGAAGGTAAATGTACAATTCATTTACAAGATTTTATTTCATATTGTATGAATTGTAAAGCAAATATTTGTAAATTATGCAAAAATGAAACACATATTAATCATTTTATTATTGATTTTCCAGATTTTAATTTAGAAGAAATTAAAAATAATATTAATGACTTTGAAAATTATATTTCAAAATATTTATATGAAATAAAAGAAAATATAATTCTAGAATATAAAACTATAATTGAAAACATAGAAAAAGAATATATTAATTTTAAAGAAAAGAATTTTAATATATTAAATCAAATTAAGAATTTATATAATAATGCAAAAAATAATATTAATTACCAGAATATAAGTAATTTATTAAATAATTCAAATTTTATTTTTTATGAATTAAATTTAAATGAATTAAATTTAGAAGAAAAAAGAGAAAAATTATTTAAATTATTAATTAATTCAAAACCAATAAATTTAAAAAAAGAAAGAAAAAATCCAAAAAGAATAGATTTCTTGATAAATGAAAAGACAATATCAGAACACAAGAAAATAATATCTCATATAATAAAATTGAATAATGGAAATATAGCATCATGTTCAATGGATAATTACATAAATATATATAACAATGAAACATATAAAATTTTATCAAAAACAAAAGCACATGATTTAGATATTAATTATATAACTCAAATCAAAAATGGAAATATTATATCATGTTCGAAAGATAAAAGTTTAAAAATATGGGAATATAAAAATAATAATTTATTTCAAATTAATATTCTTTTAAATCATACTCTAAGTGTTAATAAAGTTTATGAATATAAAGAAAATTATCTTATTTCATGTTCAGATGATTCAACTTTAAAAATATGGAATAATAATATAAATATTAGAACAATTAATAATCATAATGATAGTATAGTTAATATATTATTAATTAAAAAAAATAATATATTAATTTCTGCAAGTAGAGATAAATTAATTTATTTTTGGAATATAGACAATTTTTCAATAAAAGGAATAATAAAAAATATTCATTGTTATAATAATAATTCAATGGAATATAATGATAAATATTTATTTATAGGAGGTTTAAAAGGAATAATATGTATTTGTAATATAAATACTTATCAAAAAATTTGTGAAATTTATGCTCATAAAAGTTATGTGACTTCAATTATTAATTTAAATAATAATATTTTACTTTCAAGTGGTGGATATAATGAAATAAAAGAATGGTTAATTCCTAAAATGAATTGTATTTCAAAAAAAGAAAATTTACATAATAGTTGTATTTATGATATGATAAAAATAAATAATAAAATTTATACTTCATCAATGGAAATTAAAGTATGGTCGATTTAAATATTTTCTTTTATAAAAGTAATATATACTTTGTTTATGTAAAACCAAAAAAAATAATTAATTATTTATATATAATTTCCATCACTTAAATCAGTAGTAACTTTAATAAAAATATCATTTTTTAATTTTTTAATTTCTTCTCTAACATCATTAAAACTACTTTTTGCAATAGTTTTTAAAATAGGAATTAAATTAATTAAAGCATTATCATATTTATTATCTCCATAAAAGCTTCTAATGTAAATCCCATTTTCTTTTTGTAATTCAAAGCTTTGAGGTCTATTATCAATAATAACGACTTTAGATAAATCTCTTCCTAATTTACTTAAATCTTTTATAAAAGTGTCATTTATAAATAAAGTATGTTGTCGATATAATCTTTTTTCAAAAAAAATATTATTTTTATCTATTATATCTAATATTGGATCTGCATAATTTTGAGTTGATGATGTAAATATAATAATTTCATATATTTTACTTATTTCTGTTAAAAATATATTTAATCCTGGACGAGGAATAAATTTTCCTTTTTCTTTATGATAACTTATTATTGTTTCATCTAAATCTAAAACTAATGTAAATAATTTTTTTTTGTCTTTTTTTTTATTTAAATATGGTATTTTATTGTTATTATTATTATATTTATTTTTGGAAATTCCATTTAAAAATTGTTTTTCTATATTATCTTCTAAATGTATTTTCTTTTTAAAAAATTCATTTAATGTATTTATATAAATTCTACTACTTCTACTTAAATAAAATAATAATTCATTAGCATTAATATTATTATTTGAAGTATATAATCTTAAAATATTTTTCATTAACACTGTTATATTATTATTTCCATTTTTTAATAATTCTAAATGAGGAATATTTAATATATTTTTTTCTTTTTTCTTTTCTAAAATTAAATTTAATTTTAAAACCCAAGAACTTTTTTTAGTAAAAGAAGGAAGAATAGAAATAATATAATCACATACAATAAGAAAATTTTGATTAACCCAATAAATTAATTTATTTAATGAATTTAAAGTAGATTGATTTATTTTATTATCTTTTAAAACTTCATATAAAACAATAATAGATAAAAATTCTAAAACTGAATATTCATGAGCAATATTTTTTTCTTTAATTTGAGAATCAGAAAAAAAATTTTCAAAAACATTAAAAAAAGTAGAATAATTATAAAATGTCATCCATTCTAAACAAAATTTTTTTAATTGAGAAATATTTTTAAAGTTTAATAATATATTAGAAAATTTTTCTTCTAATACAATTAAATCTTCTATTCTAATAGTTGTAGTTAAAATTTCTTTATTATTTTCATCTTTACTATTAATACTTTCATTTTCTTCTGAAATTGTTAAATTATCATTTGAAGAATTTCTTTTTATATTTTTATTTAAATAATTACTTTTTGATTTTATTAATCTTGATTCATATCTTTCTGTTAAAGGATAATAATTTTCTTCTTTATTATTTGTTTGTTTTATATCATTTAAAGGTAGAAAAACCCTTTTTGTTATTATATTTTTCATTGATTTTTTCCCAATATTTAAATCTGTTAAATATGGTTTTATTATATTACCGTCATCATTTTTATTATTATTATTATTATAAGAATTATTGTTTCTGTTTAAATTTGTTATTATATCATTTCTTGATTTTTTTATATTATTATTATTTGAATAAATACTATTTATTTGTAAATCTAATTCTAAATTATTTTCATCTAATTCTTCATTTTCATTAAATGAGCTTTCTTTTTTATCTAAATTATTTATGTTTAAATTATCTACATCATAAATATCTAATGATGATGATATTTTATTATGTTTATTTATTTTATTGTTTGTATAGTCTTCAAATAAATTTAATTTTTTTTTAACAGGAGTATTTCCTAAATTTAAATTTATTTTCTCATATTTTAAATCTAAAGAACCTCTTTTATTATGATTAATATTTTTATTATTATTATTTTTTTTATTGTGAATTTCACAAGTATATTTAAAAACATTCATAACTGGTTTTTTAACAGAAACCTTATTTTCAATAGTTTTATTATTAATATAATTATTATTTAATAAAATATCCTTTTTATTATTATTTGGAGTAGTATTCATATAATCTTTTTCTAATTTTTTACCTATATTAAAATACTTTTCTGATAAGGTTGGTCTTAATAAATTTGACATTATTTGTTTCGTTTTTTCTTTGTTTGGAGCAATATCATTATATATTAAATTTACTTTTGGCTTTAAATTTACTCTTATTGCCATTTTATTTTTTTCAAAAGTTCTTTCCATTAATTTACTTTTTGAAATTGTTTTGGCAAACTCACTTTTATTTTTTAATACAAATGAGTCCATTTTGAATTTTTTATTTAATAATCAGAAATAAATAATTAAATAAAAACAATAATTAAGGTTAAAAAACTTTTAAAGAAATGTAAATTTAAATTCAATAAAATTTAAAATTAAAGATTATATTAAAAATAAAAATATCTTATATTACTAATTAAAGATAAAAATAAATGAAATAATGTTGGTGATAATTATATTTAATTTAAGAATATATTATTATATTATTATTTATTTAATTTAAATATATTAAATAATAATTTAAGAAATAATAATTAAATATTATATTACGTAAAGTAAAATATCAAAAAAAAATACTTTTAATAAAATGTGTGATCACCATTTTCATCAGAGTAAAAAATCAAATGTATTATATTGTTCAAAATGTTTTTGTCTTTCATATAAAAAAAAAACATTATTATCAATTTCTTCAAATTTAATAAAAAGTTTTTCAATGGATCCTCTTCTTTTAAAATTTAAACCAAATAAATATATAATTGATAGAAGAAATAATTATACAATTACATATTTAAATAATAGGAAATATGCAATTAATTTTCTTAAAATTGAAAGTGAATTTTTTTCTTTTCCTAAAGAAATTTTTCATAAAGCTTTAAATTACATTGATAATATTTATCTTCATAATAATATTTGTATTAATATTATTGAAAAAATTTGTAGTGTTTGTCTTTTTTATTCAGTGTAATTTAATGATTGTTATTTATTTAAAAATAATAAAAGTGATTTAGAAAGATTTAATTCATATATTAAAAATAAAAAATTCGAAAATATTAAATCTTTATGTATAAAATGTTTAAATTATGATTTAGGAAAATATTCTATTTTAGATTATATAAATTTATTTTTTTCTCTTGGGCTTTTTTATAAAGAAAATAATTGTAATATTTATAACATTTATTATTCTTGTATTAATTATTTAGATATTATTATTAATGATAATAATTA
>JAEEGI010007498.1_pt1 | contig 24443 bp, 20 predicted proteins | sample 8958751 | NCBI WGS metagenome assembly JAEEGI01 (sample SAMN16246545, study PRJNA631951) | gut metagenome | biome: gut microbiome; feature: rumen; material: KS-attached | host: Bos | place: Iran: Karaj | collected 2018-10
CAACAACAGATTTCATAGGCATGGTGTATTTGGAATCTGCAAAACCAATGTGCTTCATGTCTTTGAATAAAACTTTGTAAACTGGTTTTGTGTGCTTAAGGTAAACGCGGGCGGCGGCCTTTTCATTGTCCCGGCAGCTTATCTGCATAAAGGGCTTTGTCTGGGTATCATTGCTGTAGTCGCCAAAAAGAGCACCGTCAATATTTATGCCGCAGACAAAATCAGGATTGCGGGCACAAAGAGCATAGGCTGTGTTTCCTCCAAAGGAATGTCCGCTTGCTCCAACTCCTTTTGAAAAATCAATCAGGTCGGAAAGATTTTTCTTGGCGTAATCAAGGGCGGCTTCGTTATCAATTATCCATTCAGGAAGACGACCCATCATGTATTTGCAGTATTTTCTCTGGGCCTGGTCAAACATGAGTGCAAGCTCCTGGTCGCCGGCTTTTGATTTTATGATTTTAAGCATTGCAAAAAGTCCGCCAAGCATAGGGTCATAAAGCTTAGTATTTTTTTTGTCCGAAAGAAGCCAGCTGCCGGCATCAAACTCTGTACAAAGAGCCTCCAAGGAATGTGCTACAGAAATCACAACATAGCCGTGGCTTGCAAGCTCTATACAAAGAAGTGAATTTCCTTCGCGGTAAGAATTGTAGCCGTGATTAAAAATAATTAACGGGAATTTCTGACCAGGAATGCGGGGTGCATTTGTGTAGCATTCGCTAAGATTGGCTTCTGGATTTTTGGTAAAATCCGGCGCAACATGAAAGGAAGCTTTAAAGCCCTTAATCATGTTTGGGGAAAGAGCTGGTGTTTTTGGCAGCCCCTCTACACTTTCTTTTGTTACAGGATAATAAACTCGGGCAGCAATACTGCGCATTCCACCGGCGGGCAAAACTTCTTTTCTGTGATCCTTGATTGTGTAAGTAAAAGTTCCGACCGCATACTGACCTGTTGGTTTTGGAAATTGTATTTTCATAAAAATATTATATACCAATTGTACAAAGCTTTCCACGCAGGATGTAGCCGATTTTAAAGTCCGTCTTTTATTCCCTGCGCTGCCTTGTAACCTCGTACATCATAATTGATGCAGCACAACCTACATTAAAGGAAGTTGCATAGGATTTTTCATCCATTGGAATTGTACAAAGAACATCGCAGTATTCCTTAAAGGCTTTGTTTAAGCCCATGGTTTCGTTTCCAATCATCAGGACAAGTGGACGGGTAAAATCAATTTCCTCAATCGATTTTTCTTTGTGTGCCGTCGAGCCTGCAACAATAAGGTCCGGATATTTTTCCCGAAGCTTGTCTATATAAGCATACAAATCATTATTATCTTCAATTCGGATTACAGGCATGTTGAAAAAAGACCCCATTGCAGAAACAACAACATCTGGATCATAAAGATCTACTGCATGGCCTGTAATAATCAGCATGTCCGCTCCAAGAGAATCGCAAGAACGGATTATTGTACCAAGGTTGCCCTTATTTGAAGGACGGTCAAAAAGAACAATAAAAGGCGCTTTTGAAAGAGTAACATTTTCCAGCTTATCTTCGCGCATTTCAATTATTGCCATCAGCTCAGAGGTATCTTCTTTTCCACTTAAATCCTTCATCAACTCTGGGGTAAGCACAAAGTTTTCTTTAGTTTTTACACTGCTGATTGTGTCCTTTGCCCAGTCAGAAAGATTATTCTTGTCGTATATAAAAGATTTGATGTTCCATTTGTTGGTAACAGCCTCCTTCAAGCTGCGCACTCCTTCTACCAGAAACTCATTGTATTTATACCGTTTGTTTCTGTTTGTTTTTAGAACCTCAAACTTCTGATACGTACTGTCCTTTGCAATAATCTTTGTTTCCTTCAATTTCAACCGTCCTTACAAGGGTTCTCATTATTTTCTAATAACAACGCAATCCCCGGCATACTCACTGTACTTTTTAGATTTTCGTACGCCTTATGCCGATGGTTTCCGTCATTCAGTTCAAACTCACCGTTCACATTTGGTGGTGCTTGTATACCACATTTTACCGTCAAATACTCTGATTTTTGCCCCGATAACAGAAACTTCCCCATTACCTTCCGCAGAAATAGCAGAATTGGAACGCCTGCGTTACAATTCTTCCTTTCTTAATAGTAGTATAACATATTTCCTGCGGTTTTTTATAAATTACGTAAACAAATTATAAAAAATCGTGCACGAAAAGTAAAATAACATTTGTATGCAAGGTAGATTTTAATTATACTTTAACCGACAAGTTTTTTTGTCATCATTATCAAAACAAACAGGGGGATTTTATGACACCTTTGATGATTGTATGCATTGCTGTGGCAGTTGTATTACTCTTTTTATTTCTTATCTCCTATAAGAAAGTTCCTAAAAACAGAATCGGTATTCGTGTTGGTCCTTTCGGTTCCAAAACGGTAACTGGTAAAGCGATTTTTGTAGTTCCCTTCTTACAAAGAATCGATTATATGACGCTTGAAAATATTCAGGTTGATTTTGTTTCTAAGGATTCTATCCCTACTCAGGATGCAATTAACATTAAGGTCGATGCGGTTGCAAACATTGCTGTTTCGCAGGACCCGGATACTATGAAAAAGGCAGCGGCTAAATTCATCGGTTATACAACATCGGACATTGCAATGGTAGTTACTCCTGTTTTGGAAGGTAATATCCGCGAAATTATCTCTCAGATTAAACTTAAAGATTTGATTCAGGGCGACAAAAAGGTTCTTGCAGAAAAGGTTGCCGAAAACGTAAAACCAAATCTTATAGACCTTGGTCTTGAACTTACAACTTTCAATATTCAGAACTTTAAGGACGACAACGGTGTAATCAACAATCTTGGTATTGAAAATACGGTCGCAATTTCAAAGGATGCGGCTAAAGCTAAGGCCGCGGCAGAAGCAGAGGTTAAGATTGCTCAGGCTCAGGCAGATAAAGATGCAAATGATGCAAGAGTTGCAGCAGAGCTTGAAATTGCTAAAAAACAGACTGATCTTGCCATTAAAAAGGCTTCTTTGCAGCTTCAGGCAGATACCGAAGCGGCTAAAGCTGAAGCAGCTAAGGGTATTGAAACTGAAAATCAGCGAAAAGTTTTGGAAATAAAGGCTGCTGATGCAAATATTGCTAAACAGGAAAAACAGATTGAGATTCAGGAAAAAGCTGTTTCTATTAAGGAAAAGGCTCTGGATGCAGAAGTAAAGAAAACAGCTGAAGCCGAAAAGTTTGCTGCCCAGCAGAAAGCCGATGCCGATTTGTATTCACGCCAGAAAAAAGCCGAAGCGGAAGCATTTGAACTTCAAAAACAGGCAGAAGCAGAAGCTTACCAGAGACAGAAAAAAGCAGAAGCTGAAAAAATCGCTATGGAAAATGAGGCCGCCGGTAAAAAAGCACTTGCAGAAGCTGTTCAGGCTCAGGGTGAAGCAGAAGCTGCGGCAATCAAAGCTAAGCTTGTAGCAGAAGCAGACGGTATGCGCGAAAAGGCAGAAGCCCTCAAGGAATATGGCGATGCAGCTAAACAGCAGATGCAGCTCGATGCCCTTAAAGTATACTTTGAACAGCTTCCAAAAATTGCAGAGGCATCTGGAAAAGCATACCAGAATGTCGACAAGATTTATATGTATGGCGGAGATTCTTCAAAGCTTACAAAAGATATAATGACAAATGTAACCCAAGTTTCTGAAAGTCTGGGCGAAACTCTCGGCCTGGATTTGAAATCTGTTCTTGGCAAGTTTATTGAAGGAAAAGTAAACAAGGCAGACAAACCTGCTGATGAAAACAAAAAATAGGAGTTTCTAATGGATTTAATACCAAGCTTTACCGTTGACCACACAAGACTTATGCCGGGAGTTTATATTTCCCGCGTTGATGATGTTGACGGCAACAAAATTACAACCTACGACATCAGGCTGAAACGCCCTAACGTTGAGCCTTGCGCCGGTGTTGCAGCCATGCACACACTGGAGCATCTTATTGCCACTTACCTGCGCAACGATGCCGAATGGAAGGATTCAATCATCTACTGGGGACCAATGGGCTGTCTTACAGGCTTCTACCTTATAATCAAAGGTCAGCAGCCATGCGAAACAATCGGCAAACTGATGATTAAGGCCTTTGAGTTCGCCGCCAGCTTTAACGACAAAATCCCGGGCACTGAACCGGAAAACTGCGGAAACTATCTGCTCCACAATCTGCCAATGGCACAGTACGAAGCAAAAAAATACGTAGAGGTTTTGAAAACTTCTCCGTGTTATGTATACCCGGCACAGTAGGTGAGTATTTTTCTGTGGTTGAAAAATGCTTTTTATAGTTGTATTCTATAGAACATAATACTAATAAGATTTAAGAGGATAATATGACTTTTGTTGAAGATTTATTGAAAAAAGCAAAAGCTGCCGGTAAAACAATCGTTCTTTGCGAAGGCGAAGACAAACGAGTTGTTGAAGCAGCTTCTAAAATCACTAAAGAAGGAATTGCAAAAATCATTTTGATTGGAAGCGATGAAGACATTAAAGCAAGCGGATGCAATGCAGATTTAACAGGAGTTACTATTGTTGACCCTGCAAAAGATGCAAATGCAGACAAATATGCAGAGCTTTTGTTTAAGGCTCGCGAAGGCAAAATCAACAAAAAAACAGGTGCACCAGAATATGCCGATGTTGCAGCTGCTAAAGCCGCAATTCTCAAGGACCACACAATGTATGGTGCTTTGATTTTGAAGGCTGGCGATGCAGACGGTTTTGTTAGCGGTGCCTGCCACTCTACAGCAAATACCTTACGCCCAGGTTTACAGGTAATTAAAACTGCTCCTGGCTTTAAGACAGTTTCAAGCTGCTTTATTATGGTTGCCCCGGAAGGCGGAAACAAATATGTTCCAGAGGGAGTTGCCGTATTTGGTGACTGTGCTATTAACATTGAACCAAGTGCAGAAGAACTTTGCGACATTGCTCTTGCTTCTGCAGATACAGCTAAGAAGATTGCCGGTATTGAACCACGTGTTGCAATGCTTTCATTCAGTACAAAAGGCAGCGGAAACGATGCCAAGTACTATGATACAGTTACAAAGGTTCAGCAGGCTACAGAGCTTGCAAAGGCAGCTGCCCCAGATTTAGCTTTGGATGGCGAGTTCCAGTTTGATGCCGCAGTTGCTCCAGAAGTTGGCGAACTTAAAGCTCCAGGCAGCAAGGTTGCAGGTCACGCAAACACATTTATCTTCCCTAACATCAATGCCGGAAACATCGGTTACAAAATCTGCCAGAGAATGGGCGGCTGGATGGCTATCGGTCCAATCTGTCAGGGCTTTGCAAAACCTCTCAACGACTTAAGCCGCGGCTGCAACGTAGATGATATTGTTGCAACTGTAGCAGTAACTGCATTGCAAGCATAAAAGCAAAACTGCACACATATAAAAAAAGGTCATTCGCGAACGAATGACCTTTTTTTATGTGTTAAAGTTATTTATTCGGTAACTTCATAGGTAGCTACAATTGTATTTGTTTGTTTTCCATCACTACCTAAAACTGGATTACCTGCAGCATCAAATTTTGGAGTAAGAATCTTAGCAGCAATAACATCATATTCTGTTCCTTTTACAGTAATTTTTGCAGGTATTGTGATTTCACCACTAAACAGACGTTTGTCAGTTGAAGTTAAATCTATAGTTGTACTATAACCAGAGACACCTTCCCGATACAATCCGACAAATACCTTTTCTGCATCTTTTGCAAGCTGAGCTTTGAAAGAGTAAGTCTGTCCACGTTTCAAAGTTAAATCAATTGGATTAACCGCAGACAACGGCTGATAAAGTCTAACATATTTAGCAGAAGAAGCCTTAGCCGCATTAACTTTAAAACTACCAAGACTGGCTCCACTTGTTTCTCCATTATTAAGAAGGGTCATAGATACTTTATACTCTCCTTCTTCCGGGAAACTGAATTTAACAGTATTCTGATTTTCTCCATATTCTATTATATGAGCATTATAAACTGCCGTAGATTTTTTCGAAACACTTACTAAAAGTTTCTGATTGTTATCCTTCATTTTATATGAGAAAGAATAAGTTCCATCAGAAGAAGCTGCTGGACCAGTAAGTTTTAATAATGGACTATTTTCTGCATTATCAATAGCATCAAAGAATCTAGCTTCGAAAGTTGGATAAGCCATAAAAGTGTCTGTGCTTATTGGGTTACTTGAAAACTGGTATTTTGAATCTTCAGGAATATGTGACCATATAAATAATTCAGGTTTCAGGAACAAATAACCAGTTGAATAATCAAATTTAAATACTGTTTTCGAATTGTTATTCTCATCTTTTACATTTACACCATATCCGGCATCCCAGGTACAATCAACAAGATATGATTCACCATCTACTTTTACGATATCCCAGGCATGAGTTTCGCCACTTTTTCCCCATCCAAAAATATATTCGCAAGGAATTCCCAAAACTTCACAGAACTTATTAAAACAAAGAGCATAACCCTGGCATACACCTTTTTTATTTTTTGTAACAGTCCAATAATCGTTTGGAGGCATAGGCTTTTGTTCAGCTCCTTCAATATCATATTCAATTGAACAGGCAATAAGGTCGTGAACCAATTTAAGCTTCATAAAATCATCAGTAGTGGTGTCATTGATTTTTGCACTTACATCTTCAATATACTTAAGAGGATCTGCGGCTCGGGTTGCTTCCAAGACTGAATCATTCAACCATTCTGCAACAACATCTTCGGGTTTATTTGTACGATATTCATTTGCTTTAGTGTAAGAAGCCGGCTTTGTAATAGTCCCATATTTTTTTCCGCCTGTAACTTCATAGCGTTGACGTGTAACATATTCTCCATCTTCATCAGTAGTTCTAACACGTACTTCAACAGCCTGTGCTGAAATTCTTACTCTTCGTGCAAATTTACCAGTTGCCGAGTCCTTATAGATATACTCGTATTCAACTTCCTTTTCATCATCATAATAAGAAATCCTGATTCTATCCTCTGCATCGCTTTCAAGTTCAAAGTTATAAACTTTTCCAGCTTCAAGCACAGTTCCATCAGCAGGACTGATTGCTTTTATACGAGCAGCCGTATTTATCTTGTCAACTTTATTCAAAAAGTCGCAGCTAAAGAACAGCATTGTTGTGAATAATACAAATAATCCAATTTGTATTCGTTTAGCAAATAGTTTCATAAAATCTCCTTTTTTTGTTTAGTGGTAATATTTGAAAAAAAACAAAGGGATGATTCGGATGAACCATCCCTTCAAGTAATTACTTTACAGAACTTATTCTGTTACTTTATAAGTTGCAGCAACATACTTACCGGTTCCAGTACCATCATCTTTATTCATTTCAACAATTATACAAGCTTTTGTAACTTTGTATGTACCATCAGTTAAGTTAAAATCCTTTGATGGAACAGTAATGCTTGCTTTGTAAAGATTTGAATCAGCTTCTTTAGTCAATTTGTCTTCCTGTAAATATCCATTAACACCCTCTGTAAAATAGCGGATTGAAGCAGATACTATTTCATTGTTCCATAAAGTGTAGAATTCATAAGTTTGTCCGAGCTTTAAGGTTTCTTCCACAGGATTTACTGCAACAAGAGGATTCAGTATCTCTACATAAGATTCTGTTGCAGCTTTATCGACATCAATTTTGAACTGTGCAACAACAGTACCTGTTGATTCACCATTTTTGAATAATATTACTCTTGCTGAATAAGTTCCTGCTTCCGGGAAACTAAATAAAGCTTCTCCACCCTTTGTTGTCGGGTTATATTTTATAATCTTATTAGCATCATTTTCACCTTTCAATGCCCTAATGCCAAAATTAACATTACCAACATCATCCCTAAGCTTGTATGAGAATGAATATTTTCCGTCAGTAGCTTTTGCATTAGCCTTAAGCTTTCCAATAACATCATTATCTGGATTTTCAATCATGTCAAAATACAATGGAGTTACATCTGGAAGAGTATTAAAAGCTGCTTTTGAATCATTAATATCATTAACAGCTTTACTGCCTATAGGAGTTGCAAGAAGCTGATGTTCCTGATGTTTAGGGAAATGAGAGAATGCAAAAATGTATGGTTTTACAAAAAGATATTCTGTAGAATACTTTTTATTAAATCCGCCATCAACTGCACGTCCTGCATCCCATGTTACATCCATAAGATAGCTTTTTCCTTCAATTTTAACGATATCCCAGGCATGAGTATCATTTCTGTTCCAGCCGAATACATAATCACAATCAAGACCAATTACTTCGCAGAACTTGTTGAAAGTAAGAGCGTATCCCTGACAAACACCTTTTGTTGTTTTAAGAACTGTCCAATAATCCTGTGGAGGCATTGGATCTTCTTTTAAACCTTCCATATCATAAGGGATGATGAGGGCAAGCAAGTCGTGAATCATTTTTGCTTTTTCAAAATCATCCTTTGCTTCTCCCTTGATTTTTGTGCAAACCTCTTCTACATAAGCAAGAGGATCTGATTTTCTTTTTGCTTCAAGAGTTGAATCTTTTGCAATGTTTTCAATAAAAGGATATGGTTCATTTGTTCTATAAGAATTAGCTTTGTCATAAGAATCTGGAGTTACATATGAACCATAAGATTTAGTTCCCTTTACTTTGTAAGTCTTACCAACACCAAATGGACCGGTATAGATTTTTTCCTGGTCGCTAACAACATAAAGCTGAACTTTTGTTGCCTTTAACGGAATCCACAGTCTTTTTTTGAAAGAGCCATTCTCTTTATAAATGTATTCGTAATCAATTTCTTCATCAGGATTCTGGTAAGATACACGAACTATATCCAGTTCATCACATTCAAATGAAAACTCATAAATCTTACCTGCTTCAAGTTCATCATCATTACTAGGACTTACTTTTGAAAGAGAAGGAACTTTATTCCCCGCTGAGTCTTTTTTCTGTCCAAGACCATCCAGCATACTACAGCTGAAAAGGAACAGTGTTGTCAATACAACAAATAATCCAATTTGGATTCGTTTAGCCAAAAGTTTCATAAAATCTCCTTGTGTTGTTTAGTATTTTAATGAAGGAAAAACAATGGATTTTCCCGCAAGTTACTTTCTTACATTGTAAAGCACACTTTTAAAAAAGGAAAGTTTTTTGTTGAGATTGACGGATCAAGTCCGACAATGACATTATTTTTCCGACAATGACATAATATATTTCCCCTACACTTACGCTAAAGTTTTTTATTGACACTTAATATTTAGTCGCTTATACTGATTAAAAGGTGATGCAATGGAGCTTCCCCAAGTAATTGAAAAAGTTTTACCGGCATTTGAACGGTATTATACTGTAAAAAAAGTATCAGACCCGCCTTTCTGCGCTGAAGCAGAGTTTCGTTCACACAACGAGCAGTATTTTCTTGTGCGTTCTGCTCACATTGCTGATATTGATTCCAACGAGTTCGTATATTTTGCAACAGTTCCTGATTTAGACTCACAAAATCTTGAAAACCTCACAAAGCTTGCCTGGGAAAAAGGTCTTTCACTTGTAAAACCGTATAATGGTCATCGTAATTCAGATGTTACCCTCATCATCATAACAAACAAAGCAGATGAGGAAACCAAAAAAGCAATCAAAAAGACAAAATTATATAAATCATATAAGTTCAGTTTTTGGGGATGGAGTAATTTCAAGCTTACCGTAGTGGAGATGGGTGAACAAGCGCAAAATCACGGCATTTATTTCAACAGATTCGGTAAAGATTACCGCAAGCTGCTGGAAAAAAATATTTTTGGTTAGCATCTTTACTTAAAGGAGGAAAAGATGACAGCATTACTTATCATCATTGCTGCGGTCGCTTTGTTAGTAGTTGGCTACATTTTCTATGGTTCCTGGCTCGCAAAGCAGTGGGGCATTGACCCTGCAAGGAAAACACCTGCTCACGAAAAAACTGACGGTGTTGATTACGTTCCGGCAAAACCAGCCGTTCTGATGGGACACCACTTCTCATCAATCGCAGGTGCTGGTCCGATTAACGGCCCGATTCAGGCTGCTGTATTCGGATGGGTTCCTGTATTCCTGTGGTGTGTAGTCGGAGGTATTTTCTTCGGCGGACTTCAGGACTTTGGTTCTCTGTTTGCTTCTATCCGTCATGACGGAAAATCTGTTGGTGAAATCATCAAAGATTCAATGGGCTCAAAAGCAAAAAAACTTTTCATTATCTTTGCTTTGCTCGTATTGATTCTTGTAATTGCTTCTTTTGTAAACGTAGTTGCAGGAACTTTCTTTACAGCCGCTGATGCTGCAAAAACCTTTGGATTTGTTAAAAACCCTACCGGAAATCAGTCTACAGCTATGATTTCCCTTCTGTTCATCGTACTCGCTATTGTTTACGGAATTATTACAAATAAATGCGGACTTAAGACTCTTCCAGCTACAATCATCGGACTTGTAGGAATTGTTCTTATTACAATTCTTGGTCTTAATGTTGGTTTTGCAATGACACGCACAGCATGGATTGTTTTCATTGGTCTTTATATTGCAATTGCTTCTCTTGTACCAGTCTGGATTCTTCTCCAGCCACGCGATTACCTTTCATCATTCCTGCTTTATGCTATGATGCTTCTGGCTCTTGTTGGAATTATCAGCTCACCTATTACAGGAAATGCTACCTTTACAATTCCTGCCTTTACAGGATGGAAAACTGGTCTTGGAACTATGTTCCCTGCCCTCTTTATTACTGTAGCCTGCGGTGCATGTTCAGGATTCCACTCACTTATTTCTACTGGTACTTCTTCTAAACAGCTTGATAACGAAAGCCACGCAAAGGCAATCGGTTACGGTTCAATGCTTATTGAGTCAGCACTCGGAATTATTTCTTTGATTGCTGTTGGTATGGTATTCGAAAAATATAAGACTGGCGGATTTGGTTCTCCATCTGCAGCATTCGGTGCTGGTCTTGCAACATTGTTCGGAAATGAAGGCAGCGTAGCTTACAACACAATTTACGCTCTTCTTACTCTTGCAGTTTCTGTATTTGCCCTTACTTCTCTTGATACAGGTACACGTTTGAGCCGCTTTATGTTCAGCGAATTGTTCCTTAAAGATGATGAAGCTACCTGGAAAGATGCAAAAGGTATCCGCAAGGTTCTTGCTAACCCATTGTTCGGAACAGCTATTATGGTTTTGATTGGCTGTATTCTTGGTGGACTTAAACTCAGCGCAATCTGGGGATTGTTCGGTGCTGCTAACCAGCTCCTCGCAGGTATTGCTCTTATGGCAGTTGCTGCATGGCTTGGTGAAGCTGGCAAGAACAACAAGATGTTCTTTATCCCTATGATTTTCATGCTTGCTGCAACTCTTACTTCTTTGATTATCACAATCATCAAGAAGATTGGAGCTATGGCTGCAGGTGCTCAGAATGCATTCTTCTGGGGCAACTGGTTCCAGCTGATTTTCGCCCTCGCCATGGCCGTACTCGCCGTAATTCTCGTAATTGAAGGCGTTCAGACATTCGCCCGCCAGGCTAAAGCAAAATCAAAGGCTTCTGCTTAATTATTGCGTTGTATTCTTACTGCCTTTGATTGCAGTTTTGCATCCTTGCAAAACTGCACACTAAATAAGGGACATTTTAAGGCGATCATTTTTAATGGTCGCCTTTTTTCATGTGCGTTTCATTACTATAATTGTAATGTCATCGGTATGCTGGGTGGTGCCAAGGTGAGGATTAAGAGATTCGGTGATTTTCTGGAGTATTTCATTTGCAGAAGCTCCATTTGAAGATTCAAGAATCCGTTCAAGCTCTTTTCTACCAAAACCTTTCTGGTCGCTGTCCATTGCATCTAAGTAACCATCAGTAAAAAGCACAAGAACATCATCCTTCTTTATCATCATTGAAATTGGAGAATATTGAACTTCCATCATATCCATTCCAACTGGACCAAAAGAAGGATTTTCAACATCAGGGAGGATTTCTTCTGCATAACCTTCGGCAGCATGGTATAGCTCCGGATAAGGATGTGCAGCATCTACAAAAGTAACCTTACAGAAATCCTCACGCTCGCTTATATTCATAAGGATTCCTGTAAGATAATTTTCGATATCACCTTTTGCCGAAATAAAATTAGAGTTTATTCTTTCAAGCGTGATGGAAACATTTTCACCGTAAATATTCGATTCCCTGAATGTCTGCTGGATAATATTTTCTGCAAGCATTGTAATAAGGCTGGCTGTAACTCCATGGCCGGAAGCATCAAAAAGAGAAACACCGTAAAGCTCACCGCCCATGCTGTAGAAATTATAGAAATCACCGGAAACAACAGAAAGCGGCTTATAAAGTACGGAAATATCCCAATGCGGGTATTCAATTAATGGTGGATGGAAAAGCTTTTGCTGAACAATAGCAGCAGTTCTCATATCCTGCTGAGTAATTTTTATATCGTCATCAAGCTTTTTATTTGCAAGCACCAGTTTTTCTGTCTGATGTGCAACTTCCTTTTCAAGCTCTGTGTTCAAGTATTCCAAACGGATAGAAGTTCTTCTGTATTGTACGCTAAAGAAAATAAAGAAGAAGATGATTGTAAGCTGCCATCCGAACATAGAAAAAAACGGAACATTGATATTACGCAAAACCCCTTTTATAATCAAATCTACAAGAAGCATTGTTACAAGCGGAATACAGCCAATAAACAGGAAAAAAGCATTCTTCTGTTTTTCCGCATCGGCTTTGTTAAAAAGATTCTTAACAATCATTCCCAAAGCAAAAACCAGGTCTAAACCACAAAGCGCAAACAGATATGGGAACAGTTTATAAAGTGAATAATACTCTTTTGCAACCAGAACACTGATAATGCAGAAAAGCACACTTACAATACGAATAATTATTTCAATTTTGTGGTGTTTTTGTTTTAAAAAATTAAAGATAAACAGGGCAGACAGATTTGTCATACCAACAAAGCCCAGACAGCAGGTAAACTTAAGATAAGTTATAAAAGAAATACCTCCATGAAAGCCTATCCAGGGAAGCTCTCCTGAATATAAATTGGAAAAATAGAAAATTGAAAATAAGTTGAGCAGAGCAAAATAAAGGTAGATTCTGTCTTTGCGGTAAAAAAGAAAAAGCACAAAGAACAGAAAGCATACCGCCATCATTATGCCGGTAAAAAAGATGTAAATATGGCTCTGCCAGAAGCTTGCAATATCAGAAGCAGCCCAACAATCATCTCTTTGACCTATAAAAACACCCGGTGAAATTGTTGCTAGTCCCATTTCATAAACTTTTATTAAAAGTGTATTCTTGCCCTGCTGCAATAAATATTCCTGTGGAAAATCAAAAAGATGAGCTGCATAACTGGCATCCTGGTACAAATCTTTTTCCATAAAACCATAGGAATCTATAAAATGACCATTCAAATAAACTTCATCGGCAAAATGAAGGTATGGAATTACCATTGATAAATCCTGATTTTTTAATCCTTGGGGCAGATTAAACTCGGCTTTAAGCCACAGGTATTTTCCGTCGCTGCCGGCAACATCAGCAAGATTCCGGTAACACATTCTGTCCAGATGAGTGTAAGTCAACTGCAGGGCATCTTCTACTTCAGAATCTTCACCCCAGGAATGGTCCTCGCCTTCCGGGCATACGGCATAATAAAAGGCACCGTCGAGCTTAACGCGTAATTCGGGGTGATGGGTATTGAGGGTGCCGGTATTTCTTTTGTGGGGATTTTCGTAATTTAACGTGCAGGAACATAAAACAGCAGAAAAAAGGATGAGAGGGGATAAAATGGTACGTAAAAATAAGTTTAATCTCTTCATAAGGGATTCTGCCGATAACTTAATATTACTATATGGTATGCTTTATTTCAAGGAATAAGTATGAACTGCAAGGATAAATACATTATAGATACTTTTATCTAAAAATGGCTCCCAGTCGTGATTCATAGGGCAAAAGCGCGCAATATTGCGCTTGACGCTGCATGTGGAGTAGGAACTATTTAAATGCCGCTCGCGCGGCATCCACATGCAGAGTCATTTTGCCCTATGAATCTCTCCTTCGCGCCAACTTTTAGGTGAATAATTTTGACTAAGTTTTACCCTAATCACTTCATTCCATTTATGAAGAGCTCGTACAGTTCCTTGTCTACCATTATTCCATTGCGGACTTCCCAGTGGGTGTTGGGGCGGGCATGTTCAGCTATTCCAAAAGGGCCGCGGAAGTTCCAGAGGGCGTAGCCGAAATTGAGGGCGTTGCAGACGCTGAAAAAGTCGCGGTACCAGGCAAGAGCGGTTTGATTGTCTACCTTGTTGTAGCAGCCGCATTCGCCAATATGTACGCGGCAGCCTTTGTCGGCAAGGTCTTTCCACGGTTTGTAAAACTCCAAAAGGGCTTCGTGGCTCCAGGTCATTCCGTCGCACTTCATGCCGGGCCACCTTGGATATTCCCAGTCGAAGGAACCGTTATCTTTCATCCATTCTGCATGCCAGTGGGTTAAGCGCATAGGCATATAACCGCGACCGCTGAGCACAACATTCAAATCGGCAAGCTCTGGACAAGCCTGATGTCCACCGCCCAAGCCATCGCAAATAATTGTACGGTCTGGAGTAATTTTCCGGATTTCACGGCATACACGAGCCATAATTGCCTTGTGATTTTCGCGGGTAAGTCCGTACTGGCCTACATTCGGTGGTTCATTCAAAAGGTCAAAGCTTAGCTGGTCTGGCGAATAAGAACTGTAGCGTTTGGCAAAAAGCTTCCACAAATTAGTAAAAGCATCCTGGGCAATTTTATCGGTCCAAAGGTTGTCGCGTTCAAGTTCATTGCCGTTGATGCAGTAGCCGGGTGCGCGGTGAACATTGAGTGAACAGTGAAGTCCACGGGAAACTATTGCATAAATACAGCGGTCAAGCACCTTGAGCATAGCTTCATCCGGCTCATCGTACTTAAAGTTGTGGATAAAATAGCGGTAATCAGTTGGCAGGCGGACAAAATTACAGCCCATATCTGCCATAAAATCCAAATCAGCTTCATCAATATGAATCATTCCAGGATTCACAAGAGTGCCATCAACTCCAGCCCGACCAAGGGAAAAGAAAGGGAGAATATTAAAACCGTACCACATAAAAACCTCACTTTTTTAATAGATTGCCGTATCAAGTACGGCAATGACAGATATCAAGCAAATGCAGATGAAACTGTTTTCAGCAAATCAATAATCTGTAATTTCTGAGGACAGTGCCCTTCACAGTTACCACAGCCAATACAATCTGCAGGATTTCCACTTTCTTTTACTGCATTGTTATAGTGCCATTTGAAAGAAGCAACTCCGTATCTTTTTGACTCATTATAAACATTGAAGAAACGCGGAATATCAATTTTCATCGGGCAGCCACCATTTGTTTCATCAACACAGTAGCGGCAGGCTGTACAAGGAATTGCAATTGTAGAATTAATAAGGTCTGTTGCCTTGCGTACACAATCCTGCTCCTGGGCATTAAGTGGAACAAAATCCTTCATATAACTCATATTGTCGTTGAGCTGTTCCATATTGCTCATTCCGCTAAGCACAACAAGAATATTATCAAGGCTTGCACAGTAACGCACAGCCCAGCTTGCAGCACTTGCATCCGGTGCATAATCAGTAAATATTTTTTTAGCATCAGGCATAATGTTTGCAAGACTTCCGCCCTTAATTGGTTCCATAATTGCAACAGGAATACCATAACGACAGCAGATTTCGTAGCATTTTCGACTCTGAACGTTATCGCTTTCCCAGTCGATATAGTTTATCTGGAGTTGAACAAGTTCAACTTCAGGGTGCTTGCTCAAAATCATTTCAAGAACATCGGCAGAATCGTGGAAAGAAAAACCAGGATGTTTAATTTTTCCTTCGGCTTTCATTTTCTGCATCCATTCAAAAGCACCAAGGTTTTCAGCAGTTTGGAAAACATCCTTATTAAGCGCGTGAAGGAAATAATAATCAAAATATTCAACACCGCATTTTTTAAGCTGTTCATCAAAAATCTTCTGTAAATCGGCAGGGTCGGTTTTACCCCAGAGAGGCATTTTTGTAGTTACCTGGAATTGTTCGCGCGGATAACGCTTTGCAACAAGTTCTCCAAAAACCCTCTCAGAAAAGCCTCCGTAATAAACCCAGGCTGTATCAAAGTAAGTAAAGCCCTGAGCCATATAGGCATCTATCATTTCGCGTGTTTTTTCAAGGTCAATGTTACCCCAAGTTTTATCTTCCGTATATGGAAGACGCATTAAACCGAATCCTAGCTTTTTCATTGCGGTTTTATCCTCCTGAGTAAGGCTGCTGGCAGCCGGTGATAAATAGCAAAGCGTTAAAAAAATTGCGGAAGCAATTTTTAGCTTTATCTCGAAACTCTTAAGAAAAGTATAAACTGATTTATTAAATCAAAGTAGTAAAAAAAGCGAAGTAAATTGTAAGAAAAAAATATTTTTAACGGCTGCAAAAAAGGCTCTACTTAATTGCCTCTAAAAAAGCAGTACAGCCTTCCAAAATATCTTCGTAAGTCTGGTCAAAATTGCCGGTATACCAGGGGTCTGCTATATCGCGTGTTTTCCCGGCATAAGAAAGAAGGCGGACAATTTTATGTGCAGGGTCAGGCGACCAGCAGCGGTTCATATACCAGATGTTTTCATCATCCATGGCAACAAGATAATCGTATCTGTCATAATCTGCACGAGTAATCTGGCGGGCTGCACGACGGGTAAAAGGGATTCCCATTTCGTGAAGCTTCTGACGCGTACCATAATGCATGTCATTTCCAATCTCTTCGCGGCTGGTAGCAGCAGATTCAATTAAAAAATCATTTTCACGCCCTGCCCTGCGTACAAGCTCCTTCATAACAAACTCGGCCATAGGAGAACGACAAATATTTCCGTGACAAACAAAAAGAATCTTAATCATAGCAAAACACCGTAAAAAAAGGTGCCGACTGAAACAGAAGGCACCTTTGTAAATATAGATTGCCGTATCAAGTACGGCAATGACAATTATATGTATTGTCATTATCGGGCGAGACCCGATAATCTTATTTTGTAGCAAGGATTGCAATTCCAGGGAGTGTTTTTCCTTCGAGGAGTTCGAGGGAAGCACCACCACCAGTAGAAACGTGGCTCATTTTTGAAGCAAGGTTGAACTTGTTTACAGCAGCAACAGAATCACCACCGCCAACTACAGTCATAGCACCACGGCCTGTAGCTTCTGCAACGAGCTTAGCAACAGCTTCTGTTCCCTTTGCAAATGCATCAAACTCAAATACGCCAACTGGTCCGTTCCATACGATAGATTTAGCTTCGGCAATTGCCTTCTTGTAGATTTCAACAGTCTTAGGACCAACATCCATAGCCATTACATCAGCTGGGATTTCTACGCTGTCAACTGCAACTGGTTTTGCATCTGGAGAGAACTCAGCAGCTGCAACATGGTCAACAGGAAGAAGAATCTTAACGCCTTTAGCATCTGCATCAGCAAGAAGCTTTTTAGCTGTATCAATAAAATCATCCTCTACGAGAGACTTTCCAACAGAGTGGCCCTGAGCCTTGAGGAATGTATAAGCCATACCGCCACCAATAACAAGATAAGCAGCGTTCTTCAAAAGTGATTCAAGAACGGCAATCTTAGAAGAAACCTTTGCACCACCGATGATAGCAACCATTGGTTTTGGAGGATTTGTTACCATTGGTTCAAGATATTTTACTTCTTTTTCCATAAGGAAGCCGCCAACTGGCTCAGCTTTCATAAACTTAGCGATTGTAGCAGTAGAAGCCTGGTCGCGGTGAGCAGTTCCGAAAGCATCGTTTACAAAGATGTCACCGTATGTAGCAAGTTCTTTTGCCATTGATTCGCGTTCTGCATCGTCCTTAGATGTTTCTTCTTTGTGGAAGCGAACATTTTCGAGCATTGCAACTGCGCCTTCTGGAAGTGCATCAATTGCAGCCTTCTGTCCGAGTGCATCTGGAAGGAATGTAACATCTTTTCCGAGTTTTTCTGCAAAATATTTTACAACTGGAGCCATGCGGTTCTTTCCATTGATGAACTTTTCTGCATCAGCATCTGTCCAGGTTTTGCCGGCTTTTTCTGCCTTTTCCTGAGCCTTTTTAACATCCTTTTTAGGATCGCCAAGGTGGCTCATCAAAACGAGAGAACGAGGATTCTGCTCAAGAATGTATTTAATAGTAGGAAGAGCTGCCATAATACGAGTGTCATCCTGTACAACTCCATCCTTCATTGGTACGTTAAAATCAACACGCATGATGATGCGTTTGCCTTTAAGATCAACATCTTTTACTGTTTTAATCATAGTAAAACTCCTTTAATGTATGTATTCCGAACCAACGTCCGGCTGTTTACTTTGATTAAAATATAACGATTTTTAGACTTTGTTTCAATCTAAAACAGGAAGGGAGAAACTCTGCCCTAAAACCCGGTTTTTGTGCTAAAATAAAAGCATGAAACAAAAAGGCTTTTATCCGACTGAAATTATTTTTTCTGCCACAAATGCGTGCAACCTCCACTGCGAGCACTGTTTTGTAGGAAGAAATCCAAAAAAGATTGATATTGAAGCAGCAAAAAAGTTTCTGGAAGGGTGCGTTGAAGCTTCCCGGGAAAATCCTGAGCTGCCCAAGATTGAAAAAATTGGATTTTCAGGGGGCGAACCCTTTCTTTATACAGAGTTTATCCTTGAACTGACAAAAACTGCGGTTTCTCTCGACCTCCTTTTTGACCAGATAATGACAAACGGCGACTGGTGGAAGGACGAAACTGATTTACGCTCCACTCTCCAGAAAGTTTACGATGCCGGCTACGATGGTAAAATTGGGCTCAGCTGGGATTCTTTCCACGGGCAAAGTACCGAAAGAATGCAAACTTTTATTTGTGCCGTGCAGGAGATTTTCGGGGAAGATGCAATTAATATACAAGCCGTTGAAGGGGGCCCTGAGGATAGCAACGCCCCTCACCCTGATTTTCTTGAAAAACACCCTGAGATAAAAGTTTACCACTTACCTCAAACATTCCCTGCTGATGATAAACGCGGCTGGCAGTCAAAACACTGGTTCAAAGAAGATTACTGCCAGGGCCCGGGAAACATTCTTTACATTCACGCCGACGGAAACATAGCACCTTGTTGTGGTTTTGCAAACGAAAACCCGGCACTTTTTATAGGAAGCATTAGCGACAGCTTTGAAAAAGTCATAGAAAAAGCCTCTTCCAACCCTATGATAAAACACTGCTTTGAAGAAGGGCTTTCGCATTACCGTCACCACGAACTGAAAAAACTCCTGCGTGCTGAAGGCAAAAAACTGCCTGGCAAAACTTCGGATATTTGCACCTTCTGCGATTATGTTTGCAAAATCGGGCAGTAGATTATCGGGTCAAGCCCGATAATGACATTTTTGGCACGACAATGACATTTTTGGCACGATAAAGGCAGAACAGGTCCGGTAATGACAGGTTATGCTTCTACTACGCACGGTTCGTTGTAACCGCGGAAAAACGGATTATGAGTAAGGAATGTAAAACCTTCAGCTTTGGCCTGCGAAAGCAAAATCCTGTCAAATGGATCGTTGTGCGCTGGTGCAGATTCATCCCGCTGTAAACCGGCAAGCTCAACTACATGCAAATCATCTATAGGAAGCTTGTGGTAGCCGGACTGCTCGCAATAATGCATAAACTCAATCCCGGAAATAGGAAGTTTTTTTAGAGCATATTTTATTTGAACTTCCCAAATAGAAGCGATGCTGTAAAAAAGTCTGTTATTTGGATTCAGAATAATATCACGCATCTTAGTATTTAGTTTTGAATCTTTTGACATTGCCCATAAAATAATATGGGTATCCAGCAATACATCATTCTGTCTCATAAAATCCTCCTTATTAATCAATCATCCCGAACATTCGGGCAATTTCATCATTGCATTCATCAAAATCATCTGGAACTGTAAACTTACCTTCTGCAATTCCAATCCGTTTTGATACATCTTCCTGTTCAATCCAGGTAATCTTTACAACAGGCTTTCCTGCCCTTGCAACAATCACCTCTTTTTCTTCCTTGCGCTCCAGCATGGCGATGATTTTTGAAAAATTAGTTTTGGCTTCCAAAACATTCATCTGGCACATAATTTCCTCCTGTTATTTACTTAGTCTCATTAGTCTAGTCTACTTAGCTAAATAATACTATACAAATTAGGAGAAGTCAAGGGCGAAGACAAACATTTTTTGGTTACAATCATTTTTTCTGTCTTCGCCGGAAGTTTTGTCTGACAAAACTTCCCATTTATAGGTAACCATAGCGAAGACAAACATTTTTTGGCACCCACCATTTTTTCTGTCTTCGCCGGGACAGGGGCCATCTGCCTGTACAAAGATTTTTCATGCTTTAATCGATTTTACTTGTTTTTTTAAACAATATTGTGTATATTTTAATTGTACACAATTAAATATTTTTTATTAAAGAGGTGAAATTATGGCAGAACTGACAATTACAAATGCTAATTTTCAGAAGGAAGTTCTTGAATCGGACAAACCGGTTCTGGTTGATTTTTGGGCCCCATGGTGTGGTCCTTGCAGAATGCTTGGTCCTGTAATTTCTGAGATTGCGGAAGAACATCCGGAAATTAAAGTTTGCAAGGTGAATGTTGATGATGAACCTGATTTAGCAAGTCAGTTCGGCATAATGAGCATTCCGTTTGTAGCAAGCTTTAAAAATGGCGCAGTTTACAAATCTTCTGTTGGCGCTCAACCAAAGGAAGCAATTCTAGAGTTGCTGGCATAAGATTAAGGGACGAACAGATTAAATGCTGATATCCGGTAAGTTAGTTTAGGCTTACCGGTTAGTTTGGTGTAACAAAAATCCCGCTGTTACAGAAGCTCCATCGGGTGGTGGTTCCATCGATAAAGTTCTGGCGTGGTTCTTCTTGTCCGCGCCCCGGATCGAGTGTATAAAGAGTATCGCCCTTCCAATAAGTCAAAACATAATGAAGCGGATTATGCATTGGAGCCAGATAATCAACATTTGCTCGAGGAACAAGTATTTCTATTACATATTGATTTTTTGCCAGGGATGAACTGATATCCGTGATATCTTTTAACTGAGAAGTATCTACGGACTTTGCAAAAAGAGCCATCAGTTTTTCGCCAGGTTGTTGAGGATTCGAAAGATTCATTCCAAAAAAAACATTTGAAGCATAAGGTGCAATTTCCTGGGCAATTTTAAACGGGTCACTGTATTCGCCAAAGCCTGCAGAAGGATCAAACTTGATTTTTGGGTATATTTTTTTTGCAGTAGCTTCAACCTTGCTGCCGGGAATCTGTCCAGTTTCTGCAAGATAATAAGCCATAGAAAAAGCCCCGCAGGCATTCCGCGACCAGGCATTATCACGCTGAGTTGCATAAGGCTGACCTTTACTCGCCTTACAGGCTGAAAAAAGCAAAGTACACATAATAACAATCAGAGTTTTTTTAGTTTTTATATTCATAATACTTATTATACACAAAAAAATTCTGAAAAGAAAGTGATAAACTCTACCTGCTAAACACTACTCTAAAAGAATATTTATGTTATAATTAATTTATGAATAAGAAAATTAATCCTAAGTGTATTGCCCCTTTATTTGCAGCAATAATTCTTTTATCAGGATGTAAAACTATGAGTAATTTAAAACTAACCGAAGAAGAACCAATTGGACAAAATCTTGGAAATGCAGGCGACAAAATCACATTTGCCGGGAAAAACTATACCTCCACTTTTTTCGATGATTTTAATGGTAGTGAATTAGACAATGAACGATGGGAAAAATGTCCGGAATGGCAGCGTCAGGATGCGGGCGGATATTGGAAGGACAAATGCACTTCTGTAAAAGATGGAAATCTTATAATCGAAGCAAAAATAGAAAACGGGACGCCAATCAGTGGGGCAATCCGCAGCAGAAAAAAGTTTGAGCAGACCTGTGGACTTTATAAAATCCGTTTTAAGGCAGAAAAAGCTTCCGGACTCTGGTATGCATTCTGGCTGATGTCAGACAAGGTTTCAAATATTGGAAACGGTGCAGTAGATGGCGGTGAAATTGATATTTTTGAAATCCTCCCCAATGATCCCTGGCAGGTAGAGGGAAAGAAAACTTATCTGAACTCGGCAGTTCATTGGGATGGCTATGGAAAGGACCACAAATCCCATGCTAATCAGTATTTTATTGATGATTCCTTCTATAATAAATGGCATGAAGTTACTTTTGAATGGACTCCAGATTACTACAAGGCTTATCTTGATGATAGTGAAAAACCTTTCTGGGATTCAACAAAAGAAGGTGCAAAGGTTTGGGGTGGAATTGTTCAGTCAAGGAACTATATGAAAATTACCGCGGAGTTTGGCAAATGGGGTGGTCCGATTGATGAATCTGCCCTTCCCGCCCATCTGTATGTTGATTGGGTCAAAGTATATAAAGCAGAATAATACTATAAACTTTTTTATATATTGACGTCCGCACTGGGGCTATTGAACAAGCTCCTTTTTTTTCTATAAAATACAACTACTTTGGGGCTGTAGCTCACCTGGCTAGAGCGCTACAATGGCATTGTAGAGGTAGTCGGTTCAAGTCCGATCAGCTCCAGTATTTTGCTTCACCAAAAAATAATCCACTAAAAAATCTATTTGACTTGAACCGACTAACGGAGTGAGCGCACAAAATTGCGAGTTGCAATATAAAACTCCCCGAAGTGTGACGTCTATAACTGGTTTATTCAGCTGTGCGTACTATACGGAACCCCATGGTATGATATTTTTTTGTGGGATCAAGCGAAGATATACTCATTGTTTCACATCTTCCTACTGAGTCTTCAAATCCTCCTCCACAGGCATGGTAGTATTCTTCGCTAGTAAATACCCATTCCCAAACATTACCGCTCATATCGTAAAGCCCATATCCATTAGATTTTTTCTGTGCAACTGGTTGTTTTTTACCATTACTGTTTTCTTTATACCACCCTACCTCATCTAATTTCATACTACCGCTGAATCTATAATTTTCGCCGCCTTGTGCTGCATACTGCCATTCTTCAAGAGTAGGAAGTCTGTACCCATTTGCAGCATTATTTAAAGTAACAACTAATAGTCTCTTTCTGTTCTTCTCTTTTGCTTTTTTATATTCATCTCGTGTTACCTTGTTCGTGTATACATAGTAATCCCAATGCCATTCTTCATAACAAGGAATCAAACCTTCCATTCTACTTAATTCGTTACAGAACGATAAGGCATCTATAAACGAAACAGATGTTATTGGAAGCTCGCTGTTTACTATTGAAGAGTTATCCATTATATAAGTATAAAAACTCACAGTTACTTCCGTTGCTCTTATAAGTAAGTTTTTCTCAGGAATTTTTATCATGAATTTTCTTTCATTCGCAAGTTTATTTTCTTTTTCTTTCTCAATTAGCCTTTCTTTTTCTTTCTCAATTAGCCTTTCTTTTTCTATTATTGTTAATTCATTTAGTCTTTCTGTTTCAAATCTTGTCAATTCTTCTTCTGAGCTGATTTTTCTGACAATACGGAATCCACGAGAGTAACGACGCTCATTAGCATCACAAAGTTCTTTACACGAAACCTTACAGAGGGCAACACTTTCTTCCCAGCCACCCCCACAGTAATAATGACTTTTACCATTATCTGGGTCAGCATCCCAGACCCACTCACTAACATTTCCACTCATGTCATAAAAACCATAACCATTACATTTTTTTTGTCCGACTGAATTTGTTTTTTTACTGTTATCCTGATACCATCCAATTCCGGATAAAATGTTGCCACCACTGAATTCAAAATCATCACCGCCTTTTGCTGCATACTGCCATTCTTCGAGAGTGGGGAGTCTGTATCCATTTGCTTCTTTATTCCATGTTACTTTTGTATCGTCATCAACATATTCAATAATATAACATGGGGTTAAATCTTGAATCTCTGAAAGTTGATTACAAAAAGCCACTGCCTCATTCCAGGAGACATTTTCAACTGGTAATTTTTCATCTTCACTATGGGCAACAAAATAACTTGGATTATTTTCTGTAACTTTTTCATATAATTCCTGTGTAACTTCTGTCTTTCCTACTAATAAATTACTGTCAGGAAGTTTCATCATAGACAATAATCCTTCAACTTCCATCTTTGTTTGCAACTTTTTATTTTCCCTGTTTGTTGAAACTACAAACATTAAAACACGGATAAATAAAAATAATACTAAAGAAGTAAAAACTATAATAAAAATACTTTTAATAAACTGTTTCTTTCTCTCTTGTTTCCACAATGCTTCCTGTCTTCTATTTTCTTCTATTCTTCTTTTTTCATTTTCTTCGGAGTCTTTACGTCTTTGTTCTTCCCATGCCTTTCTCTTTCTTTCCCATTCAGCTTGTTCCTGTTCCTTTCGTCTTCTTTTTTCTTCTTCTCTTCTTCTTCTTTCTT
>JAEEGI010007500.1_pt1 | contig 24436 bp, 19 predicted proteins | sample 8958751 | NCBI WGS metagenome assembly JAEEGI01 (sample SAMN16246545, study PRJNA631951) | gut metagenome | biome: gut microbiome; feature: rumen; material: KS-attached | host: Bos | place: Iran: Karaj | collected 2018-10
CCGGCCTGGCAGAAACTCTCAGCCATGACCTGAAGTGTGACGGTCTTGCCGGTACCGGTCGCGCCGGCGACTAGTCCATGTCTATTGGCCATCTTTCCGACAATCGAAAGTGGTCCGTTTTCGCAGTGGGCTATCCATAGCCCGTGGTTAGAGTCGTACATGTTGTCTTATTGTTTATTATTGTTTTTCAGTTTGTTATCATGCCGCATCTTCATCCAGCTCAATATGGCCGCACAAGCAGCGAAGGTGATTAGTCCGATCCCGGGGGCGGCATCTGGGTTGACCCTGAAACCGACTTTGTCCACAAGGATGAAGGTGAGGCTGACCGCTGTCATGAAACCTGCGGGAATGCCGCTGATCAGATAGCACAGGCCTTTTTTGTTCTCCAGAAGATAAACTGTGGCAGCCCAAAGAGTAAAGACCGCAAGTGTCTGGTTAGCCCAGCCGAAATACCTCCAAATCGTGTTGAAACCATTTGAATCGGCTAAGTTGAACCAAAGCAGCAGGCCGGTTATGATGAACAGCGGGATGCTGATGTACAGTCTGTTATGAACAGGTTTCTGGTCCAGTTTGATAAAGTCGGCCACGATTAGGCGGGCGCTTCTCAATGCTGTGTCACCGCTCGTGATCGGGGCTGCCACCACTCCGAGGATGGCCAGAATGCCACCGAAGATTCCAAGCCAGGTCTTTGACACCGTGGTCACAACCGTGGGAGCGGCGGCGGTCAAGTCAGAACCGCACTCGGCGGCACCTCCTTCGAAGAAGAAATATGATGAGACCGCGGCCCAAACAAGTGCCACCAAGCCCTCTGTGATCATAGAACCGTAAAACACGGGCCTTCCAAGCTTCTCGTCTTTGAGACATCTGGCCATGAGGGGACTCTGAGTGGCGTGGAAGCCGCTTATCGCTCCGCAAGCGATAGTGATGAAAAGGCACGGGAAGATGGGCTGCCCGTTCACTCCGATGGAAGGCCCCCTGTTGCTTAGGCCATCCCACAACTCAGGGATTGACGGCCACTTGACCAGCAGACCGACCAGCAGGGATATTGCCATGAAAATCAATGCGAAAGCGAAAAGGGGATATATCTTTCCGATGATCTTGTCAATAGGCAGCATCGTGGCCACTATGTAATAGACGAAGATGGCTCCGATCCAGATCATCATGGCTTTAGTTGTCCCGTCTCCGGCGATGTCACCCAGGATGATAGCGGGACTGTACATGAAAACAGTCCCGACAAGGACCAGCAGGAGAAGGGTGAAGACAAGCGCCACCTTCTTGGTACCCTGGCCAAGGAAGTCACCCACTATCTCAGGAAGTCCCACACCGCCTTTCCTTACCGAAAGCATCCCGGCCAGATAGTCGTGAACGGCTCCGGCGAATATGCAGCCCAGTACGATCCACAGATAGGACGAGGGACCGAACTTCGCCCCCATGATGGCTCCGAATATGGGACCTGTTCCCGCGATGTTGAGGAACTGGATCATGAACACTTTCCAGGTGGGCAGGGCGACAAAGTCCACTCCGTCAGGTTTCGAAATCGCGGGAGTGGGGCGACCACTGTCCGGTCCGAAAACCTTCTCCACAAACTTCCCGTATAGGAAATAGCCCAAAATCAGGGCGGCAATGCATAGGAGTAAGGAAATCATAACATACAAAAGTAATAAATATTCCGTGAATTGAGTATCTTTGTGGATATACTTGACAATTATAACGCGTTATTATAATGAGATCCAGATTCATCACCTTGTTCGCCGCCATTCTTGCCGTGGCGGGAACCGTTTCAGCCCAGCAGTGGGCTCCGGCAGGAGACAAGATAATGACCAAGTGGGCCGAGGAGGTCTCTCCGGCCAACGCCCATCCCGAGTATCCCCGACCCCAGATGGTTCGTCCTGACTGGAAGTCACTTAACGGGCTTTGGGACTATGCAATTACCCCTAAGTCTTCGGCCCGTCCGGCATCTTTCGATGGTAAGATTCTCGTCCCTTTCGCGGTCGAGTCCGCGCTCTCAGGTGTTGGCCGTACTTTCACTGCTGACGATGCTTTATGGTACAAAACTGAGTTCTCTGTCCCTTCCGCTTGGAAAGGTAAAAGGCTTATGCTCAACTTCGATGCTGTGGACTGGAAGGCTGATGTCTTTGTCAATGACATAAAGGTCGGCACCCACACGGGTTGCTACACCCATTTCTCCTTCGATGTGACCCCTTACCTGAAGAGTGGATCCAACTCCTTGGTTGTCAGGGTGGAAGATGGAACTGACAATGATTTCCAGCCTCGCGGTAAGCAGGTCTCAAAGCCTAACGGCATCTGGTACACCGCCGTCTCAGGAATATGGCAGAGCGTGTGGATCGAGCCGGTGGCCTCCACCCATGTGGCAGACTACAATGTTGTCTCGAATATCGAGAACAAATCCATGGAAGTCACTGTCGATGTGGCTGGTGCCCAAGAAGGTGATGTCGTGAAGGTATTCCTTCTCGATGGAGGGATAGGTTATTCGACAGAGACTGCCAACGCCGCAAAGACAGCTGTCGATGGCCTGTATTCTGTCCTTGCGTCTGGAATGGCTGTTCCAGGTGGCAGCGTCACTCTCAATGTCAATCAACCCAAGCTCTGGTCTCCGGACTCTCCTTATCTCTATGGACTTGATATTCAAGTGTTGAGGAATGGAAAAGTCATTGACAAGGTCGCTTCCTACACCGCTATGCGCGAAGTCGGGGCTTACAGGAAGAACGGCAACACTAAGCTTATGGGCCTCAATGGCGAGGGCCTCTTCCAACTTGGACCTCTCGATCAGGGTTGGTGGCCTGACGGGCTTTACACGGCTCCGACGGATGAGGCTTTGAGGTTTGACATCCAGAAGACAAAGGACTTCGGATTCAACATGATTCGCAAGCATATAAAGGTTGAGCCTGACCGCTGGTTCTACTATTGCGACCAGATCGGAATAATCGTCTGGCAGGACATGCCTTCCTTTGGCGGTAGCAAGAAATGGGGCATGTACTATTACGGCGAGGGAGAGGATTTCCCCGCCACTCCCGCTGCCAAGGCCAACTACTACAAAGAGTGGACAGAGATTATAAACCAGGTCAAGAAGTTCCAGTGCATCGCCGTTTGGGTGCCTTTCAACGAGGCTTGGAGCCAATTTGACACCAAGGATGTCGTGGCCTACACTAAGAAACTCGATCCCACCAGGCTCGTCAACCAGTCTTCCGGCGGCAACTGGGAGGAAGGTGTGGGAGACATCCTCGACAACCATCACTATCCTTATCCCGCTTTCAGGATGTGGGACAAGAACATGATCAATGTCCTCGGTGAATATGGTGGAATCGGCCTGCCGCTTGAGGGACACCTCTGGCAGAGCGACAAGAACTGGGGATATGTCCAGTACAAGAACGGGGACGAGGTCCTCGCTGAGTACACATCCTTCGCCGAGCAGCTGAAGCAACTCATCAAGCAGGGTTGTAGCGCCGCTGTTTACACCCAGACCACCGATGTCGAGGGAGAGGTCAACGGCCTTATGACCTACGACCGGAAAGTGATCAAGATGGACGAGAAAAAACTCCGCGCCGTCAATGAGGGCATAATCAAGTCAATGCCAGTCAAATAGTTAGTATGAATATTCAGTTGAAGGATAATTGTCGCTACTCCATGCTGGTGCCCACCAGCATGGGGTTGCGTTTGTGCCCGGACAGCGGACAGCCTGTTCATTCGAGCGATTCTTTCCGTCTCCAAGCCACCAGTGCCGAGACGAATGTAGCGAGCATCTCATCTTTTCTGGGCCTCCCGGTGAAGGTTTTGACAGCCTTTGTTGCAGGCAGCCCTTTCGCCGCTTTCATCAAGTCGAATCTCCGTTCAAGGGGAATGGACTTTGAGGGTCCTGAGGTGCCTCAAGGCGGTCCATGGGGTTATCGTCACCAGATCAATGTGGCCGACAGCGGCTATGGCTCCCGTGGCCCGAGGGTATGGAATGATCGTGCCGGGGAAGTCGGTAGGACCTTGAATGTCAAGGACTTCGATTTAGACAGGATATTCGGTGAGGAAGGGGTGCGGATTGTCCATCTTTCTGGCCTTATCGCCGCATTGAGTCCTGACACGAGCCGTTTCTGCCTTGAGATCGCAAGAAAGGCGAAAGAATATGGCACCAGAATCAGTTTCGACCTCAATTTCCGAGCTTCATTCTGGGTAGGAAGGGAGGAGGAATTGCGCGCGACATTCTCCGAGATATGCTCCCTGGCCGACATCCTGATCGGCAATGAGGAAGATTTCCAACTCTGTCTTGGCATCCAAGGTCCGGAGGCCGGAGGAAAAGATATCGCGGCCAAAATAGACGGTTTCAAGGAAATGATTCGCAGGGTCAAGGCCGCATATCCTTCAGCTCAGGTATTCGCCACGACACTCCGTCAGGTGGAGAACGCCAACTCCCATAATTGGGGTGCCATTATGCTTGAGGGCGAAAGGTGGCATGTCGTTGAACCAAGGCCTATTCATGTCCTGGATAGGATCGGTGGGGGAGACGGCTTCGTCGGTGGTCTCCTGTATGCTATCTTGAAAGGTTGGGAACCGGAAAAATGGATCCAGTTCGGCTGGGCATCCGGCGCTCTTGCCACTACTTTCCTCACGGACTATGCCCAACCTGCTGACGAAGAGCAGGTTTGGAGCGTTTGGAGCGGTAACGCGAGGGTTAAGCGTTAGGTTATGCTCTATTACTCAAGAGGTTCCAAAACAGATGTCATCACGGCGGACCAGGTTAGGGTCGCCTTGGGGGAAGTATTTGAAGCCATCGGACCTAGAAAGAGGGTTCTTGCCATTCCTCCTGACTACACCAGGCTCAATTCTTATGCTGGGCCTATCACAAGGATGGTCAGTGATTATTTCGGTGACAGGCTCACCGATGTGATGCCTGCCTTGGGCACCCATTCGCCTATGACCGAGGAACAGATAACCTCTATGTATCAAGGGGTTCCGTTGGAAAAGTTCCGCATTCACGACTGGCGAAACGATGTGGTGACAGTTGGAGAAGTCCCTGCTGACTATATCAACGAAGTCTCTGAGGGTAGGGTGAGCTACACCTGGCCAGCTCAGGTCAACAAGCTTCTTCTCGATCCGTCCTTCGACCTCATTCTTTCGATAGGTCAAGTGGTTCCGCATGAGGTGATCGGAATGGCGAACTACACGAAGAACATATTCGTCGGAGTAGGGGGATCGGAAGGAATCAACAAGAGCCATTTTATCGGAGCCTCCTATGGAATGGAGAGGATAATGGGCAGGGCCAAGACACCCGTCAGGGATGTCCTTGAATATGCCCGGACCCATTTCATTCCTGATCTTCCGATAGTCTATATTTTGACTGTCCGGGCGAAGGATGAGGCGACAGGGGATCTTGTAACAAGAGGTTTGTTCATCGGTGACGATTTCGAGTGTTTCGAGAAGGCCTCGGCCCTTTCCCTTGAGACCAATTTCATTATGGTCGAAAAGGAGATCCAGAAATGCGTCGTGTACCTGGATCCTTCTGAGTTCAAGAGCACTTGGCTGGGGAACAAGGCGGTCTATAGGACAAGGATGGCACTCGCTGACGGGGCGGAATTGATGGTCCTGGCTCCGGCCCTGAAGGAATTTGGTGAGGATCATACAATCGATTCATTGATAAGGAAATACGGTTATAAAGGCACGCCCCGCACCTTGGAGGCCACGGCAGCGAATCAAGACTTGCGGGACAACTTGGGTGCTTCGGCCCACCTTATTCATGGTTCGTCCGAAGGTCGTTTCAAGATAACATATTGCCCCGGTCCCGGAATGACCAGGGAGGAGATAGAAAGTGTGGGTTTCGCTTGGGGAGACCTCGAGGTGGCCTTGAAGCGGTATCCGATAGAAAGAATGAAAGACGGATGGAACACGATGCCGGACGGCGAGGAGGTGTATTACATCTCCAACCCCGCCCTCGGCCTCTGGGCCTATCCAGATAGATTTATAGATTGATCATATGAAAGCAGTATCAGACATTGGACTTGTGGGTTTGGCCGTTATGGGCGAGAACCTGGCCCTCAACATGGAGAGCAAAGGATTCAAGGTGAGTGTGTACAATCGTACGGTTGAGAAAGTTGACCACTTTATGGAAGGCCGAGGCAAGGGTCTCAATTTCTATGGGGCTCACAGCCTTGAGGATTTCATTGACTCTCTCAAGAGCCCCCGGAAGGTGTTCCTGATGGTCAAGGCCGGAAAGCCTGTCGATGACTTCATCGAGAGGCTCATCCCTCTCCTCGATCCGGGTGACATCATCATCGATGGTGGCAACACCCATTTCCCGGACACCGCCCGCAGGACGGAATATGTTGAGAGTAAGGGACTTCTATACATAGGAACCGGAGTCTCCGGGGGAGAGGAAGGCGCGCTTAAGGGCCCTTCCATGATGCCTGGAGGATCACCTGCCGCTTGGCCTTTCGTGAAACCCATTTTCCAGGGTATAAGCGCCAAGGTCGCTGACGGCACACCATGCTGCGACTGGGTCGGCCAAGGTGGTGCCGGGCACTTCGTTAAGATGGTCCACAACGGCATTGAGTATGGCGACATCCAGCTCATCTGCGAATGCTATCAGATCATGAAGGACATCCTCGGGATGACCAATGAGGAGATGCACGAGACTTTCGCCGAGTGGAACAAGGGCGATCTTGACAGCTACCTTATCGAGATCACTCGTGACATTCTGGCAAAGAAGGATGAGGACGGACGCTATGTGCTTGACTATATTCTCGATACGGCAGGGCAGAAGGGCACCGGCAAGTGGACCGCCATCTCCGCTCTTGACCTTGGCGAGCCGCTGACTCTGATCAGCGAGTCGGTCTATGCCCGTTGCCTCTCCGCCTTGAAGAATGAGAGAGTCGCGGCCTCCAAGATTCTTGACGGCCCTTCTCCGGTCAAGTTTGAGGGTGATAGGGCTGCTTTCCTTGAGGATCTTCGCAGGGCTCTCTTCGCTTCCAAGGTCGTTTCCTACGCTCAAGGATATTCCCTTATGAGAGCAGCGGCCAAGGAATATGGCTGGGATCTCAACTATGGCGGGATCGCACTTCTTTGGAGGGGCGGATGCATCATCAGGAGTGTATTCCTGGGCAAGATCAAGGAGGCTTTCGACAAAGCTCCGGACCTGGCGAATATCCTTCTTGACCCCTATTTCAAGGAGAAGCTCTCAGAGGCTCAGGCCGGTTGGCGCAAGGTGGTCTCGCAGGCAATCGTCAATGGCGTTCCTGCTCCTTGCATGACGGCGGCTCTTGAATACTACGATGGCTATCGTACAGAGAGGCTTCCGGCGAATATGCTTCAGGCCCAAAGGGATTACTTCGGCGCCCACACCTACGAACGTACCGACCGGGCTCGCGGCGAGTTCTTCCACACTAACTGGACCGGCCACGGAGGCGACACTGTATCAGGAACTTACACCGTCTGATCCCTACCTACCATCTCAGGTCTCGCGCGACTTCAAGAAGCCGCGCGAGTATTCCGTCCCTCTCCTCATCCGGAGCATAAAGGCTCTGATGGTGAGCTTCAAGCACGCAGTCGCCGCGGTAGCCTGATTCCTTGAGCGCTGAAACGAAGATATCGAAATCTATCGTTCCATCTCCAGGAATCAGATGCTCATCCCCGTTTCCGTGATTGTCTTGGATGTGTATTGAAAGCGGCACTACTCCACATTCCTTGACAATATCGGGAGAGTAACCGAAACACCAGGCATGGCCCACGTCAAAACACCAGCCAAAATACGGGCTGTCAACTTCTTTGACCAGACCGGCGATAATGCGAGGGTCTGATGAAGCTCCCCAGAGAATATTCTCGGAGAGAAGGACAACGCCGCGTTTTTTGGCCAAAGGCAACCACTTTTTTATAGCCTTCGCGTTTATGGCTATGAATTCACTTTCGTCTTCTATGACTTCGTCGGCGGATTTGAATATCGGATGTATCACGAGATATTTCGCTCCAAGGACAGCCGCCGCTTCTATTGAGCGCTCGACCCATTGGTCGTCATCCGCCTCTCCGGGAGCATGAGCATGGGTGTAAGGAATACCGACCTCGTCGGCATGCTTCCGCAATCCGAGCGCCCAGTCGAGATAATTATCCGCGAGGAAAGGAGATCCATCAAACACCCAATAGTCAAAGCCCATGTCAATGCCCTCATACCCCAGGCGGGCTAGTCTGTCAATGGCTTTTTCAGCGGGATAACCGTCTTCAAAAACATCGGTAGTTGTGACAATTCTAGGGACCGTACTTTCTTCGCGGCCGCCCTCGCAACGCGCGGCCATGGCGAGGACAGACAAGCCTAGCAGCACGGTAACTTTAAGAAAATGAACTGTTTCGCGCATATCCGTCAAAGTCTTGTACACTAATATAAACTGTTCTATGCAGCCTTGTCTTTACAAAATTAATACGTTTATCACAATTTCACAACCTGGAATAAAGTCATTCGATAAAGAGGAAATCTCAATCTTTTTTCGTAACTATGCAATAATATACGGATAGTGATATGAAATATTCATTTGATGACCTGAAGGGTCGTAATTGCGTGATAACCGGTGGCTTCGGAGTCATCGGGACCGCTTTGACGAGGGGCCTGGCCGAAGCCGGGGTCAACCTCGCTGTGATAAGCCGCTCAGCTGATAACCCCGCCAAAGGCGAGGCTATCGCTAAAGAATTCGGTGTCAAATGTTTAGGTATTTCCGCCAGCACCTTGGACAAGGCTGCCCTCGAGGCCGCTCTCGATCAGATTCATGAGAAACTTGGCAAAGTGGATATCCTGATCAACTGTGCCGGAGGCAACTCACCGAAGGCCACCAGCAAGGTAGAGCAGATGACTCCAGGCGATGACCTCGGGGACACCTTCTATGGCCTGGATCTCAGTGGTTTCGACCAAGTCTTTGACCTTAATTTCAAGGGTACTTTGCTGGCCACGATGGTCTTCACAAAAGACATGCTTGAGGCAGGGAAGGGCAATGTCCTTAACATCTCATCGATGAACTCTATCAGACCTCTGACCAAGATTCCCGCCTATTCCGCGGCCAAGGGTGCCATCAACAACTTCACTCAGTGGTACTCTGTCCATGTCGCCCAGATGGGTATCCGTTGCAACGCCATCGCTCCAGGCTTCTTCCTCACCGACCAGAACCGTTTCTTGCTGACTGACGAGCAGACTGGTGAGTTGAAGCCAAGAGGAAAGAAGATAATAGCGAATACTCCGACCCACAAGTTCGGTGAGCCGGAGGATTTAGTAGGCACGATGCTATATCTCTTGAGTGATATTTCTTCTTTCGTGACAGGTGTCGTTATTCCTGTCGATGGCGGCTATAGCGCCTTCGGAGGAGTGTAAACGATTATTTCAGAGTCACTTTGATGACATAGTCGGAGTCGGCGGGCAGCTCACCGGGAACGGTGATGAAAAGCCTCTCGCCGACTTTCTTAGTCGCTATTTTCGCTCCGCCAGCCAGAGCGGATACACTCTGGATCTTTGCTCTCTTTGCCACAGGGATCTCAATCACCGCGCCAGGGGATTTGAAGAGGTGGATATAGAAAGTCTTGCTTTTGCCGATAGGAGCGGTGCTGACTCCCCAGTCCTGCTCAGCGATAGGGCCGGGGCCGCAGCCCTTGATCGATTCTCCGTTGACTCTCATCCATTCTCCCATGCCCTTGAGACGCTCCAGAGCGGCTGCGGGCAGTTCTCCATCGGCTTGGGGACCGATATTCATGAGCATGTTGCAATTCATTGATACACACTGTGCGAGAAGGCGCACCAGTGTACCGACGCTTTTGTAGTCTTGGTCAGCCACGGAATATCCCCAAGAGTGGTTCATCGTCTGGCACATCTCAACGGGGATGACTTCGCTGACTTCCTGCCCCTCAGAGAACCCTGAGGTGTTTCTTCCGGGGAGATCCCTCTCGAAAGTCTGATAGTCCTCGCCCACGATCGGAGCGATGTGGTGGTTGTTGCAGATCAGGCAGTCAGGGTTGATGGAGTGGATGTATTCATAGAACTCAGGCATCCTCCAGTCAAAGGGAACGGTGTCCCTCTTGTGGTCCCAGTAGCCGTCAAACCACAGAGCGCGTGTGTGGTACTGGGTGAGAAGTTCCTTCACCTGCTGTTTCATGAAAGCGAAATAGTGGTCATAGTCCTGGCTGTCGCCTTTTCGGCCGGAGAATTTGCCGGACTCGCCAATAGGGTAGTCTTCCCTGTCCCAATCGAGAATGGAGTAATAGAACTGGAGATGGAGGCCCTCCTTGAGGCAGGCCTCGTCGAGGTCCTTTATGACATCCTTCCCGTATGGCGTGGCCTTCACGATGTTGTAGTCTGAGGCCTTCGTGTCGTACATTGAGAACCCGTCGTGGTGGCGTGAAGTGATTGTGACATAGCCAGCTCCGGCATCCTTGAAGGCTTTGGCCCATGCCAAAGCGTCGTATTTCGCAGGGTAGAAGCCGCTAGCCGCCTTACGATACTCGTCCTTATTGAGTTTGCCGGTGTGGAGGTACCACTCTCCTTGAGCGTAGGACGCATAGATTCCCCAGTGGAGGAATATTCCGAAACGCTCATTCACAAAATCTTTCCTCGCCTGGAGGTTGCCCTGGGAGGGAGTGTAGGTCTGGGCATTGGCGGAAACGGCCGCTATCAGCACCGCGGCTGCGAAGATGATGGTTTTAAGAGCCTTCATAATGTGGTGACAGTTTATAAATCCTGTCCAAGATAATAAAAAAAGCTGACCAATCGAAAGATTAGCCAGCTCTTTTTAGGAAAGCTTATCCGCTAGAAGTATTCTTCAGTGGTGTCATTGGAGGCTTCGGGCTTGGGGGCATTGTTGTTCCTGTGTCCGAAACTCTTGCGCTCACCACCGTTCCTATGGTCGTCACGCCCGTTCTTACGATCGTTTCCACCGGGACGGCGATCGTTTCCACCGGGACGGCGATCGTTCCCACCATTCCTGCGGGGACCGCGTCCGGGCTCGACATAGCCTTCCGGTTTGGGCTGGAGAGCCCTCATGGAAAGCCTCATCTTGCCGGTCTTCTGGTCGATCTCAAGAAGCTTGACATCAACTTCCTGTCCGACAGAGAGAACATCCTCGACATTCTCAGTCTTGCTCCAAGCGATCTCCGAGACATGGAGAAGGCCTTCTTTTCCAGGAAGAATCTCCACAAAGGCACCGAACTCAAGGATGGAGACGATCTTGCCGTGATAGGTCTTTCCGACCTCAGGCACGGCGCAGATGCCCTGGATCCAATCATATGCCTTCTGCATGGCCTCGGCGTCGTTGGTGGCGATGTCCACGATACCCTTGCCGTCCACCTCGTCGATGTTGATGACGGCACCGGTCTCAGCCTGGATCTTCTGGATGGTCTCTCCACCCTTTCCGATGACAGCGCCGATGAACTCCTTGGCAATCTCGAAGGAGATGATTCTCGGGACGAACGGCTTGTAGTCCTCACGGGGCTTGTCGAGGCACTTCATCATCTCACCCATGATGTGCATCCTGCCCTCATGGGCCTGCTGGAGAGCCTTGGCGAGCACGTCGTAAGAAAGACCATCGACCTTGATGTCCATCTGGGTTGCGGTGATACCGTCCTTGGTTCCGGCCACTTTGAAGTCCATGTCACCGAGGTGATCCTCATCACCGAGGATGTCGGTCAGGATGGCGTAGCGGCCGTTGGGATCCTTCTCGTCTGTGATGAGACCCATAGCCACACCGGCGACAGGCTTGGTGATCTTGACACCAGCATCCATCAGAGCCAAGCAACCTCCGCAGATGGAAGCCTGTGAGGATGAGCCATTTGACTCAAGGATATCAGAAACCACGCGGACAGCGTAAGGAAAATCGGGAGCCTGAGGCATAACGGCCTTAAGTGCCCTGTAAGCCAGGTTGCCGTGGCCGATCTCGCGGCGTCCGACACTCCTCTGAGGCTTGGCCTCGCCAGTGGCGAAAGGAGGGAAGTTGTAGTGGAGGATGAACTGCTGGTCGCCCTGGATGAGAACCTCGTCCATCTCTTTCATGTCGAGCTTAGTGCCGAGAGTGACGGAGGCAAGAGCCTGGGTCTCTCCACGGGTGAATATCGCTGAACCATGGGCGCATGGCAGATAGTCGGCCTCGCACCAGATCGGGCGGACCTCAGTGGTATGGCGTCCGTCAACACGCAGACCCTCATCGAGGACCAGGTTGCGGAGGGCCTCCCTCTGCTCGTTGCCGAAGTAACGGTCGATCATCATCTTCTTCTCCTCGACCTCTTCCTCGGTCAGGCCAAGAGCCTCGATGCACTCAGCCTTGATGGCCTCGAAGCCATCCTCACGCTCGTGCTTGGGCCTGGCAGACTTGGCAAGGGCATAGCATTTCTCGTATGCGAAGTCATGGATCTTCTTCTTGATTTCCTCATCCTCTTCGTCGTGGGGATAGTCGCGCTTGTTCACGTCAGTACCGAGCTCATGCATGAGCTCCTTCTGGACGCGGCAATGCCTCTTAATCTCCTCGTGAGCGAACTTGATGGCCTCAAGCATCACATCCTCAGGAACTTCCTTCATCTCACCCTCGACCATCATAATGTTCTCCTCGGTGGCGGCGACCATCAGCTCGAGGTCGGCGTTCTCCATCTCGGTGAAGGTCGGGTTGATGACGAACTGACCGTCTATGCGGCAGACCCTGACCTCGGAGATCGGGCCACCGAAAGGCAGGTCAGAAACCGCGAGAGCACAAGAAGCGGCAAGACCAGCGAGAGCGTCGGGCTGGATGTCTTTCTCGGCGGAGATCAGATTGACATTGACGAAGACCTCAAGATGGAAATCATCAGGCCAAAGGGGGCGGATCGGGCGGTCAACAAGACGTGAGATGAGCACCTCGTAGTCAGAGGGGCGGCTCTCTCTCTTGAGGAAACCTCCGGGGAAACGTCCCGCGGCATAGAATTTTTCCCTGTAATCAACTGTGAGGGGCATGAAATCGGTCCCCTCCTTAACTTCCTTGGCGCAGGTGACAGTGGCGAGGAGCATCGTGCCTCCCATCTTGATCACCGCGGAGCCGGCCGCCTGCTTGGCGAGCTTACCGGTCTCGATTTCGATTATCCGACCGTCGGATAACTCAATTTTCTTTGTGATAACGTTCATTTGACTGCTTTTACCGCTTTTGCTAAAAAAGAAAGGGTTGGCCGCCATTGGCGCGCCAATCCCCCTTTCCTGTTCCTATCGAATGATTATCGACGGAGTCCGAGCTCCTTGATAATGCTTCTGTATCTCTCGATGTCCGTCTTCTGGAGGTAGTCCAGCATCTGACGTCTTTTACCCACGAGGCGGAGGAGGGAACGGCGTGTGACAACGTCCTTCTTGTTCTTCTTCACGTGCTCCGTGAGGTGATTGATACGGTAGGAAAATAAAGCAACTTGACTCTCAGGTGAGCCGGTGTCTGTATTAGACTTCCCGTACTTTGCGAAAATCTCTTGCTTCTTGTCGGCTTCTAAATACTCTGCCATTTCGCAAAAAATTAATTAAAAATAAACACAAGCTTTCCGCACCACGCGAAAAGCCTGCAAAAATACCTATTATTTTTCAGAGTATCAAAAAATTCTGAACTTTCTTAACTCTTTTTCTTTTTTCTTGTGATCAGGGCAGAGACTCTCGAGCAGGGTATGGAATCCAGGACCATGGTCCGGATGCCGGAGGTGGCAGAGCTCATGGAGGAGAATGTAATCCCTGAGGTCTTCCGGAAGTCGCACAATATTGAGATTCAGGTTGATATTCCCTTTTCTGGAACAACTGCCCCAATTTGAGACATTGTGCTTGATCCGGACCTGGTTGTATCTGAAGGAATATCGCTGGGCCAACTCGGCAAGGCGGACTGGAAGAACCCTTTTGGCTTCGGCTCTCCAAGCCTCTATCTGATCGGGGGATGGAGGTGGATTGTCAATCAGCTTATTGTTCTGACGCTCAATGGTTTCCAGTACCCAATCCTTCTTGTTGAGGAATAGGTCGAGACCAGTCTTGTAAGACACGATCCATGGCATGGTAACTGTAACCCCCTGCCTGGGGCTCACCCTCAAAGTGATTCTCCTTGCCCTACGGTTTTTCCGTAGCGTCACCTCTCCAACCTCAGGGTCAATGTACTTCTTCGATGACGTCACAGTTGCCTTGAGGATCTTGGAGTTCTATCGTTTTCAGATAATTGATGAGGAACCAGATGAAAGCCCCGCTCAGGACAAACAGGACAGCATATTCCCAGGCGGGAATGACTTCCAGAATACTCTTGGCGTCCGCCACCTTATCTGAACCGAATTTTCCGATGAAGACGGCCAAAGCGTTGTTGACGCAGTGCATCAACATCGTGAGTTTCAACGAGCCGGTGCGGTAATATACATAGCCGAAGAGGCAACCGATAGCGAAAGCTGTTATTCCTTGCCAGATGTTTCCATGGATAGCGGCAAAGAATATTGCCGAGATGATAATCGCCAGGGCGGGGGACATGCCCCTCTGGCGCTCGCTTTGTTCTGCCGGAGACTTTGGAGTGTAGTTCAAAAGTCCTCTGAGGATAACACCCCTGCAAAGCCATTCTTCGCAGATGGGAGCCATGATTGCCATTGTGAGGAGACTTGTCCAAAGCGGGCCCTTCATCATTTCTTCCAAGGTCTCGAGCATGCTACCCTCGGTGTCAGGAAGGTACTGATTCACAACTTCCAGCATTATCCCGGCCGCTATGGTCGCCACTGCCACCGCGATGCCAAGCTTCCATCCACCCCACTTGCCGAAATGATTGCTGTCAAGAGCGTATCCGGTGTCGAAAGTCATGTTCCGGGAACTTTTGATTCTGACGAATATGAACGCCGCGACGAACTGAAGGGGATAAAGGATCAACATCACGTAGTACAATGGAAGAACGTGGCCAAACATAAGAGGCGCGGTCACGATTCCGGCTATTAACAAGCCGACAAGGTACCATCCCAAGATGGCGAACAAGCCTGCCACATCTGGAGTGTACCAGGAGCAGGAGGTGAGAAGGTCGTAGTTCTTCTCTACCTTACGAGGTTTGAAAAATGACATGGCTATTGTTTCCAGAGGGGAGTGGGATAAACACCATTGTCCGCAAGCTCCTGGAACTTGGCGACGACTCCAGGACGGTCTTCTTTGTAGGTCACACCAAACCAGCGGGCGGGAGTTGACAGAACCTCGCATTTGAGGCCGTTGTTCTTCATGATGTAGTCCACCGCATAGGGAATGTAGTACTCCTTTTTAAGCTCCATCAGATTGATTTCCAGGAACTTCTCAAAAACGGCTTCGCTGAGTGCGAAGTAGTCCGGGGTGAAGCCCCACATGTTCATGGAGCAGAGCGCCTTTGCGTCAACTTCGACATGGGTCTCGCCACTGACAGTGTTGTCTCCATAGACTTTGCCGTCCCCTTCAGCGCCGACATTGACAAATTCCACGACGCTCGTAAGGTTCCTGGACTCGTCGTAGTGGCAGATTCCGCGGGAGACCTTGCCGAACTCGGAAAGGGTGTTGTCCAACTCAAATCCGACGATTGAGCATACTCCCTCGCTGTTCTCATGGGCTTTGAGCCACTCGCCGATAATCTTGAAAGACTCCTTGCCATAGAAATCATCGCCATTGATCACGGCGAAAGGCTCGTGGATAACATCTTTTGCCATCAGCACGGCGTGGGCTGTGCCCCATGGCTTCTGGCGCTCAGGGTTAAGGGTGAAACGGGAAGGGATCTTATTCAGTTCCTGGACGACAAAATCAAACTCCAGAGGTGTTCCGTCGGGGCAAAGGACACCGGAATACTTGTTCCGGACGGTCTCCTTGAACTGCTCCAGGAAATACTCCCTGACTATGTAAACGACCTTGCCGAAGCCGGCCTCCACCGCATCGTAGATAGAATAATCGATGATGGTCTCTCCGCTGGGGCCGACACCATCCATCTGTTTGAGGCCTCCATAGCGGCTGCCCATTCCAGCCGCGAGAACAAGAAGTGTAGGTTTCATATTCTTTTTGATTTGCTGTCTTTTTATTGTACAAAAATAACTATTTTCGCGTTAATATCATTACACGACAATGGGAAAGTTCAGGGACATCTGGGATAGGGACAAAGACGGCAAGAACGCTGAGAAGCGCTCCTTTATCCGCTATTCAATTGTGGCCACCGCCATTTTCATTCTCCTTGTGGGCTTTGTCAACCAGAACAACATAGTCCGCTGGGTCAGGGCCGGCGCGGAAATCAAGCGCCAAAACAAGCAGATAGAACAATACAATAAGGAGATTGAGGAGATGGACTCCCAGATAAAGGGTCTCTCCACAAACAAAGACTCCCTCGAGCGTTATGCGAGGGAGAACTTTGGATTCGCTGAGCCTGGAGACGATGTTTACATCGTGGAATAGGCTGTTTCTCAGTTAAATACCTGTGTAAGTCCAAGGTGTGACAGCTCGCATCTCGGCTTTGATGCTTTCGCTCACGTTCAAGGTGTCGATGAAGTCCGAGATGGTCTTCTCGTCTATCGCTGCTCCGGTGCGGGTCAGAGCCTTCAGAGTCTCGTAAGGGTTAGGATAACCTTCCCTGCGGAGAATCGTCTGAAGAGCCTCGGCCACGACGGCCCAATTGCGGTGAAGGTCCGCATCGATAGCCTCCTTGTTGAGGATGAGTTTCCCAAGACCTTTTTTGAGAGAGGCCAGGGCGATCATTCCGTGGGCGACAGGCACTCCGATGTTTCTCTGCACAGTTGAATCTGTGAGGTCTCTCTGGAGCCTGGATATGGGCAGTTTCATGGATAGGAAAGTCAAGACGGCATTTGCCATGCCGAGGTTGCCTTCAGCGTTCTCGAAATCTATCGGATTGACTTTGTGAGGCATGGCGGATGATCCCACTTCACCCTTCACGACCTTCTGGCGGAAATATTCCATTGAGATGTAGGTCCAGATGTCGCGGCAGAGGTCAATCAGGATCGTGTTGATCCTGCGCAGGCAGTCAAACACGGCGGCGAGGTTGTCGTAGTGGTCGATCTGGGTGGTCGGGAAGGATCTTTTGAGACCCAGTGAGGAGACGAAATCATCGGCGAAAGACTTCCAGTCAATCTGGGGATATGCCACCTTGTGGGCGTTCATGTTGCCGGTAGCTCCGCCGAATTTGGCGGGATATGAGAGTTCTGCGAACTGGCGAAGCTGCTCTCCAAGACGGGCGACGAACACCATGATCTCCTTACCGAGGCGGGTCGGGGTCGCCGGTTGGCCGTGGGTCTTCGCGAGCATCGGGATGTCCTTCCATTCCAGAGCATCGGCGCTGAGGATTGCCAAAACTTCTTTTAATGCCGGAATATATTCATTCTCAAGAGCTTCCTTAAGCATCAAAGGCTGGGCCGTGTTGTTGATGTCCTGGGATGTGAGGCCGAAGTGGATGAATTCTTTCCAGGCCGAGAGGCCGATGCGGTCAAACTGTTCCTTGATGTGATATTCAACGGCTTTCACATCATGATTGGTAGTCTTCTCAATCTCCTTGACTCTTGCCGCATCCTCCGGAAGCATGTCCTCGTAGATCTTCCTGAGCTCCACGAAAAGCTCTTCCCTAGTCTTTCCGGTCCCTTCTCCGAACCCTTGAAGCTGTGGGAGCGGAATCCCGCAAAGGGCGATGAAGTACTCTATCTCGACTCTGGTCCTATAACGGATCAACGCGTATTCACTGAAATACCGCCTGAGTGTGCTTGTCTTTGACGCGTAGCGGCCATCGGTTGGCGAGACTGCGGTTAGAGGATTCAATTCAGTCATTTTGAGAAAGTTATATAAGAAGAAGCAGTGCGACAGTGTACAACAGGAATCCCTGGAAACGAAGCCTGCCCTTTGTGCTTGTCTGGAGCATGGTCTCGGTCGGATCATCTCCGGTCATCTTGAGCAGGGTCTCGTCTGAGGGCAGGTCACTTGTGTGGAACTTGCGTATCAGTTCCCCATTGTTGAACCATGTGGCTCCACCATTGGAGCGGTTCATTGACAAAAGGGTCTTCTTGTCGGAAAAGTAGATGTGCGGAGTTAGTTTCTCCCTCACTTCCGGGACCATCGTGGTGATGTTGTCCAATTTGGCCTTCGTGCCGCTCACCAGCAGGAGGGGAGTGAAGCCCGCTGCGGATGCTCCTTCCACCACTTCGGCCATCCTCGTCCAGTCATCGCCTTTCATCATAACAGGTTCTGAGACAGAGAGAACCAGCACATTCCCTGTCGCGGCCAGCTCATCCCTGTAGTTCCCGGAGGAATCAGAGAACGCGAGGATCGGGGGCTCGCCACTGTTCTTGGGCCCGTTGAGGCGGATGGTCTCTGTGCGCACATAAGTCCAGGTGGAGTCGGGCAGCCTGTCAAGTGAGAAAGCTCCCTCTTGCCCGTTTTTCTCGTAGATGAAAGTGGAAACGAAGTCGTTCCCATCTCCCTCAGCGGCCATCAGTTCGCTTCCAGGCTTGAAAGAGGTGTAGTCCACAAGGGGAAGTGAGCGGAGGGAATAAACCGTGAAACCTATGATTGAGGCCGCGGCAAGGATGAAAGCGACATATTTCCGCTTCTTTGGCTCTCCGAAGTCTTTGTCCGGGACAAAGGCGATAAGCGCCAACGCAAGGAGAATCAGGTTCTTGAGGAAAGTCTGGAGATTGGAAAGATGGATGACCTCACCGAAACACCCGCAATCCATCGTGGGGTTGAAAATGGCGAGGAAGAAGGTCAGGATCGTGAACAGGATGATAAGGAGCGTGGTCACAAAAGTGACTGTTTTTCTCCACACTCCGCTTATCAAAGCCGCTCCGAGAAGAGCCTCCAGCAAAGCGAGAGCCACTGACACCACTTTAGCGGTTGGGAGCATGAAACCCAGGTGGAGGAATCGGTAATATTCCTCAACGACAAGACTTGCGCCGACCGGGTCTAGAAGTTTGAATATTCCGGCCAACAGAAAAACAAGGCCGATAATGAAGGCGCAGAGCCTGCGCAACCTATAGTGGAATACTTTCTTGTTCATTGGGCAGTTAAGAGAGAGTCCGTCAAATTCTTGATTTTAACGAATATTTCATCGGGAGGGAGCATCTTCCCGTCGGCGTCCTTGCAGTCCACAGGGATGAAGCCCGGGTCAAGGGATGCTTGCCGGAGATAGATGTCCTTCACCTTTTTCTGGAATTCGATGCTTGCTTCATGGATGTCCCTGGCTCCGCGTAGGTAGGCCCTGTCGGATCCTTCCCGGTTCTTCTCAAGGCTGTTCTCCACGAAATCGATAGGGACATCAAGGAATATGTTAAGGTCGGGTCTTGGGAGGTCGAAAGCCCCGAATTCTGTGTTGAGGATCCACTCCCTGAGCCTTTCACCTTCCTCAGGATCAGAGAGTTTGGCGCATTGGTAAGCTACGTTGGAATACACATACCTGTCTAGCAGCACGGTGCCTCCTCTAGACAACACGTCTTTCATGTCCTGCGACGCTCCATGCCTGTCTTCAGCGAACAAGAGGGCCACCAGCTGCGGGTGGACAGTCTCATTGGATCCGAAGTCTCCCCGTAGGAAGCGGCTGATAAGGTCTCCATAGACAGGGGCGTTGTAGCGGGGGAAGTGGATGTATTCCATCGGCTTGGGGCCAACCTGCTCGAGGTAGGCCTTTAACTTCTTGACCTGCGTGGACTTACCCGCACCGTCCAATCCTTCAAGTACTATTAGCATCTGCTTGCGAAATAATATCTACAAAGATATTCATTTTTTGGCTATTTTCGCGCATCATGATAGATCCGCGATCCAGAAATATTGAGATAATGGGGATAGTGAACCTCACTGACGACTCCTTTTATGAAGGAAGCCGTGTACTTAGGGCAGGTGGGGTCTTCGACGGAGAGTTGTTCTTGTCGAGAGTCGATGAAATGGTCGCGCAAGGTGCTGATATCCTTGATCTTGGCGCATGTTCGACCCGTCCTGGCTCGGCCTCTGTCTCTGAAGAAATCGAATGGGGGAGGCTTGAACCCGCCCTGAGGCTACTTGCTTCGGACCGCCCAGGGTTGAGGTTGTCCATCGACACTTTTCGCCCGGGAATAGTATCCCGTTCTTTCGATTTGATCGGATCTTTCATTGTCAATGATGTGAGCGGTGGCTCTGAGGCCATGTGGACTCTTGTGGGTGAATTGGCGGTTCCTTATGTCGCCATGCACACTCGCGGTACGCCTCTTGAGATGGGTGATTTGACCGATTATGAGGACATTGTCTCTGAATTGGTGGCTTTTTTCCGGAATATTATGGAGCTGGCCGATGCTCATGGGGTTGAGGATTGGATTTTGGATCCGGGTTTCGGATTTGCCAAGACTGTTGAACAGAACTGGTTGCTCCTGAGGGAATTGGGTGTATTCAAACAGTTTGGCCGACCAATTCTGGCCGGCCTATCCCGCAAAAGTTTTTTGTACAAGCCTCTTGGCATTACCCCGTCAGAGGCTCTTCCGGCCACTTGCGCCGCAAACCTTCTGGCCCTTCAAGGAGGGGCGTCGATTCTCCGCGTCCACGACATCGCCCCCACCCGACAAGTGATCGAAGTCTATTCTCGCTTTTAGGGGGTTAGGGGGAGGTACCTTCTACCCCCGAACCGCCGCTTCGCGGCCCCACCGCTCGCTTCGCTCCGGTCCCCCCTCTTACAGTGCCGAGGGTGGCATGGGTTCTGGGGCAGAAGTACCTCCCCCTAACCGACCGAATGCCGTCTAGTCGAGTGTCTGCTTGATTTCGGTGATGACGAAGGCCTCGATCATGTCGCCGACTTTGATGTCATTGAACTTCTCGATTCCGATACCGCACTCCATTCCGGCGGACACATCCTTCGCGTCGTCCTTGTTTCTCTTCAGAGACGAAATCTCGCCAGTGTAAACCACGATGCCATCGCGGATCAAGCGGCATTGCGCTGTCTTTGAGATCTTTCCATCCCTGACAAGGCAACCGGCGATCGTACCGACCTTTGAGATTTTGAAAGTCTGCTTGACTTCGGCGGTACCTGTGACCTCCTCTTTCTTGATCGGCTCGAGCAAGCCCTCGATACCATCCTTCACATCATTTATTGCGTCGTAGATGACGGAATACAGACGAATCTCAATTCCCTGGTCGTCAGCCACCTTCCTGGCATCCGTCGAAGGACGGACCTGGAAGCCGATGATGACCGCATCAGAAGCCTCGGCCAGAATCACATCGGACTCGGAGATGGCTCCAACGGCCTTGTGGATCACATTGACCCTGACCTGCTCAGTGGAGAGCTTGATGAGGGAATCGGAAAGAGCCTCGACAGAACCATCCACATCACCCTTGACGATGACATTGAGTTCCTTGAAGTTACCGATGGCGATACGTCTTCCGATCTCCTCCAAGGTCATGTGCTTCTGGGTCTTGATGCCCTGGATGCGGATCAGCTGTTCGCGCTTGTTGGCGATAGCCTTGGCTTCCTTCTCATCTGTCATCACGTTGAACTTGTCACCAGCGCTCGGAGCACCGTTCAGACCCAGGATGCTGACAGGAGTGGAAGGGCCAGCCTCTTTGACTTTCTGGCCACGCTCGTTGAACATAGCCTTGATACGACCATAGTAGCATCCGCTCAGGACCATGTCTCCAGTCTTCAGGGTGCCGTTCTGGACGAGGACGGTCGCGAGGTAGCCACGGCCCTTGTCCAGAGAGGACTCGATGACCGCTCCGACGCCATTCTTCTTAGGGTTGGCTTTGAGGTCAAGCAAGTCGGTTTCGAGAAGCACTTTCTCGAGAAGCTTATCGACATTCAAGCCTTTCTTCGCTGAAATCTCCTGGCTCTGGTACTTTCCTCCCCATGCCTCGGTGAGAATATTCATCTGTGAGAGTTGCTGGTAAATCTTCTCCGGCATAGCTCCCGGCTTGTCTATCTTGTTGATAGCGAACACCATAGGTACACCTGCCGCTTGGGCGTGGTTAATGGCCTCAACGGTCTGGGGCATCACCGCGTCGTCGGCAGCGATGATGATGATGGCAAGGTCTGTCAGCTGGGCACCTCTGGCTCGCATGGCGGTAAACGCCTCATGTCCAGGGGTGTCGAGGAAGGTGATCCTCCTGCCGTCAGGAAGCTTCACATTGTAAGCGCCGATGTGCTGGGTGATACCTCCAGCCTCGCCAGCGATGACGTTGGACTTGCGGATGTAGTCGAGCAGGGAAGTCTTTCCGTGGTCGACATGACCCATCACCGTGATCACAGGAGGTCTGGAGACGAGGTCTTCCTCATTCTCCTCGACGTTATCATTACCCTCAATCTCCTCAGTAAGCTCGGCGGTCACGAACTCGACCTTGTAGCCGAACTGCTCAGCCACGAGCACGAGGGCCTCGGCATCGAGCCTCTGGTTGATGGAGACCATCAATCCAAGCTCCATGCAAGCCTTGATCACTTCGTTGACAGGGGTGTTCCCCATCAGGGTGGCGAGGTCGTTCACGGTCACGAACTCAGTGACTTTCAGGACCTTCTTGTCAGCCATGACCTGCGCCATCTCTTCTTGGCTCCTGGCAGCGGCCTGCTCTCTCTTCTCCTTACGGTACTTGGCTCCGAAGTTGTTCTTCTTGCCCTCGTTCATGCGGGCGTAGGTCTCCTTGACTTGCTTCTGGATCTCCTTCTGCATGGCCTCCTGCTCCTCCTCGGACATCGCCGGTTTGAAGCGGTCAGCGCCACGGCCGCGCTTGCGACCACCCTTGCTCTGATCCTGAGCCGCCTTGTTGTCTTTCCTTTCCTTGCGGGAATTGTTGTCGGCTTGCTTGCCTTCCTTAGCCACATCCACCTTCTGGCTTCCCTTGGCTATTCTCTCCCTCTTCTTGCCGCTCTTCTTCTCAAACTGGGACATGTCAATCTTTCCCAGCACCTTGAACCCAGGAGTCTCTTCTTCTCCACTTTCCTTTTCGGTCTTGGTCTCCTCTACCTTGACAGGCTCTTTCTCCGCAGGGGTTGGGGCGGGAACGGGCTTCGGGGCAGGTTTCGGGGCCTCAGGCTTCGGGGTCTCGGGTTTAGGCTCCGGTGCGGTGACCGGCTCTGGTTTGGGTTCCGGAACCGGTTCTGGCTTGGGCTCCGGGACCGGTGCCGGAGTAGGCTTGGGCTCGGGGGCCGGTTGAGGATTAGGCTCAGGCGCGGGTGCCGGTTTCGGCTCCGGTTCGGGTTTGGGCTCCGGAGCAGGCTCCGGTTTCGGCTCGGGAGCGGGGGCCGGCTCAGGTTTTGGAGCTGGCTTAGGCTCAGCCTTTATCTCCTTGGGAGTGAATACGTTACTCTTGATTACGGTCTCCCTCACAGGCTCCTCGAACTCCTCTTCCTTGGCCGCTTCCTGCTGCTTTTTCGAGGTCCGTTCAAGAATCTCAGTCAGTTTGATGTCAACTTTCTCGGAGGCCTTCTTCAGCTCAAGGTCCTTCCCAAATTGCTTCTCGATGGCAGGAAGATGCTCATCCGAAATCTTGGCGTTCGGATTGGCCTCAACCTCCACACCTTGGGTTTTCAGGAAATCCACAAGATTCTGAAGCCCGATGTTGAATGTTTTTATAAGTTTGTTCAGTCTGATATCACCCATATTCAACCCCTTTAAATTAAACTCTTTACTACTTGAAGAATTAGTCCTCGAACTCAGCCTTCAAAATATTGAACACCTCAGCGACGGTCTCATCCTCGAGATCCGCCCTCTTTGCGATGTCTTCGGGTGTGAATGCCAGCACACTCTTGGCTGTGTCACAACCGATAGACTTGAGACGATCAATCACCCAAGGATCGATCTCATTGTCGAAATCGTCGAGAAGGACGTCCTCTTCCTCAGGAATCTCACCCTTAGGAAGTTCCCTCCAGACCTCGATCTCACGACCGACAAGCATTCCCGCCAATTTGATGTTGCAACCTCCCCGACCGATTCCTTTCTTGACCTCGTCGGGTTGCATGTAAACCTTGATCTTGTCAGCGGGGGACTCACCGAGGTCGATGGAAGATACCCTGGCGGGATTCAACGCCCTCTGGATCAAGAGCTGAGTGTTGGATGTCCACTGGAGGACATCGATGTTCTCATTGCGAAGCTCCCTGACGATGCCGATGATCCTGGAACCCTTCACACCGATGCAGGCTCCGATAGGATCGATCCTCTCATCGTAAGACTCGACAGCCACCTTGGCTCTCTCACCAGGGACACGCACGACCTTCTTGATGGTGATGAGGCCATCGAAGATCTCCGGCACCTCAAGCTCGAACAACTTCTCAAGGAACTCGTTGGAAGTCCTGGAGAGGGTGATGTAAGGAGTGGTGTTGTTCTTCATCTCGACGCTCTTGATGATGGCGCGGATGGTGTCTCCCTTCTTGAACCTCTCACCCGGAATCTGCTCAGCCTTAGGAAGATGGAGCTCGTTGCTGTCCTCGTCTAGGATGATCACTTCCTTTGACCATGTCTGATATATCTCTCCAGTGAATATCTCGCCGACCTTGTCGGAATACTCCTTGAAAATATTCGC
>JAEEGI010007502.1_pt1 | contig 24435 bp, 24 predicted proteins | sample 8958751 | NCBI WGS metagenome assembly JAEEGI01 (sample SAMN16246545, study PRJNA631951) | gut metagenome | biome: gut microbiome; feature: rumen; material: KS-attached | host: Bos | place: Iran: Karaj | collected 2018-10
GATTTATTTCTATTAGCTTCAACAATTTCATTATAATCATTTTTAATTTCAATAATATCTGCTTTAATAACTTCAATTACTTTATCATCTTCATCTGTTAAATCATAACTATATTTAATTAAATCAATTTTACGATATAAAGCATTATTAGTTTTTTCAACGTTATTAGCTCTTACTAAAATCTTTCTAACATATTCTTCAAAAATCATCTTAGCTTGTTTTTCTTCATCAAAATTAGTATAAATACTATCAAAATAATTTAATATTGTTTTTAAAATTAATATTGAATCTTCTACGTTTAAAACATTTAACTTAGCAAATACATCTTGTATTTTCTTCTCTGATTCTTCAATATTATAATCTAAATTTAAATAATCTAAATTATAACCTTCTGCAATCATTCTTTGTTCAATAGATTTAACATCTTTCATTTTATTAGGTATTAAACTTTTACCCATCAAAATAATAGTAGGTGCTTCGTCAATAATAATACCCAAATTACCTATTACATCATCAATGCCTTTTACTATTTTACCTACTTCATCATATTGATTAGCTTCCATAGTTACTTCAAATGCTGCAAACAATTTATCAACATTTTCAAATTGTAACTCTAATGGTGTAATAATATCTTTATAATCATTCTTATTACTATTATATTTAGCAATTATCTTTCTATACTTAGCTTTTAACTTAGTAATAGTTTCTCTATTTCTTTCCTCAGATAAAGTAATACTTTTGATTTCATCTAATAAGAAATTAGCTTTTGTTTTTACATAGAAAATCTCTAGCTCTACTTTAGCTATTTTATCATTTAATACATTGAAGTTCTTTTCGTTAAAACAATCTTCTATTTCAATTAATGCATCTGTTATTTTAGGTAGATCAACATCTTTAATTTCTTTAAATCTTTCTTGCCAATCATCATAACTTTCTTGCATTTTTTCGTTGTTAACTAAAGCTTCTACTTTATTCAATTCAGACAAAATAGAAGAAGATATTATTAAGTTTTTATCTCTTTCAAGATTAACTATTTCTTCTTGATATTTCTTTTTTTCTCTTCTATTAATCAGATTAAGAACTATAACTACAACTATAATACTTACGATATAATAAGTAATTCCTGCCAATATATATGCAGTTCGACTCATAATTATAACCTCCTAACCTAATATCATATTAATCATACCACATAATTAGCTTAAAATACACATTTAAAAGAAATAGAATAAATTTCCTTTTGTAAATTAACAGTTAATATATTTACAGACCCAATTCCTTTATTTCAATTGACTTTTTCCTATATTTATGTATAATTAATGTTGCGATGTATTTGGCAGCGTTATAAAGAAAATTAATGTGTTTGTTACCTTTTAGGTATATTAGTAGTTAAGGCTGCCTTAATGAAAATATTTAAACAAACTCCCTATTTGGTCTTTATAACTCCCTATATATCAAATATAGAGAAAGGAGAATTACTTATGGCAAGATATACTGGTCCTGTTTACAAGAAATCTCGTCGTTTAGGTTTTTCTATTTTAGAAAATGGTAAAGAACTAGCTAAACGTCCATATGCTCCAGGAGCTCATGGAAACGACAGAAGACGTAAATCAAGTGAATATGGTATCCAATTAGCAGAAAAACAAAAAATCAGATTAATGTATGGATTAAATGAAAAACAATTCCACAGATTATTTGATAAAGCTGCTAAGATGACTGGTCCTGCTGGTTATAACCTACTTTGCTTACTAGAATCTAGATTAGATAACGTTGTTTATCGTCTAGGACTAGCTCGTACAAGAAGAGCTGCAAGACAAGTAGTTAACCATGGACACATTACAGTTAATGGAGTTAAAGTTGATATTCCATCATATCAAGTAAAAGTTGGCGATGTTATTGCTGTTAAAGAAAACTCTTTAAATCATCCAGCAATTAAAGACGCTGTTGAAGCTACTTTAAATCGTCCTGCTTTTGTTGAATTTGATAAAAATAAACTAACTGGTAAATTAGTTAGATTACCAGACAGAAGCGAACTTAATAACGAAGTTAATGAAACACTTATCGTTGAATACTACAACAGATAATAAAAAACTCACAATTGTGAGTTTTTTTATTTGTATGGAACTATCAAAGTAACATTATTATTATTTAAATCTAATTTACTTTTAATATCGTTTAAATCTTTCATATTTAAACTTTTATAAATTCCAAACATATTATTTTCATATTTACCATAATTTATTAAAGAATCTATAAAGTCGCCATTTATATATTCAATATAATCAAAATTGTTTATTAATGATGCTATATTACATTTTATTCTTCTCTCTAAATCTCTAGCACTAACTTCCATATTATTGATTTTCTCTTTAATCAATGGAATCACTTTATCAGGTTCTCTACTTTCAAAATCAATAGTAATAGTAACTAAATCTTGAAAAACTTCACATCCATATCCTAAAAAATTAACTAATTCTTTTTCTAGTAATTCTTCTTTAAATAGTGATGTAACACCAAAGTTATTTCTAAGTATTATATTTAAATAAATACCAAGTATTCTATCATCATATTTTTTAAATAGTTCCTTATTCATCTTATAAGATATTATTCCTTTAGGGATTTCAACATTGGCTTCTATTTCTTTATAATCAATTGTTACATTCATTGGTTCAGTAACTTTTTTTCTAATTGGATTTTTATAAACAGCAAATTTTTTCTTTTTTTGATTATTTCTAATAATCGTAATCGCTTCTTCAGGATCGAAATTACCGGTTATTACAACATTCATATTATACGGATTATAAAAATTATCATAAACCAATTGTAATTCCTCTGCTGTTGTTTCTTTTACGTCCTTAATTTCACCTGTTATTAGATTTCTTCTTTTATCTTTTTTATATAAACCTTTATTAGCACCATAATATAACTTACTACCAGGATTATTTTTCGTCATCTTGATTTCTTCACAAATAATACCTTTTTCTTTTTCAATCAGTTTTTTAGTAAAATATGGTTTTTGAACATAATCAAGCAAATGCTCTAAGTTCTCTTTAAAAAATGTTGAAGACGTTACTTCATAAGCTGTAACATCAAACGAAGTATAAGCATTTATTTCAGAACCCAATTTAGAAAAATAATCTTCTGCTGTTGAATTAATATCTTCATTAAAATTAACATGTTCTAAAAAATGAGCAACTCCATTATGTACTTTAGTATATTCTTCATCTCCATCTAGTTTAAACTCTGTATCAACTGATCCATATTTTGTACTAAATGTAATATAAAAATTATTAACTCGATCATTTACTAACATATATACATTTAATCCGTTAGGTAATTCTTCGTGAAAGTATTCTTCATCAACACCAAGTATTTTAATCTTCTCCATGCTATACTTCTCCCCCTAACAAATAAATTGTATTAAGTTTAATCTTTTTAGCTAAATCCATTATCTCTTCTTTGGTAACTGTTTTTAATACTTCAATTCTTTCTTTATTCAATGGAATATTTGCTAAATTATTATATAATCTTTCGCCAATAATACCAGACAAACTATCCTCACTACATTTAATCAAAGTTTCTGATATCTTCTTAGCACTAGTAAGTTCATCATCACTAATCTTACCATTTTTCATATCATTCATAGCTATATCTATTAATTTAATACATTTATCTTTATCTTTTTTATCAATACCAGAATAAATAATTAAGTTTTGATCAAATCTATTATAAATACTTCTTACTGTATAACATAATGAATTCTCTTCTCTGATTGATTTAAATAGTTTACTAGATAAACCATTATTACCCAATATAGTATTAAATATTGGAGCCACATACAGTTTTTCTCTTAAAGTAAAATCAACGACATTATATGCTACAAACAAAGAATCTTGTTCATACTTACCGCTTTCATATACATCAAGAGTTTTCTCTCTTACTTTTGGATCCAAATAAATATCATTTATAGAAGAATGTTTTTTAAACTTAAATTTATCTTTTAATAAATGATAAACTTCTTCCATGTCCAAATTACCACAAATATAAATATCACATTCAAAGTCAGTAAATAAACTATTATAGCTATCTACAATGTTAATTTCATTTATTTTATCTAAATCCTCTAATGTTCCAAGAATCTCATAACTAGATGGACATTTGTCATCCATCAAAGTAAGACATCTTGAAAGACCATATCTTGCAGCGTTATCTTTTATTGATTCTATATTACTCTTAAGCTGATTTTTTATAATATCAAAACTTCTTTTATCATAAGAATTGTTCTTTATATTCGGTTTATTAATCATTCCCACAATAAAAGAAAGAGCATCACTTAAGAATCCTTCTTCACAATAACAAGGATTTAAAAAATCACCAACTATTGAAATAATCTCTTGATTTCCAACTTTAGATATATAACCTCTAACATAAGAATTATATAAATCCTCTAGTTCTATAGCCAAATCTCTTTTAGTTGGATATTCTAAAGAAGAAAACACTAATAATCTTGATAATAAATTATCTTTAGTTATGTTTTCTTTTTCTAGCTTTCTTCTAAACATTATTTCTATATTCCAATTTTTAAACTTATTTGTTTTTATTGTATGCAATTTATATCCATTACATTCAAACAATTTATATGACATAATATCACCATGGAACTATTATAACATAATAAAAAAGGTTATTTTAACCTTTTTTACTTTTCAACATATTCTACTGGTGAAGAAGCAATCCTTGTAACATTTTCTACAATCTTAACAGTCTTACCTGTATATCTATATAGATTACCTCTTGCTGTAGAAACATTATAATCTTTTATAAAGTATAATAAATCCTCTTTAAAATATTGATATGAGCGAACATCTGCTTCTAACAATTTACTCTTTTTACCTTTTGTATAATATAAATCTCCAGAAACATTATAATTTTTTAAATAGTAAATCTTATCACCTTTTTTAGATACTGTAATTAAACCACTACTACTATTAACTTTTTCATCAATCTTTTTAGCTTTTCCATTACGAGCAATATATAGTGTTCCATTAGAATATTCATCTACATCTGTTACAAACGCATATCCTTTTTTATATAAGTGTAGATATCCTGCTACATTTTTAGCAAGAGTTTCCTTATCACTTATACCAGCACCATGTATCTTAGCATATTTAACTTCATTACCACCAGTAATATAGTAGATTTCTTTACCTTCAAATAATCTAACAAATCTAACACTATCTAATTTACCATCAACTTTTTCTGCTGCCTTAGTTCCTTTTTGATAGTATATAGAATATTTATTATCCTTTAATGTAACATATACTACTTGTTTTTTATCTAAATCAGTATCATAAACTAAATAAACATCTTTAGCTATTTCTTCTTTATCCCCATCATAATACATTATCTTTTTGGTATTTCCAGAAACAACATAATACATTTTGTCACATGATTTTTTATCACAATAGAAATTAACAACATTTTTATCTATTTCTTTTTTATCATCTTTTTTAATATTGTAAGAGTATAACTTTCCTTCACCATCTATAAAAATAACATTCTTACCATCTTCAGAAAATTCAATATATGTACTATAACTACTAGATACTTTTATTCTATCATCTTTTTTATGATTTAAACTTTTAAGATATACTACATTATCTTTCTCATATAAAATATAATTGTCATTATAATCAATTATAGTTGAAACATCTTTATCTATCTTATTACTTGATTTATAGTTATAAACATATAAATCTTTATTCTCAGCCAAAGCTATTATATATTTATCATTTTCTGTAAACATAGCCATAGATATATTATCAACTATCTTAGTTGTCTCACCTTTTTTACTTGATTTATATAAATACAAATCTTCATTTTTTTGAAATAATACATACTTATTAGTTGTATTAGCATAAACAACATTACTAACGCTTTCTCCAGCAGCTAGTTTTATAGCATCTCCACTACCTTTTCCTTTAGTAGGTAACAAATATAAATCAGCATCATTATTATTATAAATAACGGGATAATCAACACCCTTGCTAGCTTTAATAACACTTTTAATTCCAAATAGAATTAACAATGCTAATATGATAATTCCTACTACTATTAAAAACTTTTTATTGCATATTATTTTTTTTAATTTTAATAATACCTTTTTAATATTAACTTTTTTCTTTTTTATAGGTTCTTTACTCTCTTTTTCCATAAATAGAACACCTCACTTGCGACATTTCGCTATATAAATTATATAATCATCTCATTTTAAAATCAACTCAAATAAAAAAGAAGCAAAAGCTTCTTATTTAGGATTTGCAAATACAACTCCTCCACCATATCTGGCTTGGAATTCAGATAAGGTAGTTGTCCAAGTACCCCAGTCATTCTTAGCAACAGCAAATGAATCGCTATGACCATTATAGTTACCATCTTGTACTGTAATTGTATCACCATCAACAGCAATTATTATACCAACATGGTTTCTTGTAACTCCATTTGTTGAGAAAACTGCTCCTGGAACTGGTTTATCAGATTTATAGAATTTATCTGGATGTGCTGCCAATAATTGACCAACACATTGATATCCGTCTCCCCTAAAACCTGGATCATAACCATATATTTCATAAAATCTTCCCCAAGCAAACCAAGTACATTGACCAGTATACCCAGACATTGCATAAGGATTCTTTTCTACCCAAGCATCTGTTTTATCAAAATTAGGATTCATCTTATCTGGTGTTAAACCACTACCTATATGAACATCTTTTAATACAACTTTTAAATCTAATGCCTTTAAAACTGCACCGTGGCATTTTGCAAAGTCATTAAAGAATGAATTTGTAGGAACCAATTCCGTTTTAGATATATCAGAAAGATTAGCTGAATAAGTATCAGAAATACCTCCTAATAATTCCTCTATCTTCGGTTTTAATTCATCCATTTTACCCTTCGCATCATCTCTATTACCTTCTTCTCGGGCAACAGCATTAGAATAAGCTTCGGTCTTTTTATACTCTGCACTTTCCTTACTTAGTGTTTTTAATGCAGCAAGTGCATCTTCATATTTCTTCTTTTCTGCATCATAATCATCTATCATTGTCAATGCCGATGCAAAATTACTTAATTGACTAGATTGAGTTGATATTTCACTGGTTATATTTTTTATCTCAGTTGTCTGTTTATCACTTGCTGATCCTTCCCAACAAGAAGAAAAATCTATACTCGTAACATCTGTAACAATCGTATCATAGTTTCCTGCGCCATCTTTAGCAACAGTAGCATAGTCTCCATAAGCCATAAACTATTCCACCCCTTTACTATCACTGGTAGATGAAGTATCACTTGAAGAAGAAAGTTTACTATAGTCAGGGACTCCAAATCCATATATATTTGAAGAATGCAATCCATATGAGCCTTTATTTACTTTGTTCCCTCCACCTTCTATAACAAGTATTTTATCTCCTTCTACACCAGTAACTAAAGCAGTATGAGAAGCAGAATCTCCACCAGTAAACAAAATATCTCCTGCTTTAGGTGTATAACTTCTATCTTGGAATCTATTATTATCTTGGAACCATTTAGCTCCTTCTCCCGCTCCATCAAATTTAGGAATAATACCGGCATCTACATAACCACTCTTTTTAGCACACCAAGAAACAAACTCACTACACCAAAGAGTTCCTTCGCCTTCACCAAACATTTCCAAATATTTAGATTCATCAGTATTATTTAATTCTTTTTCAGCCGTTTCTACAATTGCACTTCTAGCACCTTGTTCTGTAGCAGTAGTAATAGCTGCCACTACTTCTGGTTCTTTTATAATATCAAAGAAGTTTCCTTTATTAGTAATCTCCTTAATTTCTTGATCCCATTCTGGATGAATACTAGAAATTGTCTTATCATCGCTCCAGTTTTCTTTATCAACCATAAATTGAACTACACATTTACCATCATTCAATCCCCATTTATTATTATCAGCTGTTGCTATTAAACTTCCAATAACACATTTGATTATGCTACCATCTTTTAATACAACATCTATATAATCACCAACATTACCAAAAGTTGATGTTACACAAACTACATATCTATCGCCCATTTTGGCTAAACCGTCATCATCAAAATTCATACCAACGGCTTTCTTTAACTTAAATGCATCTTCATCGTCTTCAGAAATAGATTGCCAATAAACAACTGAATGTTCTTGCCCCAATCCTTCAGGCAATTCAATTGTTGTTCCTTTTTGTTTATCAACATATTTCTCTAATATATCAAAACTATATTCACTACCATCTAATGCACTACTAGTATCAACTTTTTTATCTTCAAAAGTTGATCCATCTGTTTTGGTTACTCTAGTACCATTACTTCCAGTAGAATAAGAATATGTTCTATTGCCTCCAGAATTATTATAATTACCACTAGATGGAGTACCTAAAGTGTTCCAACTATTAGTATCTTGAACATTATCAGCATCTGCTGCTCCTGATGCATCTGGATTTTCAACAGTTAGAGCTTCACCATCAATAGCTTCAATAGAAGAAGAATAATTAACTATATTCTTAGATAGTTTTTCTAAATCCTCTTTTAAAGCATCAGCACTACTAGTTAACACTCCTGCAGGACCCGTAACATTAAACTCATCATGTTCTGGAATATTAGCTAAACCTTCGCTTAAGGTTTTAAAATCAGAACTAGCAGAGCTAACTTTTGATTTTAGAGTATCTGCATTACTAGATAAAGTATCTTTTTGAATTTTAATAATACTCATACTACCACCTATTATCACAATTATAACAAAAAAAAGAATATAATTCTATATACTAATCTACAATAGAATTATATTCTTTTACAATAAAATCATCTGTCATACCAGCAATATAATCAATTACTTTTCTCTCATCGCTAGTATTTTCCGTATATTCTTCGCTCATATCATTCAAATATATTTTGAAAATATGGCTTTCTTTATTGTCATTCTTTACATCTTCTAGATACTTTGAAAACACCGTATTAAATACTTCTTTATAAAAATCAACCATTTCTTCACTATTTGCTTTACTATAAATATGCTCATAATTAAACTTTTTCAAGCTCTTCAGTGCATTAAAAGCATCATCGCTCATTGTTAAATAATCTTTACCTATACTATTTCTAATAATATCTCTAACCAAAGTATCAATAATCTGACTATTTTTTAATCCCAAAACAGAAGATATTTCTTTAGGTATTTCATCGATATCTATTACATTCATTCTAATAGCATCTTCGATATCTCTACCAATATATCCTATAATATCCGATACTCTAACAACACAACCTTCAAGTGTCATTGGAATCAACTTTTTAACCTGATCTTTTTCATTATATGTATTTTCATATTCGTTTAAGAATTCTTCTTTGGTTTTTTTAATAGGTCGATATTCTTGTAACTCTAATTCACCATTATGACACATAATAGCATCTAAAACTTGTAATGTAATATTACTACCTTTTCCATTATTCTCTAAATACATTAAAAGCCTTGCACTTTGTACATTATGATTAAAATAACCTTCTCCGTACTTTAAACTAATGTCATTTAATATCATCTCTCCAGTATGACCAAATGGTACATGACCAAGATCATGTCCCAACGCTGCTGCTTCTATCAAGTCTTCATTCAAATTCAATGCTCTTCCTATAGTTCGAGCTATTCCACTAACCATTTGAACATGTGTCATACGTTTAGTAATATTATCATTTTCATTAAACGAAAATACTTGTGTCTTATCCATATATCTAGTATATGAAAGAGAATATATTATTCTATGAACATCACGCCAAAAAGCCGATCTAATATCATCATCTATTTCATAAAATCTACATGCTTCTTCATCTTTACATGCATATTCTGATAAGTTTTCATTCTTTTTATTCATATTCTTTTTTAAATCTTCATCCATTTTAAACCACCTAATTAATTATAACATAATAAAAAGGTATCATTGATACCTTTTTATCTTATTATTATTTCTATATCACTAGTAGGAAAAGAATTAGATGTATCTATAAAATTATATTTTTTTTCTGATACAGTTCTTTGATCATCAAACACTTTAACACTACCTAATACTAATTCTACAAAACTATAAATATACCTATCATTTATTACTTCACCTGGTAAATAAATACCACCTTCATTTAATGCATACAATATCGTTTTGTTACTATAACACGGTACATCATATTTTTCGTTTTTAATATATATACCTAAGTTATACATTGTTACTCTTTTAACATCCAATTTTGGTTCCAAAGACTCATATCTAATAAACTTCTTTGGCATTCTTAATTTTAATAGTTCATCATTTAAGTATTGTAATAATTCAACATTACCATCTATAAATATACTAGTTTCTCCTGGAACCATATAATTATTAAGACTTTCAGCAGAAACATTATCTAATTTAACCAATGTAACCCTACTATCTGATTCATCCAACTTTTTAAATTCTTTTTCTAACATCAAATTATGTGTATGAATAATTGTTAATTTATAATTGTCATTGCCATTCAATACTGCTTGAGCCATTGCCAATGCTGCAGACTCTCCAACATCTGATATTATTAATAAAACATTTTTCAAATCTCTAATAGGATTATAAGTAAAATCTCCATAAGGTTTGGAAACAATACCTTTTTCGCCAACTTTTACATTATTAAAAATATATTCTTCTATAAAATCATTTTTATTATTATTAATTACTATTTTATATATTCCTTCACTAGCTTCTTTAACAGAAGATATTAATACGAAATGTTTTGTATAATAATTGCCATCCAAATTAATAGTAAGAGCGATTTTTTGACCAGCTTTAAATGGTGGAAATATTTTATTAGAAGCTATTTCAAATATTTTATAACTATGTTCATTTATTATTCTTTTAATAGTAATATTTGTATATCTTGGACTTAACTCGCTTAAAAGTAAAGCCCCAGCACTACTTCCTTCTAACATATCTTCGCCACTATCAAGCCAATCATCCCTTAATTCAGGAACTTTTTTAAATTTTTGCTCATCTAAAACATTTAACCCTCTTGTTCTTATTTTATATCTCATATTATCACCCCTATTTCTTATTAGCTACTTCAAAACCATTATATAAAGAATAACTATAATTATATAAATCTCCATTGAAACCATTACATATTTCTAATCCTTCAATAAATTGTTCTTTCTTTTTATTTAACATTTTTGGTAACATACTTTCGAATTCTTCAATTTTATAACCATATATAGATAATTCATCAATATTACTAATAGCCATAATATCAATAGGTGTCACTATTTCTATTTCTTCAATGAAATCAAAAATAGTTATATTAGTTTTCTTTTGGTAGTAATTAATAAGTCTTACCGCCAAATCATTTATATCTTTAAAATATGTATCTTTACTAGTAAATTTATCAAAAGCATTATTAAAGAATACTGCATTTAAAGTTAATATACACGTACCATCTTCAGAAGCTTTATTATCAATTACATTAGGACATATCGCAAACATATTTCCGTTACTAATCTCACTCATTCTAACGTATTCATCATCGCTATATAAAGAATGATATAAGAATGTCATATATTCTTTAATACCAAGATCTTCAAAATCTCTATTTAAACCTAGATTTACTGTAAATAAATTACCGCCTAATAAACGTTTGTTGATACTTCTTAAAGCTTTTCTAGGTAATTTATTAGGTGCAATTAAATTTCTATAAACATTATTAATACTGCTATTAACAATTACTTTATTAGCATAAACTATACTACCATCGAATAATTTAACTCCATTAACTTTACCTTCTTCTATCACAATACGTTTTACTTCACAATTAAGTTTTAATTCTCCACCAAGTTCTAAGTATTTATCAAGTAACATCATTGCAATACTATTATTAGAATACTTTGGTACTTTCAAACCATATTCGATGGCATTTGCCATAAACACTCCATAATCTAAGAATGAAACATCTGTTTCAGGACTACCCAACAATAACCAACAAGAATTCAAAATACTTTGTGCTTCTACTGGCATATCAATAGCATCCAAAACTTTACTAGTAGAATTAAATCCCACTTTCATAAAATTACTATATTTTTCTTTAATTACTTCAATATCTATATCTTCTGTATTTATATATTTTAATGCTTCTCTACATTCAGTTGCTAGTTCAAAAAATACAGCCATTGATTCCTTACTATCAGGAACATATTCTTCCATTTTCGCAATAAAATTATCTTTCCCTAAAGGCATTGTATAATCTTTTTTATCACTAATTACTCTAAAATAATTATTTAATTCAACATATTTAGTACTATCTTCTAAACCTATTTGTTCCAAGATATTAGAAAGTCTATATTCTTCCTCACCATTCTTATCTAAATAAAAATTAAAGAAATCATTATTAAACTCAAACCTACCTTTTTTAGAAACCCTCACATTTCCACCAATTTTATTATGACCATCCAATAACAATACTTTTTTCTTTGCTTTTATTAAAGAAAGAGCACTCATCAAACCACTAAGTCCTGCTCCCACAACTACTGCATCATATTTTTTCATAATATCACACTACTTTACTATTATTATTATAACATAAAAAAAGAGATATTATCTCTTTCTTTAACTAAATATTTTCTTCAATAATTTTTTATTATTGATTACTAAATAAACAGCTTCCATAACCATAAATATTATCATAGCTAAAACATAACCACCTAATACATGTTTATAATTGGCATATTTAATTGTATGTAATGAAGAAAACACAATTACTAAACATAATACAACCGGTACTATATTAATAACTCTTTCTTGAATTATTTCATTATCTGTAATATCACTTTTATTAATAAATACATAATCTAAGAACAAACCTGTAAAACTAATAAATAACAACGTCGTAATTGAAACAATAATATAAAACGCTAATAGCCATCCCTTAACATGCCATCCAATTACTACAACTAAAACATCGACTAATAATATAAACAAAGCTATGATAATATTAGCTATCCATTTTCCGACCAAAATCTGATCCATACGTAGCGGCATACTTCTTATTATTTGCATATTTTGCCTTTCCAAGCTCATAGCTGATTTTGTTGTACAATTAATTCCAACTATTGCAGCCACCAACAAAGGAAAAGATACTTTAAATACTCTATCAAATAGAAAATAATCACTAAACTTATTTATATCTACTACATTAACAAGTACTATTAATAAAATACTAAATATTATTCCATTACTAAAAGAATTAACAAAATATGTTTTATTTGAAAAGATTGTTAATATTTCTTTTCTAGTAATTCCTAATACCTTACCCAAACTATTAACTTTCTTATAAACAAATTTCTTTTTACTCTTAACCCCTTTTAATATAGAACAAATCTTTAATATATTATTAGCCATCAACATATTATAAATATATATAAATAATATTGGAATACCTATCATAATTATAAAATATAAAATATTTGCTTTTCTAATAGTCAAATCAAATAAATAACTCATTGGATAAATCACATACATTTTTTTAATCAACAAATCAATTATCTCAACTAAATTACCGCCCTTTATTCCTCTAAAATATAAAACTAATAATACTAATAATATTGCTAATAATGAATATTTAAAAATCTTATATACCCAACTATTATCACTTTTAACTTTAAAATAATTATTAAAATAAACAACAACAGTAGCAACTATTAAGGGAATAAAAGGAATCGTTAATGTTATTAATATATGCATCAATACTTGGGTTTGGTTTAAACTATCAAAATGAATAAATGAAAGTATTGCTGCCAATGAAATAATTCCAACATAAATCATACTTCTAAGATAAATAGTAAACAATTTACTAAATACTATTTGATTTTTAGTTAATGGAAGTGCAAATAACGAATCATTATCACTGTTATTAAAAATTATTGAATTTACCATCGGTAAACTTGTAACAAAAGAATAAATAGAAGATATTATAAAACCAATACTTAAAATAACATATTTATTTTCTAAATTAATATTAGTAAAGAGATAATAAAAAATAAATCCTAAAACAATTGCCATCAAACCCGTTAGTATTGATTTATTTTCCAAATCACTTTTAGTACCTTTTGACCTGGCAACCATTATTTTATTTATATTAAATAAACTAAGAATATTAACATATATTAATTTAAATATCTTATTCATCTTCGTCAATTAACTCCATAAATATTTCTTCTAGTGATTTATCTTTTATTATTCTATCCATATCTCCATCTACTACTAGTTTACCATCCTTAATAATAGCTATTCTATTACATAATTTTTCTGCAACATCTAATACATGAGTTGAGAAAAACACTATTTTTCCATTCTTTGCTTTTTCTTTTAATAACTCTTTCAAAGTAAAAGCTGCTTTAGGATCTAATCCTACAAAAGGTTCATCAAGTATATATAGTTTGGGATCATGCATAAAAGCTGCTATTAACACTAACTTTTGTTTCATACCATGTGAATAACTGCTTATTAGATTTCCTAAATCATCATATAACTCAAACTTTTTAGCATATTCTTTTATATTCTTTTCGCGTTCACGATATGTCATATCAAACATATCAGCCACAAAATTTAAATATTGAATACCAGTTAAATATTCATATAGTATTGGTGTATCAGGAACATATGCAATCATTTTCTTAAATAACATTGGCTTTTTCAAAATACTGATATCATCTAATGTTATATCACCTTCAGTAATATGATTTATTCCAACAATAGATTTAATAGTAGTAGTTTTTCCAGCTCCATTTCTTCCAACAAAAGCATAGATATCTCCTTCTCTAATACTCATATTTAGATTATCTATTACTCTCTTTCCTTCAAAATATTCCAAACTATAATTCTTTAACTTTAACATTAAAAATCACCCTTATCCAATACCTTTTGTATCTCAGAAAGTTTACTTATTATTTCTTTAGAACTCTTTTTAAACTCTATACTATTCTTTCTAATATTAAAACCAGAAAAGAAAAAATATATTCTTTTTATTTTCCCTATATCACTAATAAATGACATTTTAACAAAATTAATTCCTAAGAATTTTTTAACATCTAAATACTTAATTTTTTCATAAGGAATATCATATACTCTTTTTTCATTACCGGTAAAAGGTTTAAAAATAATATATACAAATCTATTCTTTCCAATACCCATTCCACATCTTCTATTAACTAAATATAAAATCAATATTACCCATAGTATTAATAAAACAGACATTCCAATTTTAAATGAAACATTTCTAAGTAGATGAAAAACAATATATCTAACTGCTAAAAAGATAAGAACAACATACAAAGTATTACCATACCATCCTCCGAATACTCCATGTTCTATTTTATCATCGCTACATTTGTTTATTTTTTTTAAAAAGTATTCATAGCTAAACATATGCTTCACCATAATTATTATAACACAAATAAAAAAGTATTATTTCTAATACTTACTTTATTTTATAACTATCCAATATCTTAGATAAACTAAGTTCATCATCATCTTCTATTACTTCAAATACTACTTTACCTTTTTGAATTATATCAGCAGGAAATATTATTCCTTCTGCTGTAATAATTAATAGTTTATCATTTTCAACACCAAAGCAAAGATAAAAATTTGATACAGTAACTTTTTCAAGCAATGATTCTTCTTTCCCTATATATCTAACTTTATAAAAAGGCTTTTTATCATTATTTCTAACAGCAAGAATAGCAGCATATATATGCTTACAAAGTCCCTTGCTTTTGCAATTACACCATAATCTAACATATCCCTTATCTTCTGTTATTGTAACAAGATTTGGTAGTACATCTTCAACAATTGCAATATATTGATTATCTTGTTTTTCAATAAAAGTAACATGATTCAAATCATAATATCTATGACCTATATCCATTATTTTTTCTTTAAAATGTTTTTTGTCCTCTTTAGCATTAAAAATATCATACTTAATTGGTTTTAATGAATTATAGTATTCTTCTCTTCCATCAAACTTAGCAAATATTTCATTTAAGAAGACATCCATACCTCTAGGTAAATATGTAAACATAAGTATTATAGGATCTATTAAAAATTCCCATTCTAAAGGTAAGAATCTATCAAAAATATATTCCTTTGGTTCATTAAAATAGCATAGTATTTCTACTCTATCTCCCTTAATCTCCGGGTTATCATTATAACTACTAGGGAAATCATTGTTTTTCATAATATCAACTAATTTATTAGCTAAATACTTAGTAACCATTTGCACATTACTATAATCTTCAATATGTTTTTCATCTATAAAGTTCAAATCATACCACACTATTTTATATACTTCTAGCTTTCTAACATAATCAAATCTAACATATATATTATTACCATTATAATTAGAAAGATAAATAGACATTACTAGTTCATGACCTTTTTTAAATAAATATTTATCAATTTTAGTAAAAACATTTGTCTTTTTCATAATATCACTACTCTGTTTCTTTGATTTTTCTTTTTAATTCTCTTTTCTGTTCTCTATATTGTAATTTTAATTCCTTCAGTTTAACTCTATATTCAATATTCTTTTTTGCTTTTTTCTCTAATTCTATAGAAGCACTACTTATTCTTTTAGTAATCCCATTTTTAGCTTTAGATGCTCCGCTTTTTACCTTCACTCTTAGCTCTGCTATTACTTCATTATTTACCACAAAATCAAAAGCTTTAGCAAGTCTATTATATAATTTACCTTGTTTAGCAAAAGACTCTCTTACCTTGGCTTTCATTTCTTCAGTATTATCTTTAACTTTTACATCATGAGCAACCGTCTTAAGTCTACTAATTACATTAACAGAGATCAATACGTCTGCAACAAATAATATGAATATAATAATTGCTATTACTAATAAAGTCTTATAATTCATAGCATTTAATAATCCCAAATATGAAGGATGAATATTATACATTATTATAAAACTTAATACACCAAATAAAGCCGAATTATCTAAACAAATTCTTCCATTAATATTAAATCTTCTATTACTATAATCCCACCATCTAGCATTAAATAATTTTTCCATTATCCAAGAAGTAAAATATTCTAAACTAGAACAAATTATAACAGACATACAAAACAAAATAATAGGTGCACTTAAATATCCCCTTAATAAGTAATAAATAAGTAAGAAACCAAATCCATATACTGGACATATTGGACCTATTAAGAACCCTCTGTTAATAAAATGTCCTTTGTAAGCAATACTTCCAAATGATTCTATACACCATCCTAAAAAGGAATAAAAAATAAATATTAAAAATGTCATCACTACTTGTTCCATAAATATTCCTCCAACTTATCTAACACTCTTATTTGTCCTTTAAATATTTTACTCTTAGCTTCTTCAATTTCAAACCATTTACCTTCTATCATCTCTGGAAATTCACACATTTTTCCACTGCCAATCGGCCATTCTATCATAAATGTATTTGAAGTCATCTTGGTAGAATCAAAGTCTTGATTAACTATAAAAATAGTTGCTATTTTATTTGATCTAATTTTTGTAGAACACAAAAATACTAGATCTTTTTCATCCACATCAAAACCAGATTCTTCTTTAAATTCTCTAATAGCCGCTGCTATAGGTCTTTCTTTTTCATATTCACCCTTACAAATACTCCAAGAATCTTTGTCTTTCCAAAAAGGACCTCCTGGTTTTTCTAAATAAACATATACTTTATTATCATCTATTTTATAGGGTAATACTCCTGCACTCTTTTTCATTTGTACCAATCCTTCTTACCATACCCACATAATTAGTATTATCCATATTACAATCATTAACACATTCCACACATAAAAGATAATATGTTTAGTTTTATGGTGAAACAAAAGCATTCCAAGAATTGCTCCAGCACCTCCACCAATAAATGCCAAGAAAAACAAAGTAGCTTCTTTAATTCGCCACATATTCTTTTTAGCAAACCACTTATCAATTCCATATATGATAAATGTTAATAAATTGATTCCAATCAAATAATACTCCATAAACATCCCATATATTATATCAAAAAAAAAGCAATTAAGCTTTTTTTCTTTTTCTTGGTTTGTTATATTTTCTACTTTTGTATATCAAGAAAGATATAACTCCACTTGCAACTACAACAAAAGACATTAGCATAGTTATTTTAAATATCCTTCCCCAGTCTTTTGTTTTAGGATTTATAACTACTCTACTAACTAATGCTTCTTTTTTTGGCGTACCAACAACTCCATATTGACTTAAATGGGTTGTTTCGAAAACTATGTAGTCACCTTCTATACGTCCATTTAAATACTCTTGTATTTTACCTTCATCATCAACGTATATTACTTTATAGTTTTCGTACTCATCAACATTAGCATCTAATTTAATCTTTATAGTGAACTTTCCATTCTTCATTGGAACTTCTTTTCCATTATTATAAACGCTAACGTCATAGAAACTAACTAAATCATTTTCATCACTAATTTGCTTTGATACCTTTGTAGCAACTTTCTCTGTTGTTAAATCTTTTTCTTTTAATTCATAATTATTATCTACTTTTCCATCAGATATTAAAACAACATTATCTGTTTTTAAAGTACTTTTTGTGTTTTCTTTTGTTGTTCCATTTTTAGTTTCTACCGGCTTGACATATTTTACTACACCATAACCGTTTTCGATAGATGTCTTAAGACTTGTCTTAATATTTTGTTTAATCCAAGAATCAGTTATCACTTCTGAAGTCATCTTAGTATAATCCAAAGCTTGAACAAGTTCATAATCATCTATAGTATATTCTTTAGGTAAATTATTAGACTCTTGTAATAGTTCATATTCATTAGTAAATTCTTCTATTGTTCCCTCAAAGATTTTACCATTACTGGTAATTGTTTTTTGATTATAAACATACTGATAAACAGCCTCCCCGTTTACAACCTTTTTAACATAAGAATTTTCTTTGAATTTAAATGCCCCACTACCTTCTATCCCTATAGTTCCACTGCCAATATGAAACAAAGAGATATTATTTGAATTGGAAATGTTAAAAGTGATTTCGTTATCATAAGTTCTTAAATAATATGCTTCTATATTATTTAGTGAAATTGTTGATCCCTCACCAGAATAATATATTGCATCATTATTATTTCCAAAACTCTTACCTACACAAATATACTTTTCCTCATCTAAACTTGAGTTTAATTTAAATGAAGCTAATACTTTGCAGTCACCAAATTCTAATGCTTTAACATTTATAACGCCAAGTAATATTAAAGCAATGGCTACTACTAAATATTTTCCTTTCATAAAATTTCCACTACCTTCTAAAAGGGGAACGACTCAATTATATCACGATACATTCAAAAAAAAAGAAAAATTATACTGCTATAACTTTTCAATATAACTAATTAGAATTTTGATATGCTTGCCTTAAAATGTCTTCATCCTCCAATATGTCCGTATCAAAGTGCTGTATCTTGCTTTTAAATTTAGCAATTTCTAATAAGTTGTTATCATTTATTGGTATAGCATACAATCTATCTTTAAATCCAAATAAGTTTATTTTAAATGATTCTATTTCATCTAAAGACAAAATTCCCATGACATATTTACTTTCAATATTAAATTTTTCTAATTCTAATTTTTCAAAATCTTCTCTCATTACTTCTAAAGAAGAGCTTCTACTATAATCTATCTCTAACAACTTATTAATTAAATCTAGCTTTGTACTAATTGTACACAAACCCAATTTTGCAACTTCATCTTCCATATCTTCTATTTTAAGTGAAGCAATTAATACTTCATCTATATCATTAAAAACATCTTTTTTACCATTAATAACTTGTTTGAATATTTCATCAACTTTAGTAACTAAATCTACTACTTCTTCCATATCTTACCTACTTAAACACATCCACTAAAACTATTAATGAAACTATTAAAAGAAAGATAATTGTTGCTATATTATAAATCTTTGAATTTAAACTTTCTTCGAAATAAACACTCATTGGATCTTTTGATTCAATCATTAATTTTACTTTTGATCCAATACTTGGAATATGTTTATTAATAAACGTTGGATAAGCTACTTCATAACTAAGACCATCAACTTCATATTGATATAATGGCTTATAGTATTCTTTCTTTGTATTAGGATTAGCTTCTAAATCAATAACAGTAGCTTCAACAATTAAATCATACCTTTTTTTAATATCCATCTGTTTTACAATCAAAAATATTCCCGATAATGCCATTAATACAAACACTGTAAGACCTATCATAAATTGAATTGCTTCAAACTTATCAAATACATCAAATCTATACAATAAAGTAGATATTGTTGTTCCAATTCCTAAACTAAGTATTAAAAAACCAGTTCTTTCTTTTTTCATAATACTTGCTACCCCATATAAAGCAGCTCCAATTCCACCTACTATTAATGAATTCATAATATGTTTACTTAAAACGACTATTAATACTATTGTTACAAGACCAATAATATAAGTAAGATTATCTAATAATTTACTCTTATTCATCTATATCACCTATCATAATTATAACATAAAAAAAGTAATAGATATCTATTACTTATTCTTAGGTACTGGATCATATCCATATTTTCCAAAAGGATGACACCTTAGTATTCTTCTAAAGCCCATTCCAACACCCTTAAAACTACCATACTCCTGAATAGCTATCTTTGTATATTCAGAACATGTTGGTTGAAACCTACACATCGAATGAGTATGCAAAGGCATCGCTTGATATAATTCAATCATTTTTATTAAAACTTTTTTCATAAAAATCACATCATTATAATAACATTATTCTTCTATTTTAGCTATCGCTTCTTTAATAACATTTATTGAATTATTTAATTTGCTCTTTTCTTCTTCATTTAATGGTATATAGATTTTTTCATTAACTCCATCTTTACCTACAATAGCTGGAGTAGAAATACATATATTATTTTTCTTGTCCCAACTAGATACTGGTAAGATTATTTTTTTATCTTCAAGGATAGCATTAGTTATTCTAACTAAACACATACCAATACCATAATATGTAGCACCTTTTTTATTTATTATTTCGTAAGCAGAATTTCTTACTTCATCTTCTATTTTATTTAATTCATCTGGTTTAATAAATGAACTAATCTTTCTTAAAGCAATATTAGCATTACTCCATGGAATAAACTCCGAATCTCCATGTTCACCGATTACATATGCTTCAATATTTTTAGGACATACATTTAATCTTTCGCTTAATAGATATCTTAATCTTGCTGTATCTAAAGTGGTTCCTGAACCAATTACCTTATTATGAGGAAGTTTACTATATTTTAAAGTAATATATGTCATAACATCCAATGGATTAGTTGCTACTAAAAATATTCCATCAAATTTATTTTCCATAACACTAGTAATTATTGAATCAAATATCTTGCTATTTTTAAATATCAAATCCATTCTTGTCTCTCCTGGAGCTTGACTTGCACCAGCTGCAATAACTACTATTTTAGCATCACGACAATCTTCATATGTACCAACTCTAACTTTAATACTTGAAGGACTATAAGCTAAACAATGATTTAAATCCATTGCTTCTCCTTCACATTTTTCAGTATTAACATCTATTAAAACTAATTCATCAACATAATCTTTTTGATTTACCAAGGCATATGCATAAGCCATACCTACATTACCACAACCAACTAACACTATTTTATTCATATTAATCTTCCTATTCTTTTGTTATTATATCATTTTTCTTCAATATTTTTAAGAGATGAAATATAAGTATATATGTTTTCTTTATCATTTAAATATTTTTTCATAACTTTTTGACCTGGCCATATTTTAATATCATTTTTTAAATGAACTTCTATATTATCTGGATCATCATTATCAACAACCCATTCGCCACCATAGACCATAATTGCTGTCTGTCCTACATAAGCAGCAATAGCAAATAAAATACTACCTGGATTAATAGCTATTATTCCTTCTTTTTGTTCTTCCATAAATCTATCTATTTCTTTTAATCCATTCAATGTAAAATCAGCTTGATAACCTTCACTTAATAAATTGCCGACTAACCAATCGATAGCTTCTGGAATTTCGTCCATTAAATCTATTTCTTCATCATCTAGTACTACATCTTTAATATTTACTTTTTTCATATAAATCTCCTACATTCACATACTAATTATAACAAAAATATGTTATTATTTATATAGGGTGATAACATGGTAAGATACGAAGGATTATTCTTAGATAAAGAATCAGTACAATTAGTTAAAGCAATAGAACCTGTTAATTTAGGTTTTCAAAACGATGAAATACATATAACATTCAAATATAAACCATCTGTTGAAGAAACATTTGATGAAATTGTTGGCAGAGTTTACGAATTAAAAGTAATAGGATATGGAAACGATGGAAAAAACAGTGGTTTTCAAGTAGAACTACCAGATGAATTATTACCATATTATATTAATGTTGATGAAAATGGTAATTTAAAACCACCTCATATAACTGTATCATTGGCAGAAGGTGCTAAAGCAAAAGATACCGCATTTCTAGATTTTGTACCACTAACACCATTTACAATTAAAGCAAGATTTGGTTATTGGACAAAAAAAGGAAGACTATCTTTTGAACCAGACAAGACAGATGATCAAACAAAAAAACAATAATACCCAAGTATTATTGTTTTAATTTGAATATCGCATTTATTATTCTATCTGACAACTCTTCCGTTAATGGAATCATTGCTGCTCTATCATGTCCCCCGCCATTATATTTTTCAGCAATCACTCTTGCACTGTCATTATCTTTAATACTCCTCAATGATATTTGATAATTATCCAAAGCTATCATAGCAACAACATCTAAATCATCTTTATTATTCTCTTTCAAATAATCTCCAACTTCGTTTCGATATTCATATGCAATATAACAAATCCCAACTTTATAATTATCAATATCTACTATTTTCATCTTACTCAAATATTTTAAAACATTATCAAGTGTTAACTTTTTCTTTTCTGATATTAAATCCTTTTCTTCTATAGATAACTCCATTTTATTATTAGATAGTTTATCTATAAAAATATCATTATATCTATCTTTACCAACTATATTGAATAATATTGATAAATCATGAGCTTCCTGATCATTATATTTTTTCCATTCCCATGTATCTTCTCTTCTTACCTTTTCAACAAACCAATTATATGCTTCACTGTCTTTTAACAACTTATTATCAACTAAATAATTATAAAATATTTGTGTAGCACACGTCTTTCCTTTATCGTTTTCTATCTCAATATATACGTTATCTAATTCATTTAATTTATCATGTAATGCTGTTTCATGATGATCAAACAAAAGCACTTTGTTTTCTAACTTTATATCATGAGTTATCTTATTCATTATTTCTTTTTTAGGAGATAAATCAGTTATATAAATCAAGTCATAATCATATAGTTTATTATAATTATCAACTATTTTAGTATTTAATTCTAAAACATTTGAAGAATATATTATATCAACTTTTTGATAAACAAGTTTTGAAAGTATTACACTTCCCATTCCATCAATATCATTTCCGTGTGTAAATAATAAAACTCTTTTCATAAATAAGACTCCTAACAAGAATAATTATAACATATCATTTTAATATTTATGTTATAATGAATATAGGTGATAGTATGGAAAAACACAATACAATAATCGGCTATCCATTCATCGCAAGAAAAAAAGAAAATGAATATACCTTATATGACGCTAATGGACAAACCAAGAAACCATACAACAATGAGAGCTTAGAAGAAATAGTAGAAAAAATTGTAATTGAAGACTTAGAATCTGATTTAGCAAAACTAAAAAAAGAATTAGACAATTGTTTAAAACAATATAAATCTCAAGAATTAATCAAGAACGTTTCTATGTTAGGAAGCGCTTTACTAACTGGAACAATGGGTTTTTTAGCATATAATGCTCATGTTAGTCCAGAAATATATGGAGAACTTACTGATTTAAGTTTGGGATTAGGTACATTAATTGGTGGATTCGTAACAGTGAAAGCACCGAGTATTGCTCAATCCATTTTAAACGAACTCAATTTAAATGCATCTACTAATAAATATTTCATTGATATGCTTAGAAGTGAAACAAGTGTATATGAATACTACATCGCCTATTTAAAATCTCATCCATCTAAAGGTGAAACCGAAATACCACTAAATATGAATATATCTTTAAACAAAAAACTAGATAATACTAAAGCCGTTTTATTTCAACTAGCTAGTTATTACGAAGATAATAAAGATGAATTGAGGCAATTGTTTG
>JAEEGI010007504.1_pt1 | contig 24430 bp, 11 predicted proteins | sample 8958751 | NCBI WGS metagenome assembly JAEEGI01 (sample SAMN16246545, study PRJNA631951) | gut metagenome | biome: gut microbiome; feature: rumen; material: KS-attached | host: Bos | place: Iran: Karaj | collected 2018-10
ACAATGTGTTCATCGTAGAGGACACCAAGGGATGGTACCGTGTCGTGGGCAGCTCGAAGTGGATTACCAAGACGACTGTCACACAGGACAATGGTCAGGGGCCTACGGGTACCGTTGCCACCACCATTAACGTAGAGGCTACGGACGAAGTGCCTGCTCCCTACTACATGGGTATCATCGAGACTGAGGACGGCAACATCGATTGCACTGCTTTTGAAGAATAATCCTTGTTTCCTGCTTTTCTTCGTGGCCGCGCCCGAAGGTGTGTGTACGCACATCTTTGGGCGTTTTTGGTTATTCATCATTAAATCTGCCCATTGCTATGATAGATGAAATCACCTCTGAAATCACACTGCCTGCAGACATCGCTTCGCTGACTGCGGACATTGCCTTGCCTGAAATGCCTGATGTTTCTTTGGATGTTTCTAAGGATAAGGACATCTTCGGCAGCAAGGCGCGTAAGGCTTGGGACAAGTCTGAGGAGGCACGATGTGATTTCCAGTACCACCTTCGCCTGACTCGAAGGGCTTCCACTTCGTTCATCTCCATCTGGCAGAAGTCGGTATTCGGAAGGACGCTGACTGACATCAAGAGTGATGACAGTATGATACCCTACTTCGTGGAAAAACTTGTGCCTGTCATTCAGGAAATGATAGGCTACAATCTATCATCTGGAGATTGGGCTTTGGTGACTACACCCATGAGAAGGCATCTGCAAAGGAACTTCGCTTCGCGCATCTCTGAAAAGCTGGCAGATTCCTTGGGCATTCCGTTCTATTATGACTGTGCGCGATGTCGCTCTAAGCAGCGCATTGGTGCTGTGTACGATGCAAACAATATCCCACATGAGCACAATGTGATTGTGTTCGATGACTTCGTTACGACTGGCTCCACTATACAGGCCATGAAGAACTTGTTGCACTCCGAAGGGAAGAATCCCATCTTTTTCTGCGGAATCAACAATAAATTATAAAAATTTCCCCAACTTCAGGTGCCGTTTTGTCCACCTGTGTATTTATACCCATTTTGCCCATTTAACCTATTAAGCCCATCTCATCATGAACAAAGTCTATTTCAATAATCCCCAGAGATTGACACAGCTCATCGGTGCCAATATATCCGTCATCGTGGCTGGCCGACGAACAGGGAAAACGGACTCTATAGCGGCTCCGTTTGTACTGCGGAACATGCAGCGTATGCCTGGCAGTACTGGCGGCATCGTGGTACCGACATTCAAGCATGGCCTCACTAACACGCTGCCTGGACTGTTCGCGGCTTGGAAGAGATGGGGATATATCAGGGGTGTTCACTATGTCATAGGACGCAAGCCGCCAAAGACGTTTGCCAAGCCTATCATTGAGCCTGCGGAATATGAGCATGTCATATCCTTCTACAACGGCTCTTGTGCTGTGATTATCTCACAGGACCGTCCAGGCTCTTCCAACTCGCTTACCCTCTCGTGGCTGCTGATTGACGAAGCAAAGTTCATTGATTACAACCGCCTGAAGGAAGAGACTCTTCCGGCGAATGGTGGTATCAAGTCACACTTCGGGAAGCATTCGTGCAATCACTCTATCCTCATTCTATCGGATATGCCACAGACACAGAAGGGTTCGTGGTTCCTACATTACAAGGACAAAATGGACACGGAGGTTATTCGGGGCATCGAGGGCTTAGTCTATGATATATGGAAGCTCAAAGAGCGCATGAAGAGTATCAAGGCTTCGGGGAAAGATGTCCCGAAGGCTATGGTCTATCAGCTGCGGCATAAGGACAAGCAATTAAATCAGCTACGTTCTGTGGCTACTTACTACAAGGAGTATTCTTCTATCGAGAATCTTCAGCTGCTGGGTGAGAACTACATCCGGCAGATGAAGCGCGACCTTACGCCCCTCACCTTCCAGACTTCTATTCTCTGCCAGCGCATAGGCATCGCAAAGGATGGCTTCTATTCCTCAATGCGTGAGAAGCACAAGTATGATGCTTCTAACTTTGAATACCTCGATGAGATTGCGCAGTCGTTCTATGGGGATGAGAATTGTTCAATGGTCAATGTTCAATGTTCAATGGATTCACGCGCTGACCGCGACTGCAATCCCCTCGCCCCTATCTGCATCGGCATGGACTATAACGCGAACATCAACTGGATTGTCGCAGGTCAACCGTCTGGCAGACGATTGAACGTGCTCAAATCCTTCTATGTGAAGTTCGAGCGGAAACTGCCAGCACTCATCGATGATTTCTGCCGATATTACGCCTTCCATCAGAACAAAACGGTCATTTTCTACTATGACACTACGGCCCTTGGTTCAAACTATGCTGTGAACGAGCAGGATTTCCGTTGGGTGATTATACATGAGTTTGAACGGCATGGCTGGACTGTCAATGATATCTACCTTGGTAATCCGATGCGACATGATGAGAAGTTCCTGCTCATCAACCAGGCGTTTCAGGGGAAGCAGCGGCTAATGCCGTTCTTCAATCGCCAGAACAACGACGACCTGATTCTCGCTGTTCAGGCTGCCGGAGTGACACGCGGACGCAACGGATTCCACAAGGATAAAGGGGGTGAGAAGCTGGCCGAGACTGAGGAAGATTTGCTCGAACACCGTACCGACGGCACAGATGCCTTCGATACCTTGTTCATCGGGTGTGAAAAATTCCCCCAAAGTGATTACTCTGGAGGAATGGTGGATATGGGTGGCGTGATGTAGTTATAGGGATGATATGCTCCTATTGATTATACTTCGTTTAAGAGGAATGCCATGTACATAGGCAAAGTGAGCAATTGGTCACTGTTCCCGACATTGTAGTCTCCAAGTTTGAGACCACCCACTACATGGTATTTCTCTGGATGTTTCAGAACGGTTCGCATGGACTTGGCATTACCGCTGGTGGCCTTGCATTCTACAGGGGTACACTTACCCTTATAGCGTATAAGGAAATCGAGTTCCACCCCACCATCTTTATGATAGTAATAGAGCTTGCGGCCCATTTTCCCGAATATGTCAGCCACAAGGTTCTCCTTGATGGCACCATGGTAGCTGAGCAAATCGCCAGCAAGGATGCTCGATTGAGTGCCATCTTCCAGCATAGAAATGAGTAGGCCAATATCTGACATATATACCTTGAACTCACTCTTGATTTTATGGCCGTCCAAAGGAAGTTCTGTTATCTCCGTATTATAGCATCTGCGGATAATGCCTGCATCCTCTATCCATTGCAGACTACCGGCATAGTCACGACCTCTGCCTCCAGAACGTACTACCGTATAGCTGAACTTCTTGTACTCACGAGCCAGCTGGGCGGGTATTGACTCGAAGCATTCTCTGATGCGTGACTTGTCGGCTGCAGGAGCATACTTCACCATGTCTGCCTTATATTCTTCAACTATGCGACGCTGTACTGCAAGCACCTTGCCTATCTGCTTCGTTTCCATGAAAGTTGTCACAACCTCCGGCATACCACCTACCACCACATACTGATAGAGCAGTTCGCGAAATCTGTCGTGCAAGGCTTCTTCAATGGGTAATTCGTCCCTCAGGCATTTTCGAAGGTATTCTATGTGCATGTCCTTGATACCATTGGCCCAAAGCCATTCCTCAAAGTCCATCGGATACATGTCAACAATATCTTCGAAACCGACAGGAATAGATGCCTCCTCTTCTTCTTTCTTTTCTTCGGGAGTCTTGTAGCCGTTTACGCCCAACAAGGAACCTGTACACATCACTTGGTAGCGGCCGTCCTGATGGAAGTACTTCAGCGAACCTCTGGCCTTGGGACAATCCTGAATCTCATCGAAAACAAAGCAGGTCTCACCTGGTTCAATCTCTGCATCTGGCATGGCTGCAGTAATACGCATGATGATGGCATCCACCTCCAAGTTGGGAGTGAAAAACTTCTTGTAGTCTGGATGCTCACGAAAATCCAAATATACAACATGCTTAAAATTCTTAGTAGCAAAGTCCATTACACTGCTGGTCTTGCCACACTGACGGACACCTTTCACAACAAGTGGCTTGTGAGAAGCATCATCCAACCACGATTGGAGTACTTTTTCTATCTTCCTTTTGTACATATAAACACATTTTCATGCCGACTTTTTAATGTATTTTACACATTATCCACCCGACTTTTGGTGCAAAGATACACATTTTCTTGTATTGGAAAGATATTATAACTATTTTTTTTTCGCAAATAAACAATTTGGGGCTGCATTTGATGATTTTCGTCTAACAATTACAAGATGGCACAGATGCCTTCGATACCTTGTTCATCGGATGTCAAAAATTCCCCCAAAGTGAATACTCTGGAGGAATTGCGGATGTTGGAGGAGTAATGTGATTCACTTAAATTCTATTCTGTGCATAAATGCGAACATTGCTCCTAAAGAGTGTAAGAATCTATTGTTCTACTGAATCAACGCGGACGGGCCGGACAGTATGACCAGAGCTGCGGCTGCTGTCCCACATGTCGATAGCGCTAGAACTGAAGCCCAGAATGTAAGCGTAGCGGGAGCTGCTCGTATCGAGCGTCCTCGACCAGTATTCACCGTACGAGCCAACGAAGGAGAAGTTAGCATTCCAGAATCGGCCGGCGGCGGGAAGGAAGATTGCATTGCCGTTGCTCTTACTTGTTATCTTACGTCCATAAACGCCGTTTAGGTTCGTCCACTCCATTGTCGTATAACTACTGTTGTACAATTCCTTTATCTGGTCGAAACTCGGTATCTGCCAGTCGCTGCCCCAATTGGCCGTCGCAGCATCGTCCTCAGGCAACAACTCCGTCAATGTGTCCCGGAAGTCGTTGTAGCCATAGTTGCTAGTGTAACAGTACTTCGTCAATGTATTCTCTGAACCTTTGCAGTACATATATGTGCTCCAGTCGAAATATGTCTTGCCACTATTATATCCATTCGTCTCACCCCAAGCAAAGTAGTCACCGTACTCTTCTGGACTGCTTGCGCCAACATTACATGTCGCCCAGAGAGTTCCGCTAGGCAACCCGAGGTCAACATACTCGTGTAGTACACCCAGTTGAGCCATGATGTTCAGGATGGTTACGAAGTCGGCAATGTCAACTGTTAGGTCATGATTGACATCTACAAAATCGTCGTACTTACCTTCTGCCATAGTGTTCAGAACAACTACTCCATCGGCAATATCAACCTTGCCATCAACGTTCAGGTCGCCATTGGTAACAATGTAAACAAAGGTGGCAATCTTGCTATCCTCCATGTCTGGAGCGGCGGCCATTGCCTTGATAACAGTGTTCTTTTCTATAGTGATAGGTGTGCCGTCATATACCTTCCTTGCTTCAGAGCTGACACATGGACAGGAGCCCTCCAGCGTGTAGTAGATGGTGGCACCTTCTGTAGCGCAGAACAATTCTATTTGTGTACCTTTCTTTACTATCGAGCCAGAGGCAATGGATGCAGTCGGAGTGGCAACAGGTTATATTTGCTCCACATTAATAATAGTAACAGCGGCCTTGTCTGTTCCCTCCACAGAAAATGTCAGGGCGGCAGTACCAGGGAGTTCGCCAAAAACAGCAACTTCAGCCTTACCATCTTCATCAATAATGACTTCTTCTGTTTCCAGCCCAAGAATCATTGAAGAGGAATTCTTGATAGTCAGCGTTCTGCCAGCTGCCGCTTCTGCAGAAATTACATGAACGGTAATCGTCTCAGTACCTTGATATGGAACCTTCACATAGCTAGCAGCAGGAAGACGGTGTTCTCTGCCATGAATGATTTTGGCAGCCTGGCCCATCCGAATCCATTGTTCAAGTCGTCAAAGATACGCTCCTTGCCGCCTCCGCAGAAGTAGACGCTTGACAACGAACCCACAATCTCGCTGTACTGATAGCCGTATGACGTACACCGGAGACCCAGTACTTTGTCGATAACGGGGCCGACGTAACGGGAAAAAAGTTCTCTCACGTGAAATATTCCTCCAAAAGGAGTGATTTTCTCAGATTTTATTTGTACCTTTGCCATGTCATTGATGATTTTGCTTGTCTTGAATTGCAGCACTAAGGTAAGTGAAAAATCTGACATGGCAAAATCCTGGGCAATTTTTTATTGCCCAGGGACTTATAAATATAGTTAAACTAAAGTGCTGCGGATTTTAGGATAAAAAGAAATAAACATACGAACCTATGAATATTGGCGATATACCAGCAGGGTTGATACTGTTTTTTATTCTCTATGGCATAACGGGAGTGGTGCCTGCCATTGCTGCTGTTTATCTGCTACTGCGCCGGGCCAATGCCATTGCGCCGGGCATTACGCCGCCAATGCGGTTACGCCGCTGGACGGCATCATTCTTTGCCGTAACGACATTGGCGCATGTGTGGTGGCTGCTCTTCTACATCTACTCTGGCGACCTGCATTCCGTGGCCTATTTGGTGATCGTCATGGTCGATTGCATGTTGCTGTTCGTCACCTTCGCCGGCATGTTGCTGGCCATGCTTCAGGACCGCCGCCGGCCGGTGTGGCCCGCCCTGGTGACCATGATACCTTTCGTGGCACTTTGCGGAGCGGTCATGGCTTTCCCCAGTAAACTGTTTGAGCAGATTACCGTGGCATACCTCGTGTTGCTCGGCCTGCTCTTTACCGTACACATGATATTTGCCATCCGCCAGTACGGACGCTGGCTGAACGATAACTATGCCGATCTGGAGAATAAGAAGGTGTGGCTGTGCCAGGCGGTGGCGCTCGGCTGCATGCTGTTGTTTGTACTCTATGTATTCGCTGTTGACATGGTCTTAATCTGGTTTTTACGTATCACCGAGCTTGTGCTTGTCGGCCTTCTGCTATGGCGTGTGGAGACGCTACCGCTGTTGGCGCAGAACACCGCTGAGCCCTCACCTAACCCCCAACACCTAACACCAACATCCACAATCTCCACCATCGACCTCGAACAGATTGACCGACTACTGAAAGAGCACTGCGTGGCCACGCAGCTCTATCTGCAGCACGAACTCTCCCTACAGGACCTGGCCCAGGCCATTGGCACCAACCGCTCGTATCTCAGCCAGTATTTCTCGCGTAAGAGCATTACATACAATACCTATATCAACAATCTGCGCATCGACTACTTCATCAAACGCTATCAGGAACTCACCGCTGCCAGACAGGCCGTCGTCGCTCAGGAACTGGCATACGAGAGCGGCTTTAGCAGCTACAGAACCTTCAGTCGTGCCTTCACGCAACGCATGGGCCAGAGCGTAACTACATGGATGGGTCAATCGACAGAGTAACATACCGACATTGCATCATATCCCCGCCGAGTTTTCCGCAAGGAAGACTCGGCTTTTTCATTTATGGAGTGGACAAATTTACAATTTGACTGGACAAATTTACAAAATGTGGACAAATCGTAAAAATCTGCACCTGACAGCGCATTTTGATTTACACGTTTCAGAGAAAATTCGTACTTTCGTAGCACCAATCACTACTAATTTAAAGAGTGAACATTGTGTGTAACATTTAACAATAGCTACTAATATGTACGAATACCGAGGACTACAGGACATTATTTTCATCTCGCTCTACTGCGGGGTGGCTTTCCTGGCCGTGGTAGCCTGTTTGTACCTGCTGCTGAGGCGAGGCAACGCGTTTGTCGGCGATGATTTCAAGACCAGCCGCAGGTTGCGCCGGTGGACGGCGGCGCTGCTGGCTGCTATGGCGGCGAGCCACGTGTGGTGGTATGCCGTCGGGCAGTGGTGGCTGACCGACGACTGGCTGGTGCGCACCATCACGGTAATCATGCTCGACCGCATGACGCTGGTGCCGCTGACCATGGCGGTGCTGCTGGCCATGCTGCAGGACCGCCGTCGCCCACTTTGGCCGTGGCTCGTGATGCAGTTGCCGGTAGTCATATTTGCTATCGTGGGGATAGACGAACGTAGTTCGTTCTGTGGCTGCGAGCTGCCGCACTACTGGCAGCTGGCCATGGTCGCCGTCTTTATTACCTATTATATATATGCGCTGTGGCAGTACGGGCGGTGGCTGCTCGACAACTATGCCGACCTGGATCACAAGGAGGTGTGGCAGAGCCTGGTGTTCGCCCTCGCGCTGCTGGCAGTCTATGTAATCTATACCTCGAACGCCGGGGAACTCATGAGGGAGTACCTGTCGCAGGTTATCTCCATCGTCATCATCGCCTTCCTGCTCTGGCGCGTGGAAACACTACAGGAACTGCCGAGCCAAGAGGACATGAAGGCTTTTTAACACGAATTACCACGAATTGAACACGAATTATTCATGAATAATAATTATATGAATTCAAGTTTCGCATGTTAAGAAGATATAGGAAGATAGAGGTAGATAGCCGCTTTTCAGCGGCGGAAGATAGAGGACATTACTCCATCTGCGGTGATTCTGCAGAAAAACAATTGTCTTTTATCTCCTTTTATCTCCTTCTATCTCCAAAGCAAGCGGAGCTTGCGAAAGTTGAATTATATGAATAAATTACATGGGCAATTACATGAAAATTATATGTTGAAAAGAAAAAAGACTAACAGACAATTATATGTTAAACAAATTAAACAATACTATTATGAGAACAATTATCAGTAACATGAGAACGGCGCGGATGGCCATGATGTTCATCCTTGCCATGTTGACCACCCTGACCGTGCAGGCAGCTGCCGACAAGACAGCGCTGGACTCCGCCGTCAGCGAGGCCGAGACCTACAACAGCAGCATCCTTGAGAGCAACCCCAAGCAGGCCGAGGTGCTGACCATGCTCATCAACTCCTGCAAGACGGTGCTGAACGATGCCGATGCGACGCAAGAGGACGTTGATTTCGCTACCAAGTTCATGAACGAGAGCGTGAGCCAGTGCAAGATTGCCGTGGCGCAGGCCAACTACGCCGCCGCCATCAGCGAGGCCGAGGAGTACCTGGCCACCATCAAGGAGAACTACCCCGCGCAGGCCGAGAAGTTGAACAACGTTATCAATAACGCCAAGGCCCTCATGGAGAACACTTCGGTAGAGGTATTGGAATTCTTCACCCAGGTCGTGACTGAAGGTCTCCAGCAGATTAAGATAGAGGTGGCACAGGCCGACTACGCCGCCGCCATCGCCAAGGCCGAGGAGTATCTGGCCACCATCCAGGAGAAACACCCCGAGCAGGCCGAGAAGTTGACCAACCTCATTAACAATGCCAAGGCCATCGAGAGCACTTCGGTAGATGTCTTGGAATTCTTTACCCAGGCCGTGACTGAAGGCATCAAGTTGGTGCAGTTAGAGATAGCACAGGCCGACTTCGCCGCCGCCATCGCCGATGCCGAGGCTTACTTGGCCACCATTCAGGAGACACACCCCGAGCAGGCCCAGAATTTGACCAACGTCATCAATAACGTCAAGGCCATGGAGAGCACTTCGATGGAGGTATTGGACTTCTTTACCCAAGTCCTGACTGAAGGTCTCCAGCAGATTAAGATGGAGATAGCCCATGCCGACCTCGCCGCTGCCATCGCCGATGCCGAGGCTTACATGACCACAATCCAGGAGAGCAACCCCTCCGTCGCCGAGGCGATGCAGATGTTCATCAACGCGGCCAAGCAGGTGCAGGCCGACGACAGCTACACGCAGGCCGACCTGGAGTTCGCCACCGCCTTCATGAAGGAGCTGGTCGTGCAGGCCAAGGAGGCCGTGACCACCGGTGTCTCCGCCGCCCGTGCCGCTACGAGCCTGGCCGCCAAGTACTACGACCTGCAGGGCCGCCGCCTCTCGCAGCCCTCACGCGCAGGCGTATATATAAATAATGGTGTAGTGAAAGTGAATAAGTAATTTTATTTTAACCTAATTTATTAATATTATGTACAACAATCTAACAAACTTGAGGCGAGGGCGACCGTGGCTGCTACTGGCGGCGCTCTTCGCGTGGCTGCTGCCACAGAGGGTGAATGCAGAAGCCTATGTGGAAAAACCCGAAAACTACTCAGTGTCGCTGGGCGGTTCGAACATCGTCTATTTCACGGCGCCGGTCTATGACCAGGATAATGCCGACCAGTGGATTACCAGTGGTAAACTGATGTGTCAGCCGGAAGGCGAGTCTCAATTCGAGGTCATCTACTGGAAGGCGGCAGAGACGGACATTTCCGGCAGTGCCACGGAGGTGAGCACCTACTTCAGCACGTCGGCCGACGGCTTCTTCGACATCACGAAGGGCAACACCCGCGAGTCGTTCCGACTGACGAAGGACAATGCCGGCAATGCGAAAATCAAGCGCAACAGCGACGGCATCACCTTCTCTTACGAAGCCGAGTGGGCGGTGCCCTACAACCTGTTAGGCAAGAAACTGACCTTCACCTGGGAGGTGAAGCGCGACGGTAACAGTTGGAGTGAAATAACGGTGTCTGGCCTGAAGACGGCGACCATCAAGATGCCGGCAGCAGCCTCAAAACTGCAGCCCTTCATCTCTCAGCCCATGTTGAACCCCAACAACCCGGGCAAACTGGAGTTGCCCTGGTTTATGACTTCCGACAGCATCGTCAGTGCCCGCTACGAGTACACCGATGCCAATGGGGAGCGCAAGAAGGTGCCTATCAGCAACATGGCCAGCGGAATCATCGAACTTGATGCCAACGTGCCTCACCGCAGCTTCCGTGTGGTCTGCAGTTACAAACAACAGGGTGACAAAGGGAGTTACCTCATTGAGGACCAAGGCTCATCGGCGCAGAACATAGCCATGATCCATGCGCCCATCGGACTGAAGGCCCGTTCATTAGGCGGCCAAAAGGCAAAGGTGGAACTGACGTGGAGCGTGCCCTATATAGACGATGAAGACCTGGCTCCCACCGACTTCTTCGAGGTGCAGCGCTCGCTCACCGGTAAGGAGGCTGACTTCGAGACCATCAACCAGGACTTCTTCTCTTCTAAAGCAAAAAAGGCCACCTACACCTTCATCGACAGCACCTTAGTGGAGTCCATGCAGGCGGGCATACTGGCGAACGGCGGCACGCTTGACAACCTGACCTACCGCGTGCGCCGCGCCATCACCCAGGACTGGGGCTGGGGCACCAGCAACAACTGCGCCGCCACCACCCGTTGCGTGGTGGACAATCTGCACCTGCTGCGCATAGCCAACTACACGGCTCAGTGGGAGGACTCGCTGGCCTACACCGTGCGCGTGGCCTGGCAGTATGCCGACGAGCGTGGCGCCGTTTGGGACGACCGCGCCAAGATGGTGCTGCGCGTCATCTCGAAGAACCGCGAGGGTGTCCTCGTCGATAGCTTGGTCTACAACATCGACGACGAAAATGAGCGCGCACGGCGCTACAAGGTGGTGAACCTGACACGCACGTGCGTCACCTATGATATAGATATGTATGTGGAGCGCGGCACGTCGCCCATCAACCAGCTGGCCGACGTGGAGCCGTACTTCTTCCCCATCCGCTCGTATGAAGACTGGCAAACGTTTAACCGGAACGGGGAGGCAGCCAACGGCAAGTACGACCTGAACGCCCGCCTCTATGCCGACATCGAGGTCAATACGATATTAGGCTGGAAATCGGAATCCCCCTACAGTGGCATCTTCGACGGCAACGGCCACACGCTGACCGTCAGTTACAAAGGAAGTGACAATAGTGCCTACAACAGCGAGTATATTGCTCCCTTCCGCTATGTAAGCAATGCCACCATCAAGAACCTGCACGTAAAAGGTACCATCAGCACCAATTCGAAGTTTGAGGGTGGTCTCATTGCACAAGTCAAGTCAGGAAGCACGGTGAGCATCGAGAACTGCCGCTCGTCGGTGACGCTCAACAGCAGCGTCAGTGGCGATGCCACCAACGGCGGCTTCATAGCCCACGTAAGGCCGGGCTGCAGCGTCACGTTCACCAACTGTAAGTTCGACGGCAGCTTCGAAGGGGCCAACTGCGCCCACAACGGCGGATTCATTGGCTGGACCGACAGCGGCGGCAAGGTGACCATAGACAACAGCCTCTTCAACCCCGGCCACTACGACTGCAAGGTCGACGCCAGCGCAACATGGTCGCGCAACGAAGCAAACATCACCCTGACGCTCAAGAACAGCTATGCCACCCTGGAGCTTACCGACCAGATTGAGACCATCGTCATAGACGGAAAGACCTTCATGGTGCTACATGACAATGCTGACTGGCTGAAGTTCAAGGCTCAGGTGGAAAAAGATGCCAAAACCAATGGCATACTGGCCGGCGACTTTACAACCACCGACACTGGCTCGTGGGAAAATAACTTCTCCGGCATTTTAGACGGTAATGGTCATACGATTACGCTCAATGTTAATAGTGGTAACACAGCAAATGTCGCCTTGTTCAGAAATGGTGAAGGCTGCACTATTAAGAACTTGCACCTCACTGGCAAAATCATTGGCAGTGACCACGTGGCAGGTCTTGTTGGTGTGGCAGGTGAAGTGAATGGCAAGTGGACCGACATCTTTAATTGCCGTGTATCGGCCAGTATAGAGTGTTCCGGTTGGATCGCAGGTGGCTTCATCGGTCGCGGCACCAATGCAAATATTCAAAACAGCCTGTTCGACGGCTCCATTTGGTGTCAAAGAGCACAGGTTGATGGTAATCAGAACTGGGCTGGTGCATTCCATGGTTTCAGAGATGGCGCAGAAGGTACCGTTTCCAATGCAATAGTACAAAACTGTCTGGAGAAAGCAACTTGGTACAACATTCTTCTCCAAAACCTGAACTCGAAACCATGGACTTATTGGGGTAATGGCGAGAATTCTGATACCAAAAACAACTGGAGCTATACTGGTGTAAGTGGAGCCTCCAAGGTTACTGGAGAGTCAGTAGAAACGATGGTAAACTATCTGGGCAACAGCAACTGGCAGGTGGTCAATGGCGAGGTGGTTCCCAAGATGACCGTCACCGAGATTATCGGTATCGTGACCCATCCGCTGAGCGACTTCGAGGCCAACTACACCGACGGCTGGACGAAGGATGGCTCGACCATCAATCCGACCACGACCACGGAGGAATACCAGGAGTACGCCACCGTGAACGACCCGAAGCTGAAGGGGCTGTTCTACCACAAGAGCAACGGTACGATAGACGAGACGCTGCTGACGCAGACGCGCCAGAGCAGCGTGGTGTTGACGTGGGCCACCGACGGCAGACCCATCGACTACTTCCGCGTGCTGCGCCGCGTGCAGGGTCAGGGCGAAGACAAGTGGCAGGAAGTGGCCACCAACCTGACCGACATGAGCTACGAGGACACGAGCGTGTCGCCGCTGCTCACCTACGAATATAAGGTGCTGGCCGTGAACGACTGCGAAGGCATCACCACGACCGAGACACAGGTGAAGGTGGGCGAGTGTAAGCACACCGGCCGCGTGGAGGGCTACGTGCGCTTCAACGACGGCACCGGCACCCCCGGCATCAGCGTAATCGTTACATATAACAATAATACGGTGGCCACCGTGGAGACCGACGAGAGCGGCTACTTCGAGGTGGATGAACTGTCGTACCAGGGCGGTACGGACGTCACCTATAGTGTAGGCCCCGCCGAGAGTGGTCTCGGCATTGATCCCGTGGCCGTTACCTTCGACGCCAAGAGCAACAACCAGACGCTGCGCGAGTTCACCATCGAGAACGGTCGCCGCTTCTCGGGCTACGTGATGTACGACGGCACGAGCATCCCCGTGAAGGGTGTGAACTTCCTGGTAGATGGCAACCGCATCCACAACGCGCAGGGCAAGTATGTGGAGACCGACCACGACGGAAGCTTCTCGTTCCGCGTGCTCGACGGCCAGCACACCATCCAGGCCGTGATGGACAAGCACGTCTTTACGAATGAAGGCTGGTATAAGAACAGCAACAAGCAGAACATCAATGCCGACATTGCCGGCATCTACTTCTACGACGCCACGAAGGTGACGCTGACGGGCCGCGTGGTCGGTGGTGATGACCAGGGCCAGAAGCCGCTGATGAACAATCTGTCTCAGAACAACCTGGGCGACTCCATACAGATAGTGCTCACCTTAGAGGGCGACAACACGTCGTGGCTGGTGTATGACAACCTGAACCCCAACCGCACGCAGCGCGAGGAGGTGGTGAGCCATCCGCGCGGCGGCGACAAGCACTACACCTCGGTGCTGACACAGCGCAAACGCATGGTGGTGACGCCCGACCTCACGACGGGCGAATACACGCTGAAGCTGCCGCCCGTGCGCTGGAAGGTGCAGCAGGTGTACTGCAAGGGCTACGCCACACTGTTCCAGGAGGGACAGGTGAGCGAGGTCATCGACCTGACCAACGCGCTTGACACGCTGAAGGTCAGCTACGACGGCATCTACTACGATGCCGACGAGGTGCGCGTGGAGAACCCCAAGGCCCAGTATCACGCCGTGTATAACCGCATCTACCACAGCCCTGTGGAGGTGACCTACCGGCAGATAGGCTACGACAACTTCGACTACTTCGGCGACAAGAGTTACATGGCCACTGAACTGACGGGCAAGGCCACCGAGGTACCACTGGTATATAGCGTGCGCAAGCCCAACTGGCCCCAGAACCGCAAGGATTCGCTCATGGCCGTCTATACGCTGGGCCACCCCGTGTTCAGCATCGAGCGCAGATACAAAATCCAGTTGCAGGTGGGCGAGCGCTATCTGTACAACAACGACCCAGTAGGCCGCGTCGATATGGTGCCCCTGAAGGGCGGCATGGCCTACATGCAGAACGGCATGAGGGGGCTGTCGTTTGACGACCCGACCACCATCAAGGACGAGCAGGAGTTAGACAGCCTGGGCCGGTGCGTCTTCACCCTGAAGGCCGACCAGACGTCGAACATGAGCGACTGCCTGCGCACGGTGACGTTCACCGTTGAGCGTGACAGCACCTACTTCGAGGCTGAGCCGCTGCAGGCCTACGTGCTCAACATGTACCCCATAGGCTCGGCGAAGAGCATCCTGACGGAAGGACAGCCCCTGCTGTTCGACATCCTGCGCGACCCACCGGGTGCCTACAGTTCGAACACGCTGGCCAAGGGTGCCACACTCAACAACACGTACATGATGAACCTGACGCTGATGGCTGGTCTTAACATGACCTATAAGTCGGGTGAGGATCTGCAGGTCCTGTCGGGCCAGTTGGTCGGTACGAGTGCAGCAGGGGCTATGACGGGTACTGTCGTCGGTCCTATTAGCACCGGAAAGTTTGAGGAGGGCAGCATGGACCAGTTGATGTACAACGCACAGGGAAGCAAAGCCTTCTCGCACACGATGGTGCTGAACAACGCAGTGAGCACCAGCGGCGACCCGTCGATGGTGGGAGCCGATGCTGACGTCTATATCGGCACGGTGCAGAACGTGGTGGTGACACCCATGTCCACCATCCGCGCCGTGACCCACGACATGCTCAAGCAGATGATTGCCCGTTTAGGCAAGGACAACATTGTCGCCCTGACCGATACGAAGATGGAGTCGGACCTCAGCAAGCGCATCGACTACGGCACGGTGGCGGTGATAGCCTCGGGTCTGAACGCCGATGGCGACACCATCCACCTCATCCGGGACGTGGCCTTAGGCTACGGCCCGGAGGTGCAATCACAGTTCTTCTACTCGCAGAAGCAGATTCTCACGCAGATCATCCCCGACAAGGCGAAGGAGATTGCCGACATGATGTTCTTTGGCACGAAGGAGGAGGCGCAGGCCATAGCCAACCGCACGAAGAAGGCAGTCTATCTGTCGTTGCGCCTGCCCACCGACTCGGCGTTTGCCGTGGTGAACAAGCCGATAGACGGACATGCCTACAACACGAGCATCGCCACGCCCCAGGAGGGTATCAACTACCTTGTGGTGCTGCCTAAGGGTAAAGAAGAGAAGGACTTCAGCGACGAGGTGACGGAGAAGTACCAGATTATCAAGGCCTGGTTAGAGATGATTGCCCAGAACGAGGGTGAGAAACTCACTGCCCGCGACCTGGTGGCCAACTACGACGTGGCTGGCACACAGGGCGTGAACTACAGCGAGACCTTCGACAACAACTACTCCACCACCTGGATGAACCACTTCCCCATCGCTACGGAGGTGGACTACTTCGGCACCGGCTCCAAGGAGCTGAACCAAATCACTTCGGGAGTCACACTGGGCATTACGATCGCTGCCAGCATCGCGCTTTCCCTACAGGAGATGAAGACATGGTCAGACCCGACGGTAGTCGTATCCCAAGATAACGGAACGAACCAGAGTGTCTCGTTCTCGGGTCATCTTCTCCAATGGAAGATTCTGCCCGTGATTGTATGCTCCACGGTGGGCACCGATGCTGAAACGCGGGCATACAACCGCACGGAGAGTTTCACCATTGCCACCGACCCAGCAAGCCACCTGAATGTCGATGTTTACCGCGTGAAAACGGTGGTAAACGAGAACGAGGAGTTCGTGAGTGCCAAGGACGTCTTCACGAACTACAACTTCAACACCCTGAACAACGACATGGAGTACTATATTGGCAAGACGCTCAAGAAACAGGACATCCTGAGTCCGCGCAGTTTCGTGTTCCGCACCCGTGGCGGCTCCACCCAGAACCCGTGGGAAGACCAGCGCGTGACGAAGGTCTATAGCCCCGGCACGCAGCTCGACGCCCGCACACTGAAGATTGTGAACCCGAAGATTCGTCTGGACAAGCAGAGCGTGAGCGGCGTGGCCATCGACGACGCTGCCAAGTTCACCGTCTATGTGGGCAACGACAGTGAGAAGCCTGAGGCCACCGACGGCATCACCATCCTGCAGGTGTTCGTTCCCGACCAGCTGAACCCGCAGGGCGCGAAGATCAGCATCAACGGACAGACGCTGACCACCGGCGGCATGACCGTGACGTGCGTTCCCGGCACGGAGACGGCCCTGCAGATGGAGGTACGCGCCGGACAGGGCTTCGACTACGAGGGTCTGGTCATCGGCGTGATGTCGCCCACCGACCCTGAGCACACATGGGCACTGGTTCCGTTCGACGTCCACTTCCTGCGCGAGGCAGGCGGCCTGGCCATCGCAACGCCGGGCGACAAGTGGGTGCTGAACACCAACGCCCAGAAGGACGGCAAGCGCGGCTGGTACATCCCCGTACACATCAACGGCTTCGACCGCCATCAGCACAACTTCGACCACATTGAGTTCCAGTACAAGGAGTCGCAGCGCGGCGACGACGCATGGACGAACCTCTGCTCGTTCTACGCCGACGCTGAGCTCATGGCCAAGGCCAACGGCGTACGCGAACTGATGAAGGAGAACGCGAACATCACCACCGAGTTCTACGGCGAAGGCTGGACGATGGAGCGCGCCTACGACCTGAGGGCCGTGCTGTTCTGCCGCAACGGCAATGACTTCCTGACTACCTCGTCGAAGGTCATCAGCGGCATCAAGGACACGCGCCGCCCGCAACTGTTCGGCACGCCAGAACCGAAGAGCGGCCTGCTGACCGCCGGCGACGACATCGTGTTCAACTTCTCTGAAGACATTGAATATAACTATCTAAGTGCCATCACCAACTTCGAGGTGAAGGGCGAGGTGAACAACAACTCACTGTCGGAGATGGTGAGCGTGCAGTTCGACGGCACGACGGCCAGCGTGGAGACCGAGGCCAAGCGCAACTTCAGCGGCAAGGACCTGACCATCGACCTGATGGTGAAGCCCGCCGAGACGGGACGCGACATGCCGCTGTTCTCGCACGGCACCAACGGCCAGACGCTGCAGCTGTGGCTGACCTCAGACTTCAAGCTAAAGGCCGTGGTGAACGGCCAGACCCTGACGGCCAGCAAGGAGATGCCGAAGAACATCTTCCAGCAGGTGGCCCTGGTGCTGAACCAGACGGACAGCCTGGTGACACTCTACCACGGTGGCCTGGAGGTGGGCCGACAGAAGCTCTCGTCGCTCTACACGGGCACGGGTACGCTCATCTTCGGTCGCGCCAAAGAGCAGGACAGCAACAAGAGCCAGTACTATGAGGGCCGTATGATGGAGGCCCGCCTGTGGTACAACGCCATGGACGGCACACTCATCGGTTCGACCTACGGCGGACACCATCTGACGGGCTACGAGAAGGACCTCGTGGACTACTATCCGATGAACGAGGGTTCGGGCGACTATGTCATTGACTACACCCAGGGTGCCAACGCTCAGCTGATAAACGCTTCGTGGGCCATCCCACAGGGCCTGTCGCTACATGTCGATAAGGCCGACAAGGGTGTGCTCTTGGATAAGAACGCCATGAACCGCACCGCCGAGCAGGACTACACGCTGATGTTCTGGTTTAAGACCGATAAGGACGGACGCGGCACGCTGCTCTCCAATGGTCGCGGACTGAAGGAGGACAACGGCGCTGTGAACCAGTTCCACATCGGCTTCGAGGCCGACACGCTGAAGTACCGCTCCAACGGCTTTGTAGCCAACGTTCCAGGCAACTGGAGCGACGGCAAGTGGCACCACTACGCCATGACCGTGAACCGCGGCCGCAGCGTGGCCAACATCTACATGGACAAGGAGCTCATTACCACCTTCGAAACCGACAGCCTTGGCGGCATCAGCGGCGGCTATCCGCTCATCGGTGCCAGCCGCTACGACATCGTCAACGAGAAGGACACCCTGCTGAGACAGGACGGAAAGACTCCGCTGAAGGGTAACGTCGACGAACTGCTGTTCTTTGCTCAGGCATTGCCGCAACAGCTCATCAAGACCTATGCGTCGAAGAGCCCCAACGGCGACGAGGCCGGTCTGTTGACCTACCTGAGCTTCGACCGCCAGGAGCGCCAGAAGGACAACAGCATCGAGTTGGTGCCCTATGTCTATAGCAAGAAACTCTATCTCGATGACAAGGGCCAGCCGCGCTATCAGCTCGACCCAGAGACGAAGGAGCCCACTGACATACTGGTGCGCGACTACCTGTTCGTGGACGATGAGGATGTGGTGCTGACGCACTTCGACAAGAAGGACGCTGCACCTGTGGTGCCCTACGAGGAGGTGACCAACCTGAAGTTCTCGTTCATCGGACGCGGCAACCAGGTGCTGGTGGAGCTTGACGAGAACGCCGCCCGACTGAACCACCGCAACATCTACGTGACGCTGCGCGACATCGAGGACCTGAACGGCAACACGATGGCTTCGCCGCAGACAGCCTGCTACTACGTGACCAACAGCAGCCTGCAGTGGGTGATCAACCGTCTGGATGTAACCGTCAAGTATGGAAGCGGTGAGAGCTGTGAACTGCCGTTCTACAACAACGGTGCGCAGAACCACACCTACACCATCGAGAACTGCCCGCGTTGGCTGACGCTCGACAAGTACTACGGCGTGTTAGCTCCGCAGGCACTGGACTATGTCACGGCCACGGTCAATAAGGACCTGAACATCGGCACGTACAACGAGATTCTCTATCTGACCGACGAGGAGGGCATCACCGAGCCGTTCTACCTGAACCTGACGGTGGAGGGCGAACAGCCTGAGTGGGCCGACCACATCGACAGCGAGTTCCTGGCGAACTCGATGAACATCAGCGGACAGGTGTATCTCTATGGCGACCTGGACAGCGATGCACGCGACATCGTGGGCGTTTTCGACGACCAGAACCAGTGTCACGGCTTCGCCAATATCACGCACGACACACAGTCTGGCGAGACGGGCCTCTACCTGACCGTCTATGACAGCCAGGCCAGCGGCCGTGCACTGAACTTCCGTCTGTGGCAGTACAGCACCGGTCGTGAGATTGTGCTGAAACCAGAATCGGCCATCACGTTTGCGAATGATGCCATGCTGGGCAGCGACACGCCCGTACGTTTCGACGGTGGCGAGGCCTTCGTCCAGAACTTCAAGTTACAGGAGGGCTGGAACTGGGTATCGTTCAACCTGAAGAGAGACCAGCTCAGCGACGTGAACACACTGCTGGGCGGCATGAAGTGGAGCGACGGCGACATCCTGACCGACTTGGGCAGCAACCTGACGCTGACCTACGAGGCAGCACAGAAGCAGTGGATTGCCACCGGTAGCACCGATACCGTGACCATCTCGCCGAAGAATGCGTATGCCATCAAGGTCAAGAAGGATTGCACTCTGCCGGTTGGCGGCACCGTCATCAAGGATCAGGATGACCGCACCATCACGGTGAGCAAGGGCTGGAACGCCATTGGCTACACGCCGATGACCAACCTGAGCGTGGAGACGGCTCTGAGCGATTACTATGACCAGGCTGAGCCCGGCGACGTGATAAAGAGTCACACCGAGTTTGCCTACTTCACCAAGACCGGCAACACCGGACGCTGGCGCGGTAGCCTGCAGTTCATGAAGCCCGGCGAGGGTTACATGATGCTCCGCAAGGGTGCGGCAGACGCTACGTTCACCTATCCGTTCTACGACCTGAACAGCAACTTCCGTGAGGACTGGAACACCGGTACTACTCGCGCCGCTGCCGCCGCCAAGGCACGCAGCACGATGACCGTCACTGCCACCACCAAGGGCTTCGAGCCTAAGGAGGGCGACGTCCTGGTGGCTTACGTCAACGGCGAGCAGGTTGGAGTTGCTGAACTCTCAACGCTCAACGAAGAAAGCGCTACAGGATTCTATCTGAGCATCGCTGGCGATGCCACCAATGGTGTCTGGTTCGCCATCGAGCGTGACGGCGAAATCGTAGCTTCTACCGGCGAGGTGATGACCTACAAGGCCAATGCCGTCATCGGCAGTCCCGACCAGCCTACAGCCATCAACTTCGTCCGCGCTGAGTATGCCGACGGCCAGTGGTACAGCATCAACGGTATGAAGCTGCAGAAGCGTCCAACCAAGAGTGGTGTGTATATCTTCAACGGTCGTAAGATCGTCGTTAAGTAACATTAAATAAAGAGTATTATGAATAAGATAAAATTAATGTTCGTTCTGCTGGCAAGCCTCGTACTGGGGGCTTGCAGCAGCGACGATGACAATAATGTCAATGATCCAAAGAATGCTGCCTACACGGAGACCACGGTCACTGAGGCTCCCGCGTGGCAGATAGACTGGAGCAACAATCAGGAGCGCCCCAACTGGACGGAGCCCGACGGCTCGCTCTATGCGAACTGGACCATCCTGAAGGTGCAGATAGAGGATGCGCTGAAGGCCTACGCCTCCGACGGCGACCTGATGGCGCTCTTCATGAACGGCGAGATACGCGCACTGGCCAAGCCTGCCGTCAGCGTGGGCGGCGGGACGGCCACGGGCAAGTTCCTGATGAAGGCCTACGGCAACGAGACGGGCTCGGAAACGGTGAACATGTCGCTGCAATACTACAGCCAGACGCTGAAGCACCTCTTCACGCTGACCGACAACATCACGCTGGACTCTGACGTGACCACCGGCATCGACGAGGCCTTCATTCCGGAGTTCACGCTCGGTTCGGCCAAGTATCCCGTGATGAAGGTGGTGGGCGTGGAGCTTCTCCTGACCAAGGCGGGCCTCACACCTGTCATTGGTAATACGGTGGCTGCCTTCGTGGGCGAAGAGTGTCGCGGCACGGTGTCGCTCTCTACGTCCGGCAACACCCAGCTGCTCATCTTCGGTCGCAACAATGGCGAGTCTGTCACGTTGAAGTGCTATGATGCCGTAGCTGGCAAGCTGTACACCATCCCCGACGCTGTGAAACTATAACAGCGTACAAACGGTAGCGGGTTCGACTCCCGCTGCCGTTACCAGTAATATTAAAAGGAACACGATTTCTTGGACGAGCCAAGCGCGTAGCGAGTCCCACGAATTACTCATTAATGATAATTATATGGTCAATTACATGAAAATTATATGTTGAAACAAATAAATTAAAATGATGCAGACAAGATTCAAAAAAGGTGCAAAGATTTTCGACATCGTGATTACCGCCGTGGCGTGCTTCGTGACGGAAGTAGAAACGGCCAGAAAATAGCAAAGATAACTACACATATTATTAATTAACTCAACTTTCGCAAGCTCTTCCCACTCACCTCTGAAAGTTGAGCTTGTTAAAATGCGAAACTTGAATTAATAACAATAAAAACAACAAAAGCAATGAGAAAGAAAAAGATTCTAATGATCCTCACCCTGCTGCTGACGGCAGTCACGCAGGGCGCGTGGGCCGACGACGGTATCTACTGCACGGCCAGTGACGTCGGTCGCGTGGTTTGCACCGACGGCAGTATCTATGACAATGTATCGGCGGCAGAGGCTGACGGCAAAACGGCTGTGGCCATGATTGCCTACCTCGACACGGAGAACAACAAGGGCCTGGCGCTCGCGCTGGCCGACGAGAGCGACTGGATGGCCTGGAGTACGGCCATAAGCACCTGCTCTGCCAAGACCCCGACCGTCACCGGCGGCACGTGGAAGCTGGCCACCAAGGACGAGTGGGACCTGATGATTTCCGCTGCCGGCAGCTCCAACGCCCTGCACGATGGCTTCAGCAGCGTTGGAGGCACTAATATGCAGTGGAGCCCGACCTACTACTACTGGTCGTCTACGGAGTATGATTCCGGCTACGCGTGGAGCTACAACTTCAGCGGCGGCAGTTGGCACAGCAACGACCCTAAGGAAAACTGCAACTACGTCCGCGCCTGCCTCGCTTTCGACTTTAACGCCCCCGTCACCAAGATGGCCGACAACTGGTATATGATCTCCAGGCAGACGCAGACCAGACAGTCGGACTGGACGGCGCTGAGCGCTGGCTCCACGACGGGGCGGACGCTGGGCAGCGCAGATGCCGTGACGTACTATTACGCCACGGGCGACCTCAGTTTCACCAATTCGACCGTCGGCGGCAGCGGCCTCACCATCCAGGGCACGGTGTATCTCTACATCCCCTCCGGCACAACGCTTACCTGCACGGGAGCCAATGCCAGCGGACAGACGGGCGCCGGTGCCGGCATTGAGCTGACGCAGGGCAACTCGCTCTACCTCATCGGCGGCGGCACGCTGAACGCCAACGGCGGCAATGCGGCCAACGGCGGCAACGGCGCGGGCGGAAATGATGCAGAAGTAAATGTAAATACTAGTCAATATATCCTCGGTGGCTCAGGTGGTACCGGTGGCAATGGCGGCGGCGGTGCCGGTGCTGGCATCGGCACATGCGGCGGCAATGGTGGAACCGGCGGAACCGGCGGTCAACGCACTGGAACTTATAATCAAGAGACTACACAATATGGCGTCGATGGCAATGCCGGCAGCGGTGGCAGCACGGCGAGTGCCATGGGAACAGTGTATAAGACCAACGACATCACGGTGAATGCCACGGGTGGCAGCGCTGGCTCGAATGGCACTGGCGGTAGTCGAGGCAAAACGGCTTCCCAACACCCAGGCTCGAATGTATATCTGGCGTCTGGCGGTGGCGGCGGCGGTGCCGGTGGCTTCGGCGGTGCAGCCAACAACATCGGTGCCGGCGGACCTGGCGGTGGCGGTGGTGGCGGTGGTGCCGCAGGCAACGTAACATGGTGCGTATACTCTGGAACCGCAAATAAATATCATCATGCAGGTGCTTGCGGTGGCAACGGCGGTCAGAATGCTGATGGCTCATCGGCTGCCAATGGTGCTGATGTAGAATTAGACAACCCTAAACATGCGGATATCCAAGGAGTTGACCTCAGAGATAACGCCAGTGACTATACTGACGACGGTGGCTGGGAGGATGGAAACGGCCGTCATGCCGGCGGTGCAGGCGGCGCAGCCGGCTCTGCCAGCGTCGGCGGCTCCTACGGCACCGTGACGGTGGACTGGAGTACGCAGGGCAAAGGCACCGAGGGCGCCCCCTTCATCGTCAGCAGCACCGACGACTGGAACGTGTTCGCCGACTACGTCAACAGCGGCTACGCCTTCAGCGGCGAGTTCGTGAAGCTGGGCGACGACATTAGCGTCTCTATTCCGGCGGGCATTCGCAAGAGCGACAGCTACAATAGCCCCTTCAGCGGCACCTTCCTCGGCGACGGCCACACCATCACCGTCACACTTACTGACGACGGCAAGCAGGGCTTGGCCCCCTTCCGCAGTATCGACGGCGCCACCATCAAGAACCTGAAAGTGGCGGGTACCATCGCCCCCTCCCAGTATCACTCGGCGGGAATCGCGGGCTTCGCCTCCGGCACCAACACGATTGAGGACTGCCTGGTCACCGCCACGCTCAACATCAGCAGCGACTATGCCGGCGGCATCATCGGCCACGGACTGACTTCTGCCACCACCATCCGGGGCTGCGCCTTCACTGGCACCGTCAACGGCGTGGACGGCAACCGCAGCAACATCGGCGGCCTCTGGGGCTGGAGCAACAGTGGCACGCCCACGCTCGAGGGCTGTCTGGAAGCCGGCACCTACACCAACATCGCGTCCATGCACCCCATGGGCTTGCAAGGCGGCAGCGGCACCATTACCAACTGCTACTACCTGAACCCGCAGGTCGGCTCGCCCAAAAACGCCTGCACCGTCAGCGGCGCCAAGCAGGCATACGCCTTTA
>JAEEGI010007508.1_pt1 | contig 24422 bp, 24 predicted proteins | sample 8958751 | NCBI WGS metagenome assembly JAEEGI01 (sample SAMN16246545, study PRJNA631951) | gut metagenome | biome: gut microbiome; feature: rumen; material: KS-attached | host: Bos | place: Iran: Karaj | collected 2018-10
ACAAAGAGTGCGATCACCTGGTTTGACTGGCTTGGCATGGCACTTATCTGCTTTGTTCTTCCCGCAGTATTTTCTCTTCTCATCCATAAGATAGTCGTTAAACTCGGATGGGTTAAAGAGGGAGATCTTAAACTTTCATAGAGGACGGACTATTGAAAATCGTCGTAAGAGATTCTCACAGAAATCTGAATAGAATTGACAAGGCATTGCTTGCGGACTTCTTCAGAGAAGTTAAAGGAATGAACAAAGAAGATTCATTCTCCCAGGCAATGTTTTGCAGTGAATATTTTGAATATGAATTCGCAGTAAAGTGGTTTGAGGTAATAGCGTATAACGGCTTTAAAGTCGTAGGATATTTAAGGTGTCTGCGCTTCCCCGACGATGCGACAAAGTGGTACATCGGAGACGTGAACGTACGAAAAGCGTTCAGAAGAAAAGGTATCGCATCAAAAATGTATGAGACCGTATTCGAAGTGCTTAAGCGTTACTGCGATGCAAAGTGTGTCTGTGCATCGGTGTCAAAAGAAAACCCTCCTTCGATCTCTCTTCATAAGAAATTTGGATTTACCGATTCATATTCGCCCTGTACATTCAAAAACTTCTGGTTCGATCCGAAAGAAAGTGAATACGATAAACTTTTATACAGGTATTATCCCGTTCCCGATACCGACAAAACATTTGATTTCATATGGCCGATGTTTGAAGGCTTTTTGAAGACAAAGGAAGACGAGGTGCCGGAGAACGAGGCAAAAGAAATGTTAAATGATCTTATTGCCGAGTCGTTACTCGGCAAAGAACCGCTTATTGCAATCTTTCTCGGCAACGATCTTGCGGGGATAAAGTTAAATTATAAGGGAAATACGGAAGAATACATCAAACCCACGGAAACGGTGAAAGAATGAACATACGAAGAGCAAAGGATTCAGATCTTAAAGAAATAAACGAACTTCTCGCACAGGTGGATCTTGTGCATCACATTATCCGCCCGGATCTTTTCAATATCGGGAACAAGTACACCGATGAGCAGGTGCTTGAGATAATCAAAGATGAGAAGACACCTGTTTTTGTTGCCGTTGATGAAAACGATAAAACCATGGGATATGCTTTTTGCATGTTTAAACAGCATTTAACCGAGGAGTTTTTGACTGACATCAAAACTTTATACATCGACGACCTTTGTGTTTACGAACACTTAAGAGGGCAGCATGTGGGCAGAGCTTTATACGACTATGTGTGCAATTTTGCAAAAGAAAACGGATGTTATAATATTACACTCAACGTTTGGGAAGGTAATGACAGCGCGAAACGTTTCTATGAAAGTGTGGGAATGAAGCCTCAGAAGACCGGAATGGAAATGATATTGCAGTAATGTGGCGCAAATTGAAATAATAGGTTATCATTGATTCATGAAATTAACGCTTTTGGTGTCCGCCCTTAATCAGAATACGGACGAACTCATGTTAAAAATGAATATCGCTTCGGACGTTGTCATCGTCAATCAGTGTGACGAGGACAGGAAAGAAGAATTTCTTGACGACTACAGAGTAAGGATCCTTTATTCGAAAAAGCGCGGCGTCGGTGAGAGCAGGAATCTTTGTATAAAGAACGCATTCGGCGACATCTGCCTTTTCTCGGATGACGACATCGTATACGAGGATTCTTACGTAAAGAAAGTGGTGGACGAGTTTGAAGCCCATCCCGAAGCGGATATGATCATGTTTAACGTGGAAGTATGTGAGGAAAGACGTACCTACGTAAACGACAGGTTCAAAAAACTTTCCAAGATGAACATCGGAAGATATCCCGCATATTCCATCGCGGTAAGGACAAAGGTGCTCAAAGAAAAAGAACTTTCTTTCTCCACATTATTCGGCGGAGGAGCCAAATACAGCAACGGAGAAGATTCGCTGTTTTTAAGACAGGCCTACGATAAGGGCGTAAGGATGTACGCTTCTCCCGTATATATAGCAAAGGAAGTGCCCAGACAATCAACATGGTTTTCAGGATATACCGAGAAGTTTTTCTTCGACAGAGGCGTTCTGTTCTACTATCTTTATAAGAGCAAAGCATGGATATGGAGCCTGCGCTTTGTGCTCACGAAGAAGGATATGTTTAAAGGAGAGATAAAGCGTTTTAAAGCCTTTAAACTCATAAATTCGGGTATTAAAGAAGGCAAAAAGCTGTACAAGGCGGGAGAGTATTAAAAAAATCGCCGTTTTGAGATATTTTTTGTTGACAACATTTTTTCTTTTGTGATATAAACAATTTAATCAAATATAGTGTTAAACCGTTGAAGCGGAGATAAAGGCAACGATGCCTGTACAGAGAACCCGTGTTGCTGAGAATCGGGTGAGAAACAAATTGTCAAATGGACCGCTGAGGGCGCAGTCAAATGTAGATCATTACAGAGTATTCTGCGACGTAAGGCATACGTAAGTTGCCGGGGATATGTTGGTATCCTGTTAAGCGCACGAAGTATTTCGTGAATCAAGGTGGCACCGCGGATAATAGATAATTCGCCCTTGACAGACAGTTAGTCTGTCGAGGGTTTTTTGTTTTTATAACCCCTGCTCAGACTTAATCGAACGCTTAATCATTTAATGGAGGTTATCAAAATGAAAACAGTTCCTTCCTTGGAAGAAGCCAAGCGCATTGCCACAACGGGAAAGTATAAAGTGCTTCCCGTAAGTTGTGAGATGTTATCCGATTTCACGACGCCACTTGAAACGATCAAGATCCTTAAAAATGTTTCCACCCACTGCTACATGCTTGAGTCGGCTCAGGCAGATGAAAAGTGGGGAAGATATACGTTCCTCGGATACGATCCGATACTTGACGTAACCTGCTCGGACAAAGTAATGAGAGCGGGTGATATCGAGATAAAGACCGATAATCCCTCCCAATTTCTGCGAGACATGCTCGCCAAATACACAAGCCCCCGGTTTGATTATCTACCTCCTTTTACGGGCGGGCTTGTAGGATACTTTTCTTTTGACTTTATTAAGTACAGCGAGCCTACGGTAACGGTTAATCTTAACGATACCGAGGCATTCAAAGACATCGACTTAATGCTCTTTGATAAGATAATCGCTTTCGACAACTTAAAGCAAAAGATCATTCTTATAGCAAACATGAAGCTTGACGACGTCGAAGTCGGATACAACAAAGCGGTCATGGAACTTAACAACATGAAAGAACTCATCCGTAACGGTAAAAAGAAAGAAGAGCCGGGCGGAAAACTTAAGGGTGAGGTAAGCGTCTTGTTTGAGAAGGAAGAGTTTTGCAAGATGGTTGAGAAAGCAAAGCGTTACATCTACGAAGGCGATATCTTCCAGATAGTTCTTTCAAACAGACTGTCGGCTCCTTTCGAAGGAAGTCTTTTAAACACTTACAGGGTGTTGAGAACGATCAATCCTTCACCCTATATGTTCTACTTCTCGGGAACGGACGTTGAAGTTGCAGGTGCTTCCCCCGAAACCCTCGTTAAACTTGAGGACGGTGTCGTTCATACATTTCCTCTTGCCGGCACAAGACCGAGAGGAAAGACCGAGGAAGAAGATATTAAACTGGAAGAAGAACTTTTACAGGATGAGAAAGAGCTGGCCGAGCACAACATGCTTGTGGATCTTGGAAGAAACGATCTTGGAAAGATAAGTAAGTTCGGTACGGTAAAGGTTGAGAAACTTCATTCCATCGAGCGATTCTCACACGTAATGCACATAGGCTCCACGGTAAGAGGCGAGATCGCGGATGATAAAGACGCACTGGATGCCATAGAAGCGGTTCTTCCCGCGGGAACTCTTTCGGGAGCACCAAAGATCAGAGCATGCCAGCTCATCGGTGAACTTGAAAACGATAAGAGAGGTATTTACGGAGGAGCGATCGGATACATAGACTTCACAGGAAACATGGATACATGTATCGCCATAAGGATCGCTTACAAGAAAAACGGAAAGGTGTTTGTACGAAGCGGTGCGGGCATCGTGGCAGATTCGGTTCCCGAAAAAGAATTTGAAGAGTGCTTCAATAAAGCAAAAGCTTCTCTTAAAGCATTGGAACTGGCACAGGAGGACGACTTATGATCTTACTTATAGACAACTACGACAGCTTCTCCTACAACCTTTACCAGTACATAGGAGAACTTAATCCCGATATCAAAGTAATAAGAAACGATGAACTCTCGGTTGAAGAGATAAAGGCGCTTAAGCCCGAAAAGATAATAATCTCACCCGGTCCCGGAAGACCCGAGAACGCGGGAGTGATAATCGAAGTAATAAAGAAACTGGGAAAAGATATTCCGATACTCGGTGTCTGTCTCGGACATCAGGCAATATGCATGGCATACGGCGCGGTTGTAACTTACGCATCAAAGCTCATGCACGGTAAACAATCCATAGCAAAACTCGATAAGAGCTGTTCTTTGTTTAAAGGATTAAAGGAAGAAATACCGGTGGCGAGATACCACTCACTTGCGGCGGACGTAAATACGATCCCGGAAGAACTTAAGATCACCGCTTTGACCGGTGAAAACGACGTGATGGCGGTAAGCCATAAAGAGTATCCGGTATACGGACTTCAGTTCCATCCCGAATCGATACTCACACCCGACGGAAAAACGATTCTCAGCAACTTTCTTAACTTATAAAACGGAGGAAAATTAAATCATGATTAAAGAAGCGATCGCAAAAATAGTAAACAAAGGTGACCTTACATACGATGAAGCATATGCAGTAATGAACGAGATAATGAACGGCGAATCAAGCGCTACGCAGAACGCTGCATTTCTTGCCGCACTCTCAACAAAGAGCGCAAGAGCAGAGACCACGGATGAGATCGCAGGCTGTGCGGCAGCCATGAGAGAGCATGCTACTCCCGTAAAGAGCGATTACGATCTTTTCGAAATAGTGGGAACAGGCGGAGACAACGCACAGAGCTTTAACATCTCAACCACATCTGCTTTAGTTGCCGCAGCAGGCGGAATGAAAGTGGCTAAGCACGGTAACCGTGCCGCTTCAAGTAAATGCGGTACCGCAGACTGTCTTGAAGCACTGGGAGTCAATATCGATCAGAGCCCCGATAAGTGCCTCGAGCTGCTTGACGAAGTAGGAATGTGCTTCTTCTTTGCGCAGAAATATCACACTTCAATGAAGTATGTGGGAGCCATCAGAAAGGAACTCGGATTCAGAACCGTTTTCAATATTCTCGGCCCCCTTACCAATCCCGGAACTCCCAAAATGCAGCTTCTGGGAGTATACGACGAATATCTTGTGGAACCTCTTGCACAGGTTCTCGTTAACCTGGGAGTAAAGCGCGGTATGGTAGTATACGGACTTGATAAACTTGATGAGATCTCATTAAGTTCCCCCACAAAGGTATGCGAGATCAAGGACGGATGGTACAAGACTTACGTTATAAAGCCCGAAGACTTCGGATTTACAACCTGTTCAAAGGATGACCTTAAGGGAGGCTCTCCTGAAGAAAACGCAAAGATAACACGCGATATCCTTTCGGGTGCAAAGGGACCCAAGCGTGATGCCGTTTTGTTAAATGCAGGTGCATCTTTATATATCGGCGGAAAAGCGGACAGTTTCAAAGCAGGAGTGGAACTTGCGGCTTCCATCATCGATTCGGGCAAGGCAACAGAAACTCTTAACAAGTTTATTGAGGTAAGCAACAGATAATATGACTATTTTGGACGAACTTGCGCTCACAGCAAGAGAACGTGTAAAAAAGGATAAAGAAAAAATCGACGTAAAAGAAATGTGTTCCCTTGCGTTAAAACAGGATTTAAACCCGGGAAGTGCATTTTACGAAGCCATAAAAAAGGAAGGCCTTTCATTCATCTGTGAGATAAAGAAAGCATCCCCTTCAAAAGGCATCATCGATCCCGTATTTGATTACATGTCCATCGCAGACGATTACGAGAAGGCAGATGCGGACTGTATATCGTGTCTCACCGAACCGAGCAGGTTTCTTGGTTCCGACGAGATATTTAAAGCGGTTCGCGCTAAAGTTAAAACACCCATGATAAGGAAAGATTTTACGGTTGATGAATATCAGATATATCAGGCCAAAGCCATGGGAGCAAATTGTGTCCTTCTTATCTGTACGCTTCTTGACGAAAAGACGCTTTCTTCGTATTTGAGAGTATGTGAAGAACTCGATCTCGCAGCACTTACCGAGACTCACGACGCAGAAGAGATTAAAAAAGCGGTTTCTGTCGGAGCAAAAATGATCGGCGTCAACAATCGTAATCTGAAAGATTTTTCGGTCGACTTCGAAAATGCGGCAAGACTTAGGGAACTTATTCCGAGTGATACGCTCTATGTTGCCGAAAGCGGTGTCGTATCAAGTGAAGATGTAAAGACCGTTAAAAAGATCGGAGCGGACGGTGTGCTCATGGGAGAGGCGCTCATGAGAGCAACGGACCGGGTAAAGATGCTGGATAACTTTAGAAATGCGGTTTTGTAACGTGCGTTTTCTTTATACTGCGATTCATTTACCGACGGTAAATGGTGATTTAATAAGGTGAAGATGATATGACAAAGATAAAGATATGCGGTCTTTTCAGGGAATGCGACATAAAAGCGGTGAATGAAGCAGGGCCTGATTACGCGGGGTTCATAATCGATTTTGAGAAAAGCCACAGAAATCTTTCGATCAAAGAGGCGGCTCATCTTCGAAGCCTGCTTGACAAAGAGATAAAAGCCGTCGGCGTATTTGTGAACAAACCGGCTAAAGAGGTTATAAATGCCGCTAAGGAGATAGGTCTTGACGTGATCCAGCTTCACGGCAGCGAAGACGAAGCTTATATACGGACAGTCAAGGAACGGTCGGGACTATGCGTATGGAAGGCATTTAAGATAAAAAGCGGCGAAGACGCAAAAGCTGCGATTTCCAGTTCCGCCGATATGATATTGCTCGATAACGGATACGGTACCGGAGAAGTTTTTGACTGGTCGGTAGTTACAAATATCGAAAGAGAGTTTATACTGGCGGGAGGACTTAACAAAGATAACGTATCATTGGCGATAGAAACGTTACACCCGGCGATCGTGGATATATCATCGGGTGCCGAGACGGATAAACTTAAAGACAAAGAAAAGATAAATGCCTGTGTAAAGGCGGTAAAAACGATCATCGGAGGATAAGATGAGTAAAGGAAGATTTGGTATTCACGGCGGACAGTATATTCCCGAGACACTTATGAACGCTGTGAACGAACTTGAAGCGGCATATGAACATTACAAGAACGATCCCGAATTCAACAAGGAGCTTAGCGATCTTTTAAATGAGTATGCGGGAAGACCTTCAAGACTGTATTATGCTAAGAAAATGACCGAGGATCTTGACGGAGCAAAAATATATTTAAAGAGAGAAGACTTAAATCATACCGGTGCTCACAAGATCAACAACGTTCTCGGACAGGCGCTTTTGGCAAAGAAGATGGGAAAGACAAGACTCATCGCCGAAACGGGTGCCGGTCAGCACGGTGTGGCTACGGCAACGGCCGCAGCACTCATGAACATGGAGTGTGTTGTTTTTATGGGCGAAGAAGATACGATAAGACAGGCTCTTAACGTATACAGGATGCGTCTTCTGGGCGCAACGGTAGTTCCCGTTAAGACAGGAACGAGAACGCTTAAAGATGCTGTTTCGGAAGCCATGAGAGAATGGACGACAAGGATCGACGATACACATTATTGCCTCGGTTCCGTAATGGGACCGCATCCGTTCCCGACCATAGTCCGTGACTTTCAGGCTGTCATCTCAAAAGAGATAAAAGAGCAGATGCTCGAAAAGGAGGGAAGACTTCCCGATGCGGTCATCGCTTGCGTAGGCGGCGGTTCGAATGCGATCGGAACCTTCTACAATTTCATAGAGGATAAAGAAGTGGCACTCATCGGCTGTGAAGCTGCGGGACGAGGTATCGACACATTTGAAACCGCAGCAACCATCTCTACCGGTAAGCTTGGCATATTCCACGGTATGAAGTCCTATTTCTGCCAGGATAAATACGGCCAGATAGCTCCTGTTTATTCGATCTCCGCGGGACTTGATTATCCCGGAGTAGGCCCCGAGCATGCGGGACTTTACGATTCCGGGCGAGCAAAGTATGTTCCGATCACCGACGACGAAGCGGTCAATGCTTTCGAATATCTTGCAAAGACAGAGGGCATCATTCCCGCGATAGAGTCCGCACATGCGGTTGCTTACGCCATGAAGTATGCGCCCACACTTTCAAAAGACAAGATCATTGTGGTCACGATCTCGGGCAGGGGCGACAAAGACTGTGCGGCGATCGCTCGCTACAGAGGGGAGGATATTCATGAGTAACATTTATAAAGCATTTGAAAACGGCAAAGCCTTCATTCCTTTCATAACATGCGGAGATCCCGACCTCGAGACGACCAAAAAGATCGTAAAGGCGGCCGCAGACAACGGAGCCGACCTCATAGAACTGGGCATTCCTTTTTCGGACCCCACGGCCGAAGGTCCGGTAATCCAGGAAGCAAACTTAAGAGCGCTTTCAAACAAGATCACGACCGATGACATATTTGAACTAGTAAGAGATCTGAGAAAGGAGATCACTGTTCCGTTTGTTTTCATGACATACGCGAATGTGGTATTCTCTTACGGAACGGATAAGTTTTTAAGGATATGTTCCGAAATCGGGATAGACGGTATTATCCTTCCGGATGTGCCGTTCGAGGAGAAAGAAGAATTTGCGCCTGTCTGTGAAAAGTACGGCGTAGACTTCATTTCGATGATAGCTCCCACATCCGAGAACAGGATCGCGATGATAGCAAAGGAAGCGAAGGGGTTTCTTTATACCGTATCGAGTCTGGGAGTTACCGGAACAAGAAGCAATATAACTACGGACCTGGCTTCCATAATCGATGTGGTAAGGAAAAACAGCGATATACCTACCGCGATCGGATTTGGCATCTCCACCCCCGAGCAGGCGGCAAAGATGGCGGCGTTATCGGACGGAGCGATAGTGGGGTCGGCTATAATAAAGATACTTGCGCAATACAAAAAAGAGGCACCGAAGTATGTCGGTGAATATGTAAAGAAAATGAAAGACGCTGTAATGAGCGTATAAACGGTGAAAAAATGAGTGACGAAAGACTTGAAAAGGCACAAAAGGAAATAGAAGCGCTCGATGAGCGGATGGCGGAGCTTTTTGAAAAAAGGCTCGACGCGCAGAAACTTGTGACCGATTACAGAAAAGAATACGGACTTCCCGTTTCGGACGATTCCGACGACGCAAGGCTGTCCGAAGAAAATCTCAAATATATTAAAGATCCGGAAAAGCGTGACTTTTACGTTCGTTTTATGAAGGATGTCATAAAGGCTTCGCGTACGTATGAACATCGTTTGATGGACGGACTTAAAGTAGCATACTGCGGCGTGGAAGGCGCGTTTGCATACATAGCGTCAAAACGTATCTTCCCCGATGCAAAGCTCGTTGCCTATCCCGATTTCAGAAAAGCTTACAGAGCGGCAGAAAAGGGAGAGTGCGATGTTTGTGTGCTTCCGGTCGAAAACAGCTATGCGGGCGAAGTGGGACAGGTTTCGGATCTTATGTTCTCCGGAACCATGCATGTTACGGGAATGTATACGCTTCCTGTGACGCATCACCTTTTGGGTGTTCCGGGCTCAAAGCTTTCCGGCGTTACGAAGGTAATAAGTCATCCGCAGGCGCTTTCACAGTGCGACAACTACATAAAGGCTCACAATCTTGAGATGATAGAAGCCTCCAATACGGCGATCGCCGCAAAGAGAGTAATGGAACTTAACGATCCCACGATAGCCGCTATCGCGAGCATGGAGACTGCGGAACTTTACGGAATGAAAGTCCTGGAGCGAAAGATCAACGAGAGCGGACTCAATTCGACCAGATTTGCGGTATTTTCCCGAACTGCCTCAGAAGAATCTTTCGGCGACGATGCAAGCTTTTTGATGCTCTTCACCGTTAACCACGTGGCCGGCGCCCTGGCAAATGCGATAAACGTCATCAGTAAGTACGGATTTAACATGAGAATGCTGCGTTCACGTTCCATGAAGGACATTCCCTGGCAGTATTATTTCTTTGCCGAGATGGAAGGCGACGACAGGAGCAAACTCGGAAAACTCATGATGGACGAGCTGTCCGAACACTGCGCTTATCTTAAAGTCGTGGGCCGTTATCTTAAGGAAGTTGACCTTAAAGAAGACGACGAATAAAGATAATAGAAAGTTAATAATTTCATTAATAATTTGATAACCTTTGTCTTATATAATAACGCCATAAGAACAAAGCAATGACTCATTCACATAAAACATTTTCTTCTCCTAAAAAATGCAACAAAGCCGAGGGTTAAGCCTTCGGCTTGTTGCATTTTATCATATTGTTTATTTCAGCTTTTTGATGTATAGTGATTGAGTATAAAACGAGATATTTTTAAACGGTAAAGGCATTTTAAGGGGCAGGGCATCGGTCCTGCCCCTTTTTTAAATCAGGTATGAAGAAAAAACTTCTTATTTTGTCAATTCTTACAATATTATTCTCGCTTGTCGCCTGTGGCGGCGATAAACCTTCGGTCTCAACCGATCCGATATCACAGGAGACCGTAAAGACAAGCACCGAACCCGCGATTTCATCCGAAGTGTCGACAGACGTCGAAGAGCCCGAACCCGCAGCTGTAAAGAAAGCGCCTTCGGCTTTTAAAGCTATAAGAATGTATGCGGATTATCTCGACGGTCTTGCAAAAGACGACGAGGCACTTCGTGCCACACTCAGATATGACATTTTATATGTCGATAACGACGATATTCCGGAACTGGTATATATGGAAGACTGTGCACACAGTTCGATGGTCCACATGTGTCTCGCATACGAGGACGGAGTCTTTGAGGTCGGAGAGTTCGGAGAGTACGGCAATTTCTCGTATCTTGAAAACGGTGGCCGGATTCTTTCTTTTTACATGAATCACGGTACATATCTTTTTGATTTTTTCACTCTTGAGAACAGGACTCTTCAGGAAGATAAGTGTTACGAGACTGTGGAAGATCAGTTTGACGGGGATACGATCCGTTACTATATAGACGGCGACGAAGTTACCAAAGAAGAATATGATGCGGATTATGCAAAGCAATATACGGGACGCTTTAAAAGCTGTGAGTATTACGATGCGATATCTTACGCGGATTCATATGACGTTTATTCGATCCTTATGGAATATCATAAAAGCGGTCATAAGCCCGCAAACATTGAGATGACCGATACCATCAGGTCTGCGGCCGGCATTTACGGTGCGGTTTCGTACGGAGTTTACCGGGACGATCCGGCGAACGAAAAAGAGCTTTCGGAAGGCTTTGCCAACGCCGATCTTTCGGAAGACGGATACCTTTCCGCATGGTTCGGTGCCGGAAGTGACGAGACATTGATCACCGATTATGCGATGCCGCTTACGGCATATAAAGACGGCAGAGGATCGGCGTTTGGCGACTCCGTCTGGTGCGTGTCCGCCACAAACGATTCAAAAGAGCGTGACTACGAGTTTCACTTCATTGACGAAGAGACCGTAAAGCTTTTGGTATTCGATTCCAAGTCAACGTTCGGTGAAACCGCCTACTATTTTGTGATGAAAAAAATACCCGAGGATAACGGCCCCGATGATTGAGATTTCTGCCCAATATTTTTCTCCCAAAGATATAATGAAAAGCGGTCAATGTTTCAGATGGCACGAAGAAAACGGGATCGTCACCGTTCCTGCGTTTGGTAAAATGCTTAAAATGGTGCCCGACGGCGATCGTGTTCTTCTTACCTCATCTGAAGAAGATTTTGACCTTATCTGGCGCGATTATCTCGATCTGGATTTTGACTATGGGAAAATAGAAAAGCTTGTGAGGGAGTACGGCGACGACCACTTAAAAGAAGCGTACCGTCTCGGAAAAGGCATAAGGATTCTTAAGCAGGACCCGTGGGAGATCATCGTAAGTTTTCTTGTATCCCAGAACAACAACATCTCAAGAATAAGCGGTTCGGTGGAGGCAATGTCAGAAAAGGCGGGAATTCCTTTGGAAGGAGGCACGGGCTTTTCTTTCCCCGATCCTTTTAAGATCGATCCGACCTTTTTTGAAGACAAGTCCCTGGGGCTTGGTTACAGAGTGCCCTATCTTACACATATATGCGAGTATGTGCAGAATAATCCGGGCTGGATCGAGAGCCTCAAAAAACTGGAATATAAAGATCTGTACGAAGAACTGTTAAAAAGAAAAGGCATCGGCCCCAAAGTCGCAAATTGTATATGTCTTTTCGGATTCCATAAAACTGAGGCTTTCCCGATCGACACTCATGTGAAAAGCCTGCTTGACAAATATTATCCCTCCGGATTCGATCATGAAAGATTCAAAGGTGTGGCGGGTATAATACAGCAATATCTGTTTTATTACGAGATCAGGTAAAAGAGAGCAAAGAACAGCCCCTATTTTCTTGACTGCCCTTCATAAAATGCACTATAATTAAATAATTAATGCGAAAGGCTTTAAGTATATGATAAAGAGCATGACAGGTTTCGGACGCGCGGAATTTGCGGATGCAAAGCGTAAATTCACCGTTGAACTTAAGTCCGTTAACCACAGATACCTTGATATGACCATCAAAATGCCCAAGAAGCTCAACTTCTTTGAGGCAGCCATCAGAAACGAACTTAAAAACTACATACAGCGCGGCAAGGTGGATGTTTTCATTACTTACGAAGATTTCACCGATGACAGCGTAGGTATTAAATATAACAGAGACGTAGCGGCCGAATATCTTAAGTATTTAAAGGATATGGCCGAAGAGTTCGAACTCGACTGCGATATAAGAGTTTCAAATCTTTCGAGATTCCCCGAGATATTCTCGATGGAAGAGCCTGAGATAGACGAAGATGAGATCTGGGCAGGTCTTGGTGAGGCCATAAGAGGAGCCGCCGAAAGATTCGTTGATTCAAGGATCAAGGAAGGCGAGAACCTTAAGGAGGACCTCCTTTACAAACTTGATGACATGCTCACTCACGTTGATTATGTGAAAGAACGCGCACCCAAGGTGATCGAAGAGTACAGAAAGGGACTTGAAGAAAAAGTCCGCGAACTTTTGGGAGACGCAAAAGTCGATGAGTCGCGACTTCTTACCGAGGTAACTCTCTTTGCCGACAAGGTTTGCATAGACGAAGAGATAGTAAGACTCACAAGCCATATAGAGACTACCAAGAAAACTCTGATAGAGGGCGGAAGCTGTGGCAGAAAACTTGACTTTATAGCTCAGGAGATGAACCGCGAAGCCAACACGATGCTTTCAAAAGCAAACGATCTTGCGACGAGCGATCATGCGATCGAACTTAAGACCGAGATCGAGAAGGTACGTGAGCAAATCCAGAATATTGAGTAGAGGTTGAAGATGGACGGCATTTTGATCGTAATGTCGGGTTTTTCCGGCGCAGGCAAAGGGACATTGTTACACAGACTGTTAAATGATTACGATGACTTTGCGTTTTCCGTTTCAATGACAACAAGATCTCCACGCGAAGGAGAAGTGGACGGAAAAGATTATTTCTTTGTAACGAAAGAAAAGTTCGAAGAAGCCATAAAAAACGGCCTTTTGTACGAGCATGCCACATATTGCGACAACTATTACGGTACTCCTCGCGAATATGTGGACAGCAAGTTAAAAGAAGGAAAGAGCGTCATCCTCGACATAGAGGTTCAGGGCGCCATGCAGATAAAAGAAAAATTTCCCGATACGCTGCTTGTTTTCGTGACTCCTCCAAGCATCGCAGAATTAAAGAGGCGTCTTGAAAAGAGAGGTACAGAGTCCGCCGAGACGATCGCCAAGCGTATAACGCGTGCCAAGGAAGAGAGCAAGTGGATCGACCGATACGAATATATCGTAATAAACGATGACCTTGACACTGCGGTCAAAGAGATGCATGATATAGTGCTGGCACAGCGCTTTCAGACGAAACGCTGCGGCACATTCATTAAAGAAATACAAAATGAGCTTTTAAGCTTTTAGAAAGAGGTGGAAGAATGTTACATCCGTCATACAGTGACCTTATGAAGGTCGTAAACAGCGAGGTTGAACCCGGTGAGGCAAAAGTAGTCAACAGCCGCTATTCGATAGTGATGGCAACCAGCAGAAGAGCACGTCAGATTGTTGCGGGCGATGAGCCTTACGTTGAATCGGACGGCAAGAAAGCGTTAAGCGTTGCCGTAGATGAGCTTAATCAGGGCAAGATCCGTATCATCAGCGACGAAGAAGACTAATACGAAAGGGAGGGAAGACCGTTGCGGATATTGCAATGGTGTTCCCTTTGTTTTTTATGAAGATATGTTTTATATCTCTTGGTTGCGATAAAAACCTTGTGGATACCGAAATGATGATGGGAATGCTGAGCGAAAGAGGCCATGAACTCGTGTCCGACGAGACTTTGGCCGACGTTGCGGTGGTAAATACCTGCTCGTTCATAAGCGACGCCAAAGCCGAGAGCATCAACACCCTCATTAGGATGGAGCGGTTAAAAGAAAACGGAACGCTCAAAGGTATCATAGCCGCAGGGTGTCTCGCAGAACGTTACAGCGATGACATCCGACGCGAACTTTCGGGAGTCGATGTTTTGATAGGAACGATGGCGATCGACGAGATCGTTAACGCCGTTTCCCTTATCGAAGAAGGCATTACAGAGAAAACCGCGGAAACATCGGATAAAAAACACATGTTTTTAAAACCGATAAACGGTCCTCTCGTTTACGGAAAGAAGCGTATTGTTTCCACAGGTGGTCATTTCGCATATTTAAAGATTGCGGAAGGATGCGACAAGCACTGTACCTATTGTGCCATTCCGTCCTTTAGGGGAAAGTTTCGAAGCGTGCCGATGGAAGTGTTGGCAGGCGAAGCAAAGACGCTTAGCGAGAACGGAGTGAAAGAACTCATTCTTGTGGCTCAGGAGACCACTCTTTACGGAAAGGACCTTTACGGCGAGAAGTCGCTTGTGAAGCTTTTGCGGGAACTTTCAAAGATAGACGGCATTGTAATGATAAGGCTTTTGTATTGCTATCCGGAAGAGATAACCGACGATCTCATCGAAGAGATCGCATCAAACAAAAAGATATGCAAATATATCGACATGCCTATCCAGCATGCTTCGGATGCCATATTAAAGAGAATGGGTCGTCTGACTACAAGAGCCGATCTTTTGCACGTTATCAAACGCCTTCGGGACAACGTTCCGGGCATATGCATAAGGACAACCCTTATAACTGGTTTCCCCGGAGAGACAAAAAAAGATTTCAATGAGCTTATGTCTTTTGTAAAAGAGGTCAGATTTGACAGGCTCGGAGTCTTCACCTATTCAAAGGAAGAAGGGACCGGAGCGGCTTTGATGAAAAAGCAGATTCCGGCTTTTATAAAGAAAGCACGTAAAAACAGGATAATGCGTATCCAGCAGGCTATCGCATTCGAAAATGCGGAGGCGGAGATCGGCCGTGAGCTTACGGTCATGGTGGAAGGAAAGCTTCCCGATGAGAGTGAGAACAAAAATAACGTATACGCATGCCGAACATACAAGGACGCACCCGATGTGGACGGATTACTTTTCCTTAACACGCCCCGTGAACTTGTGACCGGAGATATCTGTATCGCCCACGTTACGGGCGCCAACAATTACGATCTTGTAGGAGTATTGAACGATGAATTTACCGAATAAACTTACGATAATGAGAGTTATCCTCATTCCCGTTTTTGTATTTTTCTGTGTGGCGGGATTTGTTCCCTATCATATGTATATAGCACTTGGCGTGTTTATCGTCGCAAGTGTGACCGATTTTCTTGACGGTCATATCGCACGCAAAAACAACCTTGTAACGAATTTCGGAAAATTTATGGACCCGCTTGCCGATAAGCTTTTGGTGGTAAGTGCTCTCATATGTCTTTTGATCGTGGATGGCGGTTCAAGGATCGGCAACAGTCAGATACTTTCCATGATAGCCATTCTGGTCATCGTCGGAAGGGAGTTTGTGATAAGCGGGATAAGACTTGTGGCTTCCGATGCCGGCGTAGTGATCGCCGCTTCCATGTGGGGCAAGTTCAAGACTGCATCAACGATGGTGGCGATCTGCTTCATGCTTGTGGTTGAAGAGATCCCTGTACTTCGCATGGTAACAACGGTTCTTTTCTGGGTAGCTGTGACTCTCACGGTCGTTTCCCTAATAGACTATGTAGTCAAGAACATAAATGTGATGAAAGATGTGAAAAACTAGAATGGTAGCAGAGATAATATGTGTCGGAACCGAGATACTTCTCGGTAATATTGTTAATACAAACGGAGCTTATCTTGCACGTGCATGCGCGGGGCTTGGGCTTTCAAATTTTTATCAGGTAACCGTCGGCGACAATGAGGAGCGACTTTCCGAATCGATAAAGACAGCTCTTTCAAGAGCCGATATCATCATCTTAAGCGGTGGGCTCGGACCTACCGAAGACGATCTTACTAAAGAGACCGCGGCAAAAGTTTGCGGCAAGTCTTTGTATCTTGACGAGGAAAGCCGTGACAGCATCATAGATTATTTTAAGAAAAAGGGAAAAGAGCCTACCGACAACAACATAAAGCAGGCCATGATCCCCGAAGGAGCGGTTATTCTCAAAAACAACAACGGAACCGCCCCCGGTGTGATAATCCCTTACGAGAACAAGCACATTGTTCTTCTTCCCGGACCGCCGATCGAAATGATACCGATGTTTGAAGAATCGGTCGTTCCTTATTTAAGAAAACTTCTTCCGGGAGTGATCGTTTCACAGACGGTAAAAGTCTGCTCGGTCGGAGAAAGTCTTTTGGAGACAAAGATAAAAGACCTCATTGATTCGCAGACCAATCCTACGATCGCCACGTACGCAAAAACGGGTGAAGTTCACGTTCGCGTTACCGCACAGGCTGCAACGGAGAGCGAAGCGAACAAGCTTATAAAACCTGTTGTAAATGAGCTTAAGCTCAGATTCGGAAATAACATTTACACAACGGATGAAAATGTGACACTCGAGCAGGCCGTTGTCGATCTTTTGGAAGCGAGCGAACTTCGCATATCGACGGTTGAGTCGTGTACCGGAGGAATGGTCGCATCAAGACTTATAAACGTAGCGGGTGTTTCGGACATTTTCAAATGCGGTTTTGTGACATATTCCAATAAGGCCAAAAGAAAACTCGCCGGCGTAAAGAAGAGTACGATAGAGAAATATACCGCGGTAAGTGAACAGACGGCGAGAGAAATGGTGAGCGGACCGGAACTCGGCCCGAAGGCAGACGTTATTGTTGCCGTCACAGGATATGCAGGTCCCGCAGATACGGAAACCGAGCCCAAGGGGCTTGTGTATATAGCGTGCAATGTCTGCGGACAGATCAAGGTCAAAGAATACCGTTTTAGCGGAAGCAGGCAAAAGATACGTGAAAGCGCAACGACTGAAGCACTTGTGCTCGTTCGTGAATGCGTACTTGACTATTTCAGTGAAAAAACATTCGGATAGGGGAGATAGGATATGGCAATCTACAATTTTTGTCCCAAATGCGGTTCGGTAACAAAAGCAGGCGTATGCGACTCCTGCGGGTTTGTCGCACCCGATTACGAGCCGGAAAGCACAAACACTCAAAGTTCGACTTCGAATCTTTTTACCGATGCAATTTCGGCCAATTCGGGAGTTTTTTCTTCGTCCTCAACCGACGATTCGATGTTCGCTCCCAAGGAAGGGGCCGTAAAAGACGGACAGAGCATTGTTTCGGAGACTTCGACCGAATCTTTGGAGGATGCACCCACAAATGGCGTAAATGAAGCTGTTTCATGCGATCAAACGGATACACCCGTGCAGAATAATGCGACTTCGGACAGCATCACAAACGTCTTTTCGGGCGCTGCTCCTTTGGTAACGCCGGCTGAATCGACGGTCATACCTCAGTCGCAACCTCAGATACAGCCTCAGATACAGCCTCAGATACAGCCTCAGGTACAGCCTCAGGTACAGCCTCAGGTACAATATCAGGCGCAGACCAATACGCAGCCTCAGACAAACGCACAGACTGTCAATCAGCAATACTATTCGCAGAACGGCTATGCAAATCAGGCATATAACGCGGCATATCCAAACGGATACTATTCCGTGCCCGTAAGAAAGAAAAAGAGTCTGAGCACCGGTGCCATTGTCGGTATCGTTGTCGGTTCGGTACTTTTGTTCTTTGCTCTTTGCGCGGGGATAATTTTTGCGGTATATTCGCTTGCTCGATCCGGAATGCAGATGATATCTTCCGATGTCAGTCACTATATCGATACTTACAACAGCGCAAATTCATTTTCGTACGATCCTTCCGGTGATCTCGAAGGCGATGAATACGATCTTCGTTTCGGTACATTGTCTTATCCGCTCTCCGAAGTGATAGTTGAGAATGAAGATGCTTTATGCAACGGCAATTACGAAATATTGTCCGACGATCCTTACGAAAAAGATCAAACATACTATGACTTTGATTCATATTACGATGAATCCGTTCCGTATAAAGTAAGTGAGACCTTGTGGTATTACAGCAACAAGGACGGTGAATATGACAGTGACGATGCCATATTGCCTCATGACATAGAGATAGTCTGTCATTATTTTGTTCTTTCGGATACAGGTCTTCCCAACGAAGACGAATTGAACAAAGAGATATACAAAGCATCCGCCAAGATAGCCGATCTCGCCGAAGATTCACTTTATTACACATCCGACTCTTATTCGATATATGCCGAGAACAGGGCATATATCACATATATGGATGAGAATGTATTGAGCATTGCTTTTTATCCTACCGCATATCAGCAGTCCGATTATGATGATGCGGGATATTCGCTTGAATCGTATCTTAATTCGATCAACATCGATATGACGACCGGAAGGGTACTTAAGGCTACCGAAGAGTTTGATTTTTCGGGCGACTTTTACAAGACTTTCCAGGATAAATGCTATACTCAGAACGGTGTGGCCATAAACTATTATACGGATGAGGAGCTTATGGACATATTCGAAACGGATGACGTGTTCTGGGTATATACGCCCATCGGACTCGAAGTCGGAATAAACCGTCCTTCGTATATGGGATGGAGCACATGTACATTCCTTGATTACTCGGATCTTATCAAGACATATTGATCAAAACGCCCCGGATATTCCGGGGTGTTTTCATATGACAGAGATCACGGCTTATTTAAAAGCCGTATGTTTTTTTATTTATTGATTGACATTTTTTTGTCCTCTTTGTAAAGTTAGATTACACGGTGAGGGACCGTGTATCTAAAAAATCTTTGCATTGCCGCACATCATTTGTACCCGTTTCGGGGATTGATTTCAGATGAAAAAAGGGAAATATGAAAAGAGGAGGTACAAAGGGTGATATATCGGACAATAGGTATATTATCGTTGTATTGAAAGCAGATGAATTTTTTTTGCAACGATACTTGACAATATCGAACAGATGTTTTATTCTTTAATAGAACACTTGTTCAGAGATGGAGGCTCTTATGGAAATGGATGAAAAGAAACGGGCACTTGAAGCGGCGCTCGGACAGATTGAAAAACAGTATGGCAAGGGAGCGGTCATGAGACTCGGTGATCCCGCAAGCCAGATGAACGTAGAAACTATTCCCACCGGATCGTTAAGTCTTGACCTTGCACTCGGTCTCGGCGGTATTCCCAAGGGAAGGATAATAGAGATTTACGGACCCGAATCAAGCGGTAAAACGACCGTAACTCTTCATATGATCGCTGAAGTTCAGAAAAGAGGCGGTATCGCCGGATTTATAGATGCGGAGCATGCGCTCGATCCGGTATATGCGCAGAACATAGGTGTAGATATCAACAATCTTTATATCTCTCAGCCCGATAACGGCGAACAGGCCCTGGAGATCACCGAGACCATGGTTCGTTCCGGTGCTGTGGATATAGTTGTCGTCGACTCTGTTGCGGCTTTGGTTCCCAAAGCCGAGATAGACGGAGATATGGGCGACTCTCACATGGGACTTCAGGCAAGGCTTATGTCCCAGGCGTTAAGAAAACTTACCGCAGTCATCAGCAAATCGAATTGTACTGTTGTATTTATCAACCAGTTAAGAGAGAAACTCGGAGTAATGTTCGGCAATCCCGAGACAACTACCGGCGGACGCGCTCTTAAATTCTACGCATCGGTTCGTATGGATGTAAGACGTGTCGAATCTCTTAAATCAAACGGTGAAGTAATGGGTAACCGTACAAGAGTAAAGATAGTAAAGAACAAAGTAGCACCTCCTTTTAAGGAAGCTGAATTTGATATTATGTTCGGTGAGGGAATCTCGTATGCGGGCGACGTGCTCGACCTTGCTGTTAATTGCGACATTATCAACAAGAGCGGCGCGTGGTTTGCATATGAGGGTAACAAGATCGGCCAGGGTCGTGAGAACGCACGTCAATACCTTAAGGATAACCCGGACGTTTTGGAAGAGATCGATAAGAAAGTCCGCGAGAAGTATGGTCTTTCGGCAAAAGTTGACGCTGCAAAAGAAGACTGAGAAGTAACAAATAGCGACAAAAGAGTGTGACATACGCTTAAGGCACAGGGAAAACATGTTAGTTATTTCAATCAAAGAAATCAACAAACAGAGAGAAAGGGTTCTTCTGGACACGGAAGAATCCTTTGTTCTCTACAGGTCAGAGATAAGAACATTAAAGATCAAAGAGGGCGTCGAATTATCTTTGGAAAACTACGATAAGATAGTTAAGGGAATTTTGCCCAAAAGATGTAAGATGCGCGCCATGAATCTTTTAAAAGAGAGGAATTACACCGTTTATCAGCTAAAGAAGAAACTGTTTGACGGAGGGTATCCCGAAAAGATAGTTAACGATACGATCGACTATGTCGCATCGTACGGATATGTTGACGATCTTAAATATGCCATGGCTTATATCGGAGAAAAAGAAGGGTCATATTCAAGATCTGAGATTAAACAAAAGCTGTTATCCAAAGGGATAGATTTAAGAGTTACCGAAGAGGCGTACTTCAGGCTCGGACGTGAGAGAGAAGAGTACAATGAGGAAGATTCGGGCGGTATAGAGTATGATCTCATACTTAAAACTTTAAAGAAAAAAGGTTACGATCGTGACCTTGATTACGAGAGCAAACAAAAGGTGCTCGCATATTTTTACAGACGCGGCTTTGACATGGATAAAGTCAGAAAAGCGATGGAAGAGACAGTTGACGGGATGTGATGTTATGTTGTTAACATAAATTATCATATAACCTTGACATAACTGTCTTTTTTTCATAAAATTAATCTGTTGTAAAAATGTATATTAGGATGCCTATGCGTTCTATATTGATATTTATGCAATAAAACTAAATAAGGAGGTACACCTGTATGTGGCCCATTATCGCCATTGCAGCCATTGTCCTCTTTGTTGTTTCCATTCCGGTAACATCTGTTCTTACAAAGAACCGTATTACCAAATCAGCACATGCCAAGATCGGCAACGCCGAGGCAGATGCCCGTAAGATTATTGATGATGCTTTAAAAGAAGCTGAGGCCAAGAAACGCGAAAGCCTTCTTGAGATTAAGGAGGAATCGATCCGTTCCAAAAATGAGCTCGATAAAGAGATCAAGGAACGTCGTGCGGAAATGCAGCGCAACGAACGCCGTATTCAGCAAAAAGAAGAGAACATCGATCGTAAGACGGAAGCAATCGAGAGAAAAGAGACAAGTCTCGCTGCAAAGGAAGAAAATTTGGCAAAGCAGAAAGAAGCGATCGCCAAATTGAATGAAGAGAGAATACAGGAACTTGAAAGAATTTCAGGTCTTACCTCTGAACAAGCAAAAGAGCACCTTTTAAGTATTGTACAAGACGAAGTAAAGTTGGAAGAGGCCAAGCTCATAAAAGATATGGAGCAAAGGGCCAAAGAAGAGTCGGATAAAAAGGCAAGGGAATATATCGTTACGGCTATTCAGAAATGTGCCGCAGATCATGTTTCCGAGACCACAGTATCCGTTGTACAGCTTCCCAATGATGAAATGAAGGGACGTATCATCGGTCGTGAAGGACGTAACATCAGAACGATCGAAACACTCACCGGGGTTGATCTTATAATTGATGACACTCCCGAAGCGGTTATCCTTTCAGGATTTGATCCGATCAGAAGAGAAGTTGCACGTATCGCACTTGAAAAACTCGTTGTGGACGGACGTATTCATCCCGCCCGCATTGAGGAAATGGTAGAAAAAGCGCAAAAAGAAGTTGAAACGATGATCAAGGAAGAGGGTGAAGCCGCACTTTTGGAAGTTGGCGTTCACGGTATCCATCCCGAACTTGTAAGACTTCTCGGAAAAATGCGTTTCAGAACCAGTTTCGGACAGAATGCGCTTAAGCATTCGATCGAAGTGGCTCAGTTGTCGGGCTTGCTTGCAGCTGAGATCGGATTGGATGTTCGTATCGCTAAACGTGCAGGTTTGCTGCATGATATAGGAAAAGCGGTCGATCATGAGATGGAAGGATCTCACATCCAGCTCGGTGTTGAACTTTGTAAGAAATATAAAGAATCTGCTGTTGTTATAAATGCCGTAGAGGCTCATCACGGCGATGTTGAACCTCAAAGTCTTATTGCGGTTATAGTACAGGCAGCGGATGCTATTTCGGCAGCACGTCCCGGTGCAAGACGTGATACGCTCGAAACTTATACGACAAGACTTAAACAGCTTGAAGATATTTCCAACAGCTTCAAGGGTGTTGATAAATCTTTTGCTATTCAGGCAGGTAGGGAAGTTCGTGTAATGGTAGTTCCCGAGGCCGTAACCGATGCCGATATGGTCATTCTGGCACGTGATATCGCCAAGAAGATCGAGGATGAAATGGAATATCCCGGTATGGTTAAGGTAAACGTAATTCGTGAATCACGAGTTACCGATTATGCAAAATAAGAGTAAGAAAGGTCCAAAGCTTTTGCTTGGGACCTTTTTTAATGCCTTTTTCTGTATTCTCTTGGTGAAACCGCGTGATATTTTTTGAATGCGGTGGAGAAATGCTCAATGGAAGAGTAGCCCACATCCATGGCGATATCGGTTATGGATCTGTCCGTTGTCGTAAGCATCATGGCTGCGGCAGACATTTTGGCTTCGGCCTTTTTTGCGGCAAAGGATTTGTAATAATGATCTTTTATGAGTCGTTCGGTCTGACGGTTTGACAGATTGAGCTTCCTCGAAAGCTTTGACAATGAGATAGTATCGTATTCATACAGAAATGCTTCCTCGATGATCAGAAGTGAACTTTCGTAATCACTCGTTATCTTTTGGTCCGTTTCTCTTTTACCTGCTGTGGGATACATTCTTATCAGTTTTACGATGAGCTGTTTAACGAGGCTTTCCGCAATGGTTTCAAAGCCTTTTTCTTTGACGGTAAGTTCATCGAACAGTTCTTTTGATAAAGAAGATGCCCCAAAGTCATCGGTTAGAATGCAAAAGGGTGTTTCGAGAAATGTTTTAGCCATTACGGCTTCTTCTTTCGATGAACCGTATCCGCTTTTGGTAACTTTAAGATATATGCAGTATTCGCACATGGGATCTGCTTTATCGGGGTTTTGGGAATGCATTACAAACGGCCCCGTCATGAAGACCGTACCGGGCGTTATCCGATACTTTGTGCCGTCTATCTCGGCTTCTCCGTATCCGTATGGTATTATATGAAGTTCAAAACTGTCGTTACTGTGACTGTGTAACGGAATGTGTCTTTCAAAACGCTCAAAAACGAGATTGAGCACTTTAAAAGTCAATCCTCCCATTTCAAAACATAAGTTGTAATCCGTCAATTTTTTCTTCATACCGTAATAATATCAAAAAACCTTCGAAAATGCGACATGAATCGGTGAAATTCGGCAAATATCTTTATTTCACATCAAAGAATAAAAAAGTATGTTATAAACAGTAACTTACATATTATTCGCAGGAGGTACGTATGGTAACTAAGATGAGAGCGGCAATATTGCCCGGAAACAGTACGGTTGAATTGAAAGATTTTGAAGTTCCGAAGCCCGGTCACGGCGAAGTGCTCATAAAGACTCGCGCCACCACCATTTGCGGAAGCGATATCAGATGTATATACAGAGAACATGTGGGCAAAGGTCCGGAAGGTTATATCCCCGGAATGGCGGCCGGACATGAGCCTTGCGGCGAGATAGTGGAAGAAGGCGAAGGATTAAGAAGATTCAAAAAAGGTGACAGAGTTATTGTTTATCATATCTCGGGCTGCGGTGTGTGCAACGATTGCAGACGCGGATATTATATCTCTTGCAAGAGCAAATACAGACGCGCTTACGGCTGGCAGCGTAACGGCGGAATGGCAGAGTACATTCTCGCCGAAG
>JAEEGI010007509.1_pt1 | contig 24421 bp, 15 predicted proteins | sample 8958751 | NCBI WGS metagenome assembly JAEEGI01 (sample SAMN16246545, study PRJNA631951) | gut metagenome | biome: gut microbiome; feature: rumen; material: KS-attached | host: Bos | place: Iran: Karaj | collected 2018-10
GACGGAAGTCAACAGGTCGTCCGTTGAAGTCGGGTATGTCGGCCACATAAAGACTCTGGTCTTGTTCTTTCCAGATGTTGATCTCCTGACCTCCGCTGATGATGGCATCGTGTCCAATGATGGTCAGTCCGCTATCTTCAGGGCGCAATCGTATGGGTTCATAGAGTCGATAGATGCCGGGTGCCAGATGAATGGTCATTGTCGATGCCTGACCTGTCCGTTTCATCTCACGGGCCTGTCTGATGGCATCTGCCAGCGACGAGTCTGGCGTGATCCTGATTTCTCCTGCCAGCGCACTCATACACCAGCAACACCCCATCACCAATACCGTCTTCCAGGAAATCATAACTCTTAATTCTTAACTCTTAATTCGTTTTGTTCAGCCACACGCTCATGTCATCTACGCCTCGGTTGTCCCAGGCATAGTAGGGAATGAGACGTATTTTTACCTTGTTTTCATTTCTCGGGCGCCAGACTTCGCGGTAGAGCGTCTCGTTGTCCCATTGGTTCCATGGTGCGGTCTGCACGGCTTCGCCCTCGAGGGCTATCACTTCGTGGCCGGCAATGGTGGCGCGCGTCTCTTTGAACTCGATGTTGGCGGGTAAGGAGATCTCGTTGATATGGTAAGTGTTTTCGATGTCCTGACCTTCGAGGCAGTAGACCAGCGGGCCGCGCATCACACAGACCTGGTTCTTCGCTTCTTCGACTAGCGGGTTGGCCTCCATCAGTCGTACTTTCATGTCGAGGGTCAGTTCTATCACATCACCTTTCTTCCATTTTCTATGTTCCTCAAAATACTCTTCGCCATTCAGTTTTACATTGTAGTTATCACACCATGCGGGGATGTGCAGTTTGACGGTCTTGAGGCGTTTGGCCTTCTTGATCTCGATGCGAACCTTTCCGTCCCAGGGATAGTTGGTCGTCTGTTCTATTTCGAGGTCCTTCGTCGTGAGCGTGTTTTGGCCGTAGAGATTCACGTAGAGGAGCGTATCATCCTTGATCGAATAGGCATACTCCTGCGCCTCGCAGAGGGTGCGTACGGTGTTCGGCGGACAGCAGAAGCAGGAGATGTAATGCTGGCGGTGCTTCGGCCAGCGCATTGTGTAGGGAAATTCTTTCGTGCGGCGCAGGGCCTCTGTATAAAAGTAGTCCTTACCGTCGAGCGAGATACCCGAGAGGATGCCGTTGTAGAGTTCGGTCTCGATGTTGTCGAAATATTTACCGTCGCCTGTGGTCTGGAACATACGCCATGAGAACAACAGCATGCCAATCTGTGCACAGATCTCGTTATGTGCGGTCTCCTGCGGCAACTGGAACTGCCGACCGTAGGCCTGATGGATTTGCTGGATCGAGGGTTGGTCGTATGTTGTGCCGTCGGGAGAGACACCGTCGTAGAGGGCACCGCAGCCACCGGTAATATAGATCTTGTGATTTACGATATCGTTCCAGATTGACGAGAGATTCTTCATCAGCTGGACCTCGCCGGTCTCGGCATAGAGGTCAGCCACACCAGCATAGAGATAGTTGGCGCGGACGGCATGACCCATTGCCTCATACTGGTCGCGCAGCTTATGACGGTCCTGGTTATGGTCCTCGCCATTGGTTACGCTGTCGCGGATGGCTATCAGACCTTTGGCAAGTGTGAGATACTTCTCGTCGCCCGTTTCACGATACATCTCCGCTGCGCCCATATAGTGACTCGGGCAGATGGCATTCCTTGAGAGTTCTGCAGCATCGTTGGTCAGGAAATTGTAGAGGAAATCGGCTGCCTTCTTACTGCACTCAAACAGCGTGGTCTTCCCCGTGGCACGTTTATGTACGATACCGGCGGTCATCAGATGGCCGAGGTTATACGTCTCGAAGTTCAGTCGCGAGGCAAATGCTCTCTTGTGGTCGTCGCCGATCTCGATGCCGATATTGGTGTTGTCGCCAGCATGCGAGTCGATGCCAAGGCTTCGTTCGGAGATTACGACGGGTGTGTGGATATAGCCGTCGTTGCGCTGGGCTAATCTTACTTGCTCGATGAACTTGTCCATCAGTGTATCGAGCTTGGGTTCTTTGGTTACGGCATAGACCGCCGCACAGGCTTCGAGCCATTTATACATGTCGCCGTCGTGGAAGGGAGGACCGTGGTGCTTGCCTTGTACCGTTCCTGCTGCCACCTCGAAATTCCTGAAGCCGTTGCTGCCGTGTGCGCCCTTCTCGTCAAGCGTTTCCCAAGGTGTGTTCCAGGTGTTCCACATGTCCCAGATCGTTGTCTGACTGAGTACGCCAAAACGGTCTCCCCAGAAACCGCCCGTCCACTTCACCGCTCCCAGAGGTGTATTCATCATCTTAGCCTCCGTGCTCCGGCTCATGTCCGTCAGGCCCTGAGCCTGGGTAGTGAATAGTGAAAAGTGAATAGTGAATAGTATCACGATCACTCTCCATCGTACATTATTATTTCCTTTTTTCATATCTCGCCACCTCTTTCTTTAATACGTTTGTACCAGGCTTCGCGTTCCTTCGTCAGATCGTAGCCGCGTTTGGCCAGATAGTTGTTGATGCGGCCTTTGTATTTGCCGAACACCTCGTGTTTCTTTTTCGAACTCTCTGCATCGATGGCCAGTTCTCGTGCCTCGATGAGCCAGGCCATGATCTGTTGCTTCTCTTCTTCCTTGAGTGTAGGGATCATGTCGCACTGCGCCTCATAGGTCACCTTCACCACATCGAAGGTCATCACGTCCTTCACCTTGTCAATCTCCTGAGGCTTCAGATACCTCGAGAGGTCTGCGAGAAATCCCCAGTGTGAGCGGTAGAGCTTCGAGTCACACTGTGCTTCTGCCAGTTCTTTGTCCGTCTTCTTGATGGAGTCGCGCTCTGCATAGATATCGTTCAACTTGAAATAGCGGTTGCAGATGATGTTCAGCACGTTCTGTCCCATTGGTGTCCAAGTGATGCCTAACGCGTCGGTAGCCCTCTGGCTCCGACTGATAATCGTCTTAACATACTGTGGATCGCGTCCCTCGCTATCGAGCACCACGGTTGGCTCTGGATTGCTGTTGAAGATCTCCTTAAGATAGAAGACGTTGGCACTATAGTTCATCTTCACATTCCGCACCATCGAGGTGTCGCGGCTACGCTCTACGAACAGCCAACCGCTCCAGCCCATTTCGTCGAGGACTTTCTTGATCTGTGGTACATCGAGCGTGGAATCATTACGAAGCCATACGCGATCGGTGTTCGAGGCATGGATGGCGCAGATGTTCTTCGCACCTAATGTCTTGATGTCCTTCACCACATCCCAGCCGTTTTCCACGATGGTCTGCCATTTATAGAAGATGGCGATACCGTCGCTCTTGATCTCCTTCAGCAGCTTTAGGTTACCCTTGGCATCGAGGGGCGTATCGATACCCACACGTTTGCCGCGCTTCTTGGCTGCCTCACCGATGGCACGCAGACGCTTCACTACCTCATTACGCTTGGCCTTGTCCGTCGCCCAATCATTACCACATCCACCAAGGGGCAGGAAAGCTACTTTCGCACCACCCATCTTGTCCATTGTGTCGAAACAATCTTCTATCAAAGCCAGATAGTTGTCGCGTTTGGTCAGATCCTGGGCGTACAATCCGCTCATGGCGATGGCACCGATCTCGATACCTAAGCTGTCGGCTACATGTTTAAAATGCTGGGCCTCTTGGTTATCGCGCATTTTGTTGTCGAACATCTCGCGCTGTCCAAGTCCGCCCATGTCCATCTCCACACCGTCGCAGCCAATCTGTCTGGCCAGGTCGAATTCACCTAGTTTCTGACGTTTAAGAATCATCCAGTCGCAAACGCCAACCTTATACTTTTGTGCCATCAAAGCCTCTGTTCCTAAGAGTGAGAGAACAGAGGCTATGATCAAAACCGTACGTAATCGTTTCATATCGTCAAGTTTGTGTGAAATGCCAACGTTTCGACAAACCGATGGCGATAGAGATACGCAACTTCAGCTCCTCCCGTTCTTCCCGGGTGAGCGGAACATACTTGGTCTCAGTTTTCTTTTCTGCCATGGTTCGCCTTTTCTTATATGACGAACAATGACGTGTGGTGTAACCAATCTTCAGACGCTGATTTGCATCTGTCCGGCATATTCTCTCAGACGGCAGATGCTACGGTGCATCAGATTGCGCACGCTCTGGTAGTTGATGCCCATGATGCGGCAGATATCTTCATACTTGCGATGCTCCAGATAGTAGAGGTCGATGATCTGTCGCTGACGGGGTGAAAGCTTGTCGAAGAACTCCGCCACGCTGTCGGAGAGCGACTGGCTATGCTCCATCTGTTCGCGGTTGTATTCATCGGCCTCGGCGATGACCTGCATGCTGGCATCGGTAATCTCACTGTCGCAGAGCTTGGTGTTGCGGCGGAACTCATCATTGATGCGGTTGCGCAGCGAGATATAGAGGTAGCTCTCGATATTGCTGATGGTGTCGAGGCCCTCCTTACGCGTGTACAATTTTACAAATACATCCTGGATACAATCTTTCAGAGCCTCGCGGTCGGTCATAAATTTTGATCCGAAAGCGAAGAGCCCGTCGATATGCTTGTCGTATAGTCTAGAGAAGTCTTCCATCTCTTTTTGCTTTTAGTAGTTTTGCAGTATAAGTAGTTTGTCGCCGCAAAAGTAGTAACAATTTTCGAGACAGACCCCTAAAAAATGATTTTTTTCCTATAAAAAATATTAAAAGTGTGTTGGTGGCTATTTCTTACGGAGCCAGAGCAAGTGGCCGGAAGATTTGGTTGTAGCGGTGAAGGAACTGTTCAGACGGAGGGATTTCCGTTGTAGTTTGACGGCACCGTTCTTCATGTCGATGGTATAGAGTTGGTATTTACCATTAAGTACGGAGATGGATGGGGCATCACCCTGGGGATAGATGAGATAGCCTGTCTTCGGATGACCGATGGCGATACAATTCTGGCCTTCGATGGGTTCCATCTGACAGACGTCTTTCAGAATTACCTCCTGCAATTTATCAGCATTCTTGTCGTTGATGGGGATGTTGGGTAGCGAGCCGCCAGCAAGGAGGATGGCCCAGCCGTAGTCGGGGTATTGCTGGGCGAAGAAGGTAACGGCCTTGTCGGGATAGCGTTCGCGCATCTCACAAACGGCTCGATAGGCCTCCTGAATGCCTGTCTTTCCGACCTTCATCTTGCGCATCCACTGACGGGGTGCCATGTTCTTTCCGCCTTCGGGTGCCCAGAGACCTTCCGTATTGTAATGCCAGTAGCGGATGTCAATGATGTCGACGACTTTACTGAGTACAGGGTCGGCCAGGAGACTGTCCTGTACATCGCGGGTGCAACTGAGGGCAATCAGGGGATGGCGGCCTGTTTCTGTCTCCCACTCGACGATGGTCTCCAACCAAAAACGGGTGAAGTGATAGGGACCTGTGTATTCGGCACTGATGAGATGCACCACATTGGGCTGGTCTTTCAGTTGTTCGAGACACATGCGGATGTACTGGCGATGGAGTGGGCGGAGCACGGGATCCTGCTCGTTATAGAACTGCTCTGCGAGGAAGATACGTTTGTCGCCTGCGAAGGGCACAGGCTCGGGGAAGTTGGTGCCGTTAATGTTGTTGACAGGGCGCCAGGGGCAGTCCACCCAGTGGGCTCCGGCTTCCAAAATATTATGCTGGAAGTAATGCTCGTGGAAGAGGAGTATCTGCTCCTGTGCAGCTTTTGCGGCAAACTCGTTCAGGCGGCTCCAATACCAGCGGTTGGGCTTTGTGAGGTCATAGCGCGAGAGACCGTCCCAGGCCGTACCTTCGCCAGAGCGGCTGAAGGGCTGCTCGTAGAAGGGGGCCCATACATCGCCATCGGCACGGCGCACTCGTTCATGGTCGGTACGACGCAGGTCGTACCAAAGACCGTAGTTATGGTCTAGGGAAGCGTAGTGACGGCGAGAGAGGTAGCTTACCACCGAGTCGATGCGGTCAGTCCAACCAGTGCCTTCACGGCCGGGCACATAACGGGTGATGGCGGGCTTGGCATCTTTTGCTGCGAAATTGTCCTTCACCCGTCCGCTCCACCAGGGGATGGTGTATTGGTTGCCAGTGATCAGTCGCTCGTTGGCGGTAAGGTGGGAGGAACTGATAGAGAAAGTCGCAGATGACCGGGAGGGTGCTAGGGGACTAGTACCTGTCAGCTTCAAATCCGTCTCAATGTCTGCTGACAGGTACCTGTCCCCTGTCAGCTCTTCTTTCAACAGTTCCACGGCGTCGATCCACATCTCCATCGTGAGTCTGGCGTCAGTGAGTGATTCCTGGGCCATGGCCATCGCCTGCTCTACGGTAGGCGAACTGGTAGCATTGGTATTGCGGGGTAGGAGATAGGGCTCGAAGGGCAACTTACCAAGACGCTTCTCCAGTTGGTCGTAGAAGAGGCTGCGGGGTGATACGTGGTCATTGCTGCTGGTCCATTCGCCATTGCCGGTGAGGGTGCCCCAACATCCATGTCCGCTGTTCTTGTTGTCGTCATCGGGCGAATAGCATTCAATGGTCGAGGCGGTGCATTGCCAGAACATCGAGTTGGCGGTGTTCCAGCCCGAACCAAACTGGAACTGTTCCAGATTGGCGAAGCAGAGGTCATGCCCGTCGATATTCACGATGTCGAAGAGCAGGCCTGCTGCCCAAGAGCCGATGCTGCCGCTGAAGCCTAACGACTCCTCGCCCTCGCATTGCACGAAGGCATTCGGACCCGCGGCGCAGAAGCCGGCTGCAAAGTCGTGTATGCCCTGTCGTGAGATGCAACGTTGGAAAAGTGTCTGCTGCCCACGGGTGAGGAATACTTGTCTGCGCCAGCCGCCAATCTCTGAGACGGGGTCACTGGCAATGCAGTCTTCGACGGTGATGCGGCTGGTCTGCTTCTGCAGGTTCACGGCTGACCCAGCCAGATGACGGAAGTTAACCATCCGCACCCAACAGTCGCGGGCGTTATTGATGAAGATACCGTCCCAGCAGTGATCCTCGTCTTTCCTGTTCCAGTCATTGATCTCCGACTCCAGTGTCAGGTTCTCGATGCCGCATTCCGTTATCTCGGAAGGGTTGGGATACCTCACGATATAGGCACCGCCGAAGGCCTGGCTGATGGTAGTGGTAATAGGAGCGTCAATAGTAATGGTATCCCCGTCAACGGATCTGATGGTCCTGTCCCACGTGATATTGATGTCGGTAGGTTTCCAACCTGTATAGTCGAGTCCGCCTCCGAAGTCTTCCATCTTCAGATGCTGGATCCATTCCTCCGTGCAGGGACGCACAATCAGGATGCGCTCGCCAGACTTGAGGGTGTTATCATTGACGGTCAGCTTCGTACTTCCTGCGGGGATAGGACATACTGGGGTCTGACCCAAATGTGCTATCTCTGATGGCACAGAGGGGTCTGACCCCAGCGTGTTTCTGACACCTTCCACATATATCATCGCTCCTCTGTCTACGCCTTGCTTCACCAGTGTGGTCTTATTCCGGCCCATGCCTCTGAGCACAATGCCGGAGACCGTGATGCGCAGGGGCTTGCTGATGACAAAGCTGCCTTCGCCCAAAATGATCGCTCCTCGGTGTCCGTTGGTATCGGGCTTCAGCGTGGCCACATGGTCGATGGCCTGCTGGATGAGCTGGGCGCAGTCGCCTGCCTGCCAGTTCACCCTTACTGTCGCCTGTACGTTGGGAATGGCCTGCTCCGAGGCGTGATAGCCGCAGGTGGAGTAGTCCATGGGGATAAATACCTCTTTCTTGGGTTTAGGCGCAGCCTGCAGCACGGTGGCTAGGCACCATGCTGCAGACAGTAGCGATAGAGTGATGATATCTCTTCTCATCTTGAAAGGATCAGTTCTTATTCTGCCAACGGGTCGAAGGTACCTGCTGCACCACCGTTGTTATAATCCTCCCAGCCGATGGTCTGCGGCAGTGCCTTGTTGGAACTCTGCGCACTGTTGCTCAGACCAAGGATATAGTACTTGGGACGGAAATTCATGTAGAGCAGGTTGTGCTGGGAGTCGCGGGCATCGCCGTATTTGATGGTGACGTTGAGGTTGGTCTCGTACCAGGCCTTCAGTGTCTCCAGCTGTGTGTTGACATCCTGCTTACGGAAATCAATACCGGCAGGGCGCTCTACACCAGCCTTCAGCAACGGGTCGCTGTCGTAGGTTGTGCCACCCACGCCGAAGCTGCTGCCCGTGGCAAACTCGATGTTCTCACGACGCTGGTTGTTCATCGGGGTGAAACCTAACCATGTGCAGGTGTTACCGCCCCAGCCCGTCAGTCTCCAACTCGGATTGAGCGTCTCCTGTCCCACACCGCCGTCGAAGAGCATCCATCGGCGCAGGTCGTCGAAGCGCTTGCCCTCGTAAGCGAACTCTATCTGACGCTCGTAGAGGATGGCACTCATACAGGTGGCCTGGTCGCTGGCAAGATTAGCCTGCAGACCATAGTTGTTCTCTGCCGTATAGCCGGCACGCTGACGGATCTGCTGCAGATAGGTGACAGCCTCGTTCATCTGTCCTGCCATACAGGCGGCCTCTGCCAGGTTGAGCAGTACCTCGGCATAGCGCAGTTCGATGAGTGGTGCACCGGAATAGTAGGGCGCAGCACCCTTGTCCGAGCCTGTGATATACTGATAGAGGCTCGATGAGTTCACGTCAAGGTCGTCGCTCTTCTTGCGGACATACACACCCACCTTGCTGCCTAGCAGGTTGTCGGCGCCGTAAGAGTCGCCGTTCTCAGGATCGCCGGCAGCGTTGAGCTCCGTATACCATACATAGTTCCACAGTACGAAGTTCTTGCCGTCGCCAGGGTTGTGAGGGTCGATGCTGCTGGCATCGCCATTGTAGGCCCAGCGGAAACCGGGGAAGGCAAAGGTGCGGTAGAAACGCGGGTCGCGGTTCATGAAAGGATAGAGATCCTCCATGGGGAGTGACGAAGTCTCCAGTTTCGAGTATGGGTTGGTATACTCTGCCGTGCTGGCAGGCACCTTACCGTCGGCCATGGGGAACATCTGGATCAGTTTCAGTCCGGCTTTCTTGCCGCTGCCGCCGGTGTTCTTCGGACGGACGGCCTTCTCCCAGGTGTTGTTCTTCTGGTTGTCGAGACCGTCGCCCTCGATGTTGTTATAAAGAGTGACAAACACGGCCTCGGGGTTCTGGCCGCTCTGTAGGAACTGGGCGGCGAAGTCGGAACCGTTCACATTGTTACCGCTGCTATAGAGACCATAACCACAGCTGTTGATGGTGGCGAGGTCGGTCTTCATCTGTTGATAGGCCTCACGCCAGCGGCTCTCATCGTTTGCGCGGTTATAGATAGGACTGCACCACCAGAGCAGTACGCGCCCCTTCAGGGCCAATGCCGTACCTGTGGTCACACGTCCCCAGTTGCTGCCTGTCCATCCCCCATTGGTGGTCTTGGATGCCAGCATCTTCGCTGCACGGTCGAGGTCTTCGAGAATAAACTCCATCGTGGCCTTGGCTGAAGAGCGCGGGGTATAGTTGCCCTCCACGGGTTCCTGTACTTCAGCCACAAGGGGCACACCACCATACCAGCGGAACAGGTTGAAGTAGGCCCAGGCACGGAAGAAATAAGCCTGCCCTAAGAGCGGTGCTTTCTCTTCTTCCGACAGTTTGCCGTTCTCAATGCCTCTGATGCAGTCGTTGATATTACGGATACGTCCGTAGACAGAGGTCTGGATATTGCCGTCGCCTCCCTTGAAAAAGTCGGGCACGGCGTTCTCGCCGCTCATGGAGGTGAGCTCTATCTGCGGGTCAACGAAATAGCTGAAACCGGTGTATTCTTCCGTCGACTTGGCGCAGATGTCAGCATTACCCATAGAGACGGGGAAGTTGCGGTTGATGGTGCCTTCTGCATCGCCCACGACGGGCAGACACCAGGCATAGATGTCGTTTAGACGACCCTCACAACCCTCAGTATAGTCGTAGATGCCTTCGTTCACATTATCGAAGTTCTTCTTCTCTTTCATGAATTCCTCGCTGCAGGAGGAGAGAAGGAGTATGGAAAGAAGGAATAAGTAGAAATTATTTATCTTGGTAATCATAACTCTTAATTCTTAATTCTTAACTTTTAATTAGAACGAAAGATTCACGCCCACCGTCCACTTACGCAGGTTCGGATAGCTGCCATAGCCACCGGCCATGGGGTTGGTGAAACTGTCGGGATAGGGGTTGTAGAAGTTGATGAGGTTCTGTCCTGTCACGTTGATGCGGGCACTCTTGATGCCGATGCTCTTAAACCACTGCTTGGGCAGGGCGTAGGCCAGTGTCAGACGGTTGAGGGCTACGCGGGCATTGCTCACGCGCCAGAAGCTCGACGCAATCGAGTTGATGCTGTAGGCGAGGCTGGGATAGTAGGCCTCGCGGTTCTGAGCCATCACCACATTGCCGCTGCCGTCGGTGATGTCCTGATAGACATACACATTGTCGGGATTCCAGAACGAGGGGAAGTTATAGAACTCGATGTTCGACGTGGAGGGCACGCTCAGGGCCTGGCTGGGGATGGTGGTATAGCCGCCCCAGGTGGCTCCGAACTGAGCGGTCAGCGAGAGTCCCTTCCAGTCGGCGCCGAGGTTCATGGTGAAACCGTAGATATTACCACGGTCGCCCAGCTGAACGAGGTCGTTCTCACGGTCTACCACGCCGTCAGGACCAGCGTAGGTGCCTGTGGCCTGATCGTACGCGCCGCGTACATCCTTATAGATCAGCATACCTGGGCGCACCTTGTCCTTTGTCATACCCATATAGCTGGTGATATTATATTTCTCGAAATACTCCTCGATATCCTGGAACGAACGGAACATACCAATGCACTGCATGCCCCACAGACCGATGTCGGTACGGCCGCCAGGCTGGATGCTGTGGTAGATGTTCTTCGGGTCGGTCTCGAAGTCCATCACCTTCACCTTGTTGTCGCTGTAGCCGGTATTGATGCCAACCTTATATTTGAAGTCCTTGCCGATCTTGTCACGCCAGGTCAGTGAGAGTTCCCAGCCCCAGTTGTCCATCTCACCACGGTTCACCGATGCCGACTGCGTACCGATGGTAGCAGCCACATCCTGACGCAGGTTGATGAGCATCTCGCGGTTCTTCTCGTAATAGTACTCCAGACCCACGGCCAGACGCTTGTTCAGTACTTGGAAGTCGAGACCGATGTTGGTCTTGTACGACTTGTCCCAATGCACGTCGGTATTCACGGCCGAATTGTTCTTATTGATGGTGATACGGTTGCTGGAGTCATTGCCTGTGCCTGTGCCAAGCACGATACCGCCGTTGGCATCCTGGGCATACACCTGCATCCACTGCCAGGGGGCGCAGTTGTCACGGCCCGTGAGACCCCAGCTGGCACGGATCTTCAGGAAGTCGATCCATTTCAGTGCCTCGGCGTTCTGGAACCACGGCTCTTCGCTGATTACCCAACCAGCTGAAACGGCTGGGAAGTAGCCGCGCATGTTGTTGGGACCGAACTTGGTGTAGCTGTAGTCGGTACGGAAGAGGAACTCCAGCAGATAGCGGTCGGCGTAGACATAGTTGATACGTCCGATATACGACAGCGATGCACTCTCTGAACGGGTGAAGACGGTGGTCATCTCACCGGTGGCGGAGTTGTACTGGCCTGTTGTGAAGGGGTAGGGGTTCTCGCGCTGGCCCTGCAGGTATTCATTCTCCTGCTCCGACTTCTCAATCGAGAACAGACCGCTGATGTCGTGCTGACCGAACTTACGCTGGTATTGGGCGGTGAAGTTGATCTGGTAGTTGTCGGTACGGGTCATCGTACGATAGAGCATGTTGCCGTTGTTCCGCTGTAAGCCGAGGAAATTACTCTCTGCCAGGTAGTCGAAGTTGGAATCATCACCCGAGGTCGGCGTGTACAGATGCTTGCCGGAACCGTAGCGGTTGACCATCTGGTAGATGGTGAAGTTCGAACCGTATTGGTTGGTCTTGTCGTTGTTGATGCTCTTGGCATAGGAGAAGCGGAATTTCAGACCTTTCAGGGCCTTGAGCCAGCCCATGTCGATGGAGAGACTTCCGTTCAGCGTGGTGTTCGAGGTCATGGTACGGCTGTAGTCGCCGTTGTTCTGGAGTAGGTCGAAGTTGTAGGCCTGGCTGCCGTGCTTCTGACCGTTGCTGATACCATAGGAAACCATCGGATAGCCGTTGATATATTCCGGCAGATAGCCCGGACGGGTGAGCAACAGGTTATAGTCCTTCTCATCGCCGGAACCGCCCACCTTCACCAGGGGCTTGTTCTTCTTGCCATAGTCACCGCTGACGGTCAGGTTGGCCGACAACCAGTCGTTGATCTTCACGTCTACGCCGGCACGGTAGTTCCAGCGGTCGTAATCCAGCTTACCCAGGTTGCCGTCTTGCTTGAAATAGCTGCCGCCGGCGAAGTAGCTCACACGGTCGGTAGCACCGCTCACGTTCACGGAGTGCTTCTGTTGGAAACTGCTCTCCCAGTATTTGTCAAGCAGGTCGTAGTTCAGGTCCTTCATGGCCTCCAACTCATCCTGCTGATAGAGGGCTGTGGTGTGGTTGAGGCTGGTATTCGTGGGGTCTGCGGCTGCGATGGTGTTGTAGAGCCGTCCCCAGTTGTAGGCACTCAGCATCTTCGGACGGGTCACCTCGTCGTTGATACCGAACGAACCGCTGTAGCTGATGCTGGGGGCACCCATCTTACCCTTCTTGGTGGTCACGAGGATGACACCGTTGGCGGCACGGGCACCGTAGACGGCGGCGGAGGCGTCCTTCAGCACGGAGATGCTCTCTATTTCAGAGGCGTCGAGGTTGTTGAAGGCTTCGGCTCCCAGGTTCTGATAGCCGTTGCCCACCTTCACGTCGTTGGGATAGATATAGCCATCGATGACGAACAACGGCTGCTGTGCGGTAGAACCGATCTCGCCGAGGGAGTTTACGTCGCGGATGGTGATACGGGCATTCTCACCGGGACGGGCATCGCCGCCGCTTACAGACATACCGTTCACCAGTCCGGAGAGCGACGAGGCGAGGCTTCCGTTGGCCAGGTCTTGGATATCGTCCATCTCTACATTGGCCACCGAACCGGTCAGGTGAGCCTTCTTCTGTGTACCGTAACCCACGACCACCACCTCTTCGAGGCTCTGGCTGTCCACTTGCAGCTGGATCTTGCCGCCAGGCTTCACGGTCTGCGGCATATAGCCGATATAGGTAATTGTAATCTTCTCTCCCTTGGGAACAGAGATGCTGTAGTTGCCTTCGAAGTCGGTAATAGTACCCTTCGACTTGTCGCTGGCCAGTGTGACCGATGCGCCGATCACGGCCTCGCCGTTCTCGTCGACCACCTGTCCTGTCACGGTCTGGTTCTGTGCTGATGCAGTGAATAGTGAGCAGTGAATAGTGAATAGCATCACTACCACTCTCAGCCATTTTCTGTTTATCTTGGTAATCATAACTCTTAATTCTTAACTCTTAATTCTTAATTCTTCCTTCTTCCTTCCATCACGGCAGCCATCTCGGGTCACCGGTTCTCAGACTCAGCTGCTCGGCACCCTGCGGGGTGAAGTTGCCGTTGGCGGGATCCTTGAGGGCGGGGTCGCACTGAAGTGCACTCTTACTGTCGTCGTATTCCGACTTGGCACCCTCCACAGAGTCAGGCGCACCCTCCAGCTCGAAGGTGGCATTGCCGTTGGCATCGTAGGTGCAATAGGTGTTGTTGGCAAACTTGATGTCGCCGCCGCCTCTGCGGCCGATGATACGGCGGGGTACCTGGGCGCTGCCGCAGTTCACGAAAATATTGTCCGTCACGATATAGTTTGAGGTGGCACGACCGTCATAGCCACCGTGGTTACACATCTGACCGCTCTTGCAGAGGTTATACATCGTCGAGTTCATGATGTTGATCGAGTTCGAGGTATAGCCGGCACGGTCGCAACGGCCTGAGTTGTTGTAGCGGATCAGGTACTTGAAGTCGCTCTCGCCCGTGTTCCAGATGGTCGAGTTGCTGATGGTGAAGTCGTTGATGAATCCGCCACCGTCGTAGATGTAGAAGATGGAGTTGTTGCTCATGCCCACCGACTCAAGGTGCACCAGGCAGTTCTCCATATAGAAGGTCTTCAGACAGTACTTCACCTTGTTGTCGGACAGCATCATGCCCTTCACACCCGTGAAGTTGCAGTTCTGTATCGTGGTGGGATCTTTGATCTGGTTGTGGTTGTTGTTGTCGGTGTCGAGGATGCCTTCTGCGGGTGTGGCACTGAAAGCCAGCACGGGCTTCGATGTGGCTGCGCAGTCGAAGTTCAGGTACTTCAGCGAGAGTCCGCCGCAATACTCCAGGCTGCCGCTCTGACCGTAAACGATCGTGGCGTAGCTGGTCTTGCTGGTAGTACGGAGCACCACCTTGTGGTTGCTGAAGTCTACGATGCCGTCCAACGTATACTGTGCGCCTGGCTCCAGATCGTAATACACGGCCTCGTCGCTCTCAGGCACGGGGTTGTCTGTGAAATATTTGCTCAGCTCACTGCCGGCAGGGATGGTGGCGTAGGCGTCGGCGAAGGTCGAGAAGAGCATCTGCGTGGCCTCGCTGGCATCCGAGGTGCTCGATTTCTTGCTGCCCAGGGCCTTCAGGTCCACACGGTAATTCATGTCTTCCTCACGCTTCACGGTCACGCTGCAGCCGTCCACCAGACTGTCCTTCACGATGGGGGCATCGAGGTTGGTCGCGTCGTAGAAAGAGAACTGATAGCCACCGGCTCCCATCACGACGGGCCATGAGATAGTCTGCGTCTTGCCGTCGGCACTCGGGGTGATGGTGATGCTCTCCGCGCTAGGTGAGGTGAGGGTCTGGCCGCTCACGCCGTTGTCGAAGCGCTCGTCATCGTCGTAGCCGTCGGTGGCGCACGCTGTGGTCAGCAGGGCCGCTGCACCCAGCAGCAATCCGCTTCTGCACATCCAGGCGAACCCACGGCTCCTCCTTGATTTTTGATTCTTGTTCATACAGAAAATTAGTTATTTAAGTTATACATGTATACTTTTATTAATGACGCACCACCTTATATTATGTAATCACTTGCACAGGAAATAATACACATTCCTCCACAAAAACGCATCAAAACGCACGAATTCTGAAAAACATGTTGTATCTTTGCAGGCGATATGGAGAAAGAAGAGAAATACCGTTTGTTGACGGAACAGATCAAGGCTCTCATTGAGGGCGAGACGGACAGCGTGGCGGTGATGGCCAATGTCTGTGCGGCGATACACGAGACGATGGGATTCTTCTGGACGGGATTCTATCGGGTGAAGGATGGCGAGTTGGTGTTGGGACCGTTTCAGGGACCTGTGGCCTGTATGCATATCCCCTTCGGGAAGGGCGTCTGCGGCTCGGCCTGGCAACGCAGGGAGACCATCGTAGTGACTGATGTGGAGCAGTTCCCGGGCCATATCGCTTGTAGCAGTCTCTCGCGTTCGGAGATTGTCGTGCCTGTCTTTTCGCAGGCTGACGAGGTGGTTGCCGTGCTCGATATCGACAGTAAGGAACTTGCTACCTTCGACGAGACCGACCGTCAGTATTTGGAGGCTATTTGTGACTGTCTCAAAGAGTCCTGACCCCATCGTGATGAAACTTCCAAATTTTGCCCGGTTTTTCTACTCGAGGACACTGACAGGGGACAGGTACCTGTCAGAAGCATTAGCGCGGGATTGTGGTCTGACAGGTACCTGTCCCCTGTCAGATTCTATGTTTGAAGTGATAACAATCTTTGCGTTGTGGAATTATGGTGAGAACTTAATAAGCAGACAAGCAATGTCATATCATTGTAATACACGCTTTTCTTTTTTCTCGGAAAAAATCACTATCTTTGCCGCCAAAAAGCAGTAGAATGAAACAAAACGTATTGAAGAACTTATGAAAATACTCGTTGTCGACGATGAGCAGGACATCTGCGAGATACTGCAATACAACCTTGAAACAGAAGGGTTTGAAATTATGACTGCCAATTCGGCAGAGGAGGCTCTTGAACTTCCTCTGCAAGAGTATGCACTGATTCTTTTAGATGTGATGATGGGCGAAATGTCTGGATTCCAGATGGCACGAAAGATAAAGGACAATCCTATAACGGCGGAGATCCCCATCATCTTCATCACAGCATTAGAGGGAGAGGACAATCTGGTTAAAGGACTGAATATCGGGGCTGATGACTATATTGCCAAGCCACTGAGTATGAAAGAAGTAAAGGCAAGAGTCCGTGCGGTTCTCAGGCGGGCATCTCATTCATATCTTCATCATGATGAACAAGTTGTAATTACTTCAGACAATAAGATTATCTATGAGGGTATCACGCTTGACCTTTATGCCAAGACTGCCACTTTGGATAGCCAAAATTTATCACTCACAAAATTAGAATATGAATTATTGTCGCTTCTATTGCAACACTCTGGTAAGGTTTTTTCGCGAGAAGATCTTTTAAGACATTGTTGGCCGCAGGATGTGCTTGTACTCGACCGCACAGTGGATGTTAATATCACCCGACTGCGTAAGAAAATCGGCCGTTATGGCAAACAGATAAAAACACGTGTAGGTTATGGCTACTGCTTTGAAAAGTAAATCCTTTCAGCGTAATCTGCTGTTCAGTATCGGTGGTGTTTTTCTGCTCTTTGCTGTTTGCTTTAGTGTGTATCAATACCAGCGTGAGAAGGAGTACAAGATTGACATTCTTCACTCACGTCTTCAGATGTACAACTATGAAATGGTGCAGACACTTGGTGAAGACAGCCTTACAAATAACCGCCTGTTTTGCGATTATGTGGAAAGGCATAATATGGAAGGGCTACGCGTGTCTATCATAGACAAGAATGGACGAGTCATTCTTGACAGTTACGAGCCACAATTGGATTCTCTAGGAAATCATCTCGAACGAACGGAAATCCAGCAGGCTCTGCATGATGGAAACGGCTACGATATCAAGCGCCTGTCGCAATCCACCCACGAGACGTATTTCTATTCAGCCACTCGGTTTGGCAACACCTTTGTACGTACCGCTGTACCATATTCGGCAGAGTTGACGCGTTCACTCCAAGCCGACAATACTTACATCTACTTTGCCGTTGCCCTGACACTACTACTGGGCATCGTGCTCTACCTAAGTACCCATCGCATCAGCCGTCACATCGGCTATCTGCGCGAGTTTGCTGTGAAGGCTGAACAGGGCGAGGCGCTCGACCACGAACTGGAGCGACGTTTGCCCGATGACGAGTTGGGTGACATCAGCCACACCATCATCATGCTCTATTGGAAGCTCCGTCATTCTGAGGAAGAAAAGGTACGCATCAAGCGCCAACTTACTCAGAATGCTGCCCATGAACTGAAGACGCCAGCCGCCAGCATTCACGGCTACTTGGAGAGCATCCTTGACAATCCAGACATGCCTGAGGACAAGAAGAAACATTTCTTAGAGCGTTGCTATGCGCAGAGCGAACGTATGAACAAGCTCCTATTCGACATGAGTACTCTCACCAAACTAGATGAGATGGATAACAATATATCCAAACCCAACTATGAATACCGTCATGTTAATGTTTTGCAAATTATGCAAAATGCGCTCGATGATACTGCTCTGCAACTTCAAGAAAAAGGCATTACGCCATCGCTCAACGTGCCACAGCATATAGAAGTGCAGGGCGACGCAAGTCTGATCTACAGCATCTTCCGCAATCTCATTGATAATGCTATTGCCTACGCCACAGGAGCAACATGTCTGAAGATTGCCTGTAGCGAAGTGGAAAACGAAGGCCGCCATTTTTATGAGTTCACGATAAGCGACAACGGTCAGGGAATAGAACCGCAGCATTTGGATCATATCTTCGAGCGTTTTTACCGTGTAGATAAAGGCCGCTCACGCAAACTCGGCGGCACAGGTCTCGGACTAGCTATAGTGAAAAATGCAGTTGCCGTTCACGGAGGAACAACAACTGCACAACTTACTCCAGGCGGAGGGCTCACCATCAGGTTTACACTCGCAAGGTTTTAGCCTTGCCCATTGTAAGGTCTGTCTTCAAAGTCGTTATTCAGTCCTTTTCCTGCCTGTACTACATTCATCACATAGTCTGCCAGACGTTCACACTCAGAGATGAAATCGACATAGAACACGCCCAATTGATAGCTGTAAAGCCCCGCATTCACATCGTGCAGATTTTGGTTTCGTAGTTGCTTGCGGTAGTTGTTGATTTCATGCTCTATATTGATAGATTTTGTGATGTTCGTTCTTGATCCTGTCAAGTCGATGCGCTTCATCATTTCTTCCAGCGAACCCTCCACAAGTTGCAGCATCGTCTGCATGTGCTGCGTCTGTTCTGGAGTGAACGCATCCTGACAATGCATGCGGTGGCGGTTCAGTGTGCGTCCGAGGTTATACACTGAGTCGCCGATCGACTCCAATTCTGTAATCTGACGCAACATCTTCTGTATCTGAGCCTTCGAGGCATCCGACAGTCGGCCCTCGCTCACCTTATTCAGATATCCAGCAATCTCCATCTCCATAGAGTCGGTGATATTCTCATACTTCCCGATACGCGAGAAAAGTTTGTTGAATTCGTTTTCGTCCTGTATCTGCATCAGTTCAGGCACGAATCCGAACATCCTTTGGCAACGCTCTGCAAAATGGTGAATCTCTTTCTGTGCTTCCATGATGCTGAGTTCGGCTGTAGAGAGCAAACCACCACTGATGAACCGCAAACGATAATCCTCTTCCTGAGCCTTCATCGGCAGTACCTTGCAGACAAACATCTCAATCTGGCGGACAAAACCAATAAGCAAAAGCGTGTTGATGATGTTAAAGGCTGTGTGGAAGGTTGAAAGTTTGTAGAGCTCGTTTCCGCCGCCCATCACGCTATCAACAAACCAACTGACGGCGTTACAGGCGGGATAGAATACTATAAGGAACGCCACGACGCCAAAGACATTGAAGAACATGTGGGCCAGTGCTGCACGGCGTGCCTGTGTGTTAGCGGTGAGCGAAGCCATGAATGCCGTAATAGTAGTACCAATGTTCTGACCCATAGCCAAGGCGGCAGCCTGTTCAAATCCAAAGCCGGGAATATTCATACCAAATAGCATCAAAGTAATAGCCATTGTAGCCGCAGATGCCTGTACAATCATAGTCACCAAAGCACCCACGATCACAAACAATATTATTGTGAAGAACGAATCCTGAGGCACATGCGCCAGCATGCCTGCCACCATATCGCCGATGTTCATCGCCGTTGCCGCCTCTTGAAGGAACGACAATCCCATGAACAAGAACGAGAAACCAAACACAAACTCACCAATACTTTTCCTGTTGCCTTTTCCACTAAAGATTAATGGCATTCCTATGGCCAACAAAGGAATAGCGAAAGCCGCTATGTTCACCTTGAAGCCTACGGCAGAGATAATCCACGCTGTCACCGTTGTGCCGATGTTCGCGCCCATGATGACACCGATGGACTGTGCCAGCGTCATCAGTCCTGCATTCACAAAACTCACCACCATCACCGTCGTGGCACTCGACGACTGGATGAGTGCCGTGATCAGGATACCCGTCAGCACACCCATCACGCGGTTCTTGGTCATAGCCGCCAGAATGCTACGCAGGCGGTCGCCTGCAAACTTTTCAAGTCCTTCCGACATTGTTTTCATTCCGAAGAGGAACAACGCAAGAGAACCAACAAGCGAGAAAATGTTGATAATCAATTCCATTCCTTTGTATTTTTGCTGCAAAGGTATTACAATCTTGTTACGTCCCCATTACGTTGATATTACAATCCTGTTACAAGCACCATTGTAACCTATCCATCATACGATTGAAATGCTTTTGTAACACGCTCAACTTACCTTTGCAGTGTCAATCACTAACGATTGGCTAAATAATATGGATAAAGAAAAAGCAGAAAGAATTCAGAGAATCTTTAATTGGGTGAGATTTATCATCCTGGTGTTGTTCCTCGCATTTGTTTTCATTGGATTGTCCAAGGCTCAAACCACCAATGACTTTGGCATGTGGATCAGTGCTGGTACGGAAAAGAAAGTTAACGACAGTTGGGGGCTTGGAGCAAACACCGAACTTCGCACAAAGGACAATACTGGAAGCGTTGAACGTTGGCAGTTGGGTGTGAGTGGAACGTATAAGGTTTCTAAAGTTCTGAAGTTGGGAGGCGGTTATGAATTTCACCTGAAGAACCGCACGGTGGATGATGTGACGGAAACGGTTCCACGCCATCGTCTGATGTTCGACATCACACCAGGAGGCAAAGTTTTCGATTGGCTTAAACTGTCCTTGCGCGAGCGGTACCAATATACATATATGATGCAGAAGGGCAACGTGGATGCAAGCCATGAACATCATCTGCGCAATCGGTTCAAGGCAGAGATTGCCAATAGTAAAATTAACGGCTGGAGTCCCTTTGCGTCGGTTGAGATGTTCAACAATCTGGGCAAACAATTCCAGATAGATGAGATGCGCATGGCGATTGGTACAGCCTATAGCATCAACGCTCATCATACCATCAACTTCGGCTATCTACTTGATTTGAAAAGATCTGCCGATGGTATGAACAAAGGACTTCATGTGTTAACTTCGGGATATGTGTATAAAATATAAGGAAAGAATATGGAGTCGAAATCACCAAAAGAAATACAAGTCGAAGAAAAGATAACCCATTGGGTCACAAAGATAGTGGCCGGCCAGACATCTGGCGACGATTTGCCCATAAGACTATGGAATCATCTTCGGAATAATCAGGAAGTAGCCGCTATACAAGATTATGCCAACATGGTATCTATAAGACGTTTGGGGCTGAATGACCACGGGCCAGTTCACATGAAGACTGTATGCCGCAATGCCTTGAAGATGCTGAGTATATTACATTCTGCTGGGATGCAGACAAGTTTGGAAAAGGAAAACATTGGGACATTTGCTGACAGTGTCGCGGCAGTTATGCTTGCATCGCTTCTTCATGACTGCGGAATGACAATAGGAAGAAATGGGCATGAACTTTATTCTGGCATCATATCCTATTCAATTATTGAAAAGGTATTGTCACAACTCCTTCCTGAAAACTATAACATCCTGCGGCTGACTATTATCCGCTCTATAGCAATGGAAGGCATTATCGGACACATGACTACACATCCTATCCATTCTATTGAGGCTGGACTTATCTTGATTGCTGATGGTTGTGATATGACAAAAGGACGCGCGCGTATTCCTTTGGAAATTCCGTCGAAACCGACAGAGGGCGATATTCACAAATATTCTGCAAATTCTATCGAATCGGTTAATATAAGACAAGGGCATGAACGCCCTTTGAAGATAGAGATACACATGAGGGCAGAGGTAGGTTTCTTCCAAGTCGAAGAAGTCCTGATTCCCAAGATTCAGTCTAGTCCAGCAAAGAGTCTGTTGGAGTTGTATGCAGGAGTTCAGGGTGAAGAAATGAAACGATATATGTAATCAAAAAAAATTGGAAAGATGAATACTTTATTTCTTGGAATAGTCATATTCCTTATCATATTTGCGGTATTCGACCTAGTGGTTGGTGTGAGCAACGATGCAGTGAATTTTCTGAATTCAGCCATTGGTGCCAAGGTGGCGAGGTACAGGACGGTTGTAACGGTGGCGGCTATTGGTGTGTTTGTTGGAGCTGCCCTAAGTAACGGCATGATGGATGTAGCACGGCACGGCATCATGACACCTCAGTACTTCTCGTTCTACGACGTGATGTGCGTGTTCCTGGCCGTTATGGTGACCGACGTGGTGCTGCTCGATGTGTTCAACACACTTGGTATGCCTACATCCACTACCGTCTCGATGGTGTTTGAACTATTGGGCGGAGCCTTTGCTATAGCGCTGCTCCAGATTATGCAGGGGGCAACGGCGGCGGACGGTACGCTGCTCTCGCTGGGTGATTTGCTCAATACAGAAAAAGCCATCTCGGTCATCCTTGGCATCTTCCTCAGTGTAGCAATAGCATTCCTGCTCGGAATCATTGTACAATGGGTGGCACGCATCGTTTTCACATTTACTTATCGTGTAAATGGGCGGACGACGGACCAGTCGGGACTGATGGGCGGTCTAGTGACGTCGTCGCTGAAGATTGGCATCTTCGGCGGACTATCAGTGACGGCCATCGTCTGGTTCCTGCTTATCAACGGATTGAAGAATAGTAGTCTGATGACACCGGAGGCGAAGGCAATCATCAACGAGAATACATGGCTGATTATCGGCGGCGGCATCGCAATGTTTTCGGTGTTGATGACACTGCTGAGTGCTTTGAAGTTGCCTGTATTGAAGTACGTAGTGTTGTTTGGCACATTTGCTTTGGCGATGGCCTTTGCAGGCAACGACCTCGTGAACTTCGTGGGCGTGCCATTGACAGGGCTTGAGGCATATCTGGACTACACGACCAACGGTCAGGGCGATGCGCAAGGCTTTCTGATGCAGTCGTTGATGGACAGTGCCCATACACCAGCAGTTTATCTAATAGCGGCAGGTGTGGTGATGGTGCTCGCATTGGTATTTTCCAAGAAGGCGCAGAATGTTGTGAAGACGTCGGTGGACCTCTCACGTCAAGACGAGGGTGACGAGATGTTTGGTTCAAGTGGTGTGGCACGGACGTTGGTGCGCACATCGAGAAGCATGGCAACCAGCCTGTCAACAGCTGTGCCGCCGTGTGTGACACGCTGGATAGACTCGCGTTTCAATGCCGATGCTGCGGTGTTGAAGCGAGGAGCTGCTTTCGATGAAATTCGCGCAGCAGTAAATCTGGTGCTTGCAGGTGCATTGGTGGCATTAGGTACATCGTTCAAACTGCCGTTGTCCACCACCTATGTTACCTTCATGGTGGCTATGGGTGCTTCTCTTGCTGACCGTGCATGGAGTCGCGAGAGTGCCGTGTTCCGCATCACGGGCGTGCTGTCAGTCATCGGCGGCTGGTTCATCACGGCCGGCGTGGCGTTCATGCTGTGCTCCCTTGTATGCATCGCTTTGTTCTTCGGTTCATTTGTAGCAATGTTGGTAGCCATTGCACTTGCTATCTTCCTGCTCATTCGTAGTAATGTGAACTACCGAAAGAATGCAATGGTAGGTGAGGAAGACAAATTATTCACAAGGATATTGCATTGCACCAGCAAGGATGAATGTTGGACATTGCTCCAAAAATATTTGAATCATACTATCAATGATAATATCCGTATGGTAATAGATGATTATGAAACATTGACTACGGCATTTTTCTGCGAGGATTACCGCCGTCTGAAACATGTCACCACAGGTGTGGACAATCAACGCAAGGAACTGAAACGCCAGCGACGTAGGCAGATTATCGCCTTGCGTCGTTTAGACCCTATAGTAAGCGTGGAAAAAAGCACATGGTATTTCCTTATAGTCAATTCTCTATCTCAGATGTACTATTGCCTAAAGCGCATGAGTGAATCATGTAGGGAACATGTTGGCAACAATTTTAGTCCCGTTCCAAGCGAATATGTCAATGAGTTTCTTGTTTTGCGAAATGAAATTATACGTTTGTACTATCGGTCTCTCGATAGTGAGCCCACATCCCTGATACGTAACGATGCAGCTGGACTTCAATCATCACTTTCCGATTATCGCAAATGCATCATTCATGACATCCAGACCAAACAACTCAACATCGAAGCCATGACCGTATTCCTAAATGTTGTCCAAGAATCTCAAGAACTCCTCAGTGCCCTGCGTCATTTGATGAGGGGAGAAAATAAGATTGAAGAATGACATTATAATATCTATCGCAAAGGCAACGACACCGCTTGCTTCAGCTGTAAGTCGTTGTCTTTGCTATATGCATATTCTGTTCAAAGACCAATTCACATCAAGCTCTACCGCTTTCTGAAGATGTTGTAAGGCTGCGCTCGGCTATGCCACTTAGTGCATTCGGGAATTTTCTATCGTTGTTGTAACACATTCAAAATAAAAGAAGTGACGATGAAGTATTAGGCTGCACCTCCCTACAATTGAGTGGACATAGGTAAGCCTCTTCTGCACGTCTGTATTTCCAGTTGTCCATCATATTGGTGACAGCCTTTCGGAAAGTTTTTCAAAGTCATTATAACCGTCTTTGCTTGCTTATTTATCTGGTCAGCTCCCCTTACATCGATAGATGGCTGGGGTATTAGGCTACCCACTACTTGAAAAATGTGACATCGGCAAGCCGATTTTACACGCTTGATATTATCCTTTGGTATCGGCTCCGATATTCATAGCCTGCCATATGTGAGAATAGCTTCATGCCAGATTCCGCGACCTCTGCTTGCAGATTTATGTGGTCAGTCCACCGCCCGATGAAAATCGGAACGGGTAGTGAGCTTCCCGATGCTTGTTTTATGTGGCAAGCATCGGGCAAGCCCTCTACTTC
>JAEEGI010007510.1_pt1 | contig 24417 bp, 19 predicted proteins | sample 8958751 | NCBI WGS metagenome assembly JAEEGI01 (sample SAMN16246545, study PRJNA631951) | gut metagenome | biome: gut microbiome; feature: rumen; material: KS-attached | host: Bos | place: Iran: Karaj | collected 2018-10
ATCAGCGCCGTGGTGACGGGCTTTTCAATGGCTGACTTGTAGATACTCATTGGGCGTTGTCTCCTGCTACGTTGAGTTTCGAACCGTCCACCAGTTTGGCCTGGCCCACGACGACGAGCCGGTCGCCTTCGTGCAGTTCGTCGCTGATGACTTCAATGTTCTCGTCGAAGCGCTGACCGAGCGTCACGAAGACGCGCTTGGCCGTACCGCCTTCGTCCAGGAAGACATAGCGGTCGTTCGAGCCCGTGAGCTTGAGCACGGCCTGATACGGCACCACCATGGCGCGGGCCATGCCCATCGACATCTTGGTGCGGACATACATACCCGGACGGAGCCGCAGTCCGCTGTTCGGGATGCGGAGCCGGGCCTGGAAGGTATGGGAGGCCGGATCGACGGTCGGATAGACGATGTCGATGGTGGCGGGGAAGGTCTCGCCGGGATAGATTTCCGAGGTAAGCGTCACCGCCATGCCTTTCTTCACGTTGGGATAATAACTCTCCGGAATGGCGATCAGGGCCTTCAGCGTGTAGATCTGCGTCAGCACGAGGATCGGCTGGCCGCTGTAGAGCTCGCCGTCTTCATAGTTCTTGGCGGAGATCACGCCGGCAAAAGGCGCTTTCACAAAGGTATTCTTCTCCAGGAATTCCAGGCTCTCCTTCGTCTGCTCGTAGCTGAGGCGCGTCTGGTCGTAAACCTGCTGCGACACGGCGCCGCTCTCGCGGAGCGATTCCATGCGCTGCATCTCCACGCCCAGGTTGGTGTAGGTCAGCTTGGTGTTCGTATACTGGTTCTGGTCCATGCGCACCAGGTTGGCGCCGGCGGCCACGTTGGTGCCGACCTCGACATAGATGTGCTCGATCTTCCCGGTGATGGACGGCGAGACGTTGAGCGTCTGCCAGCCCTGGAGCGTAGTGGAGAACTCCAGTTCGCGGGAAATGTCGGACATGGCGAGCGGCGCCGTCTCGACCAGCTGCGCGCGCTGTTCCACGACCTGTTGTTGCTGCTTTCCGCCGCAGGCGGCGACGATGAAGGCTGCAGCCAGGACCCATACATATAAAATGTGCTTCATATCGGAATGCTATTTATTCAAGAGTTGTTCAAGGGAAATCTGGGCGTTGACGATCTCGAGCAGCGACTGCACGTAGCTGCTCTGCGCTGCGATCAGGTTGGTGCCGGAATTGGTCACGTCGAGGCTCGACGCCACGCCGAATTCGTATTTCTTGGCGATGTTGTCGAAGACCCGCTTGGCCACGGCCACGTTCTGCTTCTGGATCTCGTATTTCTCAATGGCGCTGCGCAGGTTGTAGAGCAGCTGGCTGTGCTGGACATTGAGGGAAAGTTCCGTGTCCTCGAGGGTGTTGAGCTGCTTCTTGTAGGCGAGCCGGGCATCCTTGATGGCGGCGTAGTTCTTGCCGAAAGCGAACAGCGGGATGTTGAGCTGAGCGCCGAGCATGTTCGGCGGCGTCATGTTCATCGTGGCCTCGTTGCTGAAATTGTGGCGCGCATTGAACTGATGGTAGACGCTGAGCGTGGGGCCGGTGGTCCAGCCGGTCAGGGCGATCTGCTTGCGGGCCAGTTCCGTGCTTTCTTTCAGCAGCTTGTAGTCGTAGTTGTCGTCGATGTCGAACTCGGCGGCCAGCAGGTCGGATGTGGTCTGCATATTCAGCAGGTCGTCGATTCCCTGCGTGAGGACGATGTCCACGCCTTCTTCCAGGCAGAGCTGGAGTCGCAGCGAATTGTAGACCATCTCGAGCGAACGCTCCGTGGTCTTGATCGTGCTCTCCATCGTGGCCACCTGCACCTGGAGCTGGTCGGCATCGGTCTGTTCCGCCACGCCCACGTCCACGGAATTCTGGGTGATCGCGTGCAGTTTCTGCATGCTCGCCAGGTTCTCGTGCAACAGGCGGAGGGTCTCCTCGGTCACCAGGGCGGAGAAATACAGGGTCTCCACCTGGTCGGAAATCTGCCTTTCCGTCTTCTCCTGGGTGATGTCGGCCATCCGGCGCGAAATGTCGGCGATGCCGAGCGACACGATCTGGGCGCCGCTCAAGGCGATGGTCGTCGAGATATTGAAGGTCATGTACGGCGTCATCGAAATCTTCATCGGTCCCAGGTCCATCTTGTAGCCAAGGCTGTTGGAATACGAGGAACTGGCCGAGACCTGCGGCAGCAACGCGGCGATCCGCTGCCATTTGACGGCCTGCGCTTTTTGGACGTCGAGCGAGGCATTGGCGAGGGTCCGGTTGTGCTCGACGGCGTATTGCTGCGCTTCGGCGAGCGAAAAGGACACCTTATGGGAATTGTCCTGCGCAACGCCCGGCCAGGCCAGGGAAAGGGTAAGCAGGAAAAGTCCCAATTTAAGTAGATTATCTCTCATTTTCACAGTAATTTTCGGCTGAATCAAGGCGCAAATTTACCACAAAAAATGCGCCGAACCACTATAATTTGCGTATCTTTGTACATATTGTGCAAATGATTTTTCCCATGAAAAGAATCTTCGCTTCCGCACTCGTGACGATGCTCGTCATCGGCTGCGCAGTCAGCGCGTACGCGCAGGACAAAGTCGTCAAAAAGATCATCGAAACCGGCACCACCGACAACCGGGCCATGGTGCATATCGACCACCTGGCCAACCGGATCGGCGGCCGGCCCATCGGCTCCGCTGCGCTCACCGAGGCCGAAGCCTGGGCAAAAGAGCAGTTCGAGTCCTGGGGTCTCGAAGTGATGGTCCAGGAAGCCGGAGAAATCAACGTCGGCTTCAACCGCGGTCCCTGGTTCGGCCGTATGCTGGGCGACGAATCGCTGAACCTGCACTTCGCCACGCCCGCCTACACGGCCGGCACCCGCGGCAAACAGAGCGGCCACGTGCTCATCGAGCCGAAGTCGCGCCGCGAGCTTGAACGGATGAAGGGCGCGCTCAAGGGCGCCTGGGTCCTGCTCGACGCCGAGTCCGACGGCATGGCCATCAACACCACCCCCGCCGCCAACGCGAAACGGGCCGAGGTCATCGCCAAGAACGAGGAAATCGACCGCGAGAACAACGAGATCCGCCGCTGGAACTACGAGCACCGCGACAGCGAGCCCAAGAAGCTGAAAGAATACGAGAAGAGCGTCGCGCCTTTCTATCAGGAAATGGTCGAGGCCGGCGTGCTGGGTTTCATCCGCTCCGCGCAGGTGCCGCTCAAGATTATGTACGACCGCGCCGGCTGCTATGACATCACGATGGAGACCCTGCCGACCGTGTGCGACATCATGCTCGACGAGGCCCAGTTCAAGGTCGTCAAGCAGAAAGTGCTGCGCAAGGACATCTTCCAGCTCGAATTCGACATCCGCAACCACTTCTACCGCGGCCCGGTGAAATACCACAATATCATCGGTATCCTCCGCGGCAGCAAGTATCCGAAGGAATATGTGATGGCCGGCGGCCATCTCGACGCCTATGACGGCGGCACCGGCGCCGTGGACGACGGAAACGGCACCACCGTGACGATGGAAGCCGCCCGTCTGCTGGCCACTTCGGGCGCCAAGCCCAAGCGCACCATCCTCTTCTGCCTCTGGACGGGCGAAGAGTACGGCCTGCTCGGTTCGAAGTATTTCGTGGAGAACAAGACGGTTCCCCTCGAGAAGATCTCCAACTACATCAACCGCGACGGCGGCCCGCTCTGCGCCACGAGCGTGACGGTTCCCGCCGCGATGTACGATGACTATGTGGCCATCTGCAAACCGCTCGAGAACCTCAACCCCGAGTTCCCCTTCACCGTCAACAAGCGGGAAGGCCAGCCTCAGGCGCGTCCCACCCGGGCCGGCGGCAGCGACCACGCCTACTTTGCGATGAACGGCGTTCCGACCATTGGCTTCCGCGAGACCGACCCGAAGGGCTACAACTTCGAATACGGTGAAATCTGGCACACCGAACGCGACATCTTCAACAAACTGATTCCCGAATACCTGGAGCACTCCGCCGTCGTCACGGCCGTCGTGCTCTACGGCATCGCCAATCTCGACCATCTGCTCAGCCGGGAAGGCCTGTACAAAGACTAACCGCCGGCGACAAAAACCTAAACCATGAAAGAGAATTGGAAATCGGATGACTGGATGGCCTGTTGGATCGGGTTCCTCGTCATCCTGGTGGGAGCCGTGGCCGTCCTGACAGGTTGGTTCGACTTTTCCGCGCTGAAATTCAGTACCTGGACGCTCGGCGAGAAAGCCGCTAAGGCGGCGAGCCTGGGCGACCAGTTCACTTGGAAGTTCTTCGGTAAATTCCTGCTTACCTGCGGTGTGCTGCTCGTGTTGTTCGGCGGTGCGGTCAAAATCCAGGGAGAATCGCTCAAGAAATACATACCGGCCTTTCTGGGGCTCTTCCTGCTGGCTTTCCTGGTCCGGCTGATCAGTGCGGAATTCACACTGAACCGGTATCTCGAATGGGCCTTCTGGGCGTTGATCGTCGGTCTGCTGATATCCAACACGGTCGGCGTTCCCAAATGGCTGAAACCGGCCATCCGGACGGAATTCTACATCAAGGTCGGCCTTGTGATCATGGGCTTCTCCGTGCTGTTCTCCAACATCGCCAAGTTCGGCCTCTACGGTCTGGGCATCGCCTGGATCGTGACGCCCATCGTCATCATCTTTATGTGGTGGTTCGGAACGAAGGTGCTGAAGATCCAGAACAAGCCGCTGGTCATGACCCTCGCGGCCGCCACGTCGGTCTGCGGCACGTCCGCCGCCATTGCGACGGGCGCCGCCGCCAAGTGCAAGAAAGACGATCTGTCGATCGCCATTTCCATCTCGATCATCTTCACCATCCTGATGATGGTATTCGAGCCGATGATCATCCGGGCCTGCGGCATGAACCAGCTGATGGGCGGCGCGCTCATCGGCGGCACGGTCGACTCGACCGGCGCCGTGGTGCTCGCCGGCAACGCCCTCGGTCCCGAGGCCGAGCAGGCCGCCGTGCTCGTGAAGTCCATCCAGAACATCCTCATCGGTTTCATCGCCTTCTTCGTGGCCATCTTCTTCGCCACCCGCGTCGAAAACAGCGGAGCCCAGAAAGTGGGAGCAAGCGAAATCTGGAAACGCTTCCCGAAGTTCATCATCGGCTTCTTCGTGGCCTCGCTCATCGCCTCGTTCGTGATCCAGCCCATCTTCGGCGGCAGCCAGGTCGGCGCCATCAACAAAGTGCTCGACCAGTACAAGAACTGGTGCTTCGTTCTGGCCTTCACCAGCATCGGCCTCGACACCAACTTCAAGGAAATCGCCCGGCAAATGCAGGGCGGCAAGGTTCTCTGGCTCTACATTGTCGGCCAGGTGTTCAACATCGCCCTCACCCTCTTCGCCGTGTGGTTCCTGCTCAGCGGCGTGGTCTTCAAGGTTCCCGTGCTCGACCTGTTCAAGTAATGACGCCCAAGGGGAAACGGATTTACAAAATAGCCACGGCACTCGTTGCCGTGGCTGTTTTGGTCGTGGCCGTCGTAATTATGGTCCGGAGCGCCGGCCTCTCCCCCGACCTGGATTTCGGCGCAGGCGCCTACTACTACGCCGACATCCCCGATTTCGAAAAACACGTAAGCGACAACCCCAACCCCACCTCCATCCCCTACATCGTCTACCTCCTCCTCTTCCTCGCCTGGGGCGCCCTTATGTACGCCCTCTGGAAGTGGATCGACAAACATTGACCGACAAGGGTATAAGAATTGTAGCGACTCTATGAAACAACATCCGTTATGGCTTTGAGAAAGAAAAAAGTATTCTTAATGCTCCCTGTTGCTGCTTTCGTGTTGTTTGCTGCTTTCTTTGATGTGCGATATCGTTTTATCCGGATAGAAAAACTTGAAGCAGTCAATCCGGAAGTATATGCAATATTGGAAGAAGCCGTGGACTCATTAAAGATTTTTTCTTCCCATTTCCGCAATACATCATTGTTTGTAGATACTCCCGGAAACTCGCTATGTTTATCTATAGACCTTCCGTCTGCATTCATTCTTTCATCTGAAACTGATGGATATGTTAGAGTCAATGGTACGAATGTCTTTCTGTCCAGGGACACTTTAGGGAATGATATTCCCAATGCCTTCTCCGGCACGGGCAGAAAAAGCACATTCATCGTACTGTCTCCAGAAGGTTATGATCACGACAGCAACAGGTATTGGCGCAAAGATGACACTTTCGCTGAAACACTAGGAAAAAGGTATTATTATAAGTTTATTGATGGACATTGGTGCGAATCTACCTGGAAAGAAACGTACGGAGAGGTAAGCCAAAAAATATTTGAACAATGGCGGCGGGAGCACCCAGATACTTTAGAATTCAAGGCCCCGATCCCTCCCGTTTTCGCTGAGAGATATGACAGCCTGACTGAAAACAATTTCCACGCGTTTTTAAAAGACTGGGAGCAGTGGTCCGTTCAAACGAGGACCCTATCAACGGATTCCCTGCTGAATGCCATACTCACGAATGTCCTTGAGGAATATGGTGCGGAAACCGAAAAAGACACTTGTGTCTTTCTGTCCCTCTGCGATGTGATTGAAATCCGTAAATATCAGGGAAACGCCACTGACTATCCGGCAAATCAAGAAGGAGGATGGAGAGAAGACCAGGATGCCGAATGGGATTATATGATGAACGCCTCCGAGCGTTATTGCTACGTTCCGTCCATCCATTCCGATAAAACAGTATTGTATATTTCACCCGAAATTCAAAGACTCTTGTCATTATACATCGGCGGCGTGTGCGAGTCTGAAGAGGACGATCCTACGAATTCTCAGAAATGGACGGGAATCAACGAAGACAGGCTATCGGACTTAAGGAAGCTGATTCCCGTAGCCAGAGGACATTGGGGCGGGTATTGGCACTTCAAGACGATGCCCATCATATCCAGCATCTATTTATTCGACGACGGATATGTGGTTGATATGAGAACGTCCTGGTGCACCGGAGAAACGGTCTTTTATCCGTACGATCCTTCCCGGGAAAAAGTTGTCAATAGCCGCTGGATAGAATAGCTCAAACGTCCAAACGACGCCAGGATGCAACCCGTCAGGCTCGCACAAGATGGACAGCACAAATAATTTGCGCTCTGGACGAGAGTGCTTTTATATGCTTATAATCAACGCTTTACGACTATTACAAACTAATACGTAGCTATAATTAACGGTATTTCTGTCGAAATGCAATGGCGGATATGGGTCATCTTTTCGAAATCTAGAACCGCAGAATATACTCCTCCTCATCCCGAAAAGCGTTGCATTGCTCAAGATAAGCCTTCAGGGCGTCATAATCGGAACCATCCAGGCCGCTGCTGAACAGTCGGACTCTTTCCATAGCGCGGATGATTGTTGCGGCCTCTCCATTCTGTGTGAGGCGTTTCAATGCATCGATGTAGTCGATACGATATACGGTGGGAATGATGATCTTAGGTTGGCCGGCCGCTGTCAGTTCAGCATTCATCATAATTCGGGATATTCGTCCATTACCATCATTGAAGGGATGAATCTCGCTAATCACAAATAGAATGAAGTATGCCCTTGCAACCGGATCCTGAATGGCGCGATAGATCTCATAACTTTTTTTCAGCGTACCACGTACCAATCGATAATCAACAAAGTGCGAATTACCGGCCTTGTTATTCTGCTCCTTAAAACGACCTGGGGTCTTAGAGGGGCGAGCAGAAAGAAGAATAGAGTGACGACGCTGCAGGATGCCGATCAGATCATTGGGGTCCTTCGGTAAGATGGACATTTCCTTACGATTGGATGTGATATAGTATGTCCCAAGCACATCATGGCTGTCTTCATCCCTTGTGGGAAGCGCTACGCCAGTATCAACAATCTGTTTGGCTTCTTCAACCTCGAACTCTGTCCCTTCGATGTAGTTTGAGAAGTAGCTCTCGAAAAAGGCGAAATTCTTATAGGCCGGCTCAGTTGAATTAATATCAGCGTAACGCTTGAAATCTTTACCCGCAAGATGCTCGAATAACGACGTGAACAGTTCTATTCTCTGCGAATCATAGGGCTCACCTGCAGCCCAAGCCTTGGCGGATTCCGATTGAAGCGTCTCAGCAGCCTTTGTAGAAAGAATAGCCCCAATGATCATATCAAAGAGTCTGAATTCCTTCTCTAGCTGTAATTCTGCGGAAATCTCTCTAGCCTGGTCACGAAGGTGGTTTAATTCCTGTTCACCATTGGCCAGCATTTTTTTTTCGAGTCTTTCCTCGAGTTCTGCTTGTGAAAGACACTTGGAGATTCCGTTTCTTACATATCCTAATTGCAGGTTCTCCAAATAGGCTCTGGCTGGATTTGAAATGTACAACCCATCCAGATAGGGGATATCGATGTCGATGGGTTTAGGACCTTCAATAAGGTGTAGTGTGACTCCGGGAAGAGAAATATTCTTTGTGTAAGCATAAGTAAGATATAAATGCCCCTCTGCAGACGGTCTCAGTTCAAAAGCAGACCGATGGCTAATTAATGCGCCTGGATACAGTCTTCCAACAATTGAATACAGGTTACGCTTTATAATGCTATCTGGAGTATCCGTCAGGTTTGAAGTATATACTCTCGATGCAATTTTGCGGATCTTCTCTTCTGTTTTTAGACGAGTAATCATCGCCGACAATTTCTTGTCAGACGTAGCAATCAATATTTCAGGCAATTGAGTGTTTTTTTCCATAAATCTGCTCTATTTACCGCAAAGATGGGTATAATTTTCTAAATTCGAGATAAGGTTGTGGTAAAATTGTCGATTTTTAGGCCTTTGCTTATTAGGGGAGGACCTTGTGTGCAGAGCCATTCCCCCGAAACGCCTATCCTTGTGGCGAAAACTGCCTCCACAAAGCCCAGTACATCATCACGCTCCATACGGACGCAAGTCCGGTATCCCTCACCTCAATCTCGACTGCAACCGGATAAATATGGAAAAATGGAGGTGCGCGGATATACGATCCTTAGCGGCAACTCTGTCTATAAGTCCTCTGTCATCAGTCGCGAATTGACGCCCTCCCGAATCCAGGAGACCTGGAAGAAGATGCGTCCGGAGAACAGATACGGACAGATGACTCCATCGGAGCGCGTCGCATTTGCACTATCCGATGAAGAGAAGAATTACCTTTTCCCCTGGGGTTTCATTATAGATGGGAAGCGCTATGAGAAGATGGTTCCCGGAAGAGTTGCTCGGGTCTTCGCTGAAGAGAGCAGAGTGACAGAACAGTCTTATTCGCGGGAGGAGACAAGCAGCATCTTTCGGACCTCCTTTCTTCTCTTTGCCGGTTACGTCGATGCGGCCACCACCTTCGCTCAAAACTGCGGAGGCGGCGGATCCGCTCCCGACCAGGACTGGGGCCGCGACAAGAACGAGGACGTCGCCAAAAATAGAGACACAAAAAGAGCTAACCGCTGAAAATCAGATAGTTAGCTCTTTTTAAGGTACCCCGGGCGGGACCACTTATTCATTTACAGAAGTGGTTGATAATTAAATAATTATCGTGGCCCAGCATGGTTTTAGGGTAACATTTGGGAAACATTTCTGTCAGTTAGTGGCTCTCTATTGCAGTTTATGTCTTATTTTGTGCTATCCGCGCTATTTGCTATCTTTGCCATATATGGGTCGATTGTCTATCAAGCATATTGTGCTGCTTATTTGTTTCGCATGGGTTTCTTTTTCATGCGGACCTAGGCCAGGACTGTTTATAGAATTCAAAGACGAGCCACAGGATTCAATAATTTTCAACTTAACTGAGTATGCATTGCCGGCATCGGATATAGAGTTATATGATGTTGTCAAAGCGAATGATAGGTATTATTGCCTTTTTAGTGAAATTACTCAGTCATATTGGGAGTATAGACCTGATATCCTTATGTGTTTTTCTTTAAGCACACGGAAACCGTATCATATTCCTTTACCAACGATAGACAGACAACCTACGGCAATATTCCAAAGGGGTGACACTTTGTTTTTAAGGATAGGTTATGACGGATTCGAGCAGAAGCACTATTTTCTCAATAAAAAGGATAATAGCTGGAAGCCATTCACTGCATCGGCCTCTTTTATTGATTATAAATACGAAGATAAAGATTGGGCGGTCAGATATGTTGAGCACGGGGAGTTCGGCGACGCTATGTGGTTTATCGACAAAGCGTCTTCCAAAGAATATGCTTTCATTGGATTGAGTGGTAAGGTTCACATAATCGACACGACCTTCTATATTGTCGGAAGAACGAGGATGTTTGAATTGACTGATCCCACTATTGGTTTTCAGTGTGATTCCACAACTTTATATGACAATGCAAGGGATGAGCGCCTTTTGGCGTATCATTTTTTTAAGGCAAATTATTATAAGCCAGACAGTATTTCGCCGATGGTCAGGTACGATAATGAAGATTATCCGGAGTATTTGGGCGTTTCTGATTGGGCTGAGGCTGATACCTTGATTCTTGGCTCTTTCCAGGCCGATGGTAGGCTGCATTGCCTGCTGGATACGCCGACCTCTACTGTGCTTGCCCGTTGGGATGGTCAACAAATGGCTCTACTTCATGAATTCCCAAAGTACAGCAGCCTGGTTTGTCATACCTATACTGACGCTTTGCTTGCTTTAGGAAAGATTGAGGAGGGGCGGTATGATCTATATGAAATCGGCAAGGAGGGCAATTCTTTGCTCCGGTTGTCCTATAAGCATGGTTTGGAGCCAGTTGAGCAGGACGGTTTCGAAACGCTTCTGTCATACATTCTGGAACATTGGGGTGGTCTGAATTATAATGGCATTGTTGAAGTTGAACAGTCTTTAGGTTCTAAGGAAAGTTCAACAAAACGAAAGCCGTCAAGTAACACTTATCCCCCGCAAGACGCTTTCACTCCTAACGAGACATACCACATTTATGTTCTGACCAAAGAAATCAAGGATGATTATAAGATGGATTCAGAATACTGGGTCTCCGAATCTGATTCCTGCATTCCAGCTGCATTCTTTGAATGGGATAGTATGAGGCATTCTTGGGGACAGCCTTCTTTTGACAGGAACGCCAAGGCCCGTGAAATTGCAGATGTTATTACCCGGATATGTGGTTCCGGAGCAAAAGTTGCTCAAACGGATCGCAAACAGGGGTACACAGAGTGGACTTCGGATTCATTGACCCTCAGGCTTTACAGCAAATATGATCTCCGATTGGTCCTATTCCGTTCCGGCAATACTTCCGTGAATTAGTGCACAACTTGTTTCCCTAAATTAGGGTAACATTAGGGAAACATTTCGCTGAAAAAGGCAAAAATACGGCAAAAATGAAAATCCAACCACTTGATTATCAAGCAGTTGGATTTCGGTGTGCCTCGGGCGGGAATCGAACCCGCACGGCCGTTTCGGGCCAAGGGATTTTCTTGCCACTATGGCTTTCGCCACCTTTTACGTTCGTGGTCTGGACTATTCCTTCACCGTGGAGCAAATCAATCTTTCACTCTTTAGGCGTGTCGTGTCTAGTCTCTGCACCTTCCTCTTTTCCTTCAAAGAGGCTTGGCTCAAGATTACCATCAGCATGACCTGTTAAGGCTTCCTTGAATTTACGACATTCTACATCGCTCCTTTCGGAACGTGCACTCAAATGATGTCTAAGTCCCTCGTGTCTACCATTCCACCACCGGGGCAGAAAAAAGAGGGAGGGTCGGGTGACCCTCCCCTTTCAGAGTCAGGACTTCAGCGATTATTTGCCGAAGAACTTGTTGTTGAGGTACACCTTGCGGAGCTCGTTGGCGTTGGTTTCGGCAACCTTGAGGTTCTCAGCCTTTTCGAGGCAGGCCTTGGCGTTGTCGAAGTCGCTCTTGCAGAGGTAGCAGCAAGCGAGGTTGTTGTAGACTTCCTCGGTGTTGCCGGCCTTCTTGTAGAGCTCGATGGCCTTGTCGACGTCACCGTCATTGTAGAAACGCTCAGCGGCCACGGCGGCCACGCGGGCGTCGTTCGGATAGAGCTCGACTGCGCTGTTGACGACTTCCTTCGGGGCGCCGTCTTTGATCAGGAGCACATACTCGTCGGCGGAGAGGCTGGCGGGATCCTGTTTGTAGAGAGCCATGAAGTCATCCTTGTTGTAACCCTTGTTCTTGAAGGTCACGATGGCTTCGGCGAAACGGCTGCGCGGATAGACAGCGTCGAAGATGGCCTTGTACGGCTTGCCGCCGGCGATCTTCTTGATCGCGGCTTCACGCTTGTCGAGGTCGCCGTTGGCGGCGATGGCATCCTGGATGGCTTCACGGTTGTCAGCCACCACGGGTTCGTTGGTGTTGTTGACGTAGTCGATGACGGAATCCCAGTACTCACCGTTGCCCTGCGTGGTGTAAACTTCCTGCGGGAAGTCATACTGCTCGGCGATGATGTTCTTGACCGTCTTCGCACGGTTGTCGGAGAGGCGCTGGTTGTAAGGAACCGTAGCTTCCGGGGAGGCCCAGCCTTCGATGGCGACGCTGGTCACTTCGAAGTTGCCCTGATTGAGGGTCTGGAGCAGGGCGAGGGCTTCGGCGTTCTCGAGGTAGTTGTCGACCTTCTTGGTCACGTTGACCGGGTAGAACAGTTTGGTGCGGAGGACGCGGGTGTTTTCGAGAGCGGCCTCGACCGGAACCGGAACGAGCACAGGGTTGACCACGAGGGGCTCCTTCAGGTAAGGAACGTCGCAGATGTACTCTTCACCGGGATAGTTGTGGATGCAATTCGGCTTGTAGGTGGCCTTCTGGGTCGTCACATAGAAAGCGGCGTCGTTGTCCATCCAATCGGCTTCGTAAGGGACCTCGGTGCAGGTCTTGATGTGCATGGCCTCACCTTCTTTCTGGGTGAAGAAGCGGACACGGTTAGGATCGCATACGCTGTAGCAAACGCGCTGCAGCCATTCGATATTCACTCTGTGCGAGGGACCGTTGATAACGACCATCTCGAGGAGTTTCTTGTTGTGGTTGTCGTCACGGACAAGCGGGGTGATCACGAGCGAGGAGCATTCGTCGATCGCATCGGGGGCGACGTCGATGTTGTAGCAGGCGATCAGGGCCGTGCCGTCGGCGTTCGGAGCAAGGTCGGTAACCGTAACGGTGACCTTACCGTTGCATACCTTGTAGGTGTTATCCGCTGCAAAAGCGGAGACTGTTCCAACGAGCATCAGGGCTGCCGCTGCGAACAAGGTGAACAATTTTTTCATGTTTTTTGTTTATTTAGTTAACTATTAATTATTTACGCAATAAATGCCGGTACACTTTCGTCCTAACATACTTAGCAACCCCAAAGTTAGGAATCTTTTTTCGTAATTCAAATTAAGAATCTCAACTTTTTGCGGATATTGTAACTTTATTTTAACTTTGTGCAAAACACAATCAAGATGTTACGAAAAATCCGAATCGTCCTGGCAGGGTTGTTTTTTATCCTGATTACCCTGCTTTTTCTCGACTTTACGGGAGCGGTTCATCTCTGGTTCGGCTGGATGGCCAAGGTCCAGCTGCTGCCGGCCGTGCTGGCGCTGAACGTCGGCGTGATCCTCTTCCTGGTCATCCTGACCCTGCTGTTCGGCCGGGTGTACTGCTCCGTAATCTGCCCGCTCGGCGTGTTCCAGGACATCGTCTCCTGGCTCAGCGGCCGTCGCAAGGGCAAGAAAAACCGCTTTGGATATAAAAAAGAGGTAAAATGGCTCCGCTACGGGCTGCTGGCCGTCTTCATCGTGCTGATGATCCTCGGCCTGAACGCCATCGCGATCCTCATCGCGCCGTACAGCGCGTACGGCCGGATCGCAACCAGCCTCTTCGCGCCCATTTACGGCTGGATCAACAACCTGCTGGCCGCCCTCTCGGCCCATTGGGGCAGCTACGCGTTCTATCCGACCGAGGTCTACCTCAAGAGCCTGCCCGTGTTCATCGTCGCCGTGGTCACGTTCATCGTGGTGGTGGTGATGGCCTGGCGCGGCGGACGCACCTGGTGCAACACCGTCTGCCCGGTGGGCACCACGCTGGGCCTGCTCTCGCGCTTCTCGCTCTTCCGCCCGGTCATCGACACGGAGAAATGCACGGGCTGCACGCTTTGCGGAAAACGCTGCAAGGCCTCCTGCATCGACACCAAAAATCACAAGATTGACTATAGCCGCTGCGTGATGTGCTTCGACTGCATCGAGAACTGCAACAGCGGGGCGATTCAATATAAATGTGTCTTGGGAAAGAAAGCGACGCCCGCGCAAGCCGGAAACGACACGGTTGACAAGGGACGCCGCGCGTTCCTGGCGGGAACGGCCCTGGTTGCCGGAGCCGCCACCGTCGAGGCGAAAAAGAAGAAACTGGCCGAAGGCCTGGCGGTCCTGGAGGAAAAACAGATTCCGCCCCGCACGGTAACGCCCGTGCCGGCCGGCTCGCAGAGCCTGAAGCATTTCTACAGCCATTGCACCGCCTGCCAGCTGTGCGTGAGCGAATGCCCCAATGACGTGCTGCGCCCGTCCGCCCGCCTGGCGAATCTGATGCAGCCCGAGATGCACTTTGACGAAGGCTTCTGCCGCATCGATTGCAACCGCTGCTCGACCGTCTGCCCGACCGGCGCCATCAGCCTGGTCGAAAGCGTGGCCGACAAGAGCGCCATCCAGATCGGCCATGCCGTGGTGATTCCCGAGAACTGCGTCGTGAACCGCGACGGCGTGAATTGCGGCAACTGCGCCCGCCACTGCCCCACCGGCGCCATCACGATGGTGGAGAAAGAGGGCGATCCGAATCACAAGGTTCCCGCCGTCGATCCCGCGCAGTGCATCGGGTGCGGCGCCTGCGAGTATCACTGCCCGGCCCGTCCGGTCAGCGCCATTTATGTCGAAGGACACGAAGTCCACAAGGAGAGATAACCATGGAAAGACGCGATTTTCTCAAGTTTTTCGGCGCCGGTGCCGCCGCCACGGCGGTCGCCGCTTGCACGGGCAAGGGCCCGCAGGCCAGTAACGCCGCCAAAAAGGAACCCGGCGAGATGACCTACCGCACCAGCAGCCTCGGCGACAAGGTGTCGCTGCTGGGCTACGGCTGCATGCGCTGGCCGACCACGACCGACGCGGAAGGCAAGACCGTCATCGACCAGGAACAGGTCAACGCCCTGGTGGACTACGCCATTGAACACGGCGTCACCTATTTCGACACCGCCCCGGTCTACGGACAGGGCCAGTCGGAGCGCGTGACCGGCATTGCCCTCAACCGCCATCCGCGCGACAAGTTCCTGATCGCCACCAAACTTTCGAATACCCGCGACTACTCCCGCGAAGCCGCGCTGACGATGTACAAGCATTCCTTCGAGGCGATGCAGGTCGACCATATCGACTACTACCTGCTGCACTCCGTCGGCGGTTCGACCAACAGTCTGACCAGCATGGAAGTGCTTCAGAAGCGCTTCTTCGAGAACGGTGTCCTTGATTTCCTCCTGAAAGAGCGCGAAGCGGGCCACATCCGGCACCTGGGCTTCTCGTTCCACGGCGACCAGCAGGTCTTCGACCACCTGCTGAAGCTCCACGACGAGAATGCCGAACAGGGCGGCCGCCCGCTCTGGGACTTTGTCCAGATCCAGATGAACTATGTGGACTGGAACCACGCCCAGCTCATCTCGCGGCGCAACGTCAACGCCAGCTATCTCTACAATGAGCTCGAGCGCCGGGGCATCCGGGTCGTCATCATGGAGCCGCTGCTGGGCGGCCGCCTCGTCAATCTGCCGCAGCACGCATCCGAGAAGCTGCTCACGCGCGACCCGAACGCATCGCTCGCCTCCTGGGCTTTCCGCTTCTGCGGAACCTATCCCGGCGTGATGAGCGCGCTCAGCGGCATGACCTACAAGGAGCACCTGGTCGACAATCTGGCGACCTTCAGCCCGCTGGAGCCGCTGACGGACGATGACCTGAAACTGCTGGAAGAGATTGCGTACGACTACGCCAACCACCCCATCATCCCGTGCAACGACTGCAAGTACTGCATGCCATGCCCGTATGGGGTTGACATTCCGGGCATCTTCGTCCACTACAACAAATGCGTGAACGAGGCGATGATCCAGGAAGACCGCCAGGATCCGGCCTACCGCAAGGCGCGACGGGCCTATCTGGTCTCGCTCGACCGGAACGTCGAACGGATGCGGCAGGCCAACCATTGCATCGGCTGCACCCAGTGCGTGGACGCCTGCCCGCAGCGCATCAACATCCCTGTTCAATTGCGCCGCATCGAGGACTTCACCGAAGTGCTCCGGCGCGACAAGTCGCCGCTGTAGTGCCTGAACGGTCATGCCCTGCCTGATCTTCGATTTCGACGGCACGCTCGCCGACACCCGGACCGGGATTCTGGCGACGGCCCAGGAAGTATTGCGGCGGATGGGGCTCCCGCCGGCCGACGAGGCCGCGCTGGGAGCCACCATTGGCTTGCCGCTGCGCGAGAATTTTACCCGTGGCGCCGGCCTCTCCGAAGAAGAGGCTGACCGCGCGGTCGCCATCTACCGGGAAATCTTCGAAAGCGTCGGCGTACCGGCCATCGTCCTGTTCCCCGGCGTCGCTGAAACGCTGAAAGAGCTGGCCGCCCGGGGCATTCCGATGGCCGTGGCCACTTCCCGCGGGCAGCATTCGCTCGAGATGCTGATGCACCGGCTCGGCATCGATGACGCCATCCCGCCGGAGCGCTGCTTCGGCGTCGAGACCGTGGCGCGGCCGAAGCCGGCGCCCGATTTGGTGTATGTCATCCTCGGCAAGATGGGCGCCCGGCCCGAAGAGACGCTCGTGATCGGCGACACCACCTTCGACATCGAAATGGGCAAGGCGGCAGGCTGCCACACCTGCGGCGTGACTTATGGAAACCAAAGCGCCGACCAACTGGCCGGCGCTTCTCCCGATTACTTGCTGGACGATCTCCGCAAGCTGGTCAACCCTTGAAACCGATGGGGTTCCGGGTCGACTTGCGGCCCAGGGACGACGGATTGCATCGGATGGCGTCTTCCAGATGACGCTGTCCGATGTTTTCATCGGCCAGGGCGGCCACCAGCGCGGCCTCGTTGGCGATGAACGCGATGTCTGAGGAGGCATAGCCGTCGGTCAGCGCGGCGAGCCGTTCCAGGTCGAGATCGGCGGCCAGCGGACGCCCCTTGAGATGATGGGCGAACATCAGCCGGCGGGTCTCCTGGTCCGGCGCCGGAATCTCCACGTGGAGGTCGAGACGCCCCTTGCGCAGGACGGCCGGGTCGATCATATCCATCCGGTTCGTGGTGCCGATGACGAAGATGCCCCGGCGGGCGCAGTTGTTGAGCTGCGAGAGGAATTCGTTGACTTCTTCCGGGCGGTGCCGGGCAGCCTCGCTGCCACGGGCCGGCACGAAGGAATCGAACTCGTCGAAGCACAGCACGGTCGGCGCCTTGGACGCCGCCTCCTGGAACAGGGCGGCAATCTTGCCCTGGGTCCCGTGGATATACGTGCTGCCCACGTCGGAACCGTTGACGATCATATAGTTGAAATGCGATTCCTCGGCGAACTTCTCGGCGAAATACGTCTTGCCGCAACCCGGAGGGCCGTATAGCAGCATGCCGTTGGGCGGCAGCAGTTTGTACTTCGCCGCTTTCGCCTTGTCGCGGAGCACCCAGATCACGCGTTCGGTGAGCATCTTCTTGAGCGCGTCCATGCCGGCCACGTCGGCGAAACCGCCGCCACCGGCATTGCGCTGGACTGTCTTGTTGAGCTGCGTGCCGTCCGTCGTGGCTTTCAGGCCGGAAGGATCGGATTTCTGCTCCGGCCGCGGGGCCTGTGCGGCAGCGTGCGTGGATGCGCCGCTTTGACCGGTCAGCATCTCGAGCATCTGCGCAGTGGAAAGACGGTTGACCGGATTCAGCTGCAGGCCCTTGAGCACAATGTTCTGCAACACGCGGTCCGTAGCGTGCAGCGCGGCGGGCCAGACCGGCTCACGGCGCCGGGCCTCCTTCATCCGGCTGCGGCGCTCTTCGAAGGTCTCCTGTTCGTCGAACTGGAGGCTCCAGGGCTCGCGGCCGCAGATCAGTTTGAAGAGCAGTGCGGCCACGGAAAACGCATCGCTTGCGTCCGTGAAAATGCCGTCCAGCGCCTCGGGTGCGGTGTACAGCAGATTCAGGTCTTCCAGCGGAAAAGGCGGATTGCCGTCGCGGATCTCCCGGCACGCGTGCCCCAGATCGATGATCTTGGGCTGCAGCGAATTGGAAGACGCCTCCAGCAGGATGTTGCGCGGGGTGATGTCATTGTGGTTCAATCCCCGGCCCCGGAGATACGCCAGGCCTTGCAGCACAAAACAGGCGATGTTGCGGACCTCGCCGGCCGTGAACTGCCGATTCTTGAGAATCTCCGACAGGAGGATCCCGTGGTAGAACTGCATCACCAGATAGGGATACGCCACCCCGTCGACCGTCAGCGTCCCGTCGGCCACATAGGTCGTGACCTGCCCGTTATCCAGACCGCGGCTGATGACAATCTCCCGCACTTCCCCACCCTCGAGCCACTCCTCGGGGATGGCCTGGGGATCGAACAGTTTGAGGAAATAGCGGCCGTCCTTCCCGTCATCAACCACATAGCAGCTGTTGAGCAGGCTGTCCTTGATGAACCGCTGGATGCGGTAAGGACCGACCGGAGTGCCGTTGCCGAGCCGGATCATGGTATCGCGACTTTATTTCTTCAGTCCGCGGGCGCGGAGCAGGGCGTCGGGATCGGGTTCGGCGCCGCGGAAGTTCTTGTAGAGGGTCATCGGCTCGTCGCTGCCGCCCTTCTCGAGGATGTTCTGGCGGAAGCTCTTCGCCGTGGCGGGATCGTAGATGCCTTTCTCCATAAAGAGTTCGAAGGCGTCCTTGTCGAGCACCTCGGCCCAGAGATAGCTGTAGTAGCCGGCGCTGTAGCCGCTGTTGAAGATATGGTTGAAGTAGGTGGTGCGGTAGCGCGGGATGATCTCGTCGATCAGGCCCATTTCCTGGCAGACCTGCTTCTCGAACGCTTCGATGTCGATGCCTTCCACCGATTCGAGTTCGTGCCATTTCATATCGAGGATGGAAGCGGCGCAGAGCTCGGTGGTCATGAAGCCCTGGTTGAAGTTGCCGGCGGCGATGATCTTGTCGACCAGTTCTTCGGGAATCACTTCGCCCGTCTGGTAATGCTTGGCATAGCCGGCGAGGACCTCTTTCTGGAAAGCCCAGTTCTCGTTGATCTGCGAAGGCAGTTCCACGAAGTCACGGGCGACGGCGGTGCCGCTGACCGTGCGGTAGTGGCACTGGCTGAGCAGGCCGTGCAGCGCGTGGCCGAACTCGTGGAACATCGTTTCCACGTTGTCGAGGCTCAGCAGCGAAGGCGTATCGGCCGTCGGTTTGTTGAAGTTGCCCACGTTGACGATGATCGGGCGGACCATCTGGCCGTCGAGGGTCACGTACTGGTCGCGGATGTTGTTCATCCAGGCGCCGCCGCGCTTGCTTTCACGCGGGAAGTAGTCGGTGGTCAGCACGCCGATCAGCGAGCCGTCGGCATCGCTCACCTTGAACACTTCCACGTCGGGATTGTAGAGCGGCGCATCCGCAATCTTCTCGAACTGCAGGCCGTAGAGCTTCGAGGCGTTGTTGAACACGCCCTGGCGCACGTTCTCCATCTGGAAATACGGCTTGGTGGTCTCCTCGTCGAGGGCATATTTGGCCTTGCGGACCTTCTCGGCGTAATAGAACCAGTCCCAAGGCTGGATGGTGGCGCCTTTCTCGACCTTGCCGGCCTCGATGTCGAGGTTCATTTCCTTCTGCATCTCCTTGACTTCGGCCTTGGCCTGGGCCACGGCATACTTGAAGATGTTGGCCAGGAAAGCGTCCACGGCTTCGGGCGTCTTGGCCATCTTGTCGCTCAGGATGTGGGCGGCGGGGTTGGGATAGCCCAGCAGCTTGGCTTTCTCCTGTTTGAGCTTCAGGATGTTGAGGATAATCTCCTTGGTGTCGGTCTCACCGCCGTTGTTGCCGCGGTTCGAATAGGCGCGGAACATTTCCTCGCGTTTGGCGCGGTCTTCCTCGGTGGTCATCGCATCGGTGTACTCGGAGATGGAGATGCCGAACTTGGCCTTGAAGGCGTTGTTCTCCTTGAGGAGATAGTTGCCGAAGCGGTTGGACAGGGTGGAGAGTTCGGTATTGATTTCCTTCATGCGGGCCTGTCCGGCTTCGTCGAGGGCGATGCCGTTGTCGGCGAAGGAGCGGTAGATCTTGTCGAGGACCATTTCCTGCTCGCGGGTCAGGCCGAGGGCGTCTTTCTGCTTGTTGACGGCTTCGACTTTGGCGAAGAGGGCCTTGTTGAAGGTCAGGTCGTTGTCGTGCTGCGCGACGAGGGTCGTGGCTTCCTCGACCACTTTCTCGAGGGCGTCGGAGTTGTCGGTCTCGGCGAGGTTGAACAGGACGCCGCTCACTTTGGCGAGCAGGTCGCCGGAAGCGTCGTAGGCGGCGATCACATTGTCGAAGGTCGGGGCTTCGGGATTGTCGATGATGGCCTGGACCTCAGCATCATGTGCCTTGATACCCTCCTGCAGGGCGGGCAGGTAATCGGTGATCTGGATCTGATCGAACGGCGGGATGCCGTACGGCGTGTTCCATTCTTCCAGGAACGGGTTGGTGCGTTGGTTACAGGCTGTCATGGCCAGAATTGCGATTGCAAATGCAAGAATGCGTTTCATAGGTTATTGGTAATAAAATGGTTTCAAATGCTAACATTCTACAAAATTACGTATTTTTGTTATTCAAACTTTAAAAAACACAACTATGGTTCCCGATATTACCCCGTCCGTCAAATTCATCGGCGTCGATGACCTCGACCTCGATCTGTTCGAAAGCCAATATGTGGTCCCGGAAGGGATGTCCTATAATTCCTACGTCATCCTCGACGAAAAGACCGCCGTCCTCGACACGGCCGACGGCCGTAAAGGCGATGCCTGGAAGGCCAACCTGGCCGAAGCGCTCGGCGACCGCCAGCCCGACTACCTGATCGTCCACCATATGGAGCCCGACCACTCCGCGCTGATCGCCTGGATGCTCGAACGCTATCCTTCCGTGACGCTGGTGGCCACGGCTGCGGCCCTCAAAATGCTCCCGCAGTTCTTCGAGGGCATCACGCTCGAAGGGCGGACGCTCGCCGTCAAGGAGGGCGACACGCTCTGCCTGGGCAGCCACACCCTGAAATTCGTCATGGCCCCGATGGTCCACTGGCCGGAAGTGATGGTCTCTTACGAGGCTTCCGAAAAGATCCTCTTCTCGGCCGACGCCTTCGGCCGTTTCGGCGCGATGGAGAAAATCGCCTTCTGGGCTTCCGACGATGACGACTGGGCCTGCGAAGCCCGCCGGTACTATTTCAACATCTGCGGAAAATACGGCGTGCAGGTGCAGAACCTGCTCAAGAAACTCGCCGGTGTCGAAACCGCGATGATCTGCCCGCTCCACGGCCCCATCCTCAACGAGAATCTGGGCTACTACCTCGGACTCTACCAGACCTGGAGCAGCTACGGCGTGGAAACGCCGGGCGTCTTCGTGGCCTACGCCTCCATCCACGGCGGTACGGCCGCCGCGGCGGAGAAACTGGCGGAAATCCTGAAAGAGAAAGGCTGCCCGAAAGTCGCCGTGGCCGACATCACCCGCGACGACCTGGCCGAATGCGTGGAAGACGCGTTCCGCTACGGCAAGATGGTGGCCTGCGCCTCGTCGTACGACGGCGGCGTGTTCACCCCGATGCACGACTTCCTCTACCGGCTCCAGGCCAAGGGCTACCAGCAGCGGACCGTCGCGCTGGTCGAGAACGGCAGCTGGGCGCCCAGCGCCGCCCGCGTGATGAAGGAAATGTTCGGCGCGATGAAAGCGGTGACGGTCCTTGAACCGGTCGTCACCATCCGCAGCCGCATGCACGCCGAGGACCTCCCGAAACTCGAGGCCCTCGCCGACGCCATCCTGCAGGCGTAAAACTTAAGGCAGAATCTTACCGACCGCCGTGAGGATCGGATCCACGCTGATTTCCGACCCCACGGCGCCTTGCATCCAGGCCTGGGGCGTCAGACGGCCCTGGCGGTAGATGCGCTGCAGTTCGGCCGCGAAAGCCGCGTCGCTGCCGCACTGGGCCAGATGCTCCTCCAGCTGATAGTGGACGATGTGCCCGATCGGATAGTTGGGCAGGTACATCGGATAGTCGAGCATATGCGAATAGATGGCCAGCAGCGGGGAGTCGTGCGTACCCAGCACAGGTTCGTAGTATTTGTTCCAGACTTCGCGGGCCGTGGCCAGCACGGCGTCGCGCAGCTCCGCGGCCGTCGTATTCGGATGTGCGTAGAGCCAGCGCCAGGTATACATATCGACCAGGCTGACGCCCATGATCTCATACATTCCCCAGAAGATGTCGAGCGTGGCGTTGGCGTCCATTTCCTGGCGGCCGTAGCCGAGCAGCTGCAGGTCGCGGACCTGGAAGAGGAAGGCCATGGATTCGGTGATGGCGGTGTTGGGGACGCCGGCCAGCGGGTAGTAGTCGATGTGGTAGAGGTCGGTGACCTGCTCCACGTTGTGGCCGAATTCGTGGACGGCGATGTTATAGCCCTTGTAGTCCATGCCCCCGGCCCCGATGCGGGTGCGGAGGCGGGCCGGTTCGGTGCGGCCCACGCATTCCCAGGCGTGGCCGGAGCCGCGGGCTCCTTCGACCACGATGTGGTCGGCGAGGAACTGCGCCTCCGCCGCGTCGAAGCCCAGGTTGCGGAGCATGCGCGGCATGTCGCGATGGAACGCTTCGGCGTCGGGGTAGCGGCGCTGCGTCTCGGCGGTCAGTTTGTCTTCGGGAATGGCCGAGCGGCTTTTGAAGCCGTCATACCAGATGTCATAGGGGCGAAGGTCGCGGCCCAAGCGCTCGCGGATCAGGGCACCCACTTTCTTTACCTGCTCCGATGTGATGAAACGGACGAACAGGTCTTCCACTTCCCCGTCGAGCAGTTCGATGCTGCCTTCGAAGTTCCGGGCGATGGCCGTCGGCATCGACGGGCAATACCGGTCGAGTTCCTGATACGTATGGTATTGATTGAGAATATGACTGTAACGCACGTCCCCTTCGGCCGGGAGCGAGACCTCCTTGCCGTCTTTCCAGGTCCGGTTCGAGTACGGGGCCCAGTCATAGTCCGGATTGTTGACCACGGCGGCGGGGATCTCCTGCGTGACGATGCGCTCCATTACCTGGTAGATCATTTCCTGCTTCTCGTTCGCGTGAGGCACGTCGGCGTAATTCGACTTGAGTTCGTCGCGCAGGTTCCAGTGCGAGAGAAGCGACATGTCCGCCGGGAAAAGACGCTCCCCTTCCTCGGTAAGCAGATGGCCCATCTTGATGTTGTAGGTGTCGACATAGCTCTCCGCCGCGCTGCGGGCCGCCGTGACGGCCTGGCTCACGGACGCCGGTACGCGTTCGGTGAAATAGTCGCCGAGGCGGGCATAAGCCCACTCCAGCCGGTCCCAGTTCTTGCCCAGTTCGTTTTTCTCGGCCAGCGTATAGTGCGGAAAGTTCAGGATCGTGATAAACGCGACTTTGTTGGCGAACAGGTCGTCCGACAGGTGGGCGCCGGCATCGTAGCTGCTGAGCAGGTAATCGATCTCGCCGGGCTCGCCCTCCGCAAGCACTGTCGGCTTGCCGAGTTCGATGGTCAGCTGGTTTTGCTGGGTATTGAAAATCTCCAGGGCGCGCGACAGTTTGTCGAACAGTTCGCGGCGCGCTTCGGGTGTCTTCGCGCGCCATTGCTCGACGAACGCTTCGAAATCGGCTTGCGTACCGTCTTCGGCGCGCCAGAGCGCGGCGCATTGCGCGACGCCGCGATCGGCGGGATCGGCCGTTGCAGGCGGAACCGACTGTTGCTGCTTGTTACAACTCGTTATCATGACCAGGATCGAGAAAAGGAGGAGGAAACGTTTCATTACGGAAAAATGCTTATCTTTACAAAGATATGAAAAATAAGGAAACGTGCTACCAGGAGCTGCTGACGGAGGTGGAAGGCCTCGTCACCGGCGAAAACGACGAAATCGCCAATATGGCCAACATCGCCGCCGCCATCTATGCCAAATTCGGATTCCACTGGGTAGGGTTCTACCGCGTCGTCGGGGAAGAACTCGTGCTCGGGCCTTTCCAGGGGCCCGTGGCCTGCACCCGCATCGCCTTCGGCCGCGGCGTCTGCGGCACCGCCTGGAAGGAAGCCCGCACCCGCATCGTTCCGGATGTAGACCAGTTCCCGGGCCATATAGCCTGCAGCGCCCTGTCGCGGAGCGAGATCGTGATCCCAATCGCACGAGCGGGCGCCGTCGTGGCCGAATTAGACATCGACAGCGCCGAACGGGAGACGTTCGACGCTGTCGATGAGGTTTGGCTGACCCGGATTCTGGCAGCCGCTTACAAATAGACGGCCTTTACGTCGTTCGAATAGATGTAAACCCGCTGGTCATAGATCAGA